>Ga0208544_10001123_pt1 | contig 19055 bp, 17 predicted proteins | sample DEB08_DNA_9_FD_184526 | JGI IMG/M metagenome (GOLD analysis project Ga0208544, IMG submission 184526) | Aqueous microbial communities from the Delaware River and Bay under freshwater to marine salinity gradient to study organic matter... | ecosystem: Environmental > Aquatic > Marine > Coastal ... | reverse complement strand
CGGCCTTTAGCTATTGGATGACCCAAGCTGCGGCGACTTATGTCGCGGTGGATGCGGGCCGCGTCGTCGGCACATACTATATAAAGACGAACCAAGCAGGCGGTGGCGCACACATATGTAACTGTGGCTATATCGTCAGTACGGACGCGCGCGGGCAGGGGATTGCAGGCCAGCTTTGCATTCATAGTCAGGACGCGGCTGCAGCACTTGGCTACAACGCGATTCAGTTCAACTTTGTCTTAGCCAGCAATCAAGGCGCTGTCCGGCTATGGCAGAAGCTGGGCTTTGCGACTATCGGCACTATCCCCGATGCTTTTGCGCACCCGCAACTGGGCATGGTCGATGCGTTTGTGATGCATAAGAAGTTGCTGCGCTAAAGAGGCGATGTCACCGGATGCATCCATTTCGGGATATCATGGAATCGAAGTAAGATTCGGGGTCAGTATCCAAAATTGAGGGCGCTCGGCCGCGATAATTTTGCAATTTTTGAAAAAAAATTGCAGGATCAGAATTTTCCTCTCGTTTGAAGAAATTACTCTAAAACTACAATTATATACTATATGTTGTTGCTATTACATGGGGTGGCACCATCAGTATGCACTATTCGTGGGTGCATAGGGGGACTTGCCTTGCGCCAACTAACGTCAAAAACCATCAGGTACCATGATTTCCCAGAAAACTGTTGATTAGGGGCCGGAGTGGTGGCACAACAGTCACACGGGAAATGACGAACACGACTTCCAAAGGGGCAACTTAAGAACCCCAACCGGCAAAAGCAGGTTTCATACAGGCTTCGCCATTACCCAAACTAGATCCGGCGCGTAAGCGAGCAGACATCCCCCCAGGTGGCACGCGCAGTCGGACATCCCGCAAAGGGACGAAGATGGCGGATTGATCAGTGGCAGCCGATCAATCCGCCGTTTTCACATTTAGAGTAGATTTTCGGGGGCGGGTGAGGACCGAGGGACAGTGGTTCTGAGTTTTACAGGCGAACACACCCAAAAGGTGGACGGTAAGGGGCGCATGTCGATCCCTGCTGATTTTCGTCGCGTGCTCGAATCCGGTGACCCTGCGTGGACGACCGGACTAAACCCCCGCCTTTACGTTCTCTACGGTGATCACCTGAAAGAGACGCTTCACGTCTATACGATCGCCGCCTTTACCGAGATCGCAGATCAAATCAACGCGATGCCACGTGGATCCGCGGCGCGCACGCGTATGTCGCGTTGGATCCTTGGGCAGTCGATGAAGCTTGAGGTCGACAAAGATGGTCGCGTTGTTATGCCGATCCGTCAGCGTCAAAAGCTGGGTATGACAGAAGGCGAGGTCTATTTTACAGGCGTCGGCGATCATTTCGAAATTTGGGAATCTGATACCTTTAACAGCACCGTTGGTGATCCGATGAAGAGCTGGCTGAACGAACAGCCAGACGGCTATGATCCACTAAGCGAGTTGGACGGCTAGATTATGTCAGACGCCGCACCGCATATTCCTGTCCTGATTAGACCGCTCATCGCAGCGGTCTCTCCTGTTTCTGGGGTCTGGCTGGACGGAACGTTTGGCAATGGCGGTTATGCCCGCGAATTGCTTGATGCTGGTGCTGACAAAGTTATCGGCGTTGACCGCGATCCGCATGCATTTGAATTGGCCGCTGACTGGGTTGCCGGATACGGCGACCGGATCGAACTTGTCGAAGGTGTGTTTTCCAAGCTTGACGAATACGCCAGCGATCTTGACGGTGTTGTGCTGGACCTTGGTGTCAGCTCTATGCAGTTGGACTTAGCAGAGCGCGGGTTTTCATTCATGCGGGATGGCCCGCTTGATATGCGGATGTCTCAAAGTGGCATTTCAGCAGCCGATTTCTGTAATGACGCGGACGAGGCTGAATTGGCCGACATAATCTATCTTTACGGCGAAGAGCGTGCTTCGCGCCGCATTGCCAAGGCCATAGTGGCGGCCCGACCGCTTTCGACCACTGGCGAATTGGCCAAGATCGTCGAGGGCTGCCTGCCACGCGCCAAACCCAAGCAATCGCACCCAGCCACGCGCACCTTCCAAGCGCTGCGCATTGCCGTGAACAACGAATACGGTGAATTGGCGATGGGGCTAATGGCCGCTGAACGTGCGCTAAAACCGGGAGGTCAATTGGCCGTCGTGACCTTTCATTCGGTCGAAGACCGCATGGTCAAACGCTTCTTGCAGGCCCGTTCTGGTAATACTGCGAACGCGAACCGCTATGCGCCCGAAGTTGAACAAATCACGCCGGCGTTCCGTATCGAGAAACGCAAGGCGATTGGCCCTGACGAACAGGAATTGTCTGTGAACCCACGGTCGCGGTCGGCTAAGTTACGTGTGGCTATTCGCACTGATGCGCCCGCACAGGACATTGATCCGGCAGACCTCGGCATGCCGATGATGAAGACAAAAGGGGGTAGGTAATGCGCGGTTTGTTCTTTGTTTTGGCTGCTTTCGCGGTGATGGCATTAGGCTTTTGGGCTTATCAAGAGAACTACAAAACCCAAGCAGAAATTGCGGATGTACGCGGTCTGCACAGTGAAATTGGTGCGGCGCACGAACGTCTGGGCATGTTGCGCGCTGAATGGGCTTACCTGAACCGTCCTGACCGCTTGGCTGATCTTGCTGATCTGAATTTTGACCGTCTTGGTCTGCTGCCACTCATGCCAGATGCCTTCGGCCGCGTTGATCAAATCATCTACCCGATTCCGCAGATATTGCCGATTACCAACCCGATTGAACTGTCCTCTGGCGGGTTCGACGAACAGGATAATGACCTATGATCCGCACGCCGCTCCGCCCGCTTGCCCGCGTGCTCAAGGCGCGCGCCAAAGGCGAAAACCCTGACGCAATCGAAGCAGAAAACCGTGCCCGCCGCCACGAGGCGATGGCAGACAAGCATCGCCAACGCGCCGAAGGTCGTTTGTTGGTTCTGGGGCTAGCGTTCTTTTGTGCGTTCGGTGTGATCGGCATGCGGATGGGTACCCTGGCGGGGTCCGTTCCGGAAGAGCCGCGTGCCTCTGCTGTCGGCAATCCGATTATTGGGCAACGCTCTGATATTGTTGATAGAAACGGACGTATCCTCGCAACGAACCTGCAAACGCATTCACTCTATGCGCATCCACGCGACATGATTGATCCCGCGTATACCGCCAAAGGTTTAGCGCAGATTTTCCCTGAACTGGACGAGGCGGAACTGCTTGCTAATTTCACCAGTGACCGCCGGTTCCTTTGGATTAGACGCCAGATAAGCCCTGAACAAATGCAGGCTGTTCACGATATCGGATCACCCGGTTTGTTGTTTGGCCCACGCGAGATGCGTCTTTATCCCAATGGCTCGATTGCCGCTCATATTTTGGGTGGGGCCAGCTATGGCCGCGAAGGCGTTGCAAGTGCCGAAGTCATCGGCGTTGCAGGTGTAGAAAGCAAGTTTGACGGTTTCTTGCGTGATCCCGCGAACGAAGGTGCGCCGCTGGAGTTGTCCCTTGATCTGACCGTACAGGCCGCCGCCGAACGGGTTTTGGCCGGTGGAATGTCGATCATGAACGCCAAAGGTGCCGCGTCGGTCCTGATGGATATTCATACCGGCGAGATCATCTCGATGGTTTCACTGCCAGATTTTGACCCAAACAACCGTCCGCGTGTTTTGACGACTGGTGATCAATCTGACAGCCCATTGTTCAACCGTGCAGTTCAGGGTGTTTACGAGCTGGGTTCAGTCTTTAAAATTTTCACGACCGCCCAAGCGATGGAACTTGGTTTGGTGAACGCAAACACCATGATCGACACCCAAGGCCCGCTGACCTGGGGCCGCTTCCGCATTCGTGATTTCCACGACTATGGTCCGGAATTAAGCACGACCGACGTGATTGTTGAATCGTCCAACATTGGTACAGCGCGCATCGCCATGCAGATCGGCGCAGAACGCCAACGTGATTTCTTAGGCGCGCTTGGCTTTCTAGAGCCGACCCCGCTAGAAATGGTCGAAGCGCCAACTGGAAGGCCACTTCTGCCGCCGAACTGGTCTGAAATTTCAACAATGACAATATCTTACGGTCATGGTCTGTCATCTTCACCGGTACATCTGGCCGCCGGATATGCAGCGATTGCGAACGGCGGAACACGGGTTGAACCCACTTTGTTGCGCCGCACCAACGTTGAAGTTGGCCCGCGTGTTATCAGCGAAGCGGTCAGCGCGCGTTCAGTCGATATGCTGCGCCAAGTCGTGCAGCGCGGCACAGCGTCATTCGGCGAAGTGCGCGGCTACGAAGTTGGTGGTAAGACCGGAACGGCCGACAAACCACGCGCAGCCGGTGGCGGCTACTACGACGACAAGGTCATTTCGACATTCGCGTCAGTCTTTCCGGCCAGTGACCCCAAATATGTGTTGATCGTTACACTTGACGAACCATCAGAAAATTCCGGTGCAGAACCACGCCGCACCGCAGGTTGGACCGCCGTTCCAGTCGCGGCTGAAATGATCCGCCGCATCGCACCCCTGCTGGGGTTGCGACCGCAAGTGGACACGCCGCAACAGGTCGGTGTAACACTCACCTCAAATTAAGAGGGCGGCAGCAATGACATCACTTGCGGAATTGGGTCTGACGGCACAAGGCGGGCGCGAAGCGCAGATCACGGGACTGGCCGTCGACAGCCGTGATGTGAAGCCCGGCTTCTTGTTTGCCGCATTGCCCGGTGCACAGGTCCACGGTGGCGAATTCATTCAATATGCTTTGCGTATGCAAGCAAGCGCGATCCTGACCGATGCGGAAGGGGCTGCGATTGCCGCCACCGAATTGGCCGCGTCAGACGCCGCATTGATCATCGCACAAGACCCACGTCAGGCCTTGGCGCAAACGGCTTCGCTTTGGTCTGGGGCGCATCCTGCGACTGTCGTGGCGGTGACGGGGACCAATGGCAAAACATCCATCTCGACTTTTTGCCGCCAAATCTGGGAAGAATTGGGTATCGCTGGCGTGAACCTTGGCACGACAGGTGTCGAGGGCGCGTGGACGCACCCGCTGAAACACACAACCCCAGAACCGATTACCTTGCACCGTGTCTTGGCCCAAGCCGCCCAAAACGGCATCACCCATGTCGCGATGGAGGCGTCATCGCATGGTCTGGATCAGCGACGCTTGGACGGCGTGATTTTGACCGCTGCGGGGTTTTCGAACTTTAGCCAAGACCACCTTGATTATCATAAGACTTTTGAAGCCTATTTTGACGCCAAGATGGGGCTGTTTGAACGCGTCCTGTCCGAAGACGGTGTGGCCGTCGTCAACCTTGATGATCTCAAAGGTGCCGATGTCGCGGCGATCTGTTCAGCGCGAGGTCAAGAAATCATTGGCGTGGGGCGTCATCCAGATGCGCGCCTGCGACTGACGGGGCAGCGCTTTGATGCCACCGGGCAAGATGTTTTGTTTGAATGGCAAGGTCGCGCACGTCAAGCGCGGCTTGAATTGATCGGCGGTTTTCAGGCTGAAAACGTTCTGTTGGCGGCGGGCTTGGTGATTGCTGCTGGCGCTGATCCGGCAGATGTCTTTGACACGCTGCCGTATCTTCAAACTGTTCGGGGCCGAATGGAGTTAGCCGCGACCCGAGACACCGGTGCTGCCATTTTCGTTGACTATGCACATACGCCTGACGCGGTCGAAACAGCGCTCAAAGCGATGCGCCCGCATGTGATGGGCCGGATTGTTGTGATCGTCGGCGCAGGTGGTGATCGTGATACCGCAAAGCGTCCGTTGATGGGTGCTGCTGCTACGCAAAACGCCGATATTGTGATCATAACGGACGATAATCCCCGTTCGGAAGATCCAGCAAGTATTCGGGCGGCTGTCATGGCTGGGGCCGTTAATGCAGGGGGATCTGACAGTATTACCGAAGTGGGCGACCGTGCCGAGGCGATTTTGCGCGGTATCGATATGCTAGATGCAGGGGATGCTTTGTTGATCGCAGGTAAGGGTCATGAAAGCGGTCAGGTCGTAGGCGACACTGTGCTGCCCTTCGATGATGTGGAACAGGCCAGTGTCGCAGTTGCAGCACTTGAGGGGCGGATATGACCGCCCTTTGGACATCTGCCGATGCAGTTGCGGCAACGGGTGGACAGACGACTGCTGAATGGTCTGCAACTGGCGTTTCGATTGACACACGGACCATCAAAGCTGGCGATCTTTTTGTGGCCTTGACCGACGTGCGCGACGGGCATGATTTCGTCGCCCAAGCGTTGGAAAATGGGGCTGCGGCTGCTTTGGTCACGCACCGCCCAGACGGCGTGGCGCAAGATGCGCCGCTGCTGATCGTGGGTGACGTGCTTCATGCGCTTGAAGGATTGGGCCGTGCTGCCCGTGCGCGTACGCAAGCGCGTGTAGCGGCGATAACAGGATCGGTGGGCAAGACATCGACCAAAGAAATGCTGCGCGCGGTCTTGGAAAAGCAAGGCAAATGCCATGCCGCCGAAGCATCATACAACAATCATTGGGGTGTGCCGCTGACGCTGGCACGGATGCCCGCCGATACCGACTATGCCGTGATTGAAATCGGGATGAGCAATCCCGGTGAAATCACTCCGCTGTCCCAAATGGCGCGCCCGCATGTCGCTATGGTCACGACAGTCGCTGCAGCACATCTGGCTTCATTCGATAACCTTGCGGGGATCGCACATGAAAAGGCCTGCATCATGGATGGGCTTGAAGCGGGTGGCATCGCGGTCTTGAAAGGTGACATAGCTACCAGCCAGATTTTGCAAGACCACGCAGCAAAGCTGGGCGCGCGTCAGGTGCTATTTGGTGAAACTGGCCCCGATTGGGCCGTAGTCGATGTGCGTATCACTGGTGATGTAACGGTCATAAAAGCCACGGGCGGGGGCGAGGACTATCTCTTCAAACTCTCTGTGCCCGGCCGCCATTTTGCGATGAACGCGGTCGGTGTGTTGGCTGTGGTTGATGCGCTTGGCGCTGATCCAGTTGCCGCGTCACTGGATATTGCCGGATGGGTGCCGCCTGCAGGGCGCGGCGCGCGCGAAATTATCATTACTGACATAGCCAACAACGGCGAAAGCCTTGAATTGTTGGACGATGCATTCAACGCCAATCCGACATCATTGATCGCATCACTTGAAGTGTTAGCCGCATCAACCCCCACTGACGACGTAGGCCGGATCGTTAAAGGGCGGCGCGTCGCAATTTTGGGTGACATGTTGGAATTGGGCCAAGATGAAATCGCAATGCATAGCAATTTCGCCCAAAACCATCACTTACAAAGTCTTGATATCATCCACTGTGCGGGTCCTTTGATGCGCCATCTTTGGGATGCACTGCCCGAGGAACAACAAGGCCAATGGGCCGCCACCGCAGCAGAGCTTGTCCCGCGTGTGACGCGTTTGGTCGATGCGGGTGATGTGGTGTTGGTCAAAGGCTCAAAGGGATCCAAAGTCAGCCTTGTCGTTGACGCCATCCGAAAACTGGGGCATCGCCGCTCTTGAGATCAATAAGGTAGATTAGATGTTATACTGGCTTACGGCGCTTTCCGATGGTGGCGATTTCTTTAACCTGTTTCGCTACATCACGTTCCGTGCCGGTGGTGCGTTTATGACGGCGCTGATATTCGGTTTCATCTTTGGCAAACCTCTGATCAACGTGCTGCGCCGTAAGCAAGGCAAAGGTCAGCCAATCCGCGATGATGGCCCCGAGGGGCATTTTGCCAAAGCGGGCACACCCACGATGGGCGGGCTTTTGATTGTTGGCGCGCTGACATTTTCGACCTTGCTTTGGGCGCGCTTGGATAACCCGTTTGTTTGGATGGTGCTATTTGTGACGCTGTCTTTCGCCGCAATCGGCTTTGCGGATGACTATGCAAAGGTGTCCAAGCAGACGACCTCTGGGGTGTCCAGCCGGGTGCGGATTTTGCTTGGTATCTTGATTGCTGCTATCGCAGGATATTGGGCAGCGGCCTATCACCCTGATGATCTGACCAATCAACTGGCGCTGCCTATTTTCAAAGATACGCTCATCAATCTTGGTATTCTATTCATACCCTTTGCGATCATCGTGATTGTCGGGGCGGCCAATGCTGTGAACCTGACCGATGGTTTGGACGGTTTGGCGATTATGCCGGTGATGATTGCTGCTGGCACCTTTGGCGTGATTGCCTATGCCGTAGGGCGCACTGACTTTACTGAATATCTGGACGTGCATTATGTGCCGCAGACCGGTGAATTGCTTATCTTTACGATGGGACTGATTGGCGGCGGTTTAGGCTTTTTGTGGTACAATGCACCACCTGCCGCTGTGTTCATGGGTGACACCGGATCGCTGGCATTAGGTGGTGCGTTGGGCGCAATTGCGGTCGCCACCAAGCACGAACTTGTCTTGGCTATCGTTGGTGGATTGTTCGTGGCAGAGGCACTATCGGTCATCATTCAGGTGCTTTATTTCAAATCGACCGGCAAGCGCGTGTTTTTAATGGCGCCCATCCATCACCATTTTGAGAAAAAAGGCTGGGCAGAACCGCAGATCGTCATTCGTTTCTGGATCATCTCGTTGATCTTGGCGATGATCGGTCTGGCCACGTTGAAAGTCAGATAGGCCAAGGGGCAAAAAATGATACCCGTTCAAGGATATGCCGGACGCAAGGTGGCAGTATTGGGGCTTGGCCGTTCCGGTCGTGCAACGGCTGCCGCGCTGATCGCGGGTGGGGCGACGCCTTTGGTTTGGGATGACAGTGCTGTCGCGCGCGAAGCGGCAGAGGCTGACGGCCTAGATATTTGTGATTTGACCAAGGCGGGTGCATTTGAGGATGTTGCAGCCTTGATTGTAAGCCCCGGTATCCCGCATCTCTACCCAGCGCCAAACCCGGTAATTGCCGCGGCATGGGATGCCGATGTGCCTGTTGATAATGATATCGGACTGTTTTTCCGCTCTTTTGCGACCGATGATTGGGATGGCTTCGACAGCACGCCCCGCGTGATTGCCGTGACCGGATCAAACGGTAAATCCACGACAGCGGCGTTGATCCATCACATATTGATCGAAAACGGGCGGGCCGCGCAATTGGCCGGCAATATCGGGCGCGGCGTCTTGGACATTGATCCGGCGCATGACGGCGAAGTTGTGGTTCTCGAACTGTCGTCATATCAAACTGACCTTGCCCGCAGCCTAACGCCTGATGTCGCAGTTTGGACAAACCTGAGCCCCGATCATTTGGATCGACATGCCGGGATGGGGGGCTATTTCGCGGCCAAGCGGCGGCTGTTCGCCGAAGGTGGTCCTGACCGTGCGGTGATTGGCGTGGATGAAGTCGAAGGCCGCTATATCGCCAATCAATTGATTGAAGGTGCGCAGGATGACCGTGTAATCCGTGTCTCTTCTGGTCAAAAACTGGCAGGGCAGGGATGGAGCGTCTTTGCGCGCAAAGGTTTCCTGTCCGAATTCCGCAAAGGGCGCCAAGTTGGCTCTATCGATCTGCGCGATATTGCGGGCTTGCCCGGTGCGCATAACCATCAAAACGCATGCGCGGCCTATGCAGCGTGCCGGACGTTGGGACTTGGGCCAAAAGGAATTGAGGCAGCGCTGCGCAGTTTTGGCGGCTTACCGCACCGCAGCCAGATTGTTGCGACCCATGCGGGCGTCACTTACGTGAACGATAGCAAAGCAACGAATGTCGATAGTGCGTCAAAGGCGCTGCAAGCTTTTTCAAAGATCCGGTGGATTTGTGGTGGTTTGCAGAAAGAAGGCGGGCTGGATGGATTGCTGCCGCATATGGGGTCGGTCACGAAAGCCTACGTCATTGGTCGCGAGGCCGAGAGTTTTGCGCGTCAGTTGACGGGTGCCGAAACCGAGGTTTGTGGAGCTATGGACGAAGCTGTTGCGCGTGCGATGGCCGATGCACAAGACGGCGACGTTGTCTTGCTTGCACCTGCTGCAGCATCTTTCGACCAATATGACAGCTTTGAGAAACGTGGCGAAGATTTCATCCACTGTGTTCAGGGCGCTATCTCGTAAGGTGGATCATGATCCACCTTACCTCTCCGCTATAGCTTGTCCTGCCGCCCAGCCTGACGACCACGCCCATTGGAAGTTATAGCCGCCCAACCAACCAGTCACATCGACACATTCGCCGATGAAATAAAGGCCCGGCATGGATTTCGCTTCCATCGTTTTAGACGATAACGCGTCGGTATCAACACCGCCCAAAGTGACCTCTGCTGTGCGGTAACCTTCTGATCCGGCAGGGCGTAGTTCCCAGCTTGATAGTTTTTCACAAAGCGCGCTCAGGGCGGCGTCGCTTTGGTCAGCGATATTGCCATCCAACGTCAGTTCTTCGCGCAGGTGTTCCACCAATCGCGCCGGAATATGCTGTCCGAGTACCGTCGTCAGCGCCTTGCGTCCGTCAGTTTGACGATGGGTTTGAAGTGCGGCCATAAGCGTTCCGCTAGGATCCAAGTTCACCGTGATGCCCTCGCCCTCGTGCCAGTAAGATGAGGCCTGCAGGACCGCAGGACCTGAAAGGCCACGGTGTGTGAATAGTAGAGCTTCGTCAAAGCTAGTCTCATTGGCCGTGACCCGTACAGGGGCAGCGACACCGGCAAGCGGTTTGAATTTTTCGTCCGAGAAGGTCAAAGGCACCAGCCCAGGATGCGGGGTGATCACTGGCAGTCCAAACTGCGTTGCGATTTGATACCCAATTCCCGTCGCGCCCATCTTTGGGATTGATTTGCCGCCACAGGCAACCACGAGGTTTTTCACATCAAGCTGCGTCGTGCGCCCTTCCTTGCTGACGCTGACCGCGAAACGTTCACCGTCGTGGCTGATGCTTTCAACGCTTGTCTGCAGCCAAAGCTGGGCTTTCGCCTTGTCCATTTCCGCACGGAGCATTGCGATGATGTCTTTCGCTGATACGTCACAAAACAACTGACCCAGCGTCTTTTCATGCCACGGGATGCCATAATCATCGACCAGTGAGATGAAATCCCATTGCGTGTACCGTTTGAGAGCGGATTTGCAGAAATGGGGGTTCCCGCTGATAAAGTTCTGCGGGCTGGTGTGCATGTTTGTAAAATTGCAGCGCCCGCCGCCAGAAATCCTGATCTTTTCGCCCGGCGCCTTTGCATGGTCGACAACCAGCACGTCTGGCCCCGCATGCGCTGCGCACATCATGCCAGCGGCACCCGCGCCAATGATCAGAGTTTCTATCTTCATCCTGCCGCATATGCCGCAAGTGTTGCGCATTTGAAAGATGCCTCTGGCGGAAGTTTATCTGGGAATAAGAAGTGGCACGTGGTGTTTTATGTAGAATCACGCGCGATTGGCCGCTAAGGTGACATCAGACTCGGAAAACGGGCAATTGAGGCAGTATGGCGGTGATCCATGACGGAAATGGTCTATGGTACGGTTCCGGTTCAATCCGGTGACCCGGTTCTTCCACGTTGGTGGCGGACAATTGATAAATGGACGATGTCCTGCATTCTGATCCTTTTTGCGATCGGGTTGCTGCTTGGGCTTGCGTCATCGCCTCCGCTCGCGGCAAAAAACGGGCTTGAGCCATTTCACTATGTAACCCGACAAGCGATTTTTGGTGGCATGGCAATGATCGTGATGTTTGCCGTCTCGATGATGTCACCGACATTGGTGCGTCGTTTGGCCGTTCTGGGGTTTTTGGCGGCATTTGTTGCTTTGGCGTTCTTGCCTGTGTTCGGAACTGACTTTGGCAAAGGTGCAACCCGCTGGTATTCGTTGGGATTTGCTTCTGTGCAACCAGCCGAGTTTCTCAAGCCTGGGTTCGTTGTCATGTCAGCATGGTTATTGGCCGCATCGCAGCAGTTGGGTGGGCCGCCCGGCAAGACATATTCCTTTGTCCTCACAGTGATGATTGTCTTGATGTTGGCAATGCAGCCGGACTTTGGTCAAGCTGCGTTGATCTTGTTTGCTTGGGGTGTGATGTATTTTGTGGCGGGCGCGCCGATGACGGTATTGATAGTTCTTGCCGGTATGGTCGTTTTGGGTGGCTCGTTCGCATATGCAAATTCAGAGCATTTTGCACGCCGCATCGATGGTTTCTTGTCACCCGATCTTGATCCAACAACACAACTTGGCTACGCGACAAATGCCATCCGCGAGGGTGGTTTCTTTGGTGTGGGCGTCGGCGAAGGCCAAGTGAAGTGGTCGCTGCCAGATGCACATACCGATTTCATTATTGCGGTTGCCGCGGAAGAATATGGGTTGATCTGTGTATTGGTGATCATTGCGCTTTATGCGGTTATCGTTGTGCGTTCATTGCTGCGCCTCATGAAAGAACGCGATGTCTTTATCCGCCTTGCCGGTACCGGTTTGGTTTGTATCTTTGGTGTACAGGCGATGATTAATATGGGTGTCGCCGTGCGGCTGTTGCCTGCCAAGGGCATGACTTTGCCGTTTGTGTCTTACGGCGGATCGTCATTGATTGCAGGTGGCATCGCCGTTGGCATGCTGCTGGCGTTTACCCGCAGCCGCCCGCAGGGTGCGATGGGTGATATTTTGCTGCGCCGGGCGAACCGATGACCGCGCCTCTATTAATTATCGCGGCCGGCGGAACTGGCGGGCATATGTTTCCGGCCCAAGCCTTGGCCGAAGCTATGCTGGCAAAAGGCTGGCGTGTGAAGCTGTCAACAGATGCGCGCGGCGCGCGGTATACTTCCGGTTTTCCTGATGCGGTTGAGGTGAATGTCGTCGGCAGTGCTACGTTTGCGCGCGGCGGGCTTGTTCAAAAACTGATGGTCCCGTTTCGTATTGTCGCAGGTATTGGCGCAGCCAAATGGCGGATGTTTCGTGATCGCCCCAATGTGGTGGTTGGCTTTGGCGGCTATCCTGCCATTCCGGCGATGGCTGCTGCTTGGGTTTTGCGCATTCCGCGCATGATCCATGAACAAAACGGTGTGCTGGGCCGTGTGAACCAATTATTTGCCAAGCGCGTTGATCAGATTGCTTGTGGAACTTGGCCCACAGCATTGCCCGGTCAGATCGTTGGTGTGCATACCGGAAACCCTGTACGTGCCGCAATTTTGGAACAGGCAGGTTCGCCTTATATTCCGCCCGGTGATTACCCGATGTCAGTGCTTGTCATGGGTGGCTCACAAGGAGCGCGGATCATGTCTGACGTTGTGCCCCCCGCGATTGCAGCCCTGCCAGAACACATTCGCAGCAATATTCGCGTGTCCCATCAAGCGCGCCCCGAAGATTTAGAACGGGTCAAAGCCTATTACGAAAGTGAGCTGATCAAAGCCGAAGTGCAGACATTCTTTGATGACGTGCCACGCCGTATGACGGATGCACAGCTTGTCATCTCACGTTCTGGTGCGTCGACTGTCGCAGATGTCAGCGTGATTGGGCGGCCTGCGATTTGGGTGCCGTATGGTGGCGCTATTCGCGATGAGCAGACCGCAAATGCCCGTCAACTGGTCGAAGCGGGCGGCGCCGAAATCATGACTGAAGCTGAGTTTGACGTCGTTCCATTGACCGAGAAATTGACAGCACTTTTGTCTGATGGTGCAGGTATGTTGAAGATGTCTCAAGCGGCGACGGCTTGCGGTGTGCCTGATGCGACAGAACGATTGGTCGCGTTGGTTGAAGATTTGGCGCAAAAGGCCAAGAAATGATGAATGGACGACACTGATGAGCTCTGCAACGAAACTGCCTCTTGATATTGGTCCTATCCATTTTGTGGGGATCGGGGGGATCGGCATGTCCGGCATCGCCGAGGTATTGCTGAACCACGGGTACACCGTGCAAGGCTCTGATCTGAAGGCGTCCAACATTACGGATCGCTTGAAAAAACTGGGCGCTACCATTTTCGTGGGCCAGAATGCTGACAACCTTGAGGGCGCGGAAGTTATTGTGATTTCTTCTGCAATCAAGTCGGGCAATCCAGAACTGGATGCCGCCCGCGCCAACGGCCTGCCTGTTGTGCGCCGTGCCGAGATGCTCGCGGAATTAATGCGCTTGAAATCCAATGTCGCCGTTGCGGGTACACACGGAAAAACCACAACGACAACGATGGTTGCAGCCTTGCTTGATGAAGGTGGCATTGACCCGACGGTCATCAATGGCGGCATTATTCACGCCTATGGCTCGAATGCGCGCATGGGGCAGGGCGAGTGGATGGTGGTTGAAGCGGACGAAAGCGACGGTACGTTCAACCGTTTGCCCGCGACGATCGCAATCGTCACCAACATCGATCCTGAACATATGGACCATTGGGGCACCGAAGAGGCGCTGCATAAGGGCTTTTATGATTTTGTGTCGAATATCCCGTTTTATGGTTTGGCCGTGTGCTGCACCGATGATCCGGACGTGCAATCGCTGGTGGGTAAAATCACCGACCGCCGTGTCGTGACGTATGGCTTTAACGCTCAGGCGGATATTCGTGCGCTGAACTTGCACTATAAGGCGGGGGTCGCGCATTTTGACATCGGTTTGCAGGCCGAAGGCGGGATGATCGAAGGTTGCGAATTGCCGATGCCGGGGGACCATAACGTTTCAAACGCGCTGTCGGCTGTGGCCGTAGCGCGGCATCTGGGCATGAAGAAAGACGAAATTCGCGCAGCACTCAAAGGGTTCAAAGGGGTCAATCGCCGCTTTACCAAAGTAGCTGAAGTGAATGGTGTCACCATCATCGATGATTATGGCCACCACCCTGTCGAGATCACGGCCGTGCTAAAAGCAGCACGTCAAGCCACCGAAGGCCGGGTAATTGCAGTGCACCAACCACACCGCTTTTCGCGACTATCGCACCATTTCGACGAATTCTGCGCATGCTTTAATGACGCTGACGTTGTCGGTATTTCTGAAGTCTTTGGCGCGGGTGAGGATCCGATCGCAGGTGCCAGCCATGCGGATTTGGTCGCGGGTTTAATCAGGCATGGACACAGGCATGCACGTGTCGTGGAATCAGAGGATGACCTAGAACGTCTGGTCCGCGAACAGGCCAAGCCGGGCGATATGGTTGTCTGCCTTGGCGCCGGAACAATCAGCACATGGGCGAACCGGTTGCCGGATCGCCTGACCGCATAGTGGACCCGTTCCTTGCCATTGGCTTGTGGGTGGTTCTGGCTTTTGTGATGGCCGCTATTCCCTCGAATGATAACCATTGGCGGCGGGCTTATGTACTGATTGCGATCGGTGCGCCGCTTTTGATTTGGATTGTTTGGCAGCGTGGTATCTTGATTGGGCTGTTTGGCCTTATCGTGGGCGGGCTTGTTTTGCGCTGGCCGGTTTATTTTCTGTGGCGCAAGATCGTGGAAACAACACGCAAGGACAGTCGATGATTCAAATCCTGATTTTTGGCGTTATGCTCACTTGCGCGGTCCTCCCGTTTTTGTTGCTGACGCGGTTGATGCGGACCGGGCAATCTGGCTTGGCGCTGACGATTTCGTCCGTTATTGGTGCAACGCTTGTGATTTTCATCTATGCCAGTGGTCGCCCCTTCGGCATTGATCCCATATTCGCAATGGGTGCAGCGATGCTGGTTTGTGTCCCTGCGTTGCTGGGCAGCGTCTCGGGTGCATTGCTTGGCTGGCTTTTGCGCAGACGCGATGACAGCGAAATCTAGGGCGCAGGTGAATGCAGTGGTGATATATGCTTAAGCTACCAACAGTGCGGGGCACGCTTACGCCACAACGGTCCTTGGCCGATTTAACGTGGATGCGCGTTGGTGGACCGGCAGAGATGCTGTTTCAGCCTGCCGATATAGAAGACTTGTCTAAGTTTTTGGCAGACCTCGATCCTGCGGTGCCGGTATTCCCCATGGGTGTTGGCAGCAATCTGATCGTGCGCGACGGCGGGATCAGCGGCGTTGTGATCCGCTTGGGGCGCGGGTTTAACGGGATCGAGATTTCAGAAGATCATGTGATCGCAGGGGCGGCCGCACTTGATGCCCATGTCGCACGCAAAGCTGCCGATGCAGGACTGGACCTGACTTTTCTACGCACGATCCCCGGCACGATTGGTGGGGCAGTCCGGATGAATGCGGGCTGCTATGGCTCTTACGTCGCCGATGTTTTGACGTCGGTAACTGTCGTCTACCGCGATGGTTCTATTGACGAAATTTCGCTTGAAGTTTTGCAGCTCGCCTACCGTCAAAGCAGCCTGCCTGAAGGCGCAATGATCGTTTCTGCCCGCTTTACCCCACCCAAGGAAGCGGCGGATGTTTTGAAGCAACGCATGACCGATCAGCTTGCCAAGCGTGACGAGACACAACCAACCAAGGACCGCACGGCGGGTTCGACATTCCGCAATCCCGCGGGGTTTTCATCCACGGGGCAGGCTGATGATGTGCATGATTTGAAGGCTTGGAAAGTCATTGATGATGCGGGCATGCGCGGCGCTGTGCTGGGCGGGGCTGTGATGAATACCAAGCATTCGAATTTCCTGACGAACGCGGGCGGTGCTACTGCAGCAGAGCTTGAGGATTTAGGCGAAGCGGTGCGGAAAAAGGTTTACGATTCCCAAGGAATTACGCTAGAGTGGGAAATTATGCGGGTCGGTGTCCGGTTGGACAAAGGCCCGAAAAAATAAGGACCAAAATGGTCACGATCCGAAACTTGGATCACACAAATGACGGGTCGCTAAAGGCCCGCGATTAAGGCGGTAGGGTATGTCGAGCAGGACAAACCTGAAAGTTGTTGTCCTCATGGGCGGCCCATCAGCAGAGCGTGAGGTATCGCTAAGCTCGGGTCGTGAATGTGCGACAGCTTTACGGGACGCAGGATATGACGTGGTAGAGGTCGACGCGGGACCTGACGTCGCTGCACGCCTGATCGAAATTGCTCCTGATGCTGTATTCAATGCACTGCATGGCCGCTGGGGCGAAGACGGCGCCGTTCAAGGTATCTTCGAATGGTTGCAAATTCCTTACACACATTCTGGTATTTTGGCCTCTGCGCTGACGCTTGATAAGCAGCGCACTAAGGACGTTTACCGCAAGGTCGGGTTGCCTGCCGTGGATAGCGTATTGGCGTCTGCGGATGACGTGCGCAAAGCCCATGTCATGCCTCCGCCTTATGTGGTGAAGCCATACAATGAAGGCTCTAGTGTTGGCATCTACATTGTCTCCGAAGACGCCAATGGGCCGCCGCAACTTGCCGACGACATGCCCGCGCAAGTGATGGTCGAGGCCTTTGCGCCAGGCCGCGAATTGACGACAACGGTCATGGGTGATCGCGCTTTGACAGTGACCGACATTATTACAGAGGGCTGGTACGACTATCACGCGAAATACGCGCCAGGTGGATCGCGCCATGTTTTGCCCGCCGATATTCCACAAGATATTTTTGACGCATGCATGGATTATGCCGTGCGCGCACATGATGCATTGGGATGTCGCGGGATCAGCCGCACGGATTTCCGCTGGGACGAAACACGCGGGCTTGATGGGCTGATTTTGCTTGAAACGAACACGCAGCCCGGCATGACGCCGACGTCATTGACGCCAGAACAAGCTGCACATGTCGGTATCACTTTCCCGCAGCTTTGCGGCTGGATGGTGGAGGACGCGTCATGCGATCGTTGATGCGCCGCCCATCCCCCGTCGCTGCACCGCGCGATCCAGCGCCTTCACGATTGGGGTACCGTTTTCAGCGGTTGATGCTAACGCCTGGGTTTCGTGGTGCGGTACGGATTGGCGTGCCGATCCTGCTGATCGCCGCAATTGCGGGGTCTTGGTACATACAGCCAGAGAACCGTGCGCAGTTTGTCGAGACGATCGCGGACACCAAACAGACATTTCAACAGCGTCCGCAATTCATGATCCAAGCAATGAATGTGACTGGCGCAGATGCAAGTGCGATGACCGACGTCGTGGCGCTGTTGCCTGATGTTTTTCCGGTCTCATCATTCGATCTTGATCTTGAAGTTATGCGGGCAAATATCGAAGCCCTTGACCAGATAAAGTCCGCCAGCGTGCGGGTCGGCCAAGCTGGTGCACTTGAGGTGCGCTTGACCCCCCGCGTGCCTGTCGCAATTTGGCGGGACGCGGGCACGCTCCGCTTGATTGATGCAGATGGTGTGCTGTCAGGACAGATTGCAGCTCGCGCAGATCGGCTCGAGTTGCCGCTGATTGCGGGCGACGGGGCAGAAAGCAATATTGCCGAGGCGCTGGAGCTATTTGATGCAGCAGGTCCCTTGATCGGACGGGTGCGCGGCCTTGTGCGCATGGGCGAACGTCGCTGGGACATGGTGTTGGACCGTGACCAACGCATATTTTTGCCAAGCAGTGGAGCCGTTGGTGCGCTGGACCGCGTGATCGCGCTGAACGCCGCGCAAGATATGCTGAGCCGTGATGTGGCCGTCGTTGATATGCGCAACGCAAACCGGCCGACACTACGGATGAACCAAGAGGCGGCCGCAGCATTGCGCCGTGGCAACACAACAACTGACATAAACGAGGTAGGCAACTGATGGGCGATCTATACGACAGCCAGCGCGCAATGCGGCAAATGCGAAAAGCTGCAATGCAGCGTGGTGTGGTTGCCATTTTGGATGTCGGTACGTCCAAGATTGCCTGCCTTGTTTTGCGCTTTGACGGGCCAGAAAAATTCCGCAGCGTTGATGGTGTTGGATCACTTGCAGGGCAATCACAGTTTCGCGTGATAGGCGCGGCGACAACCCGTTCGCGCGGTGTCCGCTTTGGCGAAATCGATGCGATGCAAGAAACCGAACGCGCAATTCGGACGGCCGTGCAGGCAGCACAAAAGATGGCGAATGTTCGTGTCGACCATGTGATTGCTTGCCTTTCCGGCGCGCGCCCACGGTCTTACGGTCTAGATGGGTCGCTGGATGTCGCGGGCGGCATGGTCAGCGAACAAGACATCAGCCAGGTTATGGCGTCATGTGATGTGCCCGACTATGGGGCCGACCGCGAAGTACTGCACGCGCAGCCTGTGAACTTTGCACTGGATCATCGCTCTGGTTTGGGTGATCCGCGCGGTCAAATCGGCAATACACTGACAACCGATATGCACATGCTGACAGTTGATGCCACGGCAATTCAAAACCTGTTCTACTGCA
>Ga0208544_10001119_pt1 | contig 19069 bp, 15 predicted proteins | sample DEB08_DNA_9_FD_184526 | JGI IMG/M metagenome (GOLD analysis project Ga0208544, IMG submission 184526) | Aqueous microbial communities from the Delaware River and Bay under freshwater to marine salinity gradient to study organic matter... | ecosystem: Environmental > Aquatic > Marine > Coastal ... | reverse complement strand
TGATTACCGTAATGGCCTTTGAGCTCAGATGATCTTCTAATGTTTGGTATATTGCTCTTTTTATCAAAATTTGACTTTTATTAGCCAAAGTTAAGTATTTACCCGACAATTCACAAAATCAACTTGCATTTTTATCCAACAATTTGATAAAAAGGTGTAAAGGTGTAAATGTTTTGAATGTGTGCCGAAGGCATGCCTATGGCATAAATGTTTGGTCTACTCAAGATGAGAGGTTATATTTGAGACTGTGAGACTGTTCATTAAAGTGTCCCCCGGCATTTACACACATACACATTTATGCCATAGGCATGCCCAACATTTACACTTTTACACATGCAAAACATTTACACATTAACGCCTCTAACAATCCCAAAAGCTCTGGCGAGACTGTTTTTCTATATAGCATCTGAAATTTTCTTTTTTCAAGTCCAAAACCAAGCTTAAGAAAGCTATACTGATGTCATCCAAGTCCCGTAATTCCACTACCACTTCTCTCATAATATCAGGCCCATACCATTGTTTGATGGTCTCCCAATCTGTCATTTGCCCATAACGCATTACACGCTCGATAATGAAATGGCGATGCTCAAACCAATGAATATTTTCTAGCGGAGTATCCCAAAACATTCGGCTAGATAAGTCAGACACCTGAAAAGCTGGTACGGTAGTATTTGTCATGTATCCTTTTATTTTGAGCTGGTCGTGTTGTTCAAATATAAAGCTTTTTTTGCCCCGAAGGCTCTAAGGACAATAAGTTTTTTTTGCCACTCACATAGTGATGCCTATGGCAGGAGACGCGGAGGCGCGGAGTTTTTTTTTGCCACAAAGGCTCTAAAGGCACTAAATTTCCACTAAAGGTTTTTCCGTGGGATTTGGTGTTTTCTGTGCTTCTGTGGCTATCTTTTTTTGCCACGGAGCCACGGGGGCGCGGAGTTTTTTTTAGACATCCCGCCGCGAGGGCGGGACACTAAATTTTCACAAACATTTACACTTTTACACATACCCAACATTTACACATGCAAAACATTTACACCTACCCAACATTTACAACATTCAAAACATTTGAGTGTGCTACAAATTAGTGGCATTTGTATGTGTTCCCTGATGATTTACCATAAAACACCCTTTCTTGACAGGAACAATTATGGGATTTCACCAATACTCATATTAGAGCCTGTTGGGAAATTTAATTTGGTTAATTACTGATTGTCCAAATTATCCTAAAAAATCAAGTTTCGCTTCCTGATTATCAAGGATTTCGGAACTTGGCGTCGAAGTGTAAACTTCATTTATCCCGATAAATTCAGTTTACACTTCATAGCCAAAACCCTAAATCGTTGATAATCAGTTCGTAAATTTCCCAACAGGCTCTTAGATTCCCACTAATTTGTAGCACACTCAAAACATTTACACGTTTACACATTCAAAACATTTATGCCTTCGGCACACCTTCATCTCGCTCCTCCCCCAGTCCAGTTTTCCAAGCACCGACGAGTGCGGCGATCCACCAAAAATGGCGAAAATGCAGCGTATCCATAGACAACCCATCAAGCAACCAGATTAATAAATAAACACCAATTGCAAGCATTAAACCTCGCTGCGAGTTGGTTGTATGATTCCATAAACTCCGCCATTTATTTGCTATTGTAAACAAGAAAAACAAGAGCCCAGAAAAACCCAACAAGCCACTTTGAGCTAATACCCCCAAGTACAAAGAATGAGGTCCGTAAGATATCTTATCAGTAGGGTACAGGCCCGCAGCTTTGCGTTGATTAATATAGGCAACAAATTGCCCGGGGCCAATACCGAAATACGGAGCAGTTAGAAATGCATCATAAGCTTCTTTATTCATAACAAAATGCATCGACTTGTATAAATCCCGCTCTTCGTCTGAATATAAAATAGCTTCAGTTGCATAACTTTGCGCCAATATATGGGAACGATCCAACTGATCCTTTTTTATCAATAGGAATTTTGATGATATGAAAAATAGGACTACGATCAGTCCCAAGCTCATTAGTACTAGCGTTCGCAGCCAAGGGGGAATCCGAAACCAGCTTAAACAAAGTAGTAAGACTCCTACTCCAGCCAGTACAATGGATTTAGAAAATGTTGCTAAGGCAGCGGCACTCAAAAACAATATTATTGGTAATATTTGCCAGCGTCGCTCTTGTAGATATTGACCAATACTTACGAAAAGCGGCAGCATGAGCATATTCATCAGCATATTGGGACTCATTGTCAACGCTTCTATACGCCGAACATCACCAATATTGGGTATGTATTTCGTTTCTGATACTTCTAGCGTTCCTGCGGGATACAACATTACATAGGACCAACTAAAAACAACGGTCAAAACCAATAATGCACCAAAACAAAGTATTGTTCTATTGATCCAGTTAACATCAACGCTAAGATAAGAGGCTAGTATGGTTCGTCCAATATAATAAAGTAAGGCAAGGTATAATTCTCCATAAATGGCTTTATTCGTTAGCCAGTCTCCTGAAACCATGGCGGTGATCCATTGGCTTAGTATTAACACTAAAACACCATAATCTAATGTATCCCATCGTCGACTAAACAGGAGCAATCGTGTTTGTTTTTCCCATAAAACGACACCTGCTAATAACAAAAAAATAACTTCCGGCAATTGTAAAGAGTAACCAATTGCAGGGTGATAAAACAGCTTCGTAAATGGAAGGCTGAGTAAATAGAGCGAGAAAAGCAGATAACTAAGCTTAAATACCGGGGCATTATTAGAAGTACTGCAATTGCCTGTTGTTGTAGAAATTTTAATAACGCATATATTTATCGCTTTCTATCATGATTATCACCATTTCTTCTCCACAAAGTAGAAGATACCCTTTCCGGGTAAAAGACGCTTATAAGGCACAGTATCCAAGGTTGTGAAGCCATCCATCTCTCCCCATGAAAAGAAAAACACTGGAACATTCTCATCAAAATCCCCTTGGCTATCCCAGCCATCTTGTGCATATCCTACTGTAATCGACGACCGATTTATCGTTTCGGTTTTAAGCAACTCGTCTTTTTTATCCTTAACAGCCTCATTCCAACTTAAATAGTCCTTCGTGCCAGCAGAAGCATACCACAACATCAAGGTAATCATGATCAACTGGGTTCGCCCTAGGCTTAAGAGGTATGGACAAATACGCGCTACTACATATAATACGGCCACAAATAGCACCAGTACATATCTATCGAAAAAGCCCCAATAGAAAACGATTCCTGCATAGGGAATCGTAAACAATATGACAACGTAATCCATCTTGTTGAGCTTATAGTCAAGCAACCAATTACGAACGGATTCAAAAATTATCCGAAACAAGATAAAACTATGGAGTTGAAGAATCAACCCAATTGCCATCACAAAAGCTGTAGGTATCTGAGGAAAATTACGCATTCGCCAATGATGAAAATCTGGCAATAGTGGTGTTCCTAACCCGAAATTATAGATGGTATATCCACCGTAAGGATAAATACGCCCCACAGAAGCAAGGAAAAACACCAATAGAACATTGATTATCAGCAAGATAATAAACCACGACTGCCTCCACCACCTTTCGGATAAGGTTGTAGAGACCGTATAAGGTAACAATGGCAACGCAAACAATCCAACAAAGAAAAAGGCCATTACACAGCGTTTGGCCAATTCAACCACACCATAAAGTGGATTGTTTAAAACGGTAGCATCAGCAGCTTGCAAATAATATTCAGTACCAATCCATGTAGATTTCAACCCACGCTCCATCAACATGTAAACCGCAAAAATTCCAAGGAGATTAAGCCCAAATACAAGCAGTGCTTTTTTTGAATGAACCCCATCAAACAAAATGACTAATTCTGCAACCAGCCATAACATCAATCCTGGTTGCCTAATCCCAAAAGCAGCAATAGCAGCCGTAGCTGCTATTATTCGATAGATAAACCTATTTCGCTTAAAGTATAGAGCATACTGCCAAAGACTGACCAATAGCAGTCCCATAAATGGGATATCGGTCATAAAGCTGAAGGACAAATTGTAATAAATCGGATTGGCTAGCAAGATCAAGCCCGCTGCAAAAGCCACTTGCCTACTGTCTGTGAGCGTGATAATCAGTTTATAAAAAGCCAAAAGGCCAATGCTCGATAAAACTAGCGTAGAGACACGCAGCAATACGAATGAAAAACCACCACCAAAAGTACAAAACAACCAACCCCATAAAACTTGCAAAACAAGGTTAGGAGCAACTGGACTTAAATAAGTTATGTTTTTCCCTTCTAACAAGGCCGCCACCCCCGAGCTGTATATCCAGTCATCGTTGAGTGGATACTCACCACCCAAACCGGTAAAGGTTACGCAAAGAAGCCAAAGAAGAAGGAGCAACTTCCAATCAAAAAAGTTGATGGTTCGTAAAGATGAATTCGGAAATAGTTTTAAAATCATCACCTTTTCAACTGCTCAGCAGCCAACAATTCTGTATATTTATCCAACAGGGCTTGGTGAATGATTTTTCGGTCGAAGTATTGTTCTATGTGCTGATGCAGTCGTTGCGCCATGGCCTTAGCTTGCTGAGGTTCTTTGAGGCTCCTTTCCAAGCAACTCCGTAAGGCTTCCGTGTCTTTAGCAGGAAAAGTCAAGCCTGTTTTTTCATGGGTAACAATATCCACATTGCCTGGTATAGCAGAACAAATAATCGGGCAGCACATTGCCCCCGCTTGTAACGGGACATTGGGGAAGCCTTCGCGATGTGAGGCATGTACTAGAATATCCGATAAATACAGATAATAGGCTACTTCGTCTGTCCAGTAAATATGATGGATTGCTTCGTTGGTCTTGATAGCCATGAGCGTTGAAGAAGGCAATAACTCTTCGCGGCGTTCTTTCTCCATGGGTCCAATAAGTAATAAGCGAAGTGTGGGATTGAGCCTACTTATTTTCCCGAAAGCTTCCACAAGTTCAGGTATACCTTTGTCCTTGACAATTCTGCCAACAGCAAGAATGTAACGACAGTTAGGGTCGTGGTTAAAAGTTGATTTAATGAGTTCCAGCTTGTCAGCCTGAATGGCAGCAGGAGAAAACTGTTCTAAATCAATACCATTGCTAGATCCATGACTGATGATATCTAATTTCTCGACAGGACAAAGTCGCTGCTGGCGGACAAATTCCAGCATACTTTGGCTGTTTGGCCAAACGTGCTGTGCGCCCCAATAGGTGAGCTTTTCCATAGCGATTAGCAGTTGCCTTTTAATACCAATAGCGGTCATAAAGGGTAGTCCCGCAATAGTATGTATACGTATAGGTACATTTGTGAAACGTCCTGCAAGCATTCCCAACAGTCCCGCTTTAGGGGTATGTGTATGAATAATGTTGGGTCGTAATTTCCGGATCACTTGAATAAGGTACCAGAGACATTTTAAATCCTGCCAAGGAGTAATGGTTCTTGTAAAAGGGATAATATGGTGTTGACAATCTTCCTCTTCAATGATTATATCTCGTTCTATATCATCAGCGCTTAGGATGAAAACTTCAAAGCCATTTTCGCTCATGAAGCGCAATTGCCCCGTTAATAACAAATGAATGGAGACAGGTACAGTTGTTATCCGAAACAATATTGGCGAGCGAAGAGGAGGTGTATTAGACACTAAACGTTTTGCTCGTAAAATTCTAACCATTTTTCAGATATAGTATTAGCTGAAAAATGTTCAAGTACATACTTACGACCTCCTTTTCCTAAAAATTCGCGAAATTCTTTATCATCTACTAATCTTTCCATTTGTGTATACAAAGTATCAACATCAGCAACTTTATGGCGTAAACCAGTTTCGTTTTCAATTATTGTTTCCATCAATCCGTAGGTATCACTACAAATTATTGGCTTTTCTAATAAGGATGCTTCAATTATACTGGTACCAAAACCTTCCCGATAGCTTGGCAAACAAAAAACATCGCAGGCTTGAATTAGGCGCTCGGGAGTTGGTGTAACTCCATAAATTATTATAGCATCAATATTTTCAATTTGTTGGTGAAGTACATCCGTCATATTCTCTTCATCTCCACCAACCAACAGTAAACGTATATGAGCATTTTTCAGTTGTAGCATATTGAAAGCCTTCGCCAGTTCCGCTATCCCTTTGTCTCTATTCATACGCCCTAAAAACATATAAACAACTTCGTCCTCTTCAATACCAAGTTCTCTTCTAACTTCAGCCCTAGTAATATCGTTAGGAACGAACCGAACGGTATCTACCCCGCTAATCGAACCTTTACCAAGTACAAATGAGTTGTCGTTTTTTACTATACTATTCGCTATTAAAAATTGCCGCTGTGATTCTCCATCAACTAGAATATCCGTGGCACTCCAAACGATCATGCGATCTAAGAATTTTAACATACTTTTTAAAATTCCTTTTTTAGTATGCCAAACCTGGCCTGTAAAAATATGAATACGCTTATCGATACCCGCTAATTTTGACGCTAAAATTCCTAGTAAACCTGCTTTCGGCGTTACAGAATGTACGGCATCAAACTGCATTTTTTTAAAGTACGCCCTCAATGATAAAAGCGCTTTTATGTCATCAACTAAACTAATATCTCTATGAATAGCAATATTTTGAACTCCTACTAATGGTGTATCTAAAAATGCATTCTTATCAAAATCTTCAAAATTTGCAATTAAAAAAATATCGTATTTGTTTGCTAAAACTTTAAAATGATTAAGTAAAAAAGCTTTCGCGGTAAAAGGCGACGATACAACAAAGCAAATCTTTTTTTTCTTAGCCTTCATGGTTGTTGGTTTTTTCTTTTTAAAGATAGCTGAAATAGATTTATATAAAATAAGTTACAACCTAATACAACTCGATCATTGAGTTCGAAGAAAATTGAAATTCACCTCTTAATCTAGTGTAAAATTTTAATATTTCTTCTAAGTAGATTAAGTTTTCATTTATTGAATAGCCAAAGTTATGGGGATGCCACCATAAATGGTAAATCATATTATTCTTTGCAGCGAATAACATTTCTTTCTTAATTCGTTGAAATTTTAAGTAATGTATAAGACGTTCTTGCTGTGTGTAGGGGCGTAAAAATCTACTTGCAGCTAATAGTAAAACATGGCTTTCCGCTAGTTCAGCTTCTTTAAAAGAATTAGGTTTCGCTATGGGTAACAAAGTATCAACTGCCCGAGCTAAACGACTCGTTACAGAATCATTTCTCCAAAACCAAACATCGGGATTTGAACGAACTACTTTGATGCCATTTTGGCTTGAGATAGTTAAGTAACTTTCATTAAATTGGTTTCTCGGAAAAACTAATGATTGTAATTCAATACCGAAATTTTCTTTTGAAAGTCCTTGTGCTGATTTTAAATCTGCATCAAATTGCAACTCATTTTGACCAACCTCATTACAATAATAATGTCCAAAAGTATGAGATGCTAATTCTTGATGAGGTGTACTAAGGATCTGATTAATAAGCGAATAAGCAAAATGATAAGGATCATCTTTTTCGTCCCACCCTATTTCATTATTTTCAATCAGGCTATAAGGTGATAAATTTTTATTAACATAAGTTGGCTTTAGCAAAGGGCAAAAATTCAGTAATTGTTTTTTGTTTTTTGCAAATAAGAAGCCAACAGTAGCCCAGGTTGCATGGATGTCATACTTTTTAAAAAGGTGTAAAATATGAGGGACACTATAATTGATAGTATTATCAAAATAAGGTTTCATCCTATTTAAATTCCACAGCTCGATAGCTCCCCAATGCAATTCAAAATCTAATGATATTACAAATTTACCCTTGCCCATTTATACAGTATCTGAATCTGAATAACTAATATACCAGTTTTTTCTATCTCCTATGATTTCCTCATTACTCTTCTGCAAGGAACGAACGCCAAAATGCAGTTCAATTGGTCGAATTTTTTCAGGCATATATAAGAAGAACTCCTTCTTATATATATTGTAATTAGGTGAATGTTCTAAACACCATGACAAAATACAGTCTGCTCCTTCTTTTTTCATATTATCAACTGCATAGCTAAGTAGATGTTCTCCTGACTTCGGCTGTTTTAAATCATACATTAGCTCCATAATATAGCCAATTGATCCATTGTGCTTCTCTTTTACCGCATAAATTACGAATCCTAAATAGGTCTCTTTTTTATCCCAGCAATGTAGGATTTTGTAATCTTCATTTGGCTTCTGTATATATCGCCAGTCTAAATAAGCCTTATCTCTTACAACTGCCACTTCAATATTGGAGGAAAAAATTTCCCAAATTTTATTTACTTCATCGGGAAAATGATTTTCTGCTTTTAGCAAGTAGTTACCTGAAAAACGAAATTTTGACAACGACAACTTGATATTAGGTAAAAACCGCAGTGCTTTAATCTTCTTAGTGAAATATTGAGATTTTAAGGGTTTTATTAAAAATGGAAGTGGATCCAAAACAGTCCATTCCAATTTTTTTGCAAACCCATGAATAGAATTTCCATTGGGAAATCCATATACTAAAGCCATTCCCGAATCTTGAGCTTTGGAATAAACATCTTTCGCTAGTTTTATGAAAAAACCTTGCCCTCGGTAATCAATATCGGTAATCGTGTCTAATGATTGTGTACCAATAGAAGTGGTATCGCCAACTTTAAACTTCACACAGGAAACTGCATATATTGCCGCTGGTTTCTTTTTTTCATCATCAAAAGCAATAGTCACAAAAGAATTAGAGGATGTATTGTCAAAAAATTGCCATCCAATATTTTCCGTATTCTTTGGACTATTATTATCGTCGAAACAGTTTTTAAACAAGCTTACTGTTTCTTTTTTCAATTCTAAATAATTAATCATTTTTTACGTATTTAGATATGTCTCTCGTTTTATTTCTCTGCATCAAAAGAAATAAATAGAGTGCTATACCAAATGGGATTGAAAAAAAAGTATATAACTTCTTGGGTGATTCCCAGAGAAATTTCCAATTCCTTGACATTATACTTGTTGCAATATAATGAATCGAACTTTTTAACTTTAGAAAATAAAACGGAAAATAAATCATCTCAATTTTCCTTAGCTGAGAAAATCCTTTAGGATTTTTAAAGTATTGGTTATATATATTTAATGTAGAACCATCTAATTGATAATCTACAATACAAAAGATTTCGTTAAAGCACAATAGTTTATAATCGTGGTCAATGATGATTGGCAAATACAAGGGAACAAATTTTTCGTCCTCGAAAACCGGATAAGGCTCGTATTTCTTTACAACCTCTGTAACATATACTATTTTTTTATCTCCTACAACACCATATTTATAACTTAATTCTGAATACTTGCATTCCTTTAAATCGGGGGGAAATTGATTGCCAATTATGATGTCCTTGGTTGAAACATCTAACCCAATTAATCCTGCATAAGTTTCCGATCCATGTTTTTTCCATAAAGAGAGCATTTTCTCAATTCCATCACTAGGCAGGTAATCATCTGAATCAATACATACATTTAGTTCTGTATTTATTAAACTATAAGCGACGTTATGACCTGTATGCATGCCTCCATTTTCCTTATAATGATAGCTTATTTTTACTTTTTCTTCATTAATCCATTCTTGGACTAATGCTTCAGTATTATCCGAGGATCCATCATCTATTATTAGCCATTCAAAATCATCAGAAGTTTGTCTTAGCAAGCTCTCATATAATAAATGTAAGCAATAAGCTCGATTGTAAGTTGGTGTAAAAACGGTTATTGTTTTCTTCATCAGAAAGTCATGAAATAGGTGAAACCAAAATACAAGGTAATAATAAGAGCCAAGCGTTGTTGCTGATTCTCAAAAAAACGTTGTTTGAAAAAAGGATAAAAAATAATAATAGCCATCATAAACCAAGATAAATATGCAAAGCGATTCGAAAAACTTGCTCTAATCACTAAAATCCAAAAAGCATTAGCTGTTAGGTAAATATTAAATAACTGTTGATATAATTTATCTTCAAATTTTTTCCTAAAAATAAAATAGTAGCCTGCGAATACAGCTGAAGCACTATATAAAAGAAAATCCCAGCGGAAACCCGTTGATGAAAACTGGTCATCAAACTCGGTTGAAGTCAGGTAATTTCCTCTATTCCCTCCTATATCAAAAGTACTAAAGAAACTTTCCCAAAAATCTCCAAGAATTAAGGACAATGCAATGGCCAAAAACCAGCCAGTAATATACCAATTCGTTTTATTAAAAAAAAGAGTCAATACAAAGGCAGAAAATGGAATGAGCATACTACCATGTATTAGATAACATATTAAAAAAACAATGTATTTTGAATGATTTTTTTGATCAAGAGACAGGCCAAAGACAAAAATAGAAGTTGCAATACCATTCCGAATTCCATTTACGCCAGCCCCCCAAAAAGAAAATGAAGCAATCAACATTAAGAATGGAATGTAATTAATTCCCTTAAACCATTTCTTACAAGTTATGTAAAGCGGGAAAATATACAAAAAAGCACATGAAACAAAAAACATTTTGGCCGTCATAATGCTACTACAGAACTTGACAAACACATGCCAGTAGTAATCCTTATTAGATGTGATTTTTACACCTCTCGCATAATTTAGAAAATACTTATTATAACCTGTCATGTCAACAAAAACGGCACTAACAGGCCTTAAACCTATATACAATATAACAGCAACCAGAAGTGCAACCGTAGTATAGTTACTTTCTTTTTGAACAAGAATGTAATTTCTGTTTGATAAAAGCTTTACGTTCGTAATCAACACTAGTAATAAAACTGAGTTGAAAAAAATGGGAGTATATAATCTTATGGGTATAAAATCGAACATTATTCCGTAATATAATTTTAAAACTTAAGTGCTTTCTTCAGAAATGCCCAAGTTATATTTTGCTCCCTTAGTATTATATCTTCGCTACCTTCAAAATTAGTTTGATTGTATTTCCCTGAAGTAGAGACAGCCTCAAAAAACCTATCTTCAAGGTTGAATTTCTTTAATAGTGTTTGTTGTCTAGACCCCATAGAATGCTTCCCTTCCTTTCTGTCAAATACAATAAAATTAGATTTCAAGATAATAGAAAAAACTGCACCATGAAAAGAGTCAGTACAGACTAAGCTTGCATTATTTATCAAATAAATAAATTCTTGCGGACCGGCTGAGTAATAATCAAATTCCCGTATTTCTAATAGATTGACTATTTTGTAGGAATGTAAATCAGCCAATGATTTTATATAGTCGTCATATTCATTTGTTTTGTTACCCAAAAAATAAGTAAAAATATATTCTCCCTCTATTTTGAATTCAGGTTTACTCGCAATTGACAACCACTCATCCCTACTTAACATCAGTGTAGGATCTACTAATACTTCAGCCTCTCTTCCTGTAAGTTCTCGTATTATTTTCGCGCCCTGCTCTTCCCTTACTGATAAACTAGAAATTTCTGATAACCACTCTTTGTAAAATACTTTTTTATATTCGGGGATATGATCTACCCCAAAACTAGGAGCGTATGCAATTCTTTTTGCTTCTGGCGCAAAACAAATAAAATCAATCATTGAGTTTTGAGGATAAAAAGGATTCCAAATTTGGTCACTGCCGCAGAAGAAATACTCAAATTCCTCTATCTTTTCAAATGGAATATTATTAGATGAAATTGTGAAATCGCTGCTCCTTATTTTTGATTTGAAAAAATTTGAAAAAACCTCTTTTTTGAGAAGCTTAACCTCTTTTATTTTTTCACGGTTCCTTACTTTCCATATAATAGATTTTATTATCTGGTCACCTTCGTTTTTTATTAACAATATCTTATTAATTCTAATTTTAAGAGCCATTAATATATACAGAGGCTTAAGTTTTTGTATTAAAGACAACTCGGCCTCTGGCAAATCGAACCCTTTTACTGTAGTATTAATTAGTGTTTCAGGTAAAAAGCCTAGTTTCTTTATAACCTCCTGCACTGCATAGTTTTGTAATTTATTTCCGTAGTTTTCACCACTGGTCATGGTTACAATTCCTATTTTTTTTTCAGACTTATTCATTTCCATTTGATGCGATTATTTTTTTTGCAAAATTATAAAATTGAGGGTTTAAATAGCACAATAAAAACTTGAATTTATCTTTAAGAGGTATTCGCCATATCAAAAGCTGCAATGTTAAATTTTTTCTTAATTTTTGAGTTAATTTTTTTAATATCGCTTTTGAATTAGGAAAATCAAAACTCGCTAATACTTCAATAATCATGTTAATAATAATCGAAATATATGCTGCTCGAGCAATAAGTGAAATTGAAGGATACTTTTTTTCACATAACTCTAATAAACGAGAATAAGCCTCTATACTCGTTAATTTATTTATATTAAAGTTTGATCGTGTTGCACTAGTTGCTGTCTGCAAATAATGATAAAGAGGAGTAGCATAATAATAAATTCGATCAGCGTTATTAAGTGCTTGGCAAGCAAATAAGGTGTCTTCTCCGTAATAGATTTCTTCCTGATACCTAATATCAGAAATAATTTCTTTCGTATAAAGCTTTGATACTGAAAATCTATTTACTGGGGATATTGTGATTTCAACTGCTTTTGTTTTACTTATCATCCCATTGAGATTACTGTAACTTGTAAAAAGTTCTTTGCCATTTTCAAAATTGATGAAATATTCGAAAATTACAGCATCCAGATTATGATTTAACACGCAGTTCATTAAAACTTCGTATGTGTTAAGTTCTATCCAATCGTCACTATCTACGAAGCTAATATAGAGGCCTTTTGCTTCATCAATCCCTTGGTTTCTAGCCGATGATACACCTTTGTTTTCTTTATTAATGAGATTAATCCTATCGTCTCGCATTGCGTATTTTCCGCATATAGTAAAACTATTATCAGTTGATCCATCATTAATTATTATGATCTCTAGATTTTTATAGGTTTGATTTATGATACTATCTAGACATTTACTCAAATATTTTTCAGTATTATAGACAGGAATTATGATTGATATAAGTGGAAGGCTACTCATTTTTATTTTTGTTATAATTTCCAATTGATATTGTAAGCATATAAAAGGTCACCTATGTACATCCGAACCGCCCCTTTATAAGATTTTGCATTTTGATAATACTTCCCAATCCCAAAAAACAATGATATCCATGTCAATAAATTTCCCGAGTTCATAAAGGCAAGTCTTTTTTCATAAAACCTTACCATCTCATGAGTTTTGGTTCTATTTTCATCTATAATTTTAGTCTTTAAAACATTATGGCTTAAAAGTAATTTGTGAGCTGTTATTATTTGTTCAAAATAGGTTATTCTTTTTACTTTAGTAGATGCTAATATAGTGGTTTTTCGAAGCTCGGCCATTGATGAATTTGACTCATGAACCCTCCTCTTAAATAGTGGTTTGTTGATTACTGAAAAACTTCCTATTGCTGCAGCAACAATACTAAAATACCAATCATGGCCTAAGCTCAGATTTAATTCTAGATTGTCGTGAGTCAATAAGAATACTCTCAAATCTTTTCGTATACACATTGAACAACCTAGAAAATTAGAATTGCCAATGAAGAAATTGTAAGGCACTATTTGTGTAGCTTCATTTTTTGTTATTGATCTTGCGTTCTGTTTATTATGAATCTGCTCATTAGCTCCATCGATTAAAGTATAATTAGAACTCAATAATTGAATTTCTTTATTAGAGAACATGATAGAAGCCATAACTTCAACTTTATTCTCTTCCCAAACATCATCTTGATCAGACAAAAAAATCACATCCCCTTTTGTCATTTTTACAGCCCTGAAAAAATTACTGCTAAATCCGAGGTTTTCCTCATTGATATAGACATGCCAATTAGTAAGCCTGTTTTCAGAAATAAAATTATTAATAATCTTAATTGTGTCATCAGTTGAACGATCATCTGTTATAATCACTTCGTCAACAGGATGACTTTGATTAAAAATTGATTTTAATTGATCAAGAATATATTTTTCCCCGTTATATGTCGCGATGGCAACAGAGACCATAATTAGAAGAATTTTAATTTATACAAATATTTAAAAGTACGCTTGCGCTTATACCAGACTTATTTTTTTTTCAATCTATCCATTATTGCTTTTTTATAACGATATAAAAGTGTTGCTTTATTCAATATCAATAAATGTTTCCTCATTTTTTCATCAAATAGAATGGCATTTGGTGAATTATTCCATATTTTAAGGCTCATCTTTCGAGTTTTCATACGAATTTTTTGCACAATAGCAAAATCGAATGAAATTTTCTCTCGTTCAAATCTCTTAGGCGGGACTAGTTGCTTTTTTTTCTTCGCTTCATTAATCCTTATTCTCAGCCCAGTATGCCTATGATTGAAACTTCCTTTTTGAGAAGCAAGAAACCGATCACGAGTCAATATATCAATCTTTAATTTCCCTGATTGAATTCCTTCATTTATTATATTATCAGCAAGTATTGATCGAGTGACAACAACGTTTGTTCCTCGCCCATCCTCAATGTATGGAGCTAACCATGCATCTCCTACCGATATATCCGCTAACTCAGTTGTAACATCATCACAAAAATCACAGGCATTGGCTTTAAACATACCTGTTCCCCACATATCTCCTACTGTTCTCATCTTTAATTCGTAATCCGATAGATTATTTACATTTTTGCAACCAAAAGAATAGTCACTTGCAGAACTATCAACATCTTTGATACGAAATTGTGGTTTAATGTATTGATTGTAAGGAACTCCTGCCTTTTCTGCTAGGTACTCTGCAAAAAAGCGACTCTTTACTCCTCCACATATAATGCCTACAAGAAAGGTTATTTTCCCCTTTAATGAAGGGGTATTAATCTGGGCAAGCCTTATCCCTTTTATAAAACAAGCAACTCCAACAAGTGCTACAGTACCCTCTAATTCATCTATTTTAGATAGAGCCGTTGCTAGGCTTACTGGATAATATCTGGTTTTTGAGGCTTTCAACAAATCTTCTTTTGAGCTACTAACAGCATAGTCATATTGAAAATCAGGGTTGTCAGATTCTTTTACTGAAAGAATATGATTCACAATACCACGTTCAAGTAATTCTGAAAACACATATGTTGCAATACCGCCTGATGAGGAATTTTGCCGAAATTCTGGCGAATATCCTGCATAAAGGCCATTGTATTTTCCTATTTGTGGGTCGCTCTCACTTGTATCATTTAAAAAAAGTTCAGCAAGCTCGTTTTCCGTCTGTACTTCTTTTTTGGGAGTTGGATTAAATGGACAGACACTTATACACGCTCCATCTGAATCGCATGGGCCAACCTCTTCTGGGATTAAAAAACCATATTCATTCCATTTAATCCCAAGTGCTTTAGATGGGCATACCTGGATACAAATACCGCAACCAATACACAAGTCATTTTTTACTACAATGTCAATTACTTTTGGAATTTCCATTCTTTATGATTCGAGGTTCTAATTAAACAAATTAAGAGCGTGAGTATCGTTCATCAAACTAAAATTCTTAACGTTTTCCACCATTTTTCAACCATTTTTCAACCTGAAATTTATATCCCAGTAGATCAACATATATCAGCTTGCATTTAGCATGAACATAATTTTTAGACGGTGAAAATTTCAGATCTCGCAGTTTAAGTTCTAAGCTAATTCTTTTCAAGAGAAATATTGATGTTTTTTCATCTATAAGGCCTTTATCAAAAAGAAATATTGAATCCTTTAAATGCTGAGCAATAATGGTGAAATTAGAAAATTTAGAAAGTCCTTCTACCGTAGACAAACTAGCATCATGTTTTCTGTATTTCAATAAGGGCTTGTTAACTCGAATAAAACCTCCCATTAAAAGGCTTCTGACAACAAGAACTAAATCTTCTGTTTGGCAACTCTCTAAAAGAGGTTCAAAGCTATCAATTAAGCTTTTACGAAGAATTCGGCCTGGCGCAAAGTGAGATAATTTTCTTAAATCAAGGTAATCATCAAGCGTGAATTTTTTAAAATTGAAATCTAGATCATTATTTTTCACAAAAACTCCATGCTTATTGATTATTTCTGCATTAAAATCAATCATTGTAACAGTAGGGTTCTCTTCAATGATAGAGACGGCTTGCTCAACATGTTCTTTATATGAAATATCATCACCACCCAAAATTATTATATAATCTCCTTTTGCAATAGTATAGCAAACCTTTGAAAAATGCCCCCCAATACCTAAGTTCTGTTGATTTTTATTTACAATAATCTTGTGTGGGCCTGAATAATTCTCTAGCGTTTGCTCAATCACTTCAACAGTCCGATCAGAAGAACAATCATCCGAAATAATTATTTCCATAGGTGAATAAGCTTGATTCAATGCACCTTCTATGGATTCTCTAATGTATTCTTCTTGATTATATGTAAAAAGACAATAGGAAACTAACTTGTTTTTTTTCATTATTAAATTGGTGATTTTGTTAATAACATTAAGAGATTAGTATGCATTTTCTTTTGGGTTCCAGTACTTCCTGAAAATAATCTGTTATACACGTTACGAAGTGGTTTGGGCGCTTACCCCTTACTATTTTTGCTTAAGACTTCGCTGGATCCCGATGTACCAAGAATTCCTTAGGCGTTGCCCTCATTTGACTTTGCCTTTACTAAGTAATTCCGCCTTGCCTTAACAAAAATAGTTGCAACCTAAATTTACAACATTTCATGCCGAGTATACATTAAGCAGAATAATCCTTAATTCTATTTTTTCAGATAGGAAAAAATGACACTTTTTACCCCAATCCGCTTATCCAGCTCCTTATAAGAATACCAAATTGATACCAATATAAACGGCAATCCAATGCCATATGCCCAAGGCGTAGGGATTAATTTTATGATTAAAAAACAGCTAAGGCCAAGAATAAATTGGGTGGCAAATATTTTGTACGCAGCTGGGGTGAAGGCAAATTTGTATTTATGCTTACTTAGAATAAATACTTGAATTAGATAAAAGAAATAACCTAGTAAAAAAGAAATACCTAAACCATCTAATCCTTTCCAATAATAACCTAATAAATTAAATGCTAGCATATAAGCATTAAAGACAAGTTCATTTAAAAAAAATAAACGAGAAGCTCCTTTTGCCAATAATATAAACGCGATAGCCCAACTAGCTAGTTTAAAGTACATTCCTAAAGCAGCCCAAAGTACCATTCCGCTAATGGCTAAAAACTGAGTGGAATATAAAATAATGATTCCCCAATTGATAAAGATAAAAAAAATACTTAAAATAGGTGCCAAAATGAGTAGCCCTATTTCAGCTTGCTGATTGATAAGCATACTTGCTTTCTCGTTATCATGAGATACACCAGAAAGCCTTGGGTAATAATCTGTGGACATTGCCGTGAAAACCAATCCTACATAAGTGGAAATAATAGCAAATCCTGCGTTGTATAAACCTACTTGGTCAACTCCTCCGCGATTGCTGATAAATATATTTAAAAGAAAGGCGGTTCCCATAGTTAGCAAAGTACTTAAACTCAACATGAACCCCATCTTTAACATTTCTTTGCCTTCGTAGCGAGTTTCAGCTAGACTAACGTCGATTTTTTTGACATCCACTTTACGGGTAAAATACCAAGCTATTCCCAAAGTAAAAACAGAGGTAATAATCAAAGCAGGTACTATACCATCAAGTCTCCAATAATAATAAATGGGAAGAGAAATAATCAATGCTGCTGCTGTCCCGAAAACGTTTGCTTTTGCTAGGTATTGCAATTTGCGCATACCTTGTAATAAAACATTTTGTCCACTGGTAAGCTGGCTAAATAATAAGGTAATAGCCAGCCATGCAAAGGCAAATGTATATTCTCTATTTCCAAAAGCGATTTGACTGAGCCAAGGTGATAAAACAAGTGTAAGTACAGTGCCTAATAGGCCTGTACCCCAAACTAGTCGCCGGAAAATAAGAATTATTTTTGCTATTCTATTTTCATCTCCACTCTCGTAAGCACTCGCAATATCTTTTACTGCACTAGTACGTAAGCCAAAATTTGTCATTACACCAATCATCCCAGTAGTAGATGTCAATAATCCTGCAATTCCCATACCCGCTGGTCCCAATAAAATAGCAATAACCTTAGATCGAATAATCGAAATGATAATATTGAATACCTGAACGCCTCCAAATAATGAAGTTGCCTTCATAATCTGTCGATAGGAAGAGCGATCTTCTTTCATGCAGGTAGATTATATTTGGTGCAAAGCAAGGTCTTAAAATTGATTGATAAGATGTATAATTTTATCTAAATCCTCATGGCCATCCAATAAAGCACTCATGGGCAAACTCAACACTTCTTCATGAATCTCTTCAGTGATAGGAAAAGAAAGATGATTGAAAGATTGATAAGCCGCTTGCTTATAAGGTGGTATAGGATAATGAATAAGCGATTGGATGCCGTTTTCGCTTAGATGCTGTTGTAATGCGGCTCTATTTTTAGATCGAATCACAAACAAATGCCAAACATGCCCTTCTTCCTCTACGATATAAGGAAGTACAATAGCAGGGTTATTAATGTGCTTTAAATAATAATGAGCCACCTGCCGTCGGGCTGTAATTTCTGTTTGGATGTATTTGAGTTTTACGTCCAAAAAAGCAGCTTGTATTTCATCTAGCCTTGAGTTCAGGCCTTCATAAAGATTTTCATACTTTTTATGAGAACCATAATTACGTAAGGCTGCGATAGTCGTTTTTAGCTGCTCATCATTGGTGGTTACCGCACCTGCATCGCCTAAAGCCCCAAGGTTTTTACCTGGATAAAAACTATGTCCAGCTGCATCACCTATACTACCCGATACTTTTCCTTGCCATATAGCACCGTGCGATTGAGCACTGTCTTCTACCAATTTCAGATTATACTCTTTACAAATATCCAAGAGTTGCTCATCAATGGCATTTTGTCCGTATAAATGTACTGTTAAAATAGCCTTTGTTTTGGAGCTTATGGCAGCTTCAATCTTTGTGGAGTCTAAATTATAGGTCTGGAAATTTGGCTCTACAAATACAGGAACGAGGTCATTGTCCGTAATTGCCAAAACAGAAGCAATGTA
>Ga0208544_10001117_pt1 | contig 19075 bp, 31 predicted proteins | sample DEB08_DNA_9_FD_184526 | JGI IMG/M metagenome (GOLD analysis project Ga0208544, IMG submission 184526) | Aqueous microbial communities from the Delaware River and Bay under freshwater to marine salinity gradient to study organic matter... | ecosystem: Environmental > Aquatic > Marine > Coastal ... | reverse complement strand
TGCCTGTGGTTATTGCCAATCCCGCATCTGTACCAACGGCTGTATTATATGTACCTGTAGTGGCATTAAGTAACGCCTTGCGCCCTATGGCTACGTTGTAACTTGCAGTAGTAAGAGCGGTTAAAGAGTTGTGTCCCAAAGCCGTGTTGTTAGTCCCTATAGTAATAGCATCACCAGATTGATAACCTACTAAAACATTCTGAGTACCAGTAGTAATCGCAGTACCAGCTTGATCGCCTACAAGAACATTATAATTACCACCCGCTATAATGCTGTTACCTGCGTTGACACCTGCGCGGAAGTTACTTGTGCCTAATGTTGTAGTGATTATGTCACCACTAAATGTCGCCGCTCCTGTGATTGCCCCAGTAACCGTTAAAGTAGAAGGGTTAGTACCCAACTCCACTATAGCGCCACCGCTATCCTCTGTAAACAAACGCTTGTCCGTTACGTTTACAGCTAATTCCCCTTGTACTAGATCACCAGCAGTAGGAATAGATGTAGCTGTTGAACTGTTCTTTGTAATAATTTTAGTAGCCATTAATATGTCCCACCGTTTAGTGTTCCTGTAGTCATGTTATCTGCATTCAAAGTTGAAGAATCTGTAAGTTTAGTAGCAAGTGAGTTAGTTACGGTAGTTGAGAAGTTAGCGTCATCACCCAAAGCAGCCGCTAATTCATTTAAGGTATCTAGTGTAGCTGGTGCTGAATCAACTAGATTAGCAATAGCTGTACTTACTTCACTAGCTGCGTTAGCTGCGCTAGTTGCTGCTGCTGATGCGCTTGTAGCTGCTGCTGTTTCACTAGCTGCTGCATTTATTTCTGAAGAAAGAACATTAGCTGCGCTGGCTGCTGCGTTAGTTTCACTAGTTGCCGCATTGGTTTCGCTAGTAGCTGCGTTAGTCTCACTTAAAGCAGCGTTTGTTTCTGATGTAGCTGCTGCTGTAGCTGAAGTAGATGCAGAAGAGGCGCTGGTAGCAGCGTTAGTTTCTGAAGTAGCCGCAGAACTAGCTGAGTTACTTGCATTAGTCTCTGATGTAGCTGCTGCTGTAGAGCTTAAAAAAGCATTTGTTTCTGAAGTGCTTGCAGAAGCGGCAGAAGCAGAAGCATTGTTTTCTGAAATTAAAGCAGCAGATGCACTAACTGTTGCATTGGTTGCTTGAGTAGTTGCTGTTGTAGCACTAGAAGCTGCGTTAGTTTCGCTAGTGGCTGCGTTAGTCTCTGAAGTAGAAGCGGCAGAAGCACTTACGCTTGCGTTAGTTTCTGACGTGGAGGCAGCAGAAGCACTAGCTGTTGCTGATGCTGCACTATCTGTTGCTGAAGAAGCGTTAGCTGCTGTAGTTACTACGTCAGCAGAAGTACTGATAACGTCATTAGCTGTAGATGCAGCGTCTGCTGCGGTTAGTACTACATTGGCTGCTGTAGTTATTACATCAGCGGCTGTAGAGGCTGCATCTGCATTTGTAGTTACGACATTCGCTGCTGTAGAAACAGCGTCTGCATTTGTTAGTGCTTCGTCAGCCGCTGCGCTAGATGCACTAGCTGCTGCTGCGATAGCTGAGGCATTAGCCTCTGTTGCTCTAAGTGTTGCTAGTTGGGCTTGTTCCGCTACGTAGCTCGCATAAGCGTCTGTGCTTGCATCCCCAGCGCCACCTGCTCCTCTGTATAACGGCATAGTACCCTTCCCTTTTAATAAGTATTAGAAAAGTAAAAGGGGGCCATTGCTGACCCCCAGATACAAAGGGTTATTAACCGTTTACTGCAAGTACGAAACCAGCTTCTGGACGTACTACCTTAGTGCCGTACAACATATCAGCAGTATATAGAGTACCGAGGAACTCTTGCTTGTACTGAGTCTGTGAACGAACACCCATTTGCTCCGCAAGGACTGAAGCGTCTTTGTGGATGAACTGAGCACCGCGAACGATACCACCAGCAGCATTTTCAACTGCTGTTTCGAGGATAGGGCAGTTGCTGGTGACGTAGATATCAACACCGTACAAGTTGCCCAGCTTACCGTTAACTACAGAACGACCTTCTACGAAGTCCGAAGACACGTATCGGTTGATGCCCATAATAGCGTTACGGAGTGCAGGAGGAATGACGAAAGAACGATTATCCATAGGAACATCGTTGTCATCCATGAGCTGGATCAGCTTACGGAAACATTCGTCAGTAAAGACATCAGCAGTTGCTACGGTGTCTACAGCATAAGCCGTAAGGCCAGTAGATGCGTCACAGTAGTAAGTAGCCGTGTTAGTCCAATCAGTACCGTCACCGTCACCAAAGGATTTACCCAGAGCAAACAGATCATCGTCTACTTGCTTAGCCAAACCATAACCAGCATCGCCGGTATAGAATTGACGCAAAGATGACAGAGCCTGAGTTTCTGTGATGTCTTCGATGATACGTGAATACTCGTAGTGCTTGTCGATAGTAACAACGACTTCACTCTCTACAGCATTCTGTACGGTTACTGCTTGATTTTCTACCTTAGCACTTGCTGCACCACGGGTAGGTGCTGGAATGTGGATAGTATCGCCTTTCTTACCCTTCATCGACATCTTTTTGATGAGTGGAGCTAAGACTAGATTCTTTTGATAAGCAGCAATGATCTCATCACTCCAAATCTCTGGAATAAAAGTTGCTGCGCTTGTGTTGTCTACAAACCCGCCAGTTGCGGGGAATGTTGAAGTAGCCATAATATAGTTCTCTTAATAATAATAGTTTAGGATTTTACCCTTCCCTCAGAGTACGCCTTCATGATTTCATCTGAAAGCGACGCATATCGTTCTGGGTCAGTTCTCATAAGTTTAATAATGTCTGCTCGTCGATATACTTTTCTAGAAGAAGCTTCAGTACTACCGTTTGCACTACCAGTAGATGCTTGTCTTACAGCCTTACTTCTAGTTTGTTTCTCAGCAGTTACAGCTTGATTTACTATGCCTTGACGTTCCTTCCAGTTAGTGAAAAGTTCATCGGCAGCTTCGTAGTCGTACTGCTTATCTGCTTGATAAAATAACTGAGTCCTAATCTTAGAGCCTTGAACCCACTCACCGAACGATGGCGTAGATAGGATATCTGCCATATCTGGGTGTTTCTGCTGTAGGGTTTGTAGAGCGTTGTTCTTTCTTACTTGAGTGTGGAACTGCTCTGCTTGCCTTACTTTAGGGTGGTTATCAATAGCTCTCTGTACTGCCTTTTCAGGATCAGAGAAAAAGTCTATCTCGTCTTCAGCCTCTTCTTGCTGTGTATGATTATTAGCCTGCGCTGGCGTGAGTTGTGTCTGGATGTATTGATCAACAACTTTTCGTAAGTCTCCAACTTCAGCACTCTGTCGGCCTAAGAGCTTCTCAGCTTCTTGATGCATCCGTACAATATCCTGTACAGACTTTCCTGCGTACTTATCTGGAATACCTTCTTCTTCTTCTTGAATAGGTTCCTCAGCGAACTGAGCCTGTTCTTGATCGTTGTCTTCTTGATCATCTAAACTGTCATCGTCAACAAATGTAGCTGCCATCATTAAACTCCGTACCGTATCGTATTATGGAGGACTATAGTATGGAAGTTCTCAACTAAGAGTTTGTCTTCCTTTCGTGTTTGATCTGCTTCTCTCTATTCTTAGCCCACTTCATCGTAGCTCCGGGGAAATCCCCTGAGATAGGATCTAGCTTTGTACGAACAGGAGAAATGATCCTTTGTGCTGTTTTAGCACATAAACCGCAAGGATGCTCAGTTACGTCTGAAGAAACAAAACCTTCAGTAACGTGATTGTCTGAACATTGAAAGTCATAGATTAAGCGCATTATGCTTCTTCTGTGGTTTCAGCTTCTTCTTGCTGTTGTCTTAGAGTCTCTAATTGATTCTCTAGATTTAGTAGGTTAGCCAGTATCGTTAACTGACCCTTTCGATGAAAGAGTTCTTCGTTATCTTTTACTGATTCTACTGAGTTGATGTGGTTTGCGTTAGCCGTTAAGTCCTTAATCAAATAATCCCAACCCTCAGAAAGAAATAAATCTTTCATTGCGTTGTAGTATTTATCGAACTCTATTGCTTGAGCATCTTGTTGCATCTGTTTCTCCGAAAGGACAGGGGTTAATGTAATATGTGTACTACAAGTATATTATACCATATTTAAGGAATAAAATCAAGCTTTTTTATTCTTTTTTGCAGCTTCCATTTCTTCCCTAAGTGCAGCTACTTCCTTGTTGATTGCCGCAAAGGCTTTGTTGATCTGATCCATAGCCATTTTAAAATCTCTATCGTTTACCATTATCTTACTCCGTGAGTTAAAGTGGTGGTGTCATAGGCATTTCTTCAGCCTGTGGTTGTTCTGGAGCAGGAGGAGGTGGAGGAGGAGGAGTAGCTGCTCTCTGATTTTGAAGCATTACAGATTGCTCCTTAACCCTCAAATCCTTCTGCTTCAGTTTAAGATCGGCTATTTTCAACCGGCGCTCAAACTCTTTATCGTCTTTAGTACCTACCTGTAGGTTAGACGTAACTGCTTTGATCTTTTGGATCTCAAGCTCCTGTGGTATTGCAGCAGCCTCTGCTTTGATCTTCTCAGCTCTAGCCATAGACTCAGCAGCTTGACCGTTAAGAGCATCAGTCTGTGATTTCTGGAAGGCAGCTTGAGCTTGTTGTTCAGCTTGAGCAGCTTGCTGTGCTTCTGGGTTAGGTTGTTGTGCTGCTTGCAGGGTCTTGATGATATCTTCTCTATTGGAGATATTCATGTTGTTGATTATAGACTCAATCAAAGCAGGATAAGCAGGAGACTCAGGAGACATAGTCTGCATCAACTGAACTAACTGTGTAACCTCATACTCACGGGCCATAATACCTAAGCTGGAAGAAGCAGAGAACTTATAGTCTGTTGCTTTGTAGTTATCTGGATCAAACTGCATGTATCTAAACGCAGCCTTCTCAACGAAAGGAATAAGGAATGCTTCCTGAAAGTTAATCAAGGTACGCTTATGACGCTTAATGATAGCTCCTAAGCTCATAGAGATACCAGCAGCGGTTGCTTCACCACTGACTTGACCACCAACACCCGTAGAGTCTACAGCGCCTGTAGAGGTCTGTACCATACGCTGAAGAGCTTCTGCTTGTGCGAAGGTAATTTGACTTACCTGTCCGAAGTTGAATGGATGGAGGATCTCAGCAGGATTACCGTTGGTTAGCAGGAGCTTGCCGGGGGCAATCTCAGGTCGTGAACCACGTGGAATACGTGTAGCGTCCATAGCCATCATAGGATGAACTGTAAGACCTAATGCGTCGATACGCGCTCTGATCTCTGCGTCTAGAGCCTTCTGACTGTTGTAGCCCTTCTCACAGATACCTCTGCCCCAGAAGCGGCCCGGAACTACATCCCATGGAAATGCTACAATAGGACGATCCTGCATCATGAATGGGTTTTCTTCTGCTTTAAGACAGATACCGCCATTAGCTAAGACAACAATAGCCTCAACGTAGTAGCTATCTTCCTCACCGTCTTCATCTTCACCCATCTCGTAGTTGTCAGTCAAGGAGACTTCTTCTTCGTCGTCCTCTTCTTCTTTTTCTTTGATGGCTTTTTCTAAGAGATGCCGTGGGACTAGACCGTAGTACTTAGTCAGTCTTACCTTATCGTCTGTGAAGGTGGTTAAATCTTGATCAGGCTCAATGTCGAAGTCTGGGGTAGCAGTACCTATGTACGTATCCCTGTAGACACCAGTTTCTTGCAGGATCTCTACGCTGTGTCTAGATACAAACATATCTACAGCTACACCTAAAGCATCGTCTACAGACGTAGCTACAGGATCAATTAGAAAGTTCTGAGGCATAACGGGCTGAAGACGGCAAACTGTACGTTCTTTGATCTCAACCCCTACAGCCTGCATCTCTCCTTCCATAATGGGTTGAGTAGCTGGAACTCTCTCTTTAATCTCCTCTAAGATAATCTCACCGATACCGTTGCCAAAGACAGCAGCGTTTATTAAGCACTCAGCTACTGACTTCCTGACTTTAGTCTTACCGAATGACTCATGCAGCTTCTTCCTTAGATAAGCTACGTCATCCTTCTCTGGATCATCCATATCATCCGTGATGTTGAACCATGTACCTCTACCGAAGGTGGCTTCTTCTACCTCTGCAACTGAGGACTCTACTGCCTGTTGAAGTGCAGGAGAAATAATCTTAGAACGCTCTGAGGCTCTAGTAACGTCAGCACCGTCCCAAATACCCCGCCATAAGCGATAGTATTCATCGTGCTTCATTCTATAGTTAGCTTCGTAGTGATCACGCCAGTTATCACATTTAGTGATGACCCAATCAGATAAAGACTCATCTATCATAGAGACTTCTAGTTCGCCTTCATTATAATCTTTCATCTAATATCCTTAGTAGCCAGCTACGGAATCCATAGCAGTAAATTCATCGTACTCTTCAAAGTTACCTGCATAGACAACCTTAGCTAATTGGTCTATGTACGCAAGTGCATCAATCAAGTCATCGTGTGTTAAAGCATCAGGAAACTGGAACAACTCATCTAAGAACTGAGCATTCCAATCTGCTTTCTTAACTGTTACTAGACCATGTTCAAAGCGCCCTTGTAGCGCCCACATGATCCTATCTGTCTTCTTCTGATTACCGTGGGTTAGTTCTTCTACCCTAAAGAAGAAGCTCTGTCTCTTCATCATATCCGTAAGGGGAGACATCACAGCCTGTTTAGCTATGCCCCTCTCAATCCCAACGCTGATTGGTTTGTAGTCCTTAACAGCCTGAAATATCTTCTTAGCTGTTTCTTCTAGCGTCCACCTCCCATAGATCATATTCTCTATGAACCAACCATCTTCATTCACAAAGACAACAGCAATGGCTGTATTGTCTAGACTAGACTTCTTAGTCTTCTTCTTCCCTACCTCTAAGAAACCAGCAGGGTCAATAGCTATGAAGTAATCTCCAGCCTGCTTAGGCTTCTCCTCTGAAAACTTAACCCAATCTTCCTTGAACATTTCTGAACCCATAGCCTCAAAGGATGCCATGAACTCCTGCCGAAAAGAATAGGATGACATAGACTTCTTAGCGGCATTTATTTCCTCTGGGTCTAGTAGAGGGTTATCGTAGCTAGTAAAGTGCCACCCAGCGTAAGACGGATCATCACCTAACGTAGAGTACTTATACAGGTCGTAGAAGTGATTACGACCCATAGGTGTACCGATAAACAAAGCATGACCCTTTTGGTCAGCCAGTGCTGGTCTTAATATCTGTTCCCACACATCTGGTCTAATGTCTGCGTACTCATCTAAGACTAGAAAGGCTAAAGACACACCTCGCATAGTCTCTGGTCTATCTCCACCTTTAAGGCTTATGGTTGCTCCGTTAATTAGTTTTATTTGCAGGTTATTAATATGACTAGAAGCAATGACAGGACGACCTAACTCCATCAAGGTATCCCACATAATGTCTCTAGCTTGTCCTTGAGTAGGTGCTACATAGAAGACAGTACCTTTCTTAGTCTGTAGGGCATTAACTATCAACAACCATGCTGCTAGTCTTGATTTACCTGTACGTCTACCAGCAGCTACAATCTTAAATCTAGCTGGATCTTCCCAGACTTCAGTCTGCCACGGTAGTAGTTTGACATCTAAATCCATTAAATTGCTTCTACAAAAGTATTAGCAACCTTAGCTTTCTTTTCTTTAATAACGTCACGGGCTAAAGGGCTGACTGACGCCCCTCCAGCTTTTGATCTATCCGCTGCATACTTGTCTGCTTCTTTGTAAGCACCAGCAGGGAATCTAGGAAACTGCTTACCTGTTGTTTTTTCATACTCAAGAGCTAAGGCTGCTGCTTTATCTGTATCTTTTATGTAGGTTGGCTTTCCTTCTGCATCCCACCATATAGTAGGAATAAGAAAGACTGACCCATCTGGAGCATCTACAGTAGCGGTATACTCTGTAGACAGTCCACCTAAACCTAAGTCTTGTGGTTTATGGAGTTTACTGTCGAAAGGGATTAAAGACGCCCTTACTTGCTTCTTAGCCATATCAATAAGTCCAGATCACGGGTGTAGTGGTTCTAGTATCTACGTGTACAAAGGTCTTAGCTACACCTATACCAGTGAAACCTAACGCAATGGCATGTTTGACGATCAAGAACCTCTGTTCTGCATTCCTTACTCGTATATCAGCAGCTATTCCTGCTGTATGCTGCCCTTTAGAACCTATAGGCTTATTAACTTCTGCACTGTGTGAAGGATCTCTATAACCACTGGTAATGATGAATGGAAAACCACAGAGATCACGTAGGTTATCTAATCTAGTGATGAATGCTGGGGATATTCTATTGGCGTTAGTCTCCTGACAGGCAAAGTCCTCTGTTTTGAAGTACCTATATTCTTTATTATTAGACATCCTCAATTTCCCCTTCAATAGTAGAACCACCAACAATAGTGGTTTCCCCACCCACACCAGTAATGGAGATAGAAACGCTATTACGTCCTCCACTGGCTTTATCCTTCTCAAAGTAACTGACCGGAAGCATACGATCCATGACTAACTTCCACGCTGCTGCTTGATTCTTATGGTCATCATCTAGAGCAGCATCAAATATTGACTCCAAAACCTTATTAGACTTAGGAGATGCTAACATTCTAGCTTTATATTCATTGATAATAGAAGCATCACCCTTAGGACGACCCATTACTGCCCTACTACCTCTAGTCTTACTCTTTACTTCTTGCTTAGGTGGTCTACCTTTCCTCTTAGGAACAGTAGGGATTAGGTCTTCAGGAGTCATGTAGTTGCCTTATGTATAACTTAAGATTACTTGAGGGTAGTGGAGGAGTAGCTAAGGGAGTAGTTTAAGTTGTTGTTTAGTTATTCTTTTATTCCTCCTTAGCTTACGCTTATATTATACCATATTTTTACTAATAAAGCAATAGCTAGACCTTATTTATTTTTAAATAGGAACATTTACTGTCATTCTTAGTGGTGCTTTTTAATAATATAATCAAATAGTTGTCTACTAAATGGGGCTGTGGCCAGATATGATTCTTTTAGTATACTTTAGTGCACTTTAGTGTGTACTTTTGTTTCGTTTTAGTGCACTTTAGTGTTCCAATTTGGCCTTATTTTGTATAGCGGAGGGTACCTTAAATAATCCCGATAGCCCTACCCCTCCCCGCCCCCAAAATCACACCCCGCTCACAATGTCAACCCCTAAACCCCCCACCATCACTGGGATTTATGTCTCCCTATAAGCCAGCGTGATAGTACTAGAGTTGGCATGGATCTTGCATGGGTTCTAGAGTTGGCACGGATCTTGCATGGGATAGCATGTAGTCATGTGTCTACATTAGTTGGCATGGATCTTGCATGGGTTCTAGAGTTGGCATAGGTCTTGCATGGGTACCAATGTTGGCATAGGTCTTGCATAGGTTCTAGAGTTGGCATGGGTCTTGCTTGTAGATTCAATAGTTGACAGGTGAGGGGAGACTATGGTACCTATGCTGGCATCTGCTACTCTGTTGCTGACCTATGTTGGCACGGTACTTGCCTGTATATATTGGTGGGATACCATCATCATCCAAACTAATTGCCGGCTTTTCTCTGGCAACCTATAGCATCATATAGGTCAACCATCAAAGGCGCTGAGATCGGCTTATATTGCGTCTGGATCAATGTGCCATTAATAGACCCAATACCCACCATACCTACATCATCCAAACTAATGACAGCCTATAAGCATGAAAATATATCTAGACAGTATTGTCAAACCCGATACAATCATTCACGTACCATCAACAAACAACGGACACACACAGACACACAGGAGCAGAAAGCATGACTAGACAGTTGATAGACATCACAATTAAATCTTCGCACTATGGTGATGGAGAGCAGGCGGTCTGGGTCTGCGAGGATGAGGGCAAGGTTTATTTGTCGGGGTTCTTCGGTTGCACTGCAAACTATCCAGACCTATCTTCAGCTTTGCTTGACACAGCTCGCCGTCATGGCTTCGAGCTGATATCTTACTCAGCACCACGCGATCAATAGTAAAAGGAATACAGACAATGCGCGACATACAATTGGAAATCACTCAGAAATTCATTACTGCCATTGAAGCCGGTATCTCAAGCACCGGATCATGGGTTAGACCGTGGCAGCGACTTGCGACAGAAGGCGCGGCAGTAAACGCCAAAACTGGCAAGGAATACCGCGGAATGAATGCGCTCATCCTGTCACTGTCAGGCTGTCAGCATTGGGCTGGATACGGTCAATGGTCAGAAAAAGGATGTCAGGTTCGCAAAGGAGAGAAGGGAACGCCGATACTGGCACCACTACTGAAAAAGGATAATAAGACAGGTGATAACGTGCTATTCGGTTTTCGTGGTGTGTCCGTCTTTTCATCCGATCAAGTCGACGGTTGGATTGAACCAGAAGCGCCAACAACTCGAACCGTTGAACCCGTAGCGGCGGCTGTGGCTTTGATCGACAACAGCGGCGCTTCAATCCAGCACGGCGGCGACAGCGCCCACTATGTGCCTTCAATGGACTATATACAGTTACCGCACATGGCAGCGTTTGCCACTCCCGAGGGCTACTACGGCACGGCATTGCATGAGCTAACCCATTGGACAGGTCACAAATCAAGGTTAGACCGTGAACTCAATACAAGCCGATTTGGTGATGAAGCGTACGCCTTCGAGGAACTGGTGGCGGAACTATCCAGCGCCTTCCTGTGTGCCACCACCGGCGTACACATGGGCTATATGGACAACCACGCGCGATATCTTGCAAGCTGGTTGCGAGTACTTAAGAATGATTCTAAGGCGCTCATGACAGCGGCAGCGCAAGCCCAGAAGGCGCATGATTATTTAGTAGAAAAGGAAAAAGCAAAAATTGGTAAGGCCGCGTAGTTTTAAACCTTGCACCCTGTCACGGCAGGGTGTAATCTTAAACCTACTTGTCAACAACCAAAGGAATACAGATATGAACTACTTATTAGAAGCACAAGCAATCGCCGAAGCCATGAACCGTGCACGTCTCGAAGGCAAGGCAATAACAGACCAACAAACCGTACGTTTGTGTGAGGTTCTGGATATTCTACTATCTGCAAAGAAGGTTTAACATCAACCCACTAGCAAGCGAATCAGAAGGAATACAGACATGGCTACACAATATTTTAATTATGCTGAAAAGGTATCCCGAGCCTATATCTATTGGGCAACACAGGATTGCTCACCAGAAGTAGCCGCGAGAAACTGGGGAGTAAGTCTCAAAGCGTTATTGCAAAAAATAGAAGATGAAGGCGGGCAAGTATAAACAGCAACGGGTCAGCAATGGCCCACTAACAAACGAATCAAGGAAAACACGATAATGTTAAAGCTCTCCGCAACTGGCAAAATGCCTTGCCGCTCATGGTCACTTCAAGCACTAACAACTTGCCCTGCATCAAAAGCAAAGGGTGGTGGTTTAGTTGATGCCTGCAAAGGATGCTATGCCACGACAGGTAACTATCGTTTCCCTAACGTCAAAGCGCCACGCCTATCGAACCAACTGGATTGGAAGCGCGACGAATGGGCGACTGAAATGATAGCCGAACTCGACAATGATAGATACTTTCGATGGTTCGATTCTGGCGACTTGTATGATATTAGACTAGCTCGAAAAGTGCTGGATATCATGAAAGCCACTCCGCACTGTACGCACTGGCTACCGACTAGGATGCACAAGTTTGGGAAGTTTCAAGCTGTACTGGCTGAAATGGCGGCATTGCCCAACGTAGTTGTTCGCCTATCATCTGATAGCGTTACAGGTGAGATTGTGGCGGGCATAGAGGGTGTTGATACCAGTAGCACTATCATCCCTACCATTGACGATATAACGCCCACAATGGCCTTGTGTGAAGCCTCAACCCGCGAGGGTAAATGTGGCCCATGTCGTCAATGTTGGTCTAAAGATGTCAAGGTTATCGCCTACCCTGCGCACGGGGTTAGCATGAAAAAAGTAATTCGACTAATTCAAATCTAAAAGAGGTATAAGACAATGACAAACTGGAATCAAGAAACGGTAACGGATCTGGTAGGTAACAATGGTGATCTAACCTATAATGACGTTGTACGTATAACAGGATTATCACCCGCTACACTAAACGTCTACCTAAGTCAATCCCCTATGGGTTGTCATGTACTATCAAAGGATTAAGACAATGACAAACCCAGAACTGGCACAATTAATGGTGGTAATTATCGTGGTGGTATATTGCATACAGTGGTGGTTAGAATGATTTTCGATGCTATGCTGTTAGTTGGTTTAGGCTTTGTGGCCTTATCCTTTATACTTTACAAGATGGGAGAATAGAAAAGTGAAGGCAATTCAAATTAAATATTTAGGCGCAACCAACAGCAAACCATCACGGCTCAAAGCGTGGACAGAATCTGGCACTATTGTCGAGAGTCTTGATTATTCGATAAACCTGTGGACGCAAGCGCGCAACATTGCCGACAGATACGCCGCAGAGAGACAATGGCCACAGGTGACAGGATTCGGGGTATTGCCAAACGGTGATTACGCTGCAACAATGGGTTAACTAAAAAGGAATAGAACAATGAGTATTAAATATACAGATCAAAATGAGATGTTAGATATCGTCGCTGGCTTAGTTGAGCGAGGGCTATGCTTTGAAGTCTACACCAAAACCAGCACAATACTGTTAACAGGAGGTTATTAACCATGAAACATCACAGGCTTTATATGATGCCCCACACGGGCAATATCGACACCTTCGAGGCATGGCTACAGTCTGCCACAGAAGATGCCATGACGTGGCAATTAGGGCAGGATGCAATCGAATCTAACATGGCCGAGCTGATTCCTGTAGTTTACGATAAGAAAACAAACCAATGGATCGAGGAGTAGAGCAATGGCACTATTAGAGGCTTGGGAATCGGAAGTTAGCCGTAGGGAAGCTGTGATGGAAGTTCTTTTGCATGGTGTTTCAATCAGTGAATTCTACGATGAATGTGGATATCGTGGCCGGTATATGGGTAGTGACGTTTTGACATTTTTGGGGTATTGATATGGCTAGTGATAGAGAGACAGTAAGCGGCATCGTGAATGATTTAGAATTCATGGCCGAATGGTTGACTAATAATGTGCTAGATCGAGAGATGCCGATTCATTGGGAGACTATGCGCGACCTGATAGCGCAGGTAGACAGGGTTAGTGACGTACTAAACACCATTGAAGAAGAGGCACAGGAATGAAGACTAAAAGAGTATATCCAGAGTGTAGCGGCGCTTTGATTGAGGCAATATCATCTACTTATATGCGGTCTGCTACTAAAGACACAGTGAAGACAGACTGTGTGCTGGCAAGAGTTGTTATAGACAAAGACTATAGCCAACCGAGTAAGCATATCGAGGAAGGTCTGAAGATATTTAAACTGTTTCAAGATATGTATAGCGACCACGAAGACGGTGATGTCACTGTGTCGCTTACCGTTGAAGATTACTGTGTTAACTTATAATGAGGAGTGAGTGAGATGAAACTACAATATAGTGGAACAAAAACAGAGCTAGTAGCTGAGACAGCAGGTGGTCTATTGTGCATTGCAATAATGACTAGTATATTTATTCTTATTTGGGCAATTAGTGGTTGACAGATATTTATATTACTGTAAAATATACTTAAGAGAGCAAAGGGAAGTTTACGAATTGCTTTTAAGTAATACCTAAACAATAACTTAAGGGTGCAAAGTATGGATTATTTTATGGGGGGAATTGTATTCGTAGCAGGGTGCTTGTTGTCATTCGCTGGCGGCATGTTACTGGCTAAAAACATGCTGGAGGTAGCAGTATGAGTAAAATGAAAGCAACACTGATTGCCAGTATGGGGTCTGACCTAACCGTAGTCAATGCGGCAAGGGTGTCGTTCAATAGCCACAGTGATGAGCTGAATAAAAAAGACAGTGGATTAATTGCTTTTCTGTCTAAACACGGTCACTGGTCACCCTTTGCACACGTACAGCTAACCTTAAGAGTTAAGGCACCCATATTTGTAGCTAGACAGTTAGTCAAGCATCAGGTGGGCTTAACGTGGAATGAGATCAGTAGGCGTTATGTAGATACAGACATTGAATTCTATGAGCCGCATATCTGGCGCAAGGCTGCCGATAGCGTCAAGCAAGGCAGTAGCACTGAGTCAAGTGGATGGGAGCCACGATGGTCTAACGTCAAGAACACCATGACCTCCCAGCAACTAGCCTTAGCTGAGTACTTCGATGCTATCGACTCTGGTGTCTGCATGGAACAAGCTAGAATGCTCCTACCACAGTCTATGATGACTGAATGGTACTGGACAGGCAGCATGGTAGCCTTTGCCCGTATCGTTGAACAACGGACACACAGCACAGCACAGAGAGAGACACAGGAGGTTTCACTTATGATTAAACAGGCTATTGACAACATACCGGAATTAAAGTACAGTTGGGGTGCCTTAACAGATAAGAAGGAATAAAACAATTAATTCAATAATAGATTACGTTAATGAGGTGTTGAAGATGAGAAACACAGAACAGTTGGACGTTACTTCTGACTTTGAACCCATGCCATACGAGCAGATGGTGTCTGAATTAGCTGAGTTGGATGCAGCTAGAGTGAGTGTAGTTGAAGCACTAACAGTGTATGAAAATGCTAGGGATGCGTACTACAGTTCACTGTCTTATGCAGACCTTGCTGAACGGTACTTAACGGTCTTTAGGGGATAGATCATGAGTCGGTGCAAAGCATGTGACAAGATAATGAGTGACAACGAACTACTCAGACGTGACAACATAACCAACGACTGGGCTGAGTTGTGTACTATTTGTATGGGTGAGTCAGATGATGCTGCACTGGAGACTGCCGAAGAATGGTTAAATAAACGAGAGAGGAGTACTGCACTATACTAAAAAAAACTTGCATGTTATAGAAATGGTGGTAAAATATATACATAAGCAGCGATGGTTGTTTATTTTTAACTTAAACGAAAAAGAGGCTATAGAATATGAGTATAATTACTGAAGGTTTAGTGGCATTTGAGTCCTTGAAACAGCACGACGAATATCAAGGTCAGTCTACTGGTAAGTTCACTCTGACACTTACACTGTCTGATGCTGAAGCTGAGAAGGTAGAGAAGGCTGGGGTAAAGCTGAAGATGTATGAGGGTAACGCCCAGCGTAAGTTCTCAAGCGGCTACGATGTGCCTGTGGTTGATCTTGAAGACAAGCCCTATACTGGCAACCTACCCCGTGGCAGCAAGGTTCGTATCTTGTGGAAGCAGGGCAAGGATCACCCAACACACGGTGTAGCTACTTACCTGAACCGTGTGCGGGTGCTTGAGGTTGCCGATTCAATGGGCGAAGACTCCGCTGTGGAGGGTTTCTAACCTATGCAGGGAGGACAAGGTACAAGCACGTTTGTGAAGCATGAGCCTTGTCCATCCTGCAACAGTTCCGACAACCTCAGCAGGTATAGTGATGGTCATGCTTACTGCTTTGGTTGTCGTCACTGGGAGGCAGGAGAAGGGCAAGCAACGACTAACGTAACGTCAATTAAACGGGCTAAATTGGAAATGACGGGAACTATTGAAGCAATACCAGACAGGCGTATTTCTGCCGATACCTGTAGGAAATATGGTGTCACTGTTGAGAGAGAAGCAGGAGCCATAACTAAGCACCACTACCCATTCAAAGACAAGGACGGGATAGTTCGTGGCAGTAAGGTTCGGATAGTGAAGGACAAGGAGTTCTACGCTACAGGCACCACGCAGGGCTTGACCCTATTCGGTCAGGATACTTGTAGAGGTAGTGGTAGATTCATCACCATCACTGAAGGTGAGTTGGACTGTCTGGCTGTAGCTGAGATGTTCAGTGCTAAGTGGGATGTTGTTAGCCTTCGCAATGGGGCTTCATCTGCCGCTAAAGAAGTCAAGGAGCAGCTAGAGTTCCTTGAAGGTTACGAGTCAGTAGTGTTGTGCTTCGATAACGATAAGGCAGGTAAGGATGCCGTTGAGGCTGTCCGTGATCTGTTCTCACCCAACAAACTAAAGATAGTTAATCTTCCCCTAAAGGATGCAGGGGATATGCTGAAGGAGAACAAGGTTAGAGAGTTCACCGCAGCATGGTGGGATGCTAAGGTCTACAGACCCGATGGCATCGTAGCTGGGGTTGACACATGGGATATGATCGTCAATGCTCGCAAGACTAAATCTACACCGTATCCGTGGGCTGGCTTGAATGATCTAACTAGAGGTATGCGCCCCTATGAGTTAGTTACAGTTACCAGTGGTTCTGGTATGGGTAAATCACAGTTGATTAAGGAGTTGGAATACTATCTATTCAAAGCAACCACCGACAACATAGGAATACTCGCACTGGAGGAGTCAGTAGATAGGTCTGTAATGGGTTTGATGTCTATCGAGGCTGATGCTCCACTTCACTACGAAGAAGACATGAACACAGACGACCTCAAAGTCTATTGGGAAGCCATAATGGGCAGCAATCGGTTCTACTTGCTGGATCATTGGGGTTCTACTGGTGAGGAAAACCTTATGGCTAAGGTTAGGTACATGGCTAAAGCTATGGATTGCAAGTGGATTGTGTTGGATCACCTATCAATCGTTGTCTCCGCACAGGATAATGGTGACGAGAGAAAGGCGATAGACTCAATCATGACCAATCTTAGGACTTTAGTTCAGGAGTTAGGTATAGGGTTATTCCTTGTATCACACCTTAAACGATCTAGCGGTCAGTCACACGAAGAGGGAGGAAGAGTTAGCCTGTCTGAACTACGAGGTAGTCAGTCGATAGCTCAACTCTCAGACATCGTGATCGGTCTTGAGCGTGATCAACAGTGTGAGGATGAAGAGATCAGGAACACAACAGTAGTGAGGGTACTGAAGAACAGATACACTGGCTTGACAGGGCCAGCGTGTTACCTCCACTACGATAAATTTACAGGACGTATGAAAGAAGTTCCTAAACCAGTAGAGGTAGTAGACAATGATTTCTGAATCAGACGTAATAGAGATGCCGGTGACCACGCCAATCATGACTACAGCACACGCTAAGTCAGTAGAGATGGGTATCCTACACAAATCCATAACTGGTGGTGAAGGAAACTTAGCTGGGTTTATCGGTGAAGGGTTAGTGCATCAATACCTTCTAGACAATGGTGGTATAGTTAGTTGGGAGAACACCTACGAGTACGACATGATCCTGAATGGTGAAGTACGAATAGACGTTAAGACTAAACGCACCAGCGTTAAGCCTAAGATGCACTACGATTGTTCAGTGAGTAGTGGGAAGAAGCAGGACTGTGACATCTACGTCTTCACTAGAGTTAAGAATGATTTCAGTGTTGGATGGTTGTTGGGTTACATGCCAGCTAAAGAGTATTTTGAAGTTGCAAACTTTATGGAGAAGGGTACAATTGACCCTTCAAATGGATGGAAAGTGTCGAAGGATTGCTATAACCTTCCTATCGACGAACTGAGGAATATGAATGAACTTACCACAGAAGATATTGGTACTGGACATAGAGACTGATGGACTCAAACCTACAGTCATCTGGTGTTGTGCGGCTAGTAATGGAGAAGTGTATTACGATGCTGTTTCTTTTAATACTTTTATCCGTGATCTGGATACTGAAACGACACTTGTCGCACACAACGGGTTAGCTTATGACTTCCCTGTTCTAGAGAGACTGTGGGGTGCAGACTTATCCAACTTCCCTAAGCTGGACACGCTGGTACTATCGAGGCTGGCTAACCCATCACGGGAAGGTGGACATAGTTTGAAGTCATGGGGTGTAGAGTTAGGCTTTCCAAAAGGCGACTATAATGATTGGTCACACCTAAACGATGACATGGTTTCTTACTGTAAGCAGGATGTAGCTGTCAACGAGAAGCTATTCAGTAAACTTAAGATTGAGTTAGCTCACTTCAAGGGTGACTGTGTTGACCTAGAGCATCAGGTACAGACAATAATAGTCGATCAAATAAACAATGGTTGGCAGCTAGATGAGCGATATGCTTATGACTTAGTTGCTACCTTAAAGGAGAGAGTATATGAACTTGAAGCAGAAGTACATGCAGTGTTTCTACCACTGCCAACTTTCATATCTGAGGTCACACCAAAGGTTAAGAAGGATGGTACGTTCAGTGTCGTTGGTCTTAAGTTTCTCGGAGATAGTTGGGTTGATGTTGGTGGCCGGTTTAGTCGGGTGGACTATCCAATCTTTAACTTAGGTTCAAGACAGCAGATAGGTAGGTGGTTGCAACATTTTGGATGGAAACCTGAAGTATTCACCGACAAAGGCCAGCCTAAAGTAGATGAGACAGTGTTAGTAGGTGTTACTGATATTCCACAGGCTCAGTTAATCTCTGAGTATCTTACTGTACAGAAGAGAATAGCATTGGTCAGTAGCTGGATCGAAGCAGTAGATTCAGACACAGGCAGGGTTCACGGTTACGTCAACAGCAATGGTGCAGTAACTGGTAGGATGACACACAGTAAGCCTAATGTAGCTCAGGTTCCCAGTAGTCACTCACCCTATGGTGTTGAGAGCCGTAGCTGCTGGATAGCTGCTGAAGGTTACTCACTGGTCGGTATGGACGCAAGTGGATTAGAGCTTAGGATGTTAGCTCACTATATGGATGATGAGAAGTACACCGCTGAGATCCTTGATGGTGACATACATACAGCCAATATGATTGCTGCTGGTCTTACCGACAGATCACAGGCTAAGACATTCATCTATGCTTACTTGTATGGTGCTGGTGATGAGAAGATAGGCTCTATTGTAGGCGGTGGTAGGGCTGAGGGTGCCACACTTAAGGCTAAGTTCCTTGAGAATACTCCAGCATTGGCTGTGTTGAGGGCTGACGTAGAGAAACAGGCTATTAAGGGTAACATAGAAGGTCTGGATGGTAGAAGATTGATGATCCGATCTAGCCACGCAGCCCTGAATACCTTGCTACAGTCAGCGGGTGCCATAGTGATGAAGAAGGCATTGACATTGCTAGATCATTATGCTAAACTATGGGGTATAA
>Ga0208544_10001115_pt1 | contig 19084 bp, 20 predicted proteins | sample DEB08_DNA_9_FD_184526 | JGI IMG/M metagenome (GOLD analysis project Ga0208544, IMG submission 184526) | Aqueous microbial communities from the Delaware River and Bay under freshwater to marine salinity gradient to study organic matter... | ecosystem: Environmental > Aquatic > Marine > Coastal ... | reverse complement strand
CTGCCATGCGGCCTCTGACCCGGCCATGCCGCCGCCGATGATATTGAGTGTGCGTGTCATGCATGGCGATGTAGCCGCCATGCACCGCGTTGTGAAGGGGGTTCCGGTCAGGCCGTCAGCGCCTGATCATCGGCATCGTCGGCAAAGATATTGGTGACCATCATGAATTCGGGCGGCGTGGCGATCGGTGCCAGTGCGGCCGGGGTTGCGGCGTCCTCGGCTGCGATTCGCGTCCGGCGATTGGTCGGGGTCAGGACCACGCGGCGGGGTTGGACGCTGTGCCGAAATGCTTTGCGCATCCGGATGTCGCGGTTTTCCGGTTCGGCATAGGTCAGCATCAGCGCAGCAATCAGTGCCAGATCACGCCAAAAACCGCCCAATTCCTCCTCCAGCCCCAGCTGAAGCATCGTCAGGTAAGACGCAAAGAATGTCAGAAGGCCCAGGATAAGGGCCGCGCCGCGCATCCACACGCCGATCATCACCAGAAAGCTCAGGCAGAAGACAACGCATTTTGCGATGATCTCCGCCAACAGCGGCGGGGCAATCTGTGATGTGAGCACCGTCAGGTTAGTGCCGGGAATAATCTGGAGCGCGACCGCAAGGAAATAGGACGCTATCAGAATGCGCAGGGCATTCTGGGCCGCAACACCAATAATGATCCGGTCAACGGACGGGTTCGTCATGATCTTCGCTCCTCAAGCCTGCCGGACGCGATGGTCAAATCCGGCAACACACTGTTTCGAAAATCATGATTGTTGCTAAATGCGGCAGGGATGTGGATGAATTGTGTCTTCTATCCGCAATTATCGCTCCGTGACCAAGCTATTGTGTATTTTCCCGAACCAATCGTGCAGCTCGGGAAAATGTTACTCGGATTCGTCCGCCTTCGGGCTGTCGTCGTCTTCGCCCTGATCGGCGATCCATGCGACGGATACCACGACTTCACCCTTGCCGGTGTTGAACACCTTGACCCCACCGGCACTGCGCGAACGGAATGAAATCCCTTCGACCGGCACCCGGATGGATTGGCCCTTGGATGTGGCAAGCATGATCTGATCGTCCATCTCGACCGGGAAGGCGGCCACGATTTCGCCACCGCGCATCGCCTTGTCGATGGCATTCACACCCATCCCGCCGCGTCCCCGGACAGGGTAATCATGGCTTGAGCTGAGCTTGCCCAGACCAAGTGCCGTAATCGTCAAGATCAGATCCTCGGCTGCCGACATCTCCACATAGCGTTCGTTGGAGAAGTTGGGATCGGCGGGCGCGTCCTCATCTTCGGTGTCGGCATCATCGGCCAAACCGGCCATGGCGCGCCGCATTTTCAGATAGGCGGTGCGTTCTTCGGCAGATGCCTCGAAGTGGCGGATCACGGCCATCGACACGACGCGGTCATCGCCAGACAACCGGATGCCCCGCACCCCGGTGCTGTCGCGGCCCTTGAACACGCGGACGTCGGTGGTTGGGAAACGGATGGCCCGGCCGGAATTGGTGACCAGCATTACATCATCATCTTCCGAACAGATCCGCGCATTGACCAATTCGACCGTGCCATCTTCGGGCAGCTTCATGGCGATCTTGCCATTGCGCATGACGTTTGTGAAATCCGACAACGCGTTGCGACGGACATCCCCGGCACTGGTGGCGAACACGATCTGCAGTTCGTCCCAGTGATCCTCGTCCCGGTCCACGGGCATCACCGCGGCAATGCCCACCCCGGCGGGGATCGGCAGAATGTTCACAATCGCCTTGCCCTTGGATGTGCGCGATCCCTGCGGAAGGCGCCATGTCTTCAGCTTGTAGACCATGCCTTCGGTCGTGAAGACCAAAAGCGGCGTGTGCGTGTTGGCGACAAAAAGCGAGGTGACGACATCGTCTTCCTTCAACTCGCCGCCCGACAGGCCCTTGCCACCACGTTTTTGCGACCGGAAATCCACCAAAGGCGTGCGTTTGATGTAACCGCCCTGCGTGATCGTGACGACCATATCCTCACGCTCGATCAGGTCTTCGTCGTCCATATCGCCGGACCACTCGACAATCTCGGTGCGGCGCGGCACGGCGAATTGGTCTTTCACTTCGGCCAGTTCCGCCGAGATGATGGCCATGATCCGTTCCCGAGAGGCAAGGATCGCAAGGAAATCCTTGATCTTTTCAGCCAGTTCAACCAGCTCGTCGGTCACTTCCTTGACGCCGATCTGGGTCAGGCGCTGCAGCCGCAGGTCCAAGATGGCGCGGGCTTGTGTTTCGGACAGGTTATAGGTGCCATCATCATTCATCTTGTGGGTCGGATCGTCGATCAGCTTGATGTAGGGCGCGATATCGCCCGCAGGCCAGCGGCGGGTCATCAAGGCCAAACGCGCGGAGGCGGCATCGGCGGACTGCCGGATTGTGGCGACGACCTCATCGACATTGGAAACAGCAACGGCAAGCCCGCAAAGCACATGGGACCGTTCGCGCGCCTTGTTCAGCTCAAAGGCGGTGCGGCGGGCCACGACCTCTTCCCGGAAATCAAGGAACGCCGTCAGGAACCCGCGCAGCGTCAACTGTTCAGGCCGCCCGCCATTCAGGGCCAGCATGTTACAGCCAAAACTGGTTTGCATCTGGGTAAAGCGGAACAACTGGTTCAACACGACCTCGGCGGTCGCATCCCGTTTCAATTCGATCACCACACGCACACCGATCCGATCGGATTCGTCTTGCACTGCGGAGATGCCCTCGATCTTCTTTTCGCGCACCAGATCGGCGATCTTTTCGATCATGCTGGCCTTGTTCACCTGATACGGAATCTCGTCCAGAACAATCGCGTAGCGATCCTTGCGGATTTCCTCGAACCGGGTCTTGGCGCGGATAATGACGCTGCCGCGCCCTTCCAGATAGGCCTTGCGCGCGCCCGCCCGACCAAGGATCAAGCCGCCCGTCGGGAAATCGGGGGCCGGAATATACGCGATCAATTCCTCGCTGCTCAGGTCGGGCTTTTCGATCAGCGCCTGACAGGCATCGATCACCTCACCCAGATTGTGCGGCGGAATGTTGGTGGCCATGCCAACGGCAATGCCGCCCGCACCATTGACCAGCATGTTCGGAAAGCGTGCAGGCAGAACCGTCGGTTCCTTCTGCTTGCCGTCATAGTTATCCTGAAAATCGACGGTGTCCTTGTCGATATCCGCCAACAGATAACCAGCCGGCTTATCCATCCGCACTTCGGTATACCGCATGGCGGCGGGGTTATCGCCATCCATGGAGCCAAAGTTGCCCTGTCCATCCAGCAAGGGCAGCGACATGGAGAAATCTTGCGCCATCCGCACCAATGCGTCGTAGATCGCGCTGTCGCCGTGGGGGTGGTATTGTCCCATCACATCGCCCACCGGGCGGGCGGACTTGCGATAGGATTTGTCGAACGTGTTGCCCGTTTCGTGCATCGCGAACAAAATGCGGCGATGCACCGGTTTCAACCCGTCGCGCAGGTCGGGAATGGCGCGCGAAATGATGACGGACATGGCATAGTCGATGAAGGACGTCTTCATCTCATCCGTGATGTCGATCGACGGCCCACCGTAAACGGGCCGCTCGGGCGTGGATTCGTCCATGTTTTCAGGAGTTTCTGGCGTATCGGTCAAACTGGAGCCTGTCTGCTGTCGCGGATCTATATGTTGTTGTGAAGTAGTATAGAGGGCCGGGATATGGGGTGCAATGCCCCCGGCGCCCCACGGTTGGCAGCCGTCCGATCAAAGTGACAACATACTGTTTTTGTTGATTTTAAATCAGCCCGTGTCAAACTCACGTGCAAGACGTCAAGACAAGGAGCGGCCGATGGCAAGAACCGAGACTGAATTGATGCTGAAGGGGTATGGGCTGACCACGGCCGAAATGACCTATCGGATGCCCGATTTCCGAAATGTTCTCAACACCTTCGTCTGGCAGGACTATGACCTTGCGCCGGACTATCCCAAGCTGTTCGGGTTCATCGAATATTGGCACGATCAGATCGAGGGGCCGCTGCATTCCGTCCGGTTTGTCCACCGCAAGATGATTTCACCCGGCGAATGGCGCAATGTGACGGGGGAATTCAGCTATCACTAAGGCCGGTGCCCGCAAGAAATAGGTTACAAGAATCCGCGATTTGCCGATTTTTTGTAACCTATCTTGGGATCAATCGGGCGTGGCGCGTGCCAGCATTCCGAACAGATCGCGGGGGTCGTCGGGATCGGCCAGCAGGTCAAGCCTGTCGAACAGGTCGGTCGCCTCCAACTTGTCGCGGACATAACGCAGGGCCGAGAAGTCCTCCACCGCGAAGCCGACGCTATCGAAAAGCGTGATCTGCCGATCGGACGTGCGGCCGGGTTTGTCGCCAAGGATGACCTGCCACAATTCGGTGACAGGGTGGTCCGCAGGAAGTTGTTGGATTTCCCCTTCCACCCGTGTCTGGGGCGGGAATTCCACGAAGATATCGGAGCGCAGCAAGATATCGGGGTGGAGTTCCGTCTTGCCGGGGCAATCGCCGCCGATGGCGTTGATGTGCTGACCCGCGCCGACCATGTTGTCGGTCAGGATTGTCGCAAGTTGTTTGTCGGCTGTGCACGTGGTGATGATCTGCGCACCCTCGCAGGCGTCTTGCGCACTGTCGCAAGCGATCAATGTCAGCCCGTGACCTTGCAGGTTTTTCATGGCCTTTGCAGTGGCTTGGGGGTCAATGTCGAACATGCGCACAGTATCGACACCACAAATGGCCTTGAAGGCGAGACATTGAAATTCGGATTGGGCGCCATTGCCGATCATCGCCATGACGCGCGCATCCCGTGGGGCCAGATGGCGGGCCACCATGGCGGATGTCGCAGCGGTCCGCATCGCTGTCAGAACAGTCATTTCTGATAACAACATCGGGTAACCCGTTGCCACATCAGAAAAAAGCCCAAAGGCCGTTACGGTCTGCAACCCCTCGGCGGTGTTCTTGGGATGACCGTTCACATACTTGAACGCATAGTGTTCCCCATCCGAAGTCGGCATCAGTTCGATAACCCCTTCGGTGGAATGGGAGGCAACGCGCGGCGTCTTGTCAAACTGCGGCCAGCGGCGAAAGTCAGCCTCGATATAGTCGGCCAGTTCGCCCAGCATCTGTTCAAGTCCAACATGATGAATAAGCGCCATCATGTTGGCCACGCTTACAAAAGGCACGAATGCGCGAGCAGAGGGGGCGGGCAAGCTCATGCTGAAAAGCTCCGTGTGGGGCGGTCAAAGACGCGGCGGCCCATAAGGGATGCGGTCAGATCGACCATCAAAGATGCGGTGCGACCCCGATCATCAAGGAAGGGGTTCAGTTCGACGAGATCAAGGGAGCTGACAAGACCGTAGTCATGCAAGATCTCCATCACCAGATGCGCCTCGCGGAAGGTCGCGCCGCCCGGGACCGTGGTGCCGACCGCCGGGGCAATCGCCGGGTCAAGAAAGTCAACGTCCAGCGAGACATGGAGAAAGCCGTTCGCGGCCTCGACCTTGTCCAGGAATGCCCGCAACGGGGCGGCGATGCCGTGTTCATCGATTGCGCGCATGTCGTGGGCCGCGATGGACGTTTGCGACAACGCAGCGTTTTCCGCCGGATCAACGGATCGCAGCCCAAGGTAGCAGACGTTTTCTTGCGGGACGACGGATGGCAGTGGCGGAAAGACATCAAAGCCATCGCGCCCGGTGACATAGGCCATAGGCGTGCCATGAAGGTTGCCCGATGTGGTCGTCAAGGGCGTGTGGAAATCAGCGTGCGCATCCAGCCAGAGCACGAATTGTGGGCGGTTCTGTTCTGCTGCATGGGCCGCGACGCCTGCCACCGTGCCGAGTGACAAGGAATGGTCGCCGCCTAGGAAGATGGGAAAGCCCTGCGCCATTGCCGCATGGGCGGCCTGCATCAGCGCCTCGGTCCAGGCGATGGTTTCGGGCAGGGCATGCAGTGCGGGGTTTGGCGTGGTCACATCGCGCAGGGCGGCCGGTGTCACATTGCCAAGGTCACGGGTGGGACGGCCAAGGCTTTCCAATGCGTGAGCGAGGCCAGCGGTCCGAAATGCATCGGGGCCCATCAGGCATCCCGGCGTGCGCTTGCCGCTATCGACGGGCGCACCGATCAAGAGGGTGGTGGTCATGCGGTTTCCTTTCGCGTTGCGGGGACAAAACCACCGATATGTGTTAGGAGGAAGGCTTCATATTGCGCGAATGGTGCAAGGAATAATCATAATGTCAGCCAAAACCACCGAAATGGACGATACAGATCAGCGTTTGCTGGCGGCCCTGAAACGCGATGGGCGCGCGCCGTTGTCCGACCTTGCGGCCGAACTGGGCGTATCGCGCGCCACAATCCGTGCCCGGATGGAGCGGATGCAGACGCGGGGCGTGATCCGTGGCTTTGCGGTGCAGACCGCGCAAGATGTGGCCGAGGCCCCGGTGCGCAGTCTGATGATGCTGGCGATATCGGGGCCGGGGGCCGAACGGATCATGCAGCGACTGACGGGTCATCCGGCGGTTCGAACGGTGCATTCCACCAACGGCAAATGGGATCTTATCGTGGAACTGGGCGTGCAGACGCTTACCGAGTTGGATCAGGTGTTGTTCGAGTTGCGCCGCACACCCGGCGTGGACACGAGTGAGACGAGTATCTTGCTGAACACGCGGGCGGGCGCGCGGCGGCGTTAGCCTGCCGTGCGTCTCCGGTTGGCAGCGGCGAACCAGATCAGCGCAAGCACGACGCAGGCGATGCCGTTCCACGACGCCATGGACAGGCCGAACATCTCCCACGAGACCTGATCGCACAGCACAAGCTGGGGGCCGGTATTGGGGTTCAGAAGCTCTTCGATCGACATGTCGGTGACAGATTGCCCGCCACCCGAGGTGCAGCTGGTCGGCCCCTCCCACCAATCGCGTTCAACGCCGGTGTGATAGAGCGCAATGCCCGCATTGCCCAACATCGTCAGGCCACCAAGAAAGGCGATGAACGCCGAGGGTATCGCCGCGCCAAGTGCCCCAAGCGCAATCGCGGCCACATGCGGCCAGCGTTGCCAGAGGCACATCGCGCAGGGCAGCAGCCCGGCCAGATATTGAAACCCGAAGGCCGCCATCAGCAGTCCGGCAGATCCAAGCCCCGCGAGAATTATCAAGGTGCGACGTGTCATAGGAACCTTATGGCATAGAAACCGCCGCCAAGCAGAACAATGAACAAGATGAACATCAACCCCAGACGGCGTTCGATGAAATCTCGAATGGGTGCACCGAATTTCCAGAGCAGCCAGGCGACGATGAAGAACCGCAGGCCCCGCGCCACGATCGAGCTGATGATGAATGTGCCAAGCGGCAGGCCGGTCCAGCCCGACATGATCGTGATGACCTTGTAGGGAAACGGGGTCAGGCCCGCGATCAACACAGGCCAGAAGCCCAGATCGTTGAAGCGCTGGTTGAATTCGGCCATGTATTCGGCCTTGCCCAAGGTCGCGAGGATCGGCTGACCAATTGTGTCGTAGGCAAAGTAGCCGATGGCATAGCCCGCCATGCCGCCCAGAACCGAGGACACCAGACAGACGCCCGCGATGACGAAGGCGCGCCGGGGTGCTGCCAGTATCATGGGGATCATCAAGATGTCCGGCGGGATCGGAAAGACCGAACTTTCCACAAAACTGACAATCGCCAGCGCCCAAAGCGCGTTGGGGTGGCTGGCAAGCCCAAGTGTCCAGTCGTACAGCCGACGCAACATCGCAATGACCTCAAAATCTATCCAGTCAACGCGATGCCCCATTGACATGGTGGGGTCAAGCTGCGGCGTTTCCCCGTTAAATTTCAGCGTGACAAAACCAACCGCGTGGTTAACAATAATTGCGGAAGAATGGGCTGCGACGCCATTTTCTTTGTCAGAACATGGCGCAAACGCCAGTTTAGGGAGGATATCATGACCATCACGCTGAAAACGGCGGCCGTCGGGCTTGTGGCCACGGGATTGGGACTGGCGGCAATGGCGGGCGCAGCGGCTGCGCAGGCCGAAGTGACGCTTCGCTGCCAGCACTTCCTGTCGCCCATGGGATCGGTACCGCAGTTCTTCATGGAGCCGTGGGCCGCGGCGATTGAAGAGCAATCTGGCGGCCGCATCGACGTGGAGTTGTATCCCGCGATGCAACTGGGCGGGGCCCCGCCCGCGCTTTATGATCAGATCCGCGATGGCGTGATCGATTGCGGTTGGGCGCTGCCTGCCTATACGCCGGGCCGTTTCCCGGAATCGGAGGCAATGGAACTGCCATTCATGACCACGATGAGCGCCGAGGAATCAAGCCGCGCCGCGTGGGAGTTTTCGGAGCAGTACCTGATCCCGACGCGGTTCAGCGATATCCATGTTCTCGCGGTGCATGTGCATGGTCCAGGTGTAATCCACATGACCGGTGCCGCGATCGAAAGTCTGGCCGATTTTGATGGCAAGCAGTTGCGGGGCCCGTCGCGGCAGGCAAACGCCCTGCTGGAACGTCTTGGTGCGACGCCGGTGGGCATGCCGGTTCCGGCCTTCCCCGAGGCGCTGAGCCGTGGGGTGGTTGATGGCGGCGTGATCCCGTGGGAGGTTGTTCCCAGCCTGCGTGTTGAGGAACTGGCCGAGTATCACACCCAGATCGGTGGCGATCGCGCGCTTTATAACACCTTCTTCATCTGGGGTATGAATCAAGATACCTATAATGGGCTTCCTGATGACCTGCGGGCCATCATCGACGCCAATTCCGGGATCGAGACGTCGGCGGCTGCCGGAGCCGCGATGGACCATGGTGATGATATCGCGCTGGCGGCCATCACTGCGCGTGGCAATACCATCGTCACGCTTGATGACGAGATCGTGGCCGAGTTGCGCGAAGTTGGCGACGAGGTGATCGCCGCGTGGATCGAAGAGATGAACGGCCTTGGGCTGGACGGCACGCAGATTGTCGCCGATGCGCGCGCCGCAATCGAACGGAACATCGGCACCGCGGACTAAAGCGACCTGATGTCACCGGGACCCGGGCGGAGGAGGAGCCGCCCGGGTCGTTTTCTTTTAAAAAGGTGCAGGCTTATGACGGTCATCATCGCGGGCGCGGGGATTGGCGGGCTGACACTTGGCTTGTCGCTGCATCAGGCGGGCATACCGTTTCGCATCGTTGAACAGGTGGCCGCGCTGAGGCCGATGGGGGTGGGCATCAACCTGCAACCCCATGCGGTGCGCGAACTCCATTCCCTTGGTCTGGCGGATGCGGTTGCGGAGATTGGCCTGCGCACCGCCGAGGTCGCTTATTTCAGCGCGCAGGGGCAGCCGATCTGGAGCGAGCCGCGCGGCTTGGCCGCGGGATACCATTGGCCGCAATATTCCATCCATCGCGGAGAGTTGCAGTTCTTGCTGCTCAACACGCTGCGTGCCCGCGCGGGCGATGTGGTACAGACGGGACTTGCGCTGCAAGGGTGGTCCGATACCGCCCATGGGGTCGTTGTGCACCTGTCGGACAGGACGGGGGCGGCCATGGAAGACCTGCATGGCACCGTGCTGGTCGCCGCCGACGGGATCAATTCGACGTCCCGCGCCCGGCTGTTCCCCGATGAAGGGGGCGCGGTTTGGGGTGGGACCATCATGTGGCGCGGGGTGACTGACGCGCCCGCCTTTCTGACCGGGCGCAGCATGGCGATGGCGGGTACAAAGGACCGCAAATTCGTGTGTTACCCCATTCAGGACCATGGCGATGGCACGGTGCGGATCAATTGGATCGCGGATTTGGCCAAGCCGGCGGACTATCCGTGGAACCGGCAGGATTGGACGCGGGAGGGGCGGCTGGCGGATTTTCTGCCTGCGTTCGCGGAGTGGTCATTCGATTGGCTGGATATCCCGGCGGTGATCCGCGGCGCGGCGAATATCTGGGAATACCCGATGGTGGACCGTAACCCGCTGGATCGCTGGACCCACGGGCGGATGACCCTGATGGGCGATGCCGCCCATGCGATGTATCCCATCGGGTCCAACGGCGCGTCGCAGGCCATTCTGGACGCCCGTGTGCTGACCCGCGAAATCATGCGCCACGGGATGTGCGCGGCGGCGCTTGGCGCTTACGAGGCGGATCGGCGGAACACCGTGAACGCGCTGGTGCTTGCCAATCGGGGCGACGGGCCCGACAAGGTGCTGGACGAAGTGGCGCGACGCGCACCTGATGGGTTCGCGCGCATCGAGGACGTGATGGACGCCGAGGAACTTGCCGCGATCGCCAACGGCTACAAGGCCACGGCGGGGTTCGATGTGGCGGGCCTGAACGGGCGGCCCGATCTGATGGAGTTGTAGGTGCTGGCACCAAGGGCTGAGGCGGCAACGGGCCGTGTGATGGAGGTGCTGGCCCGTTGGCTGGCCTATGGCGGTGGGCTGATCCTGACTGTCTTGGCGTTGATGGTCGTTGTCTCGGTGATCGGACGACGGCTGGACGGGATCTTGTTTTTCGGACCGATCACCGGTGATTACGAACTGGTCGAGGCGGGCTGTGCGATCGCTGTGTTCGCCTTCTTGCCGTGGTGCCAGTTGAAGCGCGGGCATGTGGCGGTGGATATCGTGGTTCAGGCGTTTCCGGCACGGGTCAAGGCATTGTCGGGTCTGATCGGCGATGTGCTGTTGGCCGTGGCGGCCTATATCATCGCGTGGCGGTTGTGGTTGGGGTTCGGCGAGAAGTTTCCTTATGGCAGCGACAACCTGCGCGCGGCGCTGGACATGGGGCCGCGACCGTTTTTTCCGCAGACAAGCTATGAATTGGAAATTCCGACCTGGATCCCCTATGGGCTGTGCTTCATTGGGGCCGCGCTATTCTTGATCACGGCGCTTTACACGGTCTGGCGGTCGTTGAACTGGACCCTGACGGGCGCGGAGGAACCGGTATGAGCGGGCTTGATCTGGCGATGGTCGCCTTCGGGCTGATGTTGGTGGCGATCTTTCTGCGCGTTCCCATTGGCGTGGCGATGGGGATCACGGGGTTCGTTGGCACCTGGATCGTGCTGGGACGGCCATCTGCGCCGCTGAGCCAGCTCAAATCGCTGACTTACGACACGTTTTCGAACTACAATCTGTCCATTGTTCCGCTGTTTTTGCTGATGGGGCAGTTCGCGACGAAATCGGGCATGTCGGGTGCGCTGTTTCAGGCGGCAAGCGATTGGCTGGGGCACCGAAAGGGCGGCGTCGCGATGGCTGCGGTGGGGGCCTGCGCGGGCTTCGGCGCGGTCTGCGGGTCATCGCTGGCGACGGCATCGACCATGGGGCAGGTGGCCCTGCCCGAAATGCGTAAACGGGGCTATTCCGACAGCCTGAGCACCGGCGTTCTTGCAGCGGGCGGCACATTGGGCATCCTGATCCCGCCATCGATCATTCTGGTGATCTACGCGATTTTGGCACAGCAAAACATCGTCAAGATGTTCGTCGCGGCGTTGATCCCGGGGATTCTTGCGGCGCTTGGCTATATGTTGACCGTGGCAATCTATGTGCGGGTGCGGCCCGGATCGGCCACGCAGGCCGAACGTGTTCCCTATCGGCAGCGGTTCGTGACGCTTGGCAAGATCTGGCCGGTGATCGTGATCTTCGGGTTGGTCATGGGGGGCATATCGGCAGACTGGGACTGGGCACAAAGTGGTGTTCAGGCGCTGTTCACGCCGACCGAGGGGGCCGCAGTCGGCGCTGTGGGGACGGGGCTTTACGGCCTGTTGACCGGCGGTCTGAACTGGCGTGGATTTCTGGATTCGGTCCTGTCGACGGCACAGGCCACGGCGATGATCTTCTTCATCGTGTTGGGTGCGGCCTTGTTCAACTCGTTCCTTGCGATCACGCAGGCCCCCGCAGATCTGGTGGTCTGGATCCAGACGCAGGGCTTCGCGCCGCTGACGGTATTGGCGGTGATGCTGATCGCCTACCTGATCTTCGGCTGCGTGATGGATTCGCTGAGCATGATCTTGCTGACCATCCCGATCTTCTTTCCGATCATCGTGTCGCTGGAGTTCGTGATCTTCGGCTATGCGTTGAGCCCGGAGGAAACGGCGATCTGGTTTGGTATCCTTGCCCTAATCGTGGTTGAGGTGGGGCTGATTACACCCCCGGTCGGCATGAACCTGTTCATCATCAATTCGATGGCCAAGGATATCCCGATTGCGCGCACCTATGCCGGCGTTGCGCCCTTTGTGCTTTCCGATCTGGTTCGGGTGGTGATCTTGGTCTGTTTCCCGGTGATCACCCTGTGGTTGGTGGGCGTGATGTTCCCGACCTGAGCTTTCGGTGGGCTTTTGCGGGACGTTGGCCTTCGTTGACCCAAGATCAGCGCACTCTCGGGATGTCGAACCCTGCGGGGGCAAGGGTGAAGCCCGAGAACTGAAAACCCGGCGACACGGTGCAGGAGACGAGGGTGTAGGCCCCGGTCGTGCGGGCCGCCTGCCAATGGTTTTCGGGGACGATGATCTGGGGTGCGCCTTGCTCAAGGTCGGGGGTCAGCAGATGATCGACCGCCGGGCCCGCATCGGTTGCACTGAGGCTGAGGGTCAGGGGCGCACCCGCATGGTAAAGCCAGATCTCGGTGGCATCGACGCGGTGCCAGTGGCTTGCCTCACCTTGTCTCAGCAGGAAATAGATGCAGGTTCCAGTTGGGCGACCTTCGTTTTCGGCCATCCAGGTCTGGCGGTAATGACCGCCCTCGGGATGTGGTTCCAGCGCGAGATGGCTTATGATCTGATCCGCAGTCATTATGGCCCTTGTCTTGATTGATGGCGGCGGTATCGGTCAGGTTGCGGGCGACCTGCGCGGGGTGGCCCGGGTCTGCGGCTGATCATGTGACGGCGGCCCCTGACATGCCCGAGACCTGTCAGGGACAGTGGCTCGGGCATGGGTAGGCGATCAAGACGGATGCGGGTCTGCCCTGTCGTCAGCGGCGCAGGATGCTGCGCCCGGCATAAACGGCGGTTTCACCCAGCATTTCCTCGATACGGATCAACTGATTGTACTTCGCCAGCCTGTCGGACCGCGCAAGACTGCCAGTCTTGATCTGTCCGCAATTCGTAGCCACGGCCAGATCGGCAATCGTGGCGTCCTCGGTTTCACCCGATCGGTGCGACATCACGCAGGTCATCCGGTGACGATGCGCCATTTCCACGGCCGCGAGGGTTTCGGACAGGGTGCCGATCTGGTTCACCTTGACGAGGAGCGAGTTCGCGCAACCGGTTTCGATGCCCATGCTCAGGCGCGCGGGGTTGGTGACGAACAGGTCGTCGCCCACCAGTTGCACGCGGTTTCCAAGGGTGTCGGTCAGCATCTTCCAACCGTCCCAATCATCCTCGGCGCAGCCATCCTCGATGGACAGGATCGGGTAATCGTTCACGAGGGCTTCGAGATAGGCGACGTTTTCTTCGGCGCTGAGTGTCTTTCCTTCGCCGGCAAAGACATATTTGCCGTCCTTGAAATATTCGGTGGCCGCGCAATCCAAGGCCAGCATGATGTCATCACCGGCCTTGTAACCCGCCTTTTCGATAGACTTCAGAATGAAATCAAGCGCATCCCGGGTAGAGCTAAGGTTCGGGGCAAAGCCGCCTTCATCGCCGATGCCTGTGGAAAGGCCAGCGGCAGAAAGTTCTTTCTTGAGGGTGTGGAACACCTCGGAGCCCATACGCACGGCTTCGGCAATGCTGCCGGCGCTGACCGGCATGATCATGAATTCCTGAATGTCGATCGGGTTGTCGGCGTGTTCGCCCCCGTTGATGATGTTCATCATCGGCACGGGCAGGACACGGGCGGCGGTGCCGCCGACATAGCGGTAAAGCGGCTGCGCGGTGTAATCGGCGGCGGCCTTTGCGACCGCAAGGCTGACGCCCAGAATGGCGTTGGCGCCAAGACGGCCCTTGTTCGCTGTTCCGTCAAGCTCGATCATGGTGGCGTCAATGGCGGCCTGTTCGGTTGCGTCGAAACCCAGGAGTTCCTCGGCCAGTTCACCGTTCACGGCGGCCACTGCCTCCAGCACGCCCTTGCCCATGTAACGGCTTTTGTCGCCATCGCGCTTTTCAACGGCCTCGTGAATGCCGGTGGATGCGCCTGACGGGACGGCGGCGCGGCCAAATGTGCCATCTTCCAGCGTTACGTCAACTTCGACCGTTGGGTTGCCCCGACTGTCAAGGATCTCGCGGGCGTGAATGTCGATGATGGTGCTCATGTTGGTCCTCATGTGTCGGGTCTGGGCGTTCTATAGCAGGGGCTTGCGACAGATCGAAGGGTCTAGTTTGCCTGCTTTGCCCGCGCTTGGTGGCGCAACTGCGCCTCGCGCGCAAAGCTGTAAAGGCCGGTGGCAATGACGATTGCGGCCCCGATCAATGTCCAGAGGTCTGGCTGTTCGTCAAAGATGACCACCGCGATGATCAGCGCAAAGACAAGCCGGGAATAGCGAAACGGGGTGACCGCACTGATATCACCCGTCCGCATGGCATTGGTAATGGCCAGAAACGCGACAAGGCCCATGACGAGCGCCGCCGCCATAACCCCCCAGATCGCCAGCGACGGCATCGCCGCGCCGCCTGTGTATGCCAGCACCGCAAAGCCTGCGGCCATGATGGAGGCCATGGAATAGGTGGCAAGTTGCGAGGCGGAAATCGTGTTGGGGACAGGCCGCGTGGCCAGATCGCGGATGGACACGAAGATGGTGCCGAAAACCGCGAACCAGACCATGGCATCGAACCCTTCAAGACCGGGGCGGATGATGATCAGCACCCCGGCCAGCCCGACGGCAATCGCGGTCCAGCGGCGCCAGCCCACCTTTTCACCCAAGAACAGGGCGGCCCCAAGCGTCACAATCAGGGGATTGGCCTGCAAAATGGCCGAGAAGGTCGAGAATGGAACCAGCGCAATCGCCGAGACGATGCAGATCGTCGCGCCCATTTCGGCGACGTTGCGGAGCATGACAGGGCGCAGCAGAAGCACCGGAGAGATCAGCCGCACACCCTGCAACTTGGCAATTATGCCGAAGATCACGGTGCCGCCAACGCCGAACATGGCAAGGATTTGTCCCACGGGCAGCGTTTCGGCGGCAACCTTGATGAAGGCATCGGCAACGGCAAAGCCGAACATGGCGAGCGTCATCCACGCCATGCCTTTCAGATTTTCCAACAGAGCGTCCTTTTGTTCGCGTCGGTCCGCCCTAACGCGCCAATGCCCTCAGGGAAAGGGGGATCGGATGCCTGCGGCTTGTCGGGCATAATCCTCGGCGTCGAACCATCCCTTGGAGGCGGCAACCTTGCCGTCCGCGTCCATCTCCCATTCCTCCCAGCCTTTGACGGCAAGCGGATTGCCGGTTCCCGCGTGGTGTCCGGTGAACGTCCAGACATAGATGACGTGGTCACCGGCGGACCGAAGATCGTCGCACACGAGGGTCAGGTCGGGCACATCGGCGTAGAAGCCTGCGGCCATCTCGGCGACGCGGTCACGGCCTTGCCAAGGATCGCCCTTGTTGATGACGATCACACCGTCCTGCGCATAGAAGGACGCCACCGCCTGCGGATCGCCAGAGTTCCATGCTGCAGTATAATCCTTTGCGATTCGGGTCAGTTTCGACAAGTCACGTGGCATGGCTGCAAGGCCCTCCTGTTCATGGGCATGTAATCCACATCACACGCATGCATCGCAAACTTAACATCGAACCCGGCATGATTCGCATAGTAAATTTCCGCCTTTTGCCGAGGCCCGGTCAGCCTTTTTTCAGCGGGACACCATAAAGCTCCAACTTGTGACCCTTGAGGCGATAGCCCAGCTTTTCCGCGATTCGTTCCTGCAGCGCCTCGATCTCGGCATCGACAAACTCGATCACCTCGCCGGAATTCATGTCGATCAGGTGATCGTGATGGTCACGCTCGGCGTCTTCATAGCGGGCGCGGCCATCGCCGAACTCCAGCCGGTCCAGAATGCCGGATTCCTCGAACAGCTTGACGGTGCGGTAGACGGTCGCGATGGAAATGTGCGGGTCACGGGCGGCGGCGCGGGCGTAAAGCTCTTCAACATCGGGGTGGTCATCGGCGGCCTCAAGCACCTGGGCGATGACCCGGCGCTGGTCGGTCATACGCAGCCCCTTGGCCTCGCAGCGCTCTTCGATCGTATCTATCATAGCTTTACCCATCGTGGACGTGCGGGTTGGTATACGCAAAACCGCCGCTTGGGAGAAGACGCGATCGGACCTCCGCCGCCGTCGTCCCCCGATCCGCGGGTTATGGTCGCGGGGGCAGGGTAGGCGGGGACCTCTGGCGCGCAATCGGATCGCTCGGTGCGCGGCCTGTTCCGTCCTTCACGCATCGCGCGCCGTCGATTGAGGCAAGGACGCCGGCCACTGCGGTCAAGCTCTGCGTCGGGCGGGGTCTGAAACCAATGGCCGCCCGGTTATTTCTTCAGCGTGCCAGCGTGGCAGCGCGGCAGGGACATGATGTCGGGGGGCGGTGGCGAGAGTCAGCTTTTACGAACCCGCGGCCTGTTGACACCTCTGACCCGCCCATCCACTGAGGGGAAGCCGAGGGGATCACCATGGATCGCAAGCCACAGATGGACGCATTTGGCGCCCTGTCATTGACCGGGTTTGCCCTGTTGCTGGCGCTTAATCAAGTTGTCATCAAGATCACCAACGAGGGCCTGCAGCCGATCTTTTTCGCAGGGTTGCGGTCCGCAGGCGGGGCGATATGCATCCTTTTGTGGATGAAGGCCCGAGGCATCCGCATTCACATTGCGCCGGGAACCGTTCCCGCCGGGCTGTTGATCGGGGTGGCGTTTGCGGTTGAATTCATCTTCTTGTTCGTCGCTTTGGACCTGACGACGGTCACGCGGACCTCGATCATTTTCTACACCATGCCATTCTGGCTGGCGCTGGCGGCGCATTTCGTGTTGCCGGGAGAACGCCTGACGGGTGTCAAGCTTGCCGGTCTTGGGCTGGCGCTGGGCGGTGTGGCGTATGCCATCGCACAGCGGAGCGGCCCGGACGGGCAGGCGTCGCTGATGGGGGATCTTTGCGCGCTGGCGGCTGCGTTGGCATGGGCCGGGATCGCCCTGTGTGCGCGGGCGACAGTGCTCAAGACCGTGCGGCCAGAGGTGCAGTTGTTGTGGCAACTTACCGTGTCGGCGCCGATCTTGTTGTTGGCTGCGCTGTTGTTCGGGCCCTTGCTGCGTGATCCGACGTGGATCCATTGGGCGGGATTGGCATTTCAGATATTCTTTGTGGTCAGCGCAGGCTTCCTGTTCTGGCTTTGGCTGCTGAGCATTTATCCGGCCGCCGCCGTCGCGTCCTTCAGCTTTCTGTCGCCGATCTTTGGCGTCTTGCTGGGTTGGCTACTGCTGGGGGAGCATGTTGGCTCTGAGATCATCGTGGCGCTGGTGCTGGTGTGCGTGGGTCTTTTGTTGATCAATCGGCCAACCCGAGGTCGGCCCAGATCGGCAGATGATCCGATGCGTGGCCCGCAGCCCCGGCGCGGATAGCGCCCGCATCCAGAAGGTGCAGCCCCGGTCCTGTCGCTACTCTGTCCAGTGCCGCGATCGGCCTGCGCGATGGAAAGCTGCGGCCGGGGTTGTGCACCGTGAAGAACGGATCAAGGGGTGCAAACCCTTGGGAAGGGGACCATTCGTTCAGATCACCCAGCAGGATGGTTGGGCGGGCGGCAAGAGACATCTGTTCGGCCATCATCAGTGTCATCTGCTGTTGTCGGTCCCGGCGCCGCAGGCCCAGATGCGTCGCCATCACGCGCAGCGGTCCGCGTGCCGAGGTTACATCGACGATGATCGCGCCGCGTGGCTCAAGCCCCGGAAGGGGCAGGCGATGCACCGCGTCAACCTGCCAACCCGGTGCCAGCAATAGCGCATTGCCATGAAAGCCCAGACTGACCTTGGTCGGGGCGACCGCCGCAGGGAACATGTTGGTTTCGCTGCGAATAACGTCCGGCGGCAAGGCATACCTGCGCGGCGGCAGGCGTTTGTCGGCCTCTTGCAGGGCGACGATATCGGCACCGATCTGCCGGATCACCCCGGCGATCCGATGCGGGTCACGGCGCATGTCCAACCCCACGCATTTGCGGATGTTGTAGCTGACCACACGGATTGCGTTGGCCGATTTGGGTGGTGGGACCATCATGACCATGAGTTTGCCCGACTGCGCGTCAGGAACAAGCCCGCCATTGAGAAAGGTGCCACAACGCGATTAACTGACTGGCATGAACATCATGAAGGAACAGAACCGCATCACCCTGATCATCTGGGCATCGTTGCTGGTGGGGGCTATCTTGGCGGGCATCGCGGGGCGGTGGCAGACGGCATTCGTGGCGCTTGCCACCATCGCGGTATCGCTGGTGCCGCTGTTGGTGGTGCCGCGGTTTGGCATCAGGCTACCGCGCGGCATGATCGCGGCCTCGACGTTCTTTATCTTTGCGACGCTTTTTCTGGGCGAAGTCTTTGATTTTTATGGACGTTATTGGTGGTGGGATATCGCCCTGCACGGCATCTCCGCGCTTGGGTTCGGCATTATCGGATTCCTGTTCGTCTTTATCTTGTTCAAGGGAGATCGCTATGCCGCCCCCGCTTGGGCACTTGGGCTGATCGCGTTCTGCGTTGCGGTGACGATTGGGGTTCTGTGGGAGATATTCGAATTCGCCATGGACCAGATCCTTGATCTCAACATGCAAAAATCAGGATTGCTGGACACGATGGGCGACCTGATCGTGGACGTGACCGGCGCAGCCATCGGGGGGCTGGCCGGATTTTTTTATCTGAAAGGGCAATCGGTTGGCGGGTTGTCGGGACTGATTGACGAATTTATCCATCTGAACCGCGACTGGTTCAAACGGTTTCGCAACAAGTAGCGTCAGGTGCCGCAGAACGTGGCCTGCACCACCTCAGAGGCGTCTGGCGGGGCCTGATAGGCGGCCTGCTCGGGCTGATCATCGAAGGGTGCCGCGAGGATGGTGTTCAACGTATGAAACGGACCCATGTCACCCGTCAGGGCGGCCTGAATGACTTCCTCCACCCTGTGATTGCGCGGGATGTAGGCGGGGTTGTTGGCCTGCATCCGGGCGACACGGTCGGGGGCGTCATCAAGAC
>Ga0208544_10001112_pt1 | contig 19091 bp, 15 predicted proteins | sample DEB08_DNA_9_FD_184526 | JGI IMG/M metagenome (GOLD analysis project Ga0208544, IMG submission 184526) | Aqueous microbial communities from the Delaware River and Bay under freshwater to marine salinity gradient to study organic matter... | ecosystem: Environmental > Aquatic > Marine > Coastal ... | reverse complement strand
TAGCTTCACTTACCTCTCTCAAAGTGGCATCCTGATCAGTTTGCTGATGGGTGGTTATTTCTTTCCATAGAGGTTTTAACATATTTTATTTTCTGCCCAAAGTTATCATTTTTGTCACAATTTTGATAATTTTTGCTTTCTTTAGCCTTCAACTTATTTACAACGTTAGAAGGGTAGCCTTAGAGATGAATTTCCGATTGATTTATAACGAGTTGCGGGTTTAAAAGGTAGTTTGGTTTAAAATTTACGATAATATTTGACTCTGGATTTTTGTTCAAGAATCAAACAAATATCGTTTCCCAACCCGCAACTCGTAACTCGCAACCCCCTATTCCAACGGACAATCCAAACATTTACACTTAAAAAACTGGGATTGAAAATTTGCCAAACGGCGAGAATCAATATTTTTTTTAATACACCAACAACCGCCAGGTTTATCAAAGCAAACTAATGGCTTTTTACAACGATTACAAGAAGGTGCAAAGTCATCGCCTAATTCAACCATAGCACAGCCTACTTCTCCACCTAAAGGCGGGTTTTCTTTTCTAATCCGTACTGTTACAGAATCTAAACGATCAAAAGCTTTTTTGATACGAACCATAATTCTAGCAGCTACCGTTTCAATTAATTTAGTGGGTTTTCTCATAGCTGCTTTGCAAATAAAATGCACCGTTTCATAATTAACCGTGCCCGTCAAATCATCTTGAAAAACAGCCCTAGGTAATCCTGTTTCGATATACACATCTACGGTGTAATAACCGCCAGTTTTTCGTTCTTCATTATAAAACCCATGATATGCGTGAAAGCGCATGCCTTCTAATGCTATTTTTGCCATTTTCTTAAGTTTTCAACAACCCAAGATTTGCTGTCCACGATAGCTATCGGGATAGTAAATCTAAAATTCACTTTTTCGTTAAAGAAAGATTTACTAAATCTGCTAGATTTAGCAAATCAGGAATACCATTATTCCAATTCTGCCACCTTTTCTAATATCCATTTTTTCCCAGCCAAAGCTTTACATTTAGCTATTTGATTCCGAATTTTATCTAATGCTTTTTTATCACCAGGAATCGTACCCGATAATTTTTTAACAAAGCGCAGCAAATTTAAATATTGCTGCTTAACCTCTCTTGAAATAATTTTATTTCGGCGAATATAAATCCTAAAACTGTCAATTAAAGAATCTAAAGGGTTGTATTCTTGTAATTCGTAGTAAGTTTTTAATAAAATCGATTTTCCGCCAAGCGCATAGACATGATTTTTATCTTCTACTTCTCTTAATTGTTCGATGACTTGATTGAATTTCTTTTGAGAAAAATAAACTTTTGCTAAGTTAAAAGTTAGCGCATTTTCCCGATGGGCTTTAGGAAGGTAACTGGTATAGGTTTGGATAAAATTTTCGACCCAGTCATAAGCTTTTACATGAAGCCCTACAGTAGTTATGTTTTTATAATTTTGAGGAGAAATAGTCCCGTCTTTCAGAATGATTTTTTCCTTTAATAGTGTTTGGAAAATTTCAAATAATTGAATAAAATAATCTGTTTTGCCTTCATTTACCTTTACAATACAGTAATTTTTTAAATGAATATAGAATGTGTCTAATTCTTGTAAGGTAAAATGAATTCTATTACTTTCTAAATGTTCCTTTAGGTGAAGAAAATAAACGGTTTCTTCTGGTTCTAATAACATTTTTGCCACTAAGAAATAAGCTTTTACAAAAGGTTCTTTTATGAAAATAGAATTTTCTACATATTCTAAAAAAGAAGGAGGTAAAGAGATTTTTACATCAAAAGAAACACCTTCTTTATAGCCTATATAGTCACAATAATTTTCTAATTTTTTGATAATAAAAAAACATTCAAGATGATAATCGGCCTGTTCAAGGTTATTGAATAACTTAATTTTCGCTTGAACATTTTTGGGAAAATTGAACAAATTATAATTAACATCATAACTAGATAAATGATAATTAGCGTTCTTCAATTCATTTTTCTCTAAAGATTGTGTCAACTGATTGAAGGTACTGTCAAAATGTTTATTTAAAGATAATTGTCTTAAAGCTTTTAGTAAATTTAATTGCTCAGAAAAACCATCTTTTTTATAAGCATTATAAGAAAGAAAAGCGTAAACTAATTTGATTAAATCGGAAGAAAGTCGCCTTAAACGCACATCATTATAGCTCTTTTTACCAAAAATATGTTGCCAAACAACTTCCTTTTTTAGAGGATTTGCCTTTTGTTCTTTTTCAGAACTCCTAAAATGTTGATCAAGAATGGCAAATAACTGTACTAGCTCTTGTTGTTCATTATGAAAAGGAGAAGCAATAAATTTCTTAAAACTATTAAGATCATGCTTAGAGAAGGTTTTTAACAGAGATAAAAGTTTGGAACTAATAAGCATAAATGAATAAATTATTATCTGTTAAAATGTCTAAAAATAGCAAAAAATAGGATAATGACAAATATTTGATTATCAGTATTTTAAGTCTAAAATAAAAATACTACTTTTAGGTACAAATGTAGCATATTGTTCTTTTTTTTAAAATAGAAGAAATGCATATTTGTAAAATACTTAGCAGGTTCTAGGAGAAATGATGAGATAATGGCAAAAATATTGTTTCCATTTTTCACTTTGCATGGCGATTTATTTTGCCCATAAAATAAAAAAAACGCTAATGTTTACAACCTTACATCGACTAAAAGTTTTTGTTCTTTTAATCACTTTAACTTGTTTTGGACAAATCCAAGCACAAGACTGCGACCAATTAGGGGTCGTTAGTAGAGGTTTTTTATTAGGTAAATTTAACTGTGACGTCTTAATTGTATCTGCCAATGGTGCAGTCATGTTTCAGCCTTCTAAATTATCGGAAGAACTAATCCCTGGTCAATTAATTCGATTTTCCTATACTTTATTGGACAGTACTGATTGTGATGATAATGTACCTCTCATTAATATTAATTGCATAGAATCTTTATTTGACCCGAATGGAGTCGCTGAAAACACTTGTAATTTTGATATTGAATCCGTGGCACTTGCGGATTCCAATAATTCTTTTCAATTAGAAGTATTTAATCAAACCGATTTTGGTGATTTTCATCCACAAACCGTGAATTGGTATGAATATGAGACAGGAAGAGTACTTGGAACAACGCCAACTATTATTTATACGCCAACTCCAACCAGTCCGCCTACGATTAATATTTGTGCTGATATTACGGTGACTATTCCAAATAGTGATTTATGTACTTCGACCATCTGTCATACGATTGTTCCTGAAACAATTTTTCCAGAAGAAACAAACTGTCAAGCTTTATTTATCTATCAACCCGAAGATCAATTAGCGGATAATGGGACCATCAATTTTTATAATTTATCTTACGGAGGTTATGACCAAATTGAATGGGATTTTGGGGACGGACAAAAAGACACTACCAATGATTTAACCCTAACACATATTTATAATACCCCAGGTTTATATGAAGTTTGTGTCACCGTTGAAAATCAACAAAATGGCTGCTTTTCGACCTTTTGTTTACCTGTCTTTACGGTAGGCGGGTCAGAAATATGTAATTTTAATGATTGTGTTTTTCCTGGAGATGCCAACAAAGATGACTTAGTGAATATCTTTGATGTCTTAAATTTAGGGATTGGTTTTGGTAAATTAGGAGAATCAAGACCAAATGCGGATATTAGCCCCATTTTGCAAGCGGCATTTGATTGGGGTTTTTCAACTTTCTTCGATTTAGATTTTAAGCATATTGATTGTGACGGAAATGGTTTAGTCAATGCCGAAGATTATGCTGCTATTAATCAAAATTATCAAAAAATAACCGAAAAGAAAGATTTTGAAATAGACGCTACTTTACCAGAAGTAAGCTTGGTTTTTCCTTCTAATTCTATTTTAATTAATCCTAATCAAACACAAATAAGTATTCCTGCGAATTTAGTGGTTGGTGCAAATGAGTTGCCAATTGACAATTTATATGGCATTGCTTTGGCAGTCAATTACGATCAATCTTTAATTAGTAATGTCGAAGCTGTTTATGATTCAACTTCTTTTATTGGTTCCCAAAATATTTTAGCTCGAAAAAAACTTTTAGCACCAGAAGGACAAGTTGCTTATGCGATAACTAAAACTGACCAAATCGGTGTTAATGGTTCAGGAAATATTGCTGAATTTGCACTTATTTTGGATTTAGATATTATTGAAGCTCGCTCAGAATCAGTGATAGAATTAGATATTATAGATTTAATCGTCGTTGATTCCTCAGGCAGAGAAATCCCTGTAACCGTATCAGATAGTGCGCCTGTAGTAACCGTTATTTTTGATGAGGATTCACTGGTTAGTACCCTAGAAGAATTGCCGACTCAACAATTTGATGTTTACCCCAATCCTGTTAAAGAATTATTAGTGGTTGACTTGGCAAAAGAAGTTGATTTAAAAGATGGACAAATAGAAATATTTAATACGCTAGGCCAAAAAGTTATTCATCAAACTTTATTTAGCCACCAAACAATTTTATCCGTTTCGACTTTAGAATCGGGTGTTTATTGGGTGAAAATATATACAACAGAGGGTGTTGGAATTAAGGAGATTGTAGTAGAATAATAATAGGCTATATTATAGAGCGTTTAGTGCTTCCAGAACTTGAAGTTCTGGAAGCACTTCTCAAACGATTTATTTTAGCATAAACACTAATACAAAAAATAAAAAAACTTACAAGCATTGAGAAACTAAATCCGTTGGGGCAAATCAAATTGCCCCCAACGGATTTAGTTTTTTTATGGGACTGTTCAGTTAACTGTGTTTGCACAAAATCTCAGGTTTGAAGATCAAAGGCTTAACTGCCTACTGCTACTGTTTACTGCCTACTATCTTGTTATAGATTTCAAACAACTCGATTCGTCACTTCCTGCCCACTAAAATATTCTACCAAGTTTTGAATAGCCTCGTCAAACATATCTGACCGAGCTTCACTAGTTGCTGTGCCAATATGCGGCGTTAAAATAACATTTTCCATAGTCAAGAGTGCTTCAGGAACGGTTGGTTCTTTAGCAAAAACGTCTAAAGCAGCACCCGCAATTTTTCCTTGTTGCAATACCTCAATTAATGCCGTTTCATCAAAAATTCCCCCTCTAGCCGTATTAACAATGAATGCTGATGGTTTTAGTAAAGCTAATTCTTTAGCGCCAATTAAGTGTCGAGTACTTGGAGATAAAGGAATATGTGGCGACAAAATATCCGCCTGTTGGAGTAATTCATTTAGGGATAAATAGGTTGCCTGATATTCCTTTTCGATAGTTGCACTCAAACGATTTCTTTGGTAATAAACGATATTCATCCCAAAAGCATTGGCTCTTTGAGCAACCGCTTTTCCAATTCTTCCCATGCCAATAATACCCAAAGTTTTGCCTTTTAAGGAAATGGAGGGTAATTGAGACATATACCAAGAATTTAGGGTTTTATTACGAATGGCTCGGTCACTGACGGCTATTCTTTGACAAAGACTGAGCATTAAACCCATGGCTAAATCTGCGGTCGGTGCTGTCACCGAATGCGGTGTATTGGCGACAATAATTCCCTGTGCTTTGGCAGCAGTAGCAGCAACTCTATCATACCCAACGCCATAATTACTAATGATTTTTAAGTTGGTAGCTTTTTTTAATAGAGGTGCATCCATCCCTTTTTTCATTGGCCCTAAAAAAAGTACACCTTCATAATCCGAGATTCGTTCCCCAACTTCTTCATACAAGTCTTTTTCTCCTGGAATACAATCAGCAGTAATATGTTGATTAATGGCGGCTAATCTTTTTGGAGGAAGCGGTAAAGTGATTAATACTTTTGTCATGTAGTAATTTTGTGGAAAGGATAATGGTTAATAGTTGCCATGTTGTGATGTTGTTTCATTAACATGGCAACATGGCAACATCGCAACGAGAATAAACCCACACAAAAATAGTAGTTTCGGTATAAACCCCTTAATTTTGTGCCTTAATAATCAACGATTATGAGTAGCATAGATATTCAGACCACCCAGAATGTAACGATTGCTTATGAGCTGGCGACACTCAAAGATCGTTTTTTGGCAGCGTTGATTGACGGTTTGATAACGATGATGCTTAGTTTAGGCATTATTTTTACGGCTTCTTGGATTGTGGGAGATGTATTTGGTGAGGATGGTTCTCTCTTGATGGTGGTGCGGTTTATTCCAATCATCACTTTTATGGGTTACCACTTAATTTCCGAAATTGTGGCGAACGGACAATCTTGGGGTAAAAAATTAATAGGTTTAAAAGTAGTTCGATTGGATGGGGCAGAAGCGGGTTTAAGTGATTTTTTATTGCGTGCTATTTTTCATATTGTGGATACCATTTTTTCATTAGGTATTTTAGCGGCAATGATGATTGCTTCTTCCCAAAGAAAACAGCGATTGGGAGATATGACAGCTAATACGACAGTCATTAAATTGACACCAGAAAAAGTAACTCGCTTAAACGATGTCTTAAAAATTAGCACTAAAGAAAATTATACGCCTGTTTATCAAGATATCAAACATTTTAAGGAAGCGGATATGCTTTTGGTAAAGCGGGCAATTTTGCGCTACAAAGAATATCCCAATTCAGCACATAAAGAAGCTTTACTATTATTGGCAGAAAAATTTAGGGAATTATTGGAATTAGAAGCAATGCCAAAAGATAAGATGAAATTTTTAGAAACAATTTTAAAAGATTATGTAGTCTTGACGAGGTGAGGCGGGTTGCCTGTTGCCTATTTACTCATAATTCATCACTTATAACTCATCACTAGAAAATACATGGGCAGAAATAGAAGAAAGCCATTTATAATAGAAAAGTTAGCCATTACTGATTTAGCAGATAAAGGAAAAGGCTTTGGTAAAGATGAAGAAGGACGTGCTATTTTTGTAGACGATGCTGCACCTGGCGATATAGTCGATGTATTAGCTAGACGGAAAAAGAAGTCTATTTTCATAGGCACCATTCAAAAATTTCATACACGGTCTGCTAGTCGAGTAACCCCTGTTTGTAGTCATTTTGACCTTTGCGGAGGCTGCAAATTACAACATGTTTCTTACGAACAGCAACTAGCTTTCAAAGAAAAAGATGTTCAAAATGTTATACAACGTATCGGTAAAGTAGCAGTCAAAGAAATGCTACCTATTATGCCTTGCAAACACCAGGAGTTTTATCGAAATAAACTAGAGTTTTCCTTTTCCAGCAAACGATGGTTAACTAGAGAAGAAATAGATAGTGGCATCCCGAATGAAGCACAAGTATTAGGCTTTCATCCTGCAGGTGCTTTTGATAAAGTAATTGATATTGATAAATGTTTTTTACAATATGAACCCTCTAATTTTATTAGAAATACGGTTAGAGATATTGCCATTGAACAGGGCTTGGCATTTTTTGATGCTCGTCAAAATATTGGTTTTTTAAGGCAATTAATGTTGCGGATTACGACCTTGGGCGAAATCATGTTGGTTTTATGTGTCCACAAAAATGACCAAGAAAAGATTCAAAGCATTTTAGACGAAATTATTAAAAGAATACCTGGGTTAACTTCTGTTTATTATTGTATTAATACCAAGACGAATGATTTTATGTATGATTTGGATATGGAATTATACCATGGACAATCGTATGTAGAAGACCGATTAGGAGATGTTACTTTCCAAATTGGTCCAAAATCATTTTTTCAAACCAATACTAAACAAGCAGAAGCACTATATCAAGTTATTGCCGATTTTGCCGATTTTGAAGGAACAGAAAATGTCTATGATTTATATACAGGAATTGGGAGTATCGCCCTTTTTATCGCTAAATATTGCAAACAAGTAGTCGGCATTGAAGAAATAGAATTAGCTATTAAGGATGCCAAAGAAAATGCGACTAGAAATAATATTGGTAATACGGCTTTTTATGCAGGTGATGTCAAAAATATTTTAACTCCTGAATTTGCTAAAAAGCATGGCAAACCAGATATTTTAATTACGGACCCACCGAGGTCAGGCATGCATCCAAAAGTAGTACAAATGCTTTTAGAATTGGAAGCACCCAAATTGATTTATGTAAGTTGTAAACCTTCTACGCAGGCGAGAGACTTTGAAGTTTTATCAGAGAAATATGAGGTGGTTAAATGTCAGCCTGTGGATATGTTTCCACATACACATCATATTGAGAATGTGGCTTTGTTGAAATTGAAATAAGTTAAATTTAGCCTAATTCTTTAATCGCTATTTTGACAAATAGAAAAATTAATAAAATAGATACTTTGAAAGCTAAACTCCAGAAAAAATTGGCGGATCAACCAGTAGCATCCAAATAAGTTATTTTCAGCATTCAGATGTAATATCTTTTTTTAGTACTCTACATCTGAATGCTAATTCCACACTACATACAAGGCATCTTCCCCACTCGTCGAGCATGACGTCCACCTTCAAATTCTGTGGTAACAAAAGTTTCCACCATTTTCAAGGCTTCATGTACACTAATAAATCGAACAGGCAGGCTAATCATATTGGCGTCATTATGTTGACGGGCCAAGGCGGCAATATCATTTTGCCAACATAAGGCAGCACGAACATTTTGGTGTTTATTGGCAGTAATGGTTACGCCATTTCCACTTCCGCATAACAAAACACCTAAATCTGCCTCTCCATTTTGCACGCTTTCTGCAGTAGGATGAACAAAATCAGGATAATCAACAGAATCAGGGGAATGAGTACCAAAATCAAGAACAGTAAAGCCTTTTTTATCTAATAAAGTAACTACTTCATCTTTATAAGGATATCCCGCATGGTCGCAGCCAATAGCAATTGTTTTAACTTTCATGTTTTAGTGATTGGTGATTGGTGATTGATGATTGGTCGAGCGAAACAAATCACTAGTTACCAATCACTAATCACCAACTACTTTTTCTTTAAAATATAAATTGGAGAAGTACTCCGAGATGGATTGACATAACTTACTAAAAGCGAGATCAAACCAATTAAACCGCCAAAGATAAGCGATAATTTACTAGATTGGTATTTTTCACTTAATAAGGAATTATAAAATGGATCGAGGGGCAATCTTTTTTGGTCAACTACCTTAAAACCATTTTTATCTGCTAGTTTGGCAACCGTTTTAGGCGAGAAATGCCAAAGATGGCGAGGAACATCATAAGCTGCCCAATATTTTCCATAGTGTTGCGCATCGTAGGATTTATGATTAGGGACGGCTATTAGCACTACACCATCATCTGCCAATTGGCGATGCATACTTTGCATATAACCATCCATATCGTGAAGGTGTTCCAAAACATGCCAAAGGGTAATAACATCCACTTTTTCTGTTAATTGACCTTCTAGGAAAGTGGGTGGAGGATTAACTTTTATATTAAAATTCTTTAGGGTGGCAGCTCTTGCATCTCCGTCAATCTCTACCCCGATTACCTTAAATCCATGTTGTTTCATGTGATTTAAGAAATAGCCTGTACCACTACCTATATCCAATAAACGTTTACCTGTCGTCAATTTTTGTATCAACTTGCTTTTTTTCTTGAGCATCAACTCTCGGGCAGTATGATACAATCGGTTGACTAGCCCTTCCTTTGTATCACTGTGTGAAATATAAACATCACTTTGATAGTAAGGAGCAATAGACGTAGGCGAAGGGGCATTTTGAGTAAAATGAAAGTCACAGGCTCCACAAGCATAAATCTCAAAACCATCTTTGGAGATAGAGTAATCGGTCGTCGCTAGCGTCAATTGAATATTTTTAGAACTACAAAGTGGGCAAGTAGTATATTTTATAACAGCCGATGAAGTAGTATTTTTAGTTTGTACCATGATGATGCATTAGAAGGAAGATAAGGAACGAGAAGAATAAGTATTTAGAATTTGTCAATCTATTTCCTTACCATTCCTGAAAAATTTACTTATATAAGAAGGAATAGTACTTGTTATTCGATAAGCAGAAAGTAAAGTTACATTTCCTTTTTTCGAGAGCGAATATTTTTTTTTAAAATAGAGTTCGGGAAGTAGCAAATAACTGTTTTTTACCCAGAAGAAACCTTAAAATGTCGATGTTTACTGTTTTTTAAGAAGAATGATTTGATTACCAATTAGTTAACCTCCGCTTATTCTGGGACTTACAAATTTAATAGAACGCTTGTTTTAAAAATATTATTTGTCATATTTTTTGCATTATAAAATATTTTTTAATATTTTATATTTATTACATATAAAAGTTATATCTTTGTATTGATTCACTCGACAATAAGATCTTTCGTTTCTCATAGTATGGGTAGCCCTCAAGGGCTGCCTTTTACTTTCTACTCCTACTCAATTAACTATAACAAATACATTATTATCTTTGCGGAAAAGTTGAAGTACGACTGTTAAACCTAATTACCAGTAGATAAGCTAATTCAACTAGTTATTATTCACTAAACTAGTGTATGAATAAGAAAAAGATTTTCAATGATCCAGTATATGGTTTCATTAATATTCCATATAACATCATTTTTGATTTAATCGAGCACCCTTATTTTCAACGATTACGCAGAATTAAGCAACTTGGATTAACGGATCACGTTTATCCAGGTGCTTTACATACTCGTTTTCATCATGCTTTGGGCGCAATGCATTTGATGACTCAGGCTATAGAGGTGCTTCGATATAAAGGAGTTGATATTTCTAAAAAAGAGGCCAAAGCAGTATCTATCGCTATTTTATTACATGATATTGGACATGGACCGTTTTCTCATACTTTGGAAAATACCTTAGTGAATGTACATCATGAGGAATTATCCCTTTTTTTCATGGAGGCCTTAAATAAAGAATTTAAAGGAAAGTTAACTTTAGCTATTCAAATTTTTAAGAATGAATATCCTAAGAAATTTTTACACCAATTAATTTCAGGTCAATTAGATATGGACCGAATGGATTATTTGAATAGGGATAGTTTTTTTACAGGCGTTTACGAAGGCGTGATAGGTTATGATCGAATCATAAAAATGCTCTCCGTTAAAGATGGAAATTTAGTGGTAGAAAGCAAAGGTATCTATTCTATAGAGAAATTTTTGATGGCGAGAAGGTTGATGTATTGGCAAGTCTATTTACATAAAACAGTAGTGTCGGCTGAACAGATGTTGGTAAAAGTTTTGAGAAGAGCAAAAGAGCTGGCAGACAAGAAGGTAAAGTTAGATATTTCAGAAAATCTAGCCTATTTTCTTTACCATTGCCCAGAGAAACCTTTTCATAAAAAAGAAAAGAAAGCACTAATAAAACATTTCTCCTTACTAGACGACTTTGATATATATTCGGCACTAAAGAATTTTACAACTTCTGATGATTTTTTATTATCCTATTTTTCTAAGTCTATATTAAATAGAAATTTATTTAAAATAGAGTTTAATAACCAACCATTTAAAAGTGACTATTTAGAGAAGATTCGTCACAATATCGTTCAAAAGTTCCCCATTAGCCTAGAATTAGCTAAACAATTAATCATCAGTGGCAAAGAATCAAATAATGTATATACTATTTCTAAAGAAGAAATTTTAATTCTTTTTAAAGGAGGAAAGGTCGTACCAATGTCGGAAATTAGCGATTTTGGACTTCAAAGTAAAAACATTACTAAGTATTACTTGTGTTATCCGAAAAATATATTCTAAATTTGCGAAAAATGGAGTAACACTTTGGTAATCAATATAGTAAAATATAGGATATATAGATAATTTAATAATAATAAACTCATTAATTTTACTTCACAAAACTGGCATTTCAATTATGAAAAAATTAAGTTTTTTACTTACGACGGTATTCATGCTAGGTTTTATGACGTTGTCCGCACAGCCGAGTGATAGCGATCCTGTTGGAAAAGAACCAGGAAAGTGTTACGCTAAGTGTTTGATAGGTGACGAATATGAAACCGTAACAGAGCAAATCGAAACTAAAGCAGCTTCTAAAAGAGTAGAAGTTATACCAGCTCAATATGAGAAGGTAACAGAACAAATGGAAAAGACTGCGGCTGCAAGCAGATTAATTGCAGTTCCTGCTAAGTATGAGACTAAGACAGAGCGGGTAATGGTTAAGGAAGAATCTAAGCGATTAATTTACGTTCCTGCTGAATACGAAACTAAGACAGAGCAAGTTTTAGTAGCAGAAGCATCTAAGAAAATGGTAGCAGTCCCTGCTACTTACGAAACTAAGACAGAGCAAATTTTAGTAAAAGAAGCAACTAAGCGATTAATCGCAGTCCCTGCTACTTACGAAACTAAGACAGAACAAGTTTTAGTGAAGGCGGCATCTAAGCGTATGATTCCTGTACCAGCTCAATATGAGACGGTAACAGAGCAAGTAATTGCTAAAGAAGCGTCTACAAAAATTGCTAGAGTACCTGCTCAATACGAAACGACTACAGAAAGAGTTGAAGTTGCACCTGCTTCTACCAAGTGGGTAAAGCGTAAAGCTGATAAAAACTGTTTATCTGCAGATCCTAATGACTGTTTAGTATGGTGTTTGGTAGAAGTTCCTGCTGAATACAAAACAGTTACTAAGCGTACAAGAAAAGCTTGTGCTGCTGGATATACTGCTAGTGGTGAAGATTGTATCAAGACAACTCCAGTTCCTGCTGAGTATAAAACAATGTCAAAGAAAGTTGTAAAAACACCAGCAACAACAAGAGAAGAAACAATTCCTGCTGAGTACAAAACAGTTACTAAGCGAGTATTAAAAACACCAGCAACAACAAGAGAAGAAATAATTCCTGCTGAATACAAAACAGTTACTAAGAAGGTAGTGAAAACGCCTGCAACAGTAAGAGAGGAAGCAATTCCTGCTCAGTATACAACGGTTACTAAGAAGGTAGTGAAAACGCCTGCAACAACAAGAGAGGAAGTAATTCCTGCTGAATATGCGACTATTTCTACAAAAGTTATAGCTTCTCCTGCAACAACAAGAGAAGAGGCAATTCCTGCACAATACGCAACTTCTTCTAAGCGGGTATTAAAGTCTGCAGCTAGTACTCGTGAAATCCAAATTCCTGCGGAATACACTACGGTTACTAAGCGTAAATTAGTAAAGAAAGGTGGATTTACAGAATGGAGAGAAGTTGTTTGTAACTATAAAGTTACTGCTGAATTAAATCGTCAGATTCAAAGAGCACTTAAAGATAGAGGATATAACCCAGGTCCAATCGATAACATTATCGGAACTCAAACTAAAGCTGCTTTAGTTAAATTCCAAAAAGATAATGGTTTACCAATTGGTAGCTTAGATGTTGAAACTATGAAAGCATTAGGTGTAAACTACTAATTCTTTTTAATTCATAGCGAATAAAAAATCCCTGTATCGGTTATCGATGCAGGGATTTTTTTTGTTGTTTATCTTTTTTTACCTATTAAATGTGTATAAGTCCAATAAGTATTCCTACTCAACTATTTCATTCCTACTCAAATATCCTTATTTTTGCGACTTTCCATGGAAATGCCAACTTTATTGGGGCTTTTTATGTATTATAATAATAGTATTCCGAATATGTAAGTAGGAATAATAATTAAGAAAATTAATCAATCCTGTTAAACTAACACTTATCAATTATGAGTAAAGTAACCGTAGTGGGAGCTGGAAATGTGGGCGCAACTGTTGCTAACGTACTAGCACACAAAGACATCGTAAAAGAAGTTGTTTTATTAGATATTAAAGGAGACATGGCTCGTGGAAAGGCTTTAGATAGCTGGCAACAAGCCCCTATTGATTATTATAGCACGGCTTTGAAAGGAACAGATGATTATGCGGATACCGCTAATTCTGACATTGTGGTGATTACGGCTGGTATTCCTCGTCGTCCAGGAATGAGTAGAGATGATTTAATTTCTACCAATGCAAAGATTGTTACTTCGGTTACGAAATCAATCATGGAGCATTCTGCTAACCCAATTATCATTATCGTTTCTAATCCATTAGATGTAATGACTTATGCTGCGCATAAAGCGTCTGGCTTAAGCGATAAGCGAGTATTTGGAATGGCTGGTATTTTAGATACGGCTAGATATAGAGCATTTTTGGCAACAGAATTAAACGTTTCTCCAAAAGATTTGCAAGCAGTATTAATGGGTGGGCATGGTGATACCATGGTACCTTTACCAAGATATACAACAGTTGCTGGTATTCCAGTAACAGAAATGATTGAAAAAGATAAGTTAAACGCCATTGTAGAGCGAACGAAGAAAGGGGGAGGAGAGTTAGTGAAATTGATGGGAACTTCTGCTTGGTATGCACCAGGTGCTGCTGCTGCTCAGATGGTAGAATCTATCGTGAAAAACGAAAATCGTATCTTCCCTTGTTGTGCTAAACTAAATGGAGAATATGGTTTAAGTGATTTATTCTTAGGCGTTCCTGTCAAGTTAGGAGCAAATGGAATTGAAGCGGTGCTAGAACTTCAATTGAATGAAGATGAAACGAAGTTATTACACCAATCTGCTGATCACGTAACGGCTGTAATGGATGTTTTTAATAAAATGGGCGTAGCTTAATTTTAGCTATTCATAAGATATACTACTTTGGAATTAAAAATGAGTTAAAGATGTAAATTCTTTAGCTCATTTTTTTATTGGTTCTATTTGGCTATTTTAATTCCTTATAGTGAGAAAGTATAAGATAATGTATGTTCTCCTAAAGACGATTATTTTAACAAATGGCTTAGTAGCCCAACAAAAGTTTTACTTTTTTTCTTATCTTCATGCCCGAATATGCATTATATGACTATGAGAAAGAATTCCGTTTTTTAAAAAATCGTTATTGCGACCTCCTAAAGGGGAATAAGTCAAACTAGATACGATTGCAAAAACCTACTTTTCTATAGTGTGTTATTAATCATTAATAATCAAAGACTTCAAAATGACGATAAAATTTTGTGGAGCAGCGCAGGAAGTAACGGGAAGTGCGCATTTAATCACTCTAGATAGTGGCTATCAAATATTGTTAGATTGTGGTTTATACCAAGGTCGAAATAAAGAAATGCAAAATTTTAATGAGACTTGGTACTTCGATCCTAAGCAAGTTGATTGCATGATTCTGTCACATGCACATATTGACCATAGTGGCAGAGTTCCTAAATTGGTGAAAGATGGATTTAATGGCTGCATTCATAGCACCCATGCAACAAGAAGTCTTTGTTCTATTATGCTATTAGACAGCGCAAAGATTCAAGAACGAGATGCCGAGTATCATAATAAAAGATTAAAGAAAAAAAAGAAGAGTAAGAAAAAGCCAAAGCAACCATTATATACAGGCAAAAATGTAACGGATGCTATGAATCTATTTGTTGGCTATGCTTATGAGAGATGGTTTAGAATTAGCGACGAAGTAGAAGTATTTTTTAGAGACGCAGGACATATTTTAGGAAGTGCGAGTGTAACGCTGAGAATTACAGAAAAAAATGGGAAGCAGACTATGTTAGGCTTTTCAGGTGATATAGGTCGCCCAGATCGCCCCATTTTGAGAGACCCATTACCGATGCCAGAAGTGGATTATTTGATTTGTGAATCTACGTATGGAGATAAAGACCATCGTGGGAAACCTGGAGAAGAGGAGAAATTCTTGCGAATCATCAAAGAAACTTGTATAGAAAAGCGAGGAAAGTTAATCATCCCAGCCTTTAGTATTGGACGGACACAAGAAATTGTCTATATGCTAGATCAAATGGAAACAGCTGGCGTGTTGCCCAAAATACCCGTTTATGTTGACAGTCCTCTAGCAGTAAATGCCACAACTATTTTTGGCGCGCATCCAGAATGCTATGATAATGATTTACATGAGTATATGTTACTAGATGATAACCCTTTTGGTTTTAATGATTTGACTTATGTAAAAGATGTCGCTTTATCTAAGCAGTTAAATTATTCTCATGAACCTTGTATTATTATCAGTTCCTCTGGAATGATGAATGCAGGACGAGTTCGACACCATTTATATAATAGCATTGAAAATAAGAAGAATACTTTTTTAATAGTTGGTTACTGTTCACCTAATACTCCTGGAGGGATGCTGAAAAATGGGGTGACTTCTCTTAAGTTATATGGCGAGCGTAAGCAAGTAATCGCAGATATAGAAACAATGGATTCTTTTTCTGCTCATGCAGATAGACAGGAAATGCTACAATTTATAGAAAATCAGAAAAAAGGATTGAAGAAATTATTCTTGGTGCATGGTGAAAAGAAAACGCAAGAAAAATTTACTACCTTTTTGAATAAAAATGGATTTAAGGATGTAGTCATTCCTCGGTTAGGACAAGAAATAGAATTAGCATAGATAATAAGATGAAATAAAAAAGGTTAATACGAGTAATATAAAAGAAAGCAATTCTTCTTTAGAATCGCTTTCTTTTAGAAAATTGAAAAAAAAACAAACTTTATTAAACTAAACTATAAATTTGATGTTATAACATCAATATGAGTAAAGAAGAGATGAAAATAGAAGAAGCAATTCAACAAAAACGGCCTTTTAGAAATAATTATCAGATGGCAATGGTCAATCTGATTTATACGAATAACTGGGTAACAGACCAGCTGCGGAAACATTTAAAGCCTTATGGGGTGACCATGAAGCAGTATAATGTACTAAGAATTTTGAATGGAGCTGGAGAACCGATTACCACCTCCACTATTAGAGCGCGTTTGTTAGATAAAATGTCAGATGCTTCTAGAATGGTTGAACGTTTGCATCAGAGAGGTTTAGTAGTGAGAAATATTTGCCCTGGGGATAAGCGTTTAGTAGATGTAACATTAAGTGCAAAAGGGGTTGAACTCTTACAAAATATGAAAGGTATAGAGCAAAGTATGGATGATATTTTTGACAAATTGGATAAAGAGGAAGCGGTAGTTTTAAGTGAATTATTAGACAAATTGAGAGGATAAAATAACGACTGCAAATGATGAAATTTGCAGTTTTATTTTGCTCAAATCAATGTTATAACATTATTTTTAATTATTTAAATAAACTTTTGATTATGAAAAGTGTAAGATTTTTCACCTTGTTGACCTTATTTGCTTTTGTTGGTTTTGCCTTTACGACTACCCTTAATGTAGCAATTGATACTGCAGCCAGCCAAATAACATGGAAAGGGTATAAAGTAACTGGAGAGCATGCAGGAACAATTGCAGTAAAAAACGGTAATTTTATCTATGATGGCGCTGCCTTAACTGGTGGAAGTTTTGAAATTGACATGGCAACGATTGCTTGTACGGATTTACAAGGCGAGTATGCAGGAAAATTAGTAGGCCACTTAAAATCTGATGATTTCTTCGGTGTAGCAACTTATCCAACGGCTAAATTTGAAATTACGAAAGTAGTATCTAGAGGAAAGCCTGGCGATTACAAGGTAACAGGTAACTTGACAATTAAGGAAACAACTAAAGAAATTCGATTTAATGCCAATGTTGATAATTCAACAGGCGTACCTGTAGCAACTGCTGCTATTACGATTGACCGTTCTGATTTTAATGTAAAATATGGTTCTGGTAGTTTCTTTGATAATCTAGGAGATAAGACAATTTATGATGAATTTGATTTAGGATTGAAGTTGGTCGGAACGAAGTAATAAATGTTCAGTTTATGGTTTATGTTAGAACCTAAAAATAGTGAGTTTTAAAGTAGTAATTAAATACAAAAGCCTATATTCCAGAAGGAATGTAGGCTTTTTATTTTGCTATCTTCGTAAAAAAAACATTTAATAAGAGAATACCTTTGTTCTTCATATTGGACATTATCTACTTTGGCGTAGGACATTTCAAATCACCAAAGTAATAAACGATACCAATCGTTAAAAAACCAAGCGCATCTTTCGTTTTACTACTACCTCTTTGTCTGCCTGTTTCTCCAATAATCGGATTAGAACGGTCTGCTAATGCTGCTGCAACAGGCCCTCTTAGATTCTGTATATCATCAATATCTGCATATACCCCACTTACATCATCTAAATAATCCGTAAACAACCGACGCCCACTTAATTCCACATTAATACTCCATTCGTAGTTGATAGAAACTTTAAACCCTCCACCAAAAGCAAGTCCACCTGTGGTCGTATAGTATTCTTCTCCTTTAAATTGACCTTCTGTACCTAATGGGCGCAAACTGACTAGGCTTGTATTTCCGTTACACGTTGAAGCAGGTGAACCAGGACTACCATTACAAACTTCCGTTTGCGGATTAAAATTGGTCACAGAGAGGCCCGCAAATAAGTAGGGAGTGAAAAATTGGGTTTTACTCCCATGGAAATAAGGCAAAAAATTGAATTCAAACTGTGCAGAAATATCTAATATTCGAGATTGGAAATCCAAGTTCCTTCTTTCCTCAAAAGTATTATTAGAATCAAAATCATACGCACTAACTTGTCCCACCATTCCGGTCAATTTAATGGCTGTTCGTTCATTAAAGTTATAACGCCCCAACATGCCGATGGTCAATCCAGGATTGTTTAAGGAAAAATCTGTATTCAAGTCCCCAAAATAATGACTTGCACCTATATACCCACCAAATTCTACCCCTTCTTGTGCTTGTACTTGAAATAAAGTAAAGCAACAAAAAAGGCCTAAAATATATCGCTTAAATCTGTTTTGTATGTTCATTTTAACGTCCTGAATTAAATTTGAGATTAAATACCTGTTATTAACGAGGATTATAAAGAGATATTACTATAAAAGTTAGAATAAGTCGGCTATTTGCGTTAAAAGCAAGAAGGTTATTAAATTTTATCAGTCGTCGATAGGGCCTTTGTTTAAAAAACACCTGTTTGTAACCAATGAAACCTAATAACCTTCTATTTTAATCATACTGATGATTTACTAAATTTTCAAAAATTTAATAAATCTATACCTAATTCCGCTAGGTTCGCTCAAATTTTTGATTAATACATAAATTACACGAAATAATATTCTGTATTAAAAGTATTTTTATCTTTAGAACAGTATTTTGTTCGTATTTATTTTTATTAAATAAATATAATTAAAATATTATTTTTAACCCTAAAATAATAACCTGAAAAGAGTTTATTTAAAATAAATAAAATTCTGCATTTTAAACATAAAT
>Ga0208544_10001111_pt1 | contig 19098 bp, 15 predicted proteins | sample DEB08_DNA_9_FD_184526 | JGI IMG/M metagenome (GOLD analysis project Ga0208544, IMG submission 184526) | Aqueous microbial communities from the Delaware River and Bay under freshwater to marine salinity gradient to study organic matter... | ecosystem: Environmental > Aquatic > Marine > Coastal ... | reverse complement strand
ATCCTCGAAAGCTCGGCATTGAGCTGCCCTGTTCATCAAAGCATTCATCCTGATGTTGAGGTGCCCATTGAATGGTGTTGGAAATCCAAGGAGTATAACTCCTAAGTGATTATATGGTATCTTCCTTAAGGTTAATGAATTTCCGGTGTTTTGATACACTGGTATTAGATTTTCCTGAGTCAGGAGCAGTAATCGTGGGCGCGAATGCGCACGGCAAAACATCAATCCTTGAAGCGGTATGTGTATTGCTGAGGTTGCAGTCACCGCGTAGCACCCGCTTAGGCAAGATTGTCAAGGTGGGGCAGCCAGGCTTTGGTGTTGCAGGTCAGGCATGGGGTACAGAGATGCAGGTGAGTTTTGGCTCACGCAAAGGCGTGGAAATGAAAGTGGATGACGAGCTAATTCCTCGGCAAACTGATTATCTGAGTTTGGGTGGACTGGTTGTCTGGATGGGTAATGATGACTTGGAGTTGGTGCGTGGCTCGGGGCGAGTGCGACGACGTTATCTTGATTTTATAGGGTGCCAGCTGGACCCTGCTTACCGAGATCATTTAAACCGATACAACCGTGTGCTCAAGGCGCGCAATCTGCTGCTTAGGGACCGAGCGCTGAGAGAATCTGAGATAGCCGCATACACGGAGCTTCTCATAAAACACGGCGCATTTATCTCCGCATCGCGTCGCAAGCTCGTTGAGATGCTCGATCCAGAAGCGGTTAAAGCCCAGCATCAGGTCAGTGCCTGTGATGAACGCATAGCGATGAAGTATGTCTGCGGATCGGGGGATGACTTGGCGACAAGTGTTGCGATGACTGCTGAGCGTGAGCGTCGCGTTGGCCAGACGGTGGTAGGACCACATCGGGACGAGATTCATTTGACGATCAACGGTATGGCGGCTGCTGATTTTGCCAGCGAGGGGCAGCAGCGTACGATGGCCCTGTCACTCAAATTGGCGCAGGGTGAGCTACTGTACAGGCAAACAGGCAAAATGCCGGTTTATTTACTCGATGATATCTTTGGTGAGCTTGACCCTGCCCGCCGCAATGCATTGATGAGCGCATTACCCGTGAAGGCGCAAAAATTGATTACCACAACGCACATTGACTGGATGGTGGATGAGTTTGAAGTCATCCAAATGGACGGCATCGGGGCTGTGCAGCCACGCAGTAATTGATCACAGTAAGGCCATCATGAGAAGGCGATGATGATTGGCGAAAGCTTGGCAACGCCATGTTAAGATGCCTTGTCAGCAAGACATCCTGGGCAATTCTGGGCGAAGTGATCAGGTGATATTTCACCGAACTCCGGCGGGGAATCCATAATGCATTGTGATGGGTCACCCAGTGTGTTGCGCTCATGAAATGAGCAGCCTGTGGGAGGATCTGATAAATCTGGCGGCGTGCCAGGTATCGTGTAAAGCAGCTCTCCCTTAGCGTGGGTTGCGGGAATGCTTTTCATCAGTGCGCGTGTATAGGCGTGGAGAGGATGATTGAATAGGGTTTTGGTCTCAGCGCGCTCGATCATTCTGCCGGCATACATCACATTGACGAGGTCACATGTCTGGTGCACGACGGCAAGGTCGTGGGTGATGAGGATGACAGCGGTATCGAGTTCCTTTTGGCGATCTTTGATGAGGTCCAGCACCTGTTTCTGAACAGTCACATCGAGGGCTGTTGTGGGCTCGTCACAGATGAGTAGTTCTGGGCGTGTGATCAGCGCCATTGCGATCATGACACGTTGGCGCATGCCGCCGGAAAATTCATGAGGATAGGAGTCAATGCGCTTTTCAGGCTCAGCAATACCAACCTCCGCCAGAGCATCAATGGCTTTGTGTAGAGCAGCTTTACCTTTCACTCCGTCATGAATCTCCAATGGCTCAGTTAGCTGGGTTGAGATTTTCAGGTATGGATTGAGCGAGGTCATCGGATCTTGAAAGATCATCGAGATGCGCTTGCCTCGGATTCGTCTAAGATGTTTAGGGTCTGCTTTGAGCAGGTCGACACCGTCAAAGATGGCTTTGCCTGAGTGGATTCTTCCAGGAGGCTGGGGGATGAGACCAACCAATGAGTAGCATGTGACAGATTTTCCAGATCCAGATTCACCCACGATGCCAACCGTTTGGCCTTTCTCAACAGAGAATGAAACATCCTCAACGGCTCTGACAATGCCGTTACGCGTGTGGAAACGTGTCGTTAAGTGGGTAACATCGAGAAGGGCCATGGTCTTGTTTCAAGTGAGTGTAAACAATGAGCAACGAGGAAGTTTAGAAAGTATAATGACGATAGGCCTCGCGCAGGGCGAGAATTTCATCATTTGTATAAGCCCTTTTCTCAGCGTGCCCCCAGATGACATCTGGCCATGCAGGGTCTGTTTCGTAGCGAGCAACCACATGAATATGAAGTTGGGACACAATGTTGCCAATGGCGGCGACATTGAGTTTGTCTGGTGTGAAATGTGATTGCACAAATTTTGAGATTTCTCGAATTGTTTGCATCACCGAATCATAATCATCTGATTCTAACTGGTGCAGTTCAATAATGTGATCGTCTACTTCTGGCACGAGGATGAACCACGGAAAGACACCATTGTTCTTGAGTAAAACACGGCATTTTCCGTGGAGACCGAAGTCAATGCCTCCTGCTTCGAGGCGCTCGTTGAGTAAAAATGACATAGAGATAATGCGGGCGAGGCGTTTGTTTTATATCCTCTTATTTTGGTTTTAGGATTTGCCTCTTTTTTCAGTAGATGCATTTCTTGAACGAACCGAAAAAGTAATAGGAATTCCGGGAGAGGGGTGATCCTCACGCAGTCGATTGGTGAGGTATTGCTCGTAGTTTTCCTGCATCAGGCGCTTGTCATTAACAAAGAGAATATAGGTCGGCACTGGGATGGCTGTGTAGCGATCGTTGGTGGCTGCAGTTGCGTAGAGAAGTTTGAGGCGTTTGTTGCCCTTTTTCGCCTGAGGTGGCTTTTTCTCGAAAGCAAGTCCGAGAAAACGGTTGAGTTTGCCCGTCGTGATGGGGTTTTGGGCAAGTTTGCGGATTTCGGCAATTTTACTAAATACGAGTCCGATGGATTGTTTCTTCAGTGCTGAAACACAAACATAAGGCGCGTATGCGAGGAAGAAAAGCTCTGTGCGAACGTGTTCTGTTGCCTCCTCAAGACGCACGTTTTTTGCCGTGCCTGGGTGATAGAGGTCAAACTTGTTGAGCACAATGAGGCATGGCTTGTTCTCGCTCTGAATAATACGGGCGATTTTGCGGTCCTGAGCAGATACGCCCTCAGCGCAGTCGATCACCAATAGGCAGATGTCTGCGCGGCGAATGGATCTTTCTGCTCGCATGGCGGAAAAAACTTCGACGGATGAATCCATCTTTGTGCGCCGGCGTAGACCCGCGGTATCGATGATGGTGTGAAGTTCGCCCATGAACTCATAAGGTATATCGACCGAGTCTCGTGTGGTGCCAGCAATCTCTGAGACAATAGTGCGTTCGTCCTTGAGGATGGCGTTGACGAGTGAAGATTTGCCAGCGTTTGGTCTGCCTACGATCGCGATTTTGAGGCCCTCGCGTTTCACTTCCTCTTCTGCAGCTTCTATATTTTGGTTGATGGGCGTGACAACGGCATCAATAGCATCGGCAATGCTGCCCATATTTCTACCGAGCTCAGCCGATACAGTTAGCCCAGCGCCGTATCCTAGCGATGCAAAATCTCCTGACAATTGTTCCTGATTTTCGTTGTCAGCCTTATTGATGATGAGTTGTACGGGGGCCTTAGATTTACGCAGTTTCTGGGCGAGAGCTTCATCGATGGAGGTAACGCCGTCCTTAGCATCCACAACAAAGATAATTAAATCGGCTGTTTGCATGGCTATGTCAGCCTCTGTGGCAACAGCATCGCCAAAGCTGTCATTGAGTGTTGCGCCGATACCGCCGGTGTCGATTAGCGTGCAGGGTGATACGCTGACGCTGCAGGGCGCAGAAATACGATCGCGTGTAACGCCAGGTTGGTCATGGACAATGGCGATGCGTCGACCTGCAAGTCGGTTGAAGAGTGCTGATTTGCCGACATTAGGTCGGCCGACAATGGCTACGGTTGGCATGGTGTGAATAGATGGGTGAAAGTGAAGTGAGCCCTACTCTGTCTGGTGGTGTTCGTTTAGCATGTGCAGTCCTTGACGGAAATACTCAATACCAGACCAGATCGTGAAAATGGTCGCTAGGATAGTGGGGTAAATAGGAGAGAAGGGGATGACTTTAAGCATGACCCAGCCGAGCAGAAGCATCTGGGTGAAGGTGCAAACTTTACCGCTCCAGTGAGGTTTGATGGGGACGTGGGAGTTGAAGTAGTGCAGAATCCAGATGCCGACAATGATAATGATGTCTCTAGCGATCATTAGCGCGGTAAACCATATAGGGATATGCCAGCCTTCACCCCAAGGAATGAAGGTGAGAAAGACAATGCCTGTTAATAGCAGGGTCTTATCTGCCATGGGGTCTATGAATGCACCGAATTTGCTCCGCTGGTTGAAGTTGCGGGCAATATAGCCATCAACGAAATCGCTTAGTGAGGCGATAATGAAGACGCCAACGGCCCACCAGCGTATGGTCTCGTTTGCCTGGCCTGCTTTGATGCTCTCACCGTAGTAGACAGCAAGAACGGCAAAAACAGGCGCGCATAATAGGCGGCCAACACTAATTTTAGAAGCTAAGGTCACGGTAGCAGTCTCCTGTTTGAAGTTTTCGCTGTCAAGTATTGCTATTTATCGGCTTGGTGGCTCTGATAGCGCCAGTGAACCAGACTGAAATCAAACGACAGCTAGATGCCATGGATGTTAATCCATCGAAGAAGCTGGGGCAGAATTTTTTGATCGATGAAAATGTTGCCCGATGGATCGTTGAGCAGCTCGAAGTTGAGCCTGGAGACACAGTGGTAGAGGTTGGGCCTGGCACAGGAGCTTTAACGGAACATGTTGTAGCTATTGCTGATCGAGTGATTTTAGTGGAGTTTGATGCACGTTTGGCTGAAGGGCTCAAAAAGCGCTACGCGGAAAACGAAAATGTCGAGGTGCATCACTATGATGCTGCGCGCTTTGATGTTCGCCAGTTATTTGAATATCAGCCGGTTAAGTTGCTTGGGAATTTACCTTATTCGGCGGGAGGGGCGATTATCAAAAATTTCATGAAGCAGCCTTCACCGGTATGCAAGGCTGTGCTCATGCTGCAAAAAGAGTTTATCGATAGAATTATAGCTCAAACGCGGACGAAGGCTTATGGCGTGTTATCTCTGAGGATGCAAAGTGAATGGCATAGTCGACCTGTGAAAACCATTCCTCCTCAAGCATTTTTCCCTCAGCCCTTAATCGACTCTACAGTGATGGTTTGTGACCCGCGACCAGCAGACCTTCCTGTTTATGATGCACGGCTTTTTGATGAGTTGGTTAGGCGTGGTTTTGCACAGCGCAGAAAACAGGTGCGCAAGCAGATGCCTGCTAGCCGAAAATGGGAAGATGCGGCACAGCTTATCGGGGTTGTTGATACAGCAAGAGCCGAGGAGATCAGTTTGGAGCAGTGGGTTGAATTGACGCGTTATTATGATGATCATCCCCTTAAAGATAATGCCCAAGATGGGGGAGAGTTGTTTGATGTGGTCGATGAGGAAGACAAGGTAGTCAGGCAAGAAGTGCGTGATGTGGTTCATCGGCAAGATTTACTTCATCGTGCTATTCATGTTTTTGTTTTTAATAAGCGCAAGGAATTGTTCCTGCAGAAGAGATCGCGGCTTAAGGATAAGCACCCAGGAGTCTGGGACTCCAGTGCGGCAGGCCATCTCAATGCTGGTGAGGGTTATCAGGAGACAGCGGTTCGTGAGCTCGAGGAGGAACTTGGTGTCGTGTCTGATGAGCTTCAGGAGATAGCATCGATCAAGCCTTCTGCCAATACGGGGTGGGAACACATCAGGTTGTATTTAGCCCGCCATGATGGTTCGATGAGGTTTCCGTGCAGTGAGATCGAAGCTGGGCAGTGGTTCTCGATCGATCAAATCAGGGGGTGGGTGAATGCCAGACCTGGTGACTTTGCCAGTGGTTTCATCGAATGTTGGAAAATTTTCGAAAAATTGTCAGCTGATCGTGCCGCTGAAGCATAAGTCGATAAAAGGTGCAGCTAAGCTGCTGATTCGAATGCAGCAAAGCTGGAATGCTAGAAAGCTGGTAAGGCATAGCTCAGCCGATGATTTCAGCCAGCGCTGTTTTGTGGTCAGCTCGTTGCGTGGCCACTTAGTTCTGTGTCCACTGGTCAAAATGGTAGGTCCACCAGGAGTCGAACCTGGATCTACGGCTTCGGAGGCCGTCATACTATCCATTGTACTATGAACCCATTTTTTCCAGCATGGCTAATGTTTAAACGAAGCCGCGCGAGATGCGTAAGGTTTGTAGTTTGCCAAGTCAAGAGATGAGTTTGAGCAATCAGGGATGTCCCTTGCTACGTCGCATGACCGTAAGAGTTACATTTCCCGTTAAAAATGAGAGTTTGAGTCCTCTTTGCATTGAGTGTGATTGCACGGTATTGCTGATTTGGTGTCACGGGCTTGTTATCCTATGTTTGGGGGATGGTTTTTTATGATTTCCTTCTTTACTCCAGATGGAAGCTTAGCAGAATCACTAGGAGAAATTTTACTACACATCGTCATTGGGAACGATGCAACTAACTTACACAATACAATCTAAATCTATGACCAGTATGAACCTAACATCCCGCCGTTTCTTTAGGACAGGAGCGCTATCCACTGCAGCTGTGCTTTTGACATCGCCCTCACTCTTTGCCGCTGACGCGAGTGTGCTACAACGATATGTTATTGATGGCGGTTGGCCCATGTTTCTCATTGGTGCACTTATTCTCTGCCTGATCGCACTTTGTGTTTTCAACGCTATGAATTTCACTCGGGCGAAGTTTGTTCCCGATGACTTGAAAGCAGGCCTCATGGATCATATGATCAACTGCCGCGTTCGTTCCGCCATTGAGCTCGGAGCATCCCATCCCAGCTATTTGGGTAGAATGATGGCGTATGCCTTGCCCAATGTTGACGCGCGCCGTCTAGAGGATCTTGGACGAGATTATGTGGAGGATGCCATTGCTGATTTCACGATTAATGAAAACCGCAAAAGCATGACCTTGGTCAATTATATCTCGCTCATTGCTCAGGCGGCTCCGATGCTTGGACTATTTGGAACAGTTCTTGGTATGGTGGGGGCGTTTGGAACATTAGCTAGTGGAGACGGCTCGGCTGATCCATCGGCGCTCGCCGGAGATATTTCTGTAGCGCTACTAACGACCCTGTGGGGCTTGGTTACAGCGATCCCGGCACTTACCGCTTATTTCTTTTTCAAAAACAAACTCAACAATCTCGTTGCCGAGTGCCACCAAACATCTGAAGAGCTGCTCAATGCATCGATACAGACGGTTAATGGTGATGCTCACCTAGCCAAGATTCCAGAAGGCATTGCTTGATAGAACCGTGCTGAGACGAGGGAGTTATCATCCAAGTCTCGCCTATCTATCTTCACAATGATCATAGTATAAATTATGGCATCAAAAAAATTACACAGAGCAGCCGCAGGTAGCGATGACGAGCTACAGGTTGACATGTCTCCCATGATTGACATGGTGTTCTTGTTGTTAATTTTCTTCATTGTTGCGTCTACCGTCATTGTGGTGAAGCAGGACCCAGAGGTGAAGCCGCCAGTTGCTAAATATTCCAAAAAAGCCAAAGACGGCAAAGGGCGTATTGTAATCAACGTCCGTCAAGATGGCACCTTTCTAGCAGAGACCGCTACATTGACCTTTGATGACTCTGAAGATATTCAAAAATACGTAAAAGAGCGTAAAGCTATTGAGGAGGGTAAAGGTCTTGTTCCTGTCATTCATCTGCGTGGCGACCAAGGAGTGCCATTCAAATATGTACGTAAGGTTATAAGGGCTGCGGCGATCGCTGGAGTAGATAATGTCATTTTCTCGGTTTACGGATTTGAAAATTAGCCGAAGATTAAAGAGGGAAACACCTGAATAAACATGTCTCGTAAGAAAAAAGCAGAAGATCTCGAAGAAGATGAACCAGGTTTGGATATTTCGTCACTGATTGACGTTTGTTTTTTGCTGCTCATTTATTTCCTGGTGACAACAACCATCCAGCCTCGTGAACAAGACTTGAGGATGACATTGCCGGCGGCAGCGCCAAGCGATACGCCGCCTGTACTGGCGCCTATGTTTATCAAGGTCGATAAGGCGGGGGATGTTTTTATCAATAGTGGTGCAGCTGAAGAGTTGGTGGAATCAGATGCCGCTAGCCGAAGATTGCCGGAGTTGACAAGCCGTTTGGATGGATATGTGGCAACCGCTAAAGCAGGCGCGCAGGAACCTATTGTTCAGATATGGGCTGACGGTGAAGCCGAGCAGCAGCGTATCGTCGACGTGCTCAACTGCTTAGCTGGCCTTGAAATCAGTAAGGTGACCTTCACTGATTTAATAGACGGCCCATAGTCTCTCTATAATCTGCAGTGATGCAGAGCCTCTTTTTACCATATCAATCACGATCGGATCGTGCTGTGATTTATCTACATACTACAAAAAAACGATGATTTCTAAGTTTAACTCAGCCGCTGTATCCCTAATGATTATCGTGATGGTATTCACGGCGACGGCAGTTGATGTAAGTGCGCAAAATTTGCAGGCTCAATTATCTAATGCGAATACAGCATTCCAGAAGGGTGACTACGAAGGCGCCCGCAATACCTTAGAGCATGTAACGAAGACCTTTGGCGCTAGGGCACCTATGCTCTATGGGCCCAAGTTTGGAGTGATCTATTATAGGAAAGGCATTTGTGAGCTTAAATTGGCAGGCGAGGCTAAGAGAGGCAATCGGCAGGCTGATGCCAGCAAGTGGTTTGAAGAAGCAGCCAAGTCTTTTGATGTTTGTTACACGAAGTTCCCCAATGGCGCGCCTGATATGGCCCCCACAATAAACACAGCACACAAAACGTGCCTGCAAAGATGGGCGGAAACAAAAATGGGGCTCAAGGATTATGATGAGGCTCTTCGCCTGTACAACAAATTTGAAGCGGAGCGTGATAAATCAAAAGATAAAAAATTACCTTCACTGGGTGGTTTTAATATCAATCTAGCAATCTGTAACTTTCTTAAAATTGAACCCGATCTTGGCGAGGGCATAGGTAAGTTTGAGCAAGCTTTGGTCAATAAGAAGAAGTGGGGAACATCTGACGCCGCCGTGGTCGCTGCTTTTTTGGCTCTTTCTCAAGCTGTTGTCAAACAAGGGCAGGAGGGCGCTATGGTTGATTTCCTCAACAAAAACAGAGCGGATCTCACCCTCGAACCTTATCAGATGTATGAATTTTCTCCCTTGTTCTTAAAGCTTGCCGCAAATGCTTTGGAGGCAGATATGTATATTGCCGCTCGCAACCTATACTCGATGATCCCCAGCTCAGAGGTGATCATTGCAGATATTGATGCACGGATTAATCAATTGCCTGGCCGCCGTGGTATCGTAGATGGAGCAAATACGATCGAGGTTGGCCGCCTTAAAAAAGGTCTTGAGGGCTTGAGGGAAAAAGTCAGCTCAGGAGATCCCGATGATGTTAGTATACTCACCGCCATGTGTTTTCTTCACGATAAGGTGGGCAACCAGCGTGGCGTCTATGCGGGGCTACAATTGCTGGAGCGTTACTACAATAAGAGTAAAAAGCGTGAAACAAACCTCTATAACCTCGTTCGCGTTTCTTCGCTTCTTGGCCTCATTGTGGATACCGAGAAACATGGTAAGGTGTATCTCGATAATTTCCCTGAGAGTGATAAGGCCGAGAGCGTTCGCCGGATGATGCTCTCTAGTCTGTTTTTTGCGGGTGAATATGAAAAAAGCCTGCGGGTAGCTGAGTCTATGTTTGATACACTGCCCAAGGAGACAGAGCAGCACGACATGTGTTTGTTTGTGTTGGGGGGGAGTTATTTTTACCTGGGTCGTTTTGATGAGGCGCAGCCTTTCATTGATCAACATATCGCCGAATACCCCGAGAGTAAGCTGGCCATGCACTCAAGATACTATCAAGCCTCCAATCAAACGCGAATGCAGTACTGGGATAAAGCTGCTGAATTACTCGATGAGTTCCTGGCTGATTATTCAGAACCAGCGAAGAACATCTATACGCCGAATACGCTTTATGATCGTGCGAGCTGTCATTTTTCAGCAAGTGAATATGAACCTGCATTGGAGCTGCTGAAACGCCTAGAGGAAGAGTTTCCCAAGTCGGGCATGATTGATATGGCCTTCACCATGAGAGGCAATATTCATGAAAGCATGGCGGATTTTGAAGATGCTGAGAAGTATTACCTTAAGGCCCTTGAGGTTGCTGAGCAGCGCAATAACGACAGTGTAGCAGGTGAGGCCCTCAGTTATTTGGTGGGCATGCTGGCCGCTCAAAAAGGGCCGGATAAAGACAATCCGTATCCGCGGCTTAAGGATGCGGTGCCTTTTTATGATCGATTCATGAAGGACTACAGCTCGACGCCGTTCAAACCTCAGGTTGTTGTGTATGGAATGGCTGCCATGAAGGCGGCGGATCGTGAGCAGGAAGGATTAGATAATTTGCAGAAAGTAATCACCGAGCTTGCTAGTGATGAGAGGCAGTTTTTCCTTGAGGAATCAGTGAATGCTTTTTCAGACTTCTTCTTGCAAAAAGAGGGCAATACTCCTGAGCAACTAAAAGATTTTTATTACAGCTTCCCTGATATCGATATATCTAACAAGCGTGTGCTGGCGTTGCTGCGTATCGCTATTATTGGTGTGTTTGAGGAGCAAATAGAAATAGCAGAGGCGAATGAGGATAAAGACTTAATCCTCAAGTATAATTCCGGTATCAAGGCGCTTTTCAAAGACCTCAAGGGAGAGTTTGATCCGAAGCAGCTGACCAACTTCGTTTTAATCCGTGTAGGCGATTACCTCAGAGAGAAGACATCAGCGCCCAAACAGGCATTGCCATATTATGAGGAGCTTTTAAGTAGGGATGACAAGTTCGGTGAATTCAAGGCTCGGCTTGGTATCGCCGATGTGTTGGGCAGTTCTGATGATGTGTCAGATAATAAGCAGGCAATCGTGAGCCTTGAGGACATTAGGAAGCGTGCAACAGATGATGAACAGGTGCAGGAAGATGCCCTTTTCCGCATTATCGAAATCAGTGGTAAGATTGGCGATTGGGCTAAGTGTGAAACATCTTGTCGACAGTATCTTGATGCTAAATATAGCAAAAAGACAGCCCAGGTCAGTTACCTATTTGCAGTCTCATTTGATAAACGTGGGATGAATGAAGATGCGCTGTATTATTATGGTAACGTCTACAACCGTTATCGAGGATTCATCCTCATTTCGGCACCCTCAGTTCGACGTGTTATGGAAATTATGTGGGAGCGTAACATGCAAGCGGGTGAACAAGTAGGCAATGGTGACAAAGCAATCACTCTCGAAATGGGTGATCGTCAGACATGTTATCAGAAAATTGGTTATCCTTATGTCAATGGTGCCTTGAAGCGTATTCGAGAAACAAACGCCGATATAACGGATGAGGAGAAGGATTTGTGGGATGCGGTGGCGGCACTGGTGAAAAAGTATGAAACCTCTGGGCTGATCAAAACCATGGAGAAGGTGAGGGAAGAGGAAGAAGAAGCAAGGCGCCGAGGAAAAGGCAAATGATGTGTCGTGGATCATGTTTTTCCCAGCCCTCGTAATAAATAAATTAGAAATTTAAATGAAGATACAATCAATTTTAACCATTCTCAGCAGCGTCTATTTGCTGTGTGTTACATCGGCAGCAGCACAGGAAGAGCCAGAACTCCCAAAAGGCCGGTTGTTATATAGTAATGGCTCGCACGATGATGTTTATCTTATCAGTTACAAAGCAGGGGTAGTGACCTACAGGACAAGCATGAGGTCGTTAAATATTCTCCAGGCCAAGAAGCCAGCACTTGAGGCGATTTATTTTTATGAGCCGCAGGTTTTCACCGAGGCGATGCACCTTTACCGGGCGAAAAATTATAGTGAAGCCAAGGTCAAGTTTGCTGAATGTGAAGCTAGCTTTAAGCCCCTTGATAGTTTGCCTGACAATTACGCTACGCTTGCTGGTTTTTACAAAATGGAATGTAGCAGGAGGTCAGGTGACCTTGAGGCACTTAGTGCTGAGCTCGAAAAATATCGTAAGGACGGACTGACTCGAGAGAACCACCATCTGCAATTGGAGGTTTATACATTCTGGGAGGCTGTCCGACTCAAGGATTGGGCACGCATCGATCGGCTTGCTACGGGGGACTCTTGGCAGGGCCGTAAGGTGCCCTCGGAATTGCGTGTGCAAATAGAATATTGCCATGCGCTGGCGCTGGATGAGCTTGCGAAAGAAGGCCTCAAAGAGGGCAGCAAAGAAGATCCGTCCCGCTGGGTGAGCGCTATTAACGCTTATAATAGGGTTTTGAGTGCAGATGCTACGGCTTCTATCGATCTTGTGCTCATGGCGGCAAACAATCTGATGCGTATTTACGCAGAAGATAAGGGGGTTCAAGCTGCGATGAAAAATTGGAAAGATGGGAAAAATAAAACATTTAGTGCGGGCGATCAAAAACTGATGGAAGCAAACACTTTAGCTCAGTTTTACAAGCAGGTTGGGTTCCATGAGATTCAGCCTCTCTCTGCTGACTATGAGGAGTTTCTAAAGTATGGCCAAGTGAAGCTTGATGCTGCTGCAGTGAAAAAAACTGATGCTGTAGCTGAGCCCGATGTGGAGAAGGCAGCTGAAGCTTCAGAAGCAGAGTAAGCTGTTATAGTAATCATTCGGAGGCGGAAAAAGCGCTGCTGAGCTAGTTTGCCAAAGCTTGAATGATTGCATCGCCAAGTGCTTGGTCTTGTTGCTCAAAGACGGTTCGTAAATCGAGGTGTAGGGTATTGTCGACAACGGTCCCTACAACAGCCGGACTCCCGGTTCTGAATCGGGAGGCTAGTTGATTAACCGACACATGTTTCGGCGCTATGGAGATGGCCAGTGAGGGTATTTCAGACTTCGGCATCGTGCCTCCTCCCGTTCGAGCTGTTGTTTCAGATACAGCAAATTGGTCGCGTATATTTGAGGGTATGTGCTCAATGATGGCCTCTGCGCGCTGCCGAAGTGAGGAGATGTCCTTGCCGATGAAATCCAAGGCGGGCACCTTGCTCGTGGTGTTGCTTGATTTGGTTTCTAGGTAGGTATCAATGCACTCTTGTAAAACGGTGAGGATGAGTTTGTCGCATCGCACTGCACGGAAAAAGGGTTCTTTTTTGATGCCCTCGATGAGTGCCGTTTTACCTGCGATAATGCCTGACTGTGGTCCTCCTAGTAGCTTGTCTCCGGAGAAACAGACGAGGTCGACGCCATTTTTTAGTGAGTCCTGAGGTTTCGGTTCGTGGTCGATGGGGGCAAGTTCATCAGTATTCATGAGGGCTCCCGAGCCAATGTCTTCGATCAGTGGTAGCCCATGACTATGGGCCAGCTCTGCCAGTTCAAGAATACTGGGGTCGTCGGTGAAGCCTCCGATATAGAAATTAGAGCGGTGAACTTTGAGGATCATGGCGGTTTGCGCAGTGATCGCCTTGGCGTAATCCTCAAGGTGGGTTTTATTAGTAGCGCCCACCTCAACAAGTTTAGCTCCCGATGTTTCGAGTATTTCAGGAATGCGGAAGCCGCCACCGATTTCAACCAGCTCACCGCGGGAGACAATCACTTCGTTTTTCTCGTCCTTGCAAAGATGGCGTAGCATAATCACTAGAGCAGCAGCGCAGTTGTTGACTGCTGTGGCCGCTTCTGTTTCTAGAATGGAGGCTAATGCGACTTCTAGGTAGCCAGCACGTTTGCCCCTATTGCCTTCAGTGAGATTGAATTCTAGGTTGCAGTAGCCGGTAGCAATTTTCGTCAGAGCTTCGGCTGCTTGGCTGCCGAGGGGGGATCTGCCGAGGTTGGTGTGGATAATGACACCAGTCGCGTTAATGACGGGTTGTAGGCGGCTAGAGCTAAAAATACTGAGTTGCTTGCCGATGTCAGTCTCGATTTCTTGGCGTGTTGGCGACTCGCCTGCGAGTATATCACGGCGAAAGCGGCTGATTTCACGTTGCACGAAGGCCGTGATCATCGCACGTGGCAGTGGATTTTCTGCTGAAAGTGTCTTGGCGAGCGTCTCGACAGAGGGGAGCGCTCGCAGGGCTTGCTGGTTCGATGCCATGGCAGTAAAATTAACGCCTCTTACGGATTTGACAAGGTTGCTTATGAGTCGCAGTCTCTCGCGCGTGAACAATACCATTCATGAAACTCCGCTAGCTCCTCTGCATATTGAATTGGGTGCCAAAATGGTTCCTTTTGCGGGCTGGAACATGCCGGTGCAATACACCAGCATTATTGATGAACACACAGCCGTACGTGAACATGCGGGGATCTTTGATATTTCTCATATGGGTCAGTTTTTTGTTGAGGGTGATGGTGCTGAGGCTTGGTTGAATTCTCTGCTGACAAATAATGTGGCGAAGCTCGGGCTCGGTGAAGGGCAATACTCGATAATGCTTAATGAGCAGGGAGGTGTGATAGATGATCTAATCCTCTACCGTGAAGCTGAGGGGCGCATCTTTCTTGTGGTGAATGCCTCCATGATTGACGAAGACTTTGCTTGGATGAGTAAGTATCTTCCTGAGGGACTGAATCTCAGAAACGAGAGTGATCAATGGGCTGCAATGGCCGTGCAGGGTCCTCATGCAGCGGCTTTATTTGCTGAGCTTTTCCCTGGCCAGCCGTTGCCGCCGCGCAATGGCATGGCAAGCTGGACTCATGAGGGCGAGTTGCTGATGGTGTGTAGCACGGGGTATACGGGTGAAGAGGGTTATGAGTTTTTCAGCTCATCAGCAAATGGCAGCGCATGGTTTCAGCGTTTTATTGATGCTGGGGCTAAGCCGTGTGGTCTAGGTGCTCGTGATAGTTTGCGCTTAGAGGTTTGTTACCCCCTTAATGGATCAGACCTGTCACCGTCACACACCCCATTGGAAGCAGGGCTTGGGTTTTTCTGTGATCTTGAGAAGGAGGGTGGCTTTGTGGGGAGCGAAATACTCGCCGATCAAAAGCGGGATGGACTCCAAAAGCGTCTGGTCGCACTTAAATACACCGGCAGGGGGGCTCCTCCACGGGCCCATTACGGAGTCTTTAGCAAAGAAGGGGAGCAGATCTCCGAGCTCACTAGCGGTGTGCTCTCGCCAAGCCTTAGGGAGGGTATTGCGCTGGCTTACTTGCCCCTTGATCACGCTAAAATAGGCAGCCTCGTTGACGTTGATGTCCGCGGCCGTCGCTTTGAGGCGAAAGTCGTTAAAAAACCCTTTTACAAGAAGGCCTGATCCTGCGAAATAAATCACATCCAAGCGGTTGCTGACCGTATTCCATCAACTCATATCCAATCATCCATCAAATAATACCATCATGAACGTTCCTGATCATCTTCGTTACACCTCCGACCACGAGTGGATTCTGCTTGATGGTGACACTGTCACTGTTGGCATTACCGACCATGCTCAAGAGGAACTGACGGATGTCGTCTTTGTTGAGCTGCCTGAAAATGGTCGCACATGTGATGCGGGCGACCCTGTTGCGGTTGTCGAATCTGTGAAAGCGGCGAGCGATATTTATATTCCTGTTGCAGGAGAAATTGTGGAAGGCAATATCGATCTCGAAGCCGACCCCTCGTTGGTTAATACCGACCCTTACGGTGCTGGTTGGATTTTCAAGGTTCGGCTTAAGGATGCTGCTGCAGTAGACGCACTTATGGATGCGTCTGCCTACAAGGGACTTATTGGCTGAGAACTTTCTGCGTTGTCCCATTTTCTGGGAGCACATGGCCTTTCGCATGGCCTTTCCTGACCACCAAACTATGTATAACAACTTTTGTAGCCGTCATGTTGGAAGTGTTGGAGCTTCCCGTCAAAATCTCATCAAGGACCTCGGTTACGATCGCATCGATCATCTTATTGACGATGCGGTGCCCGCTAATATTCGTGGTGGTGAGCCCCTTGAATTACCTGAAGCGCTTAGTGAGACAGCGGCCCTCGAGAAGCTGCGCTCCATCATGGGTAAAAATAAGGTGCTTAAGTCATACATCGGCCAAGGCTATAGCGGTACGATCGTTCCGCCCGTGATCCAGCGTAATATTCTCGAAAACCCAGGTTGGTATACCGCCTACACTCCTTACCAGGCCGAGATAGCGCAAGGTCGTCTAGAGGCGCTGCTTAATTTTCAAACTATGATTTCAGACCTTACTGGTCTGGATGTGGCTGGTGCTTCCCTGCTTGATGAGGGGACGGCTGCGGCCGAGGCTATGGCGCTTGCCAAGTCTGGCAAGCCACGTGGTACGACTATGTTTGTAGCGGACTCATGTCACCCGCAGACTATTGAGGTTGTCAAAACGCGTGCCGAGCCACTCGGTATCGAGATTGTGGTGGCAGACTGGAAGACCTTTGATCCGGCCGCATGTGAGGGCCTCTTTGCTATCCTGCTACAATACCCGGATACACTGGGGTGTGTGGAAGACTATGCGGGCTTGATTGATAAAGCACACGAAGCGGGGGCACTTGCTATTGTAGCTGCTGATATTCTGGCTCTAACTGTGTTGCGCCCCCCAGGTGAGTTTGGCGCTGACATTTGTGTTGGCAATAGTCAGCGTTTTGGAGTGCCGTTTGGTTTTGGTGGTCCGCACGCGGCCTTCATGGCCTGCACCGACAAGCTGAAACGTAAAATGCCCGGTCGCCTCATCGGGGTGTCGATTGATTCCCAAGGAAATCCAGGCTATCGCCTTTCTTTACAGACCCGTGAGCAGCATATTCGCCGGGATAAGGCGACATCCAATATCTGCACGGCTCAAGTGCTGCTCGCCGTGATGGCTTCTATGTATGCTGTTTATCATGGGCCAGAGGGGCTCAAGAAAATAGCACTCGACGCCCACCTTTCAGCTCGCAGCTGCGCAGCTTCTCTCAAGCAGGCTGGTTATGAAGTGATCGGCGAGAGTTATTTTGATACACTTACGGTGGTGGTGCCCAGTAAAGCTGACGAGGTCATTGCCGCTGCAGTTGAGCAAGGCGTTAACCTGCGCCGTATTGATGCAGATCATGTGGTGGTTGCCTGTGATGAAACCATGGGCTTGGCTGATGTCATGCTTGTCCTGAAAGCGTTTGGAGTAGAGGAAGCTCAAACGCTCGAAGGCGATGAAACTGCATGGCAGGCTTGCCACGAGCGCAGGTCAGATTTTTGCACGGCACCGGTCTTTAATAGTTACCATTCAGAAACAGAGATGCTGCGCTACATCTCTCGCCTCGAGCAAAAAGATCTGGCGCTCAACGAGTCGATGATTGCACTTGGCTCATGCACGATGAAGCTCAATGCTACTTCTGAGATGATGCCCCTCAGCTGGCCGGAAGTGGCAAACATTCACCCCTTTGTTCCTGATGACCAAACCGTAGGCTACCGCGAGATGCTCGATGAGTTGTCTGACTGGTTGGCGCGTATTACCGGATTTGCGGCTATTTCCCTGCAACCCAATGCGGGATCCCAAGGTGAGTATGCGGGACTGCTTGCGATTCGTCGCTATCATATCGCCAATGGTAATAATGGCAATAATGGTGATGGTGGTGACGGCAGTGATGCCGAGCGAGATATCTGTATTATCCCGACTTCAGCTCACGGAACCAACCCTGCATCAGCAGTCATGGCGGGCTTTAAGGTTGTGCCAGTAGCTTGTGACGACCAGGGCAATATCGATGTAGCCGACCTCAAGGCCAAGGCGGAACAGCATGCTGAAAAACTGGGAGCACTGATGGTGACTTATCCATCCACTCACGGTGTCTATGAGTCCACTATTGTTGAGATATGTGAGATTATCCATGCCAATGGCGGCCAAGTTTACATGGATGGAGCCAACATGAACGCGCAGGTCGGCTTGACCAGTCCGGGTCTCATTGGCGCAGATGTCTGTCACCTTAATTTACACAAGACCTTCTGCATACCTCACGGGGGTGGGGGGCCTGGTGTCGGGCCCATTGGAGTTGCTGAGCAGCTCGTTCCCTATTTGCCGGGTCATAGCATGATGGAAAACGAGGAAGCTCCCGTTTGTGCTGCTGCTTATGGTAGTGCCAGTATCAACACGATCTCATGGATGTATATAGCGATGATGGGAGTAGAGGGACTGACCGAGGCTACCAAAATTGCGATTCTTAATGCCAACTACATGGCCAAACGGCTCAACGCGTATTTCCCAGTACTCTATACGGGTAACAAAGGATTAGTAGCGCACGAGTGCATCATTGATATACGGCCATTGGCTGAGCGCAGCGGTATTACCGTTGAGGATGTTGCGAAGCGTCTCATGGACTATGGGTATCACGCACCTACCATGAGTTGGCCTGTTGCGGGCACTCTGATGATAGAACCGACCGAGTCGGAGTCTAAAGCCGAGCTTGATAAGTTCTGCGATGCGATGATTTCCATCTATGGTGAAATCCAGCAGGTGATTGATGGTGTGACCGATAAGGATGATAATGTCCTAAAGAATGCACCGCACACAGCGCAGATGGTCATTAGTGATCAGTGGAGTCATCCTTATAGTCGTGAGCAGGCAGCCTACCCGCTGGCCTCGCTGCGCAGTCACAAATTCTGGCCGGCAGTAGGTCGCATTGATAACGTTCACGGTGATCGCAACCTCGTCTGTTCCTGTGTTGGCATGGAGGCCTACGGCGATTCGTGATTTATAATTAATGATTACTGATTGAAAACATGAGCACCTACACCCCTCCCTCCAGCCCCAATGACGAAGTCTCGGGCTATGTTTATTTTGCTCGTTTGTGCAGTAAAATTCGCTTGCACCAGTCGGGTGAACTTGACCCCGAATTTCAACCAAATATGGGTAAGGGAATGGATCTCTGGACCTGCCAATTGTTGCATGTAGATTACGATGACTTAAGTAAGGTCGTTGAGGGTGGTAAAACCGACCAAGAGGCAC
>Ga0208544_10001110_pt1 | contig 19101 bp, 9 predicted proteins | sample DEB08_DNA_9_FD_184526 | JGI IMG/M metagenome (GOLD analysis project Ga0208544, IMG submission 184526) | Aqueous microbial communities from the Delaware River and Bay under freshwater to marine salinity gradient to study organic matter... | ecosystem: Environmental > Aquatic > Marine > Coastal ... | reverse complement strand
TTTTCCTTATTTTCTAAAAAGGTTTTTTGCCGATTTTGAATCATTAGCCAAAAGCAGAAGGATTGATTTCCAATTAGATTATCAAGGTAATAATGATTTGGTTATTCAAACAGATGAATATAAACTCCAAACTATTTTAAAAAATCTAATTTCTAACGCCCTGAAATTTACCGTTTCAGATGATTCTGTAAAAATTAACGTTATCGAAAAGGAAAATACGTTGGAAATACAGGTTCATGATTCGGGACGCGGTATTCATTCCCACGATTTACCCCATGTTTTTGACCGCTATTATCAATCAAAAACGCCAAAACCTATTAGTGAAGGAGGTACAGGTATTGGATTGGCCATTTGTAAAGAATATGCAAAATTACTTGGTGGTGATATTTCGGTACAGAGTAAATATGGAGAAAGTACTACATTTAGCATGTCAATACCCAAATTAGTTGCTAAAGATTCAATTGCTATTTCTGACACAATTGTAACTACTACAGACAAATTTAATAAAGATAAACCTACAGTTTCACTTTCCGAAAGAAATAATGATGTGCCCACTCTGTTATTAGTAGAGGATGATTTAGAAATGCAGGCGTATATTCAATTTACTTTGCAGGCTTATTATAACATTATTATTGCAGGAAATGGCTATGAAGGGTTAAAGGTTTTAGAAACAAAGTCCAATCAGATTCAATTGATTATTTCGGATGTCATGATGCCCGTTATGGATGGCTATGAATTTTTGGAGACAGTTAAAAAAGATGAAAGGTTCGCTGCTATCCCAATCATTATGCTAACAGCATTAAGCGATACTAAGCACAAATTAAAAGGTTTGCGAATGGGCATTGATGACTATTTAACCAAACCCTTTGTGGAAGAAGAACTAATCGTGCGAATTGATAATTTAATCGCCAATGCAGAAGAAAAACAAGCATTCCAATTAACAAAAACGAATGCGGCAATTAGCGTTTCTGATGGAGGTATATTAAAAAAACAATTTAAGAATGAAAAAATATCCATCCAAGACTTAGAATGGTTACAGAATTTGGAAACAATCATTAAGGGAAATATTTCGGACAGCAGTTATACGGTAGACAAATTAGCAGTAGAAATAGCCATGAGTCGTTCATTGGTATATCGAAAGATAAAAGCTCTGACAGGATTAACACCCAATAGTTATATTAATCAGGCTCGATATGAACAAGCTCGATATTATCTGGAGACTAAAAAATTTGCTAATATTAAAACAATTGCCTACGAAGTTGGCTTCAAAGATGAAAAATATTTCGCTCGGAATTTCAAAAAACGATTTGGGAAGTATCCAAGTGAGTTTTTAAAGTAAAATCAATATCTGTCATGCATTGCAAAGCAAAAAGTTCCAATAGGAAAACCTATCGGAACGGCTGCTGAACAATAAAACTAACTAGGGTAAACAATTTATGAGTGTTTCCTAGTACACAGAGAGAAGCTAGACATTTCAACTAAACAAAAACTAATGACCGTATATGGAGTAAACTATAATGCCTATAATAATAAGTAATATAACTAGAGTAGTCAAAAGTAGCACTAAACTGCAATGTTATTGTCCATGATTGGTTAGATGATTATATAGAACATTAGACAATTGTGTATTTCTTTTGTAAACGGAGATAATGAGTTAGACAATTATGTATTCGAGGCAGTTATTTTGCTCTTTTTTACCTCTGAACTTAATGTCTAATTATTTGTCTTAAATATCCTTAGTAATAGAGCACATACCAAATTCCCATCCGTACCTCTTAATTTTCCGTTAAATCCAAGTTTAAGTAAACAATTATACCTAATTTTCGGGTTTATATATATAATTTGTTTCTAGTTATGAATGAAAAGTTCGACTAGATGATATTATCATATAAACCGTGAACGCTTGATTAATTGGAAAATGTAACACCAAATATAGGCCCACCATCAGTGGATACGCCACTTTTGAATAGACTACTCAAAGTCTTTGGTTATGGTATTGCCTTGATTATCGGTTTATTTTTACTCTTCTACTTTTTATTACAGATAAAATTCGTACAAAATATAGTCTTAAAAACGACGACTCGGTATGTGTCTAAAGAACTCAAAACGACGGTTACCTTTGACCATATTTCGGTCGATTTTTTTGATAAATTAGTTTTAGAAAATTTCTATGCAGCAGATTTTCACGGCGACACCTTACTCTACAGTGAAGCCCTCACAATTAATTTGAACACCAATATTTTTAAATTATTAAAAAAAGAATTAAAAATTGATGACTTAACGCTAGCTGGTGCTAAATTTTATATGCGTCGTTATCCGAATGAGCGTAAGGATGATTTTATGCAATTATTGGATAAGTTGGGTGGAAATAACAAAAAAGAGGAAGATGAAGTTAAAAAATCGGGTGGAAAACCTTTTTTCTTGGATGTAGATGCGTTGTACTTACGAGATGTCGAGTTTATCAAAGATGACAGTGTTGGTGGCGAAGAATTGCGCATTTTCTTGGCTAGAGGCGACATTTTTGTGGATAGTTTGAATTTGACAGAACGAATTATAATCGCCAAAAGAATTCGATTGTCTCAGCCCTATGTTACGCTGATTAATTTCCCTAAGAATCCATTACCAGCCTTACCCATAGATACAACAATCAACCTATCTCTTACAGGAAATGCCGAAAAAACAGCTCCATCGACTAGTAAAAAATGGTTCGTCAATATGGTCGATTTTGGGCTAAGTGATGGGACATTTATCCATCATAATTATCGCAATGCGCCTGTTAAAACGACTAGGGCTGACCAAATTGATTACAGTCATTTAAATGTTTATGACATCAATATTTTAGCGGCTGATTTTACGATTCAAGATTGGGTTTTCAAGGGCGAATCAAAACAACTCTCCCTTAAGGAAGGCTCTGGTTTTGTCTTGGATAATCTATCTGCCAAAGATGCAACCATTTCCCCTAGAAAAATAGCACTAAATGGCATGTCTTTAGTAACGCCTTATTCTAAATTAGGGGATACGCTAGTCATGAAATTTAGAAAATATCCCGATTTCAGAGATTATGTAAATCGGGTAAATATGGATGGGCAATTTGACAATGCTCATATTGCCATACGAGATATTATAGCATTTGCTCCCGAATTGGAAAGCAACACTTTTTTTGCGCAAAACAAAAAAGAAACGATTTATATAGATGGTAATTTAAAAGGAAAAGTCAATAACCTCAAAGGAAGAGACTTAAACCTTAGATTAGGTCGAAGTATGCGGCTAAAAGGAAATTTTAATTCTAGAAATCTTACCCAAAGTGATGAGACTTTTTTGAGTTTAAAATTAGACCATTTATATACCGATATGAAGACCTTACGGCAATTGATTCCAAATTTCACGGCACCTGTCAACTTTGACAAATTAGGAAACCTGAGTTTTACTGGTAGATTTGACGGTTTCTTCAACGATTTTGTAACCGACGGAAATCTACAAACAGATTTAGGCATTGCGGCGATGGATATGAAACTCAATTCCAAAACAGGTAGAGCACAGGCTCAATATTCAGGGCAATTATCCTTAACAGATTTTGATTTAGCCCGCTGGACGGATAATCCTGATTTTGGTTTGGTAACGGTTAGTTCAAGGGTTTATGATGGCATCGGTTTAACTAAAAATACAGCTTCTGCCAAATTAAAAGCGTCTATCGATTATTTCGCTTTTAAAGGCTATGACTATAAAAATCTAAATATTGAAGGAGATATTAATAAAAATCTATTTATTGGAGACTTTGGAATCCATGATGATAATATAGATTTCTTATTTGATGGGACGATTAATTTTGAAGAAAGTATTCCTGTTTTTGATTTTAATGTAGATATCAATCGAGTAGATTTAAAAAATCTAAACTTGATGAAAGAAGATTTTATCCTAGCAGGGGATGTTGACTTAAAAATTAGAGGCAATAATGTCAACGATTTATTAGGAAGAGCCACCCTCTATGAATTCACCCTTCTAAAAGACAAGAAAGAGACTTATCAAATAGATTCCCTAAAATTCACCTCCGCCATCACTTCTGGTAGAAAAAAAGCTTGGCGAGCTAAATCTGAATTATTTAAAGCAGACTTAGTTGGAGACTTTGAAATCACGACTATAGGAGAAGCGCTTTTGCAACATTTTGAAAAAAATTTTACAGGCTATGCCAACCGATTCAATATTCATAGCAAGCAAGACACAACCGTAACGACTAATGAATTTGATTTTAAATTAGATATTTTTGATACCAAAAATTTCACCTATTTATTAGATAAAAACTTAGACACCCTCAAAAATGTTAAACTAAATACTTACTTTGATTTGGCTAAAGATACTTTATTAGTAGACTTAGAAGTACCCAGTTTCAAGTTTGGTAATGTTACGACCCAAAAAATAAAATTAGTGACTGGCGGTGGGGAAAAAGAGGGAAAAGTAGATTTCTCGGTTCAGAATAGTAAAATCGGCAATCTAAAATTCGATTACGTTTCTTTCCTCTCCTATATAGAAAATGATTCGGCAACTTTTAATTTGAATGCGGCAGATGTGACCCATGAACTCGATAAATTAAACTTGGAAGGAAAATTTGCTTTAGCAGGGGAACAATTCAACATTGCTTTACTACCAACTAATTTAGTAATTCTCAATAAAGTCTGGAATATCGAGCCTGATAATTATTTACAAATTGGTAAAGATTTTATCCAAACTCAAAATTTTCAAATTTCGGAAGGCAATCGAAAAGTTGCGATCAATAGTCTATTAGATAAAGGGCTTGCTTTAGAAGTAGAAGGATTTAATGCTAGTTATATTGATACTTTATGGGATTTTGATAAACTCGATTTTGAAGGAAGATATAGACTAGACTTAAGTGTAGAAGACTTATTCGACTTAGAAGATATTCGCCTTAATTTAGTAGCAGATACCTTTAATATTAATTGGGACAATTATGGCGAATTAGCCCTAATCGCAACTGCTCCAAATATTAAAAGTCCTGTAGAAGTTAGATTAACGACTCGCAATGGCGAACGCCAAATGGCATTAACTGGTTTTTATAATCCGCCAGGCATTGATATTCAACCAGTAAAATTGGAAACAAGTCCAAATTACCTAGACATAAACGTAGACATCAATAAATATCCACTCCATTTAGCTGAGTATTTTGTCCGTAGTGGTATCTCTGGTACTTATGGTAATATTGATGGAGACTTAGCGCTAAATGGCTTATTATCCGACCCTAATTTAGACGGAAACCTACGAATATATGAAGGCGGCACTTTATTGGAATATACCAATACCAAATACATTATTAAAGACGAAAGGGTCAAAATGAATAATGATTGGTTATTGGATGCATCTGGTGGCACTATATATGACGAAGATGGAAATGCAGCTACTATAAAAGGCGGAATTACGCATCAATTTTTTAATAAATTAGCCTTAGATTGTCGAGTATTATCCGACCATTTTACGGTCATTAATACCACCAAAGCGAATAATGAAGTCTATTACGGCAAAGGAATTGGCAAAGGAGATATTTACTTCTCTGGTAATTTTGACCGCACCAATATTGACATCAAAGCGACGACGGCAAGAGGTACTAGAGTATCTATTCCAGTAACAGGAGAAAGCACTGTAGAAGAAGCAAGTTTTATTCGTTATGAAAAAGAAGATACGGTTCAAGTAGCGGAAGTCGTAGAAGAACAACCGACCACTACCAATGAAATTAAAGGCATCAACCTGCACATGGAATTAGAAATGACCGATGCTGCGGAGGTCTTATTAATTTTTGATGAGCAAGCAGGAGATATTATGAAGGGAACAGGTAACGGTAGTGTCAAAATGGATATGAATAGAAGTGGAGATATTACAATGTATGGCAATTACGAAATTGACCAAGGGGAATATCTTTTCACTTTATTAAATGTGGTCAATAAACCGTTTGTTGTCAAAAGAGGTGGTACCATAAATTGGACAGGAAATCCATATAATGCCATCATTAATATAGATGCAGAATATAAAGCATTAAGTACCGCTCCCTATAACTTTATTTTGGAATATCTCAATGACGAAGAGACCAAATCAGAAGCTAGAAAGTCAACCGCAGTAGATTTAACGATGGGCTTAACAGGACAATTATTAAAGCCAAATATATCCTTCAGTTTAGATTTTCCAAATTTGACGGGAGAGATAAAAAATTATACGGATAATAAAATTAGGTCCATCGAATTAGATGATAATGAATTAAATACGCAGGTTTTAGGGCTTATTTTATTTGGTAGTTTTTTACCATCCAATCAAGGGACACTTTTTGCGGGTCGTCAATCCCAACTAGCCATCAATACCCTGAGTGAATTATTATCTAATCAATTATCGATTTACTTAAGAGAAATATTCTCCCAAGGACTTTCCAAGAGTAATTTCTTGGTGCTAGAAGATTTTGATGTCAATTATAATCAATACGATGCAGCGACGATAGACAATCCAAATAATCTAGCAACAGGGCATGAATTTTCCATTAATCCAAAACTTCGACTCAAAGACCGTTGGGTGGTTAATATTGCTGGTAAGGCAAATTTAGGGGGCGGTTACGTGGTCAATAATAGTGGCGAAGCCTTGGTTACAGGAGATTTTATCATTGAATATGAATTAACTAAAGACCGGCGCTTAAAAGTTCGTGGTTATTATAAAAATGAACCCGAAATATTTGGCGGGCGTCGAAATAACACAGGCGTTGGGCTTTCTTTCCGAAAAGAATTTAATGACTTTGATGAATTGTTTTCTTTTATGAAGCGAGGTGGAAAAACTGCGGCTAAATCAACTACGCTTAAAAAAGAAGATGATTTGGGGAATTGAGTACAGTAGGCAGTAGGCAGTTTGCAGTCAGCAGTAGTACAGTAGGCAGTAGGCAGTTTGCAGTCAGCAGTAGTACAGTTTTTAGTAGGCAGTTTTACCTACTGGAAGTTTTATTTTTTTACACCAAATTTTTGCGGATTCTTCATCATATTTCCAATTAGATTACCAACCTCTAAGGATAATGCATGTAAATGCAAATATTTTGGTCTTTCTAAATATTTACAAGCATAAGCAAAAGCTAACCATACTTGAGTTTCTGAATTTTCTGCATCTCCATCACTTAATTTGCTCAAGTAATGTTTGGGATATTGTCTTTTTCTATACGCTTCTGCAATTTGAGCACAAGGAGAACGGGAAGACCTTCTAAGCTGATCTGTGAGGGAATGCTTTTCTTCTTTTGGGAAAGTTTTAGATACTTCAAATATCTCCATTGCTAAATGGAAAGCTTTTTTGTAAGCAAGTAAGTCTTTGAAATTCATTGATTTAAGGGTTTGCAATTTTCTCAATAACTAAAAGTAGGAATTATTTCCAAAAGAACAAAATTTTCACCTACAAACTGTTCTACTGCCTACTGCGACAAATGTTCCTTCGTAAAAGTAAAAGTCTTTTCCTTAGCATCAGGTAAATCAAAAATCACATCTCGGAATAACTCCAATAATAAATTATTAATCTGTCTAGCCCCTTTTCCAGATGCTTCCACTTGTTCGGCAATAGCCTCATAAACTTCTTCTTTGATAACCAAACGTTTATTATGTGCTTTGAAATAAGCTTTAAATTCATCCAAGACAGATTCTTTAGAATCTTTCATTATTTTCAAAATTTCCGCTTTATTTAAAGAATCAAAAAGGGCGATATAGCTAATTCGATTGACCAGTTCTGGCAATAAACCAAACTCCACTAAATCTTCGTGGTTGACCGCTTTTAAAATTGTTTTAGGCGTAACAGTCGTTACATTTCCATTAAATCCAATCCGTTTATTATCCAATCGTTCGGTCGTAATATTTTCAATACCAGAAAAAGCACCTCCAAAAATGAATAAAATATTATCCGTTCGAATGTTAGTTTTATTATAACCTCCGTGCGAACGTTCATTAAAAGTGTAAGTACCTTTTTGAATAATGCTTAAAAATTCCGTTTGTAATTCTGTGCCACCGACAGATCGTTTACTGCCCAAAGAGGCTGCTATTTTATCCCATTCATCAAAGAAAATAATTCCTTTTTCTGCCTCTCTCATACCACCTGGCGATGCTTTTACTAATTGGGAAAAAGTATCCGAAAGATTCTTTCCGACATAACCAGAAGAGACTAAACTAGCACAATCCACTTTAATCAAGGGCAAACCGAATAGTTTAGCAAGGATATTAATCGTATAAGTTTTACCAGAACCAGAAGGGCCTAATAGTAAAATATTAGATTTTGGCAAATCATTCAATTTCAATCTAGGGTTCTGGGGTTTGACTTTTCCAGTTCGCAATAAATGATTATAAAATGCCCAGCAAACCATTTTCTTAGCACCCTCCTGCCCTACTACATACTCATCTAAATATTTTTTAATTCGGGAAGGAGAATGATACACCCAATAATTAATTTTATGCTGTAAATTATCAACTTCTCTTTTTTCTAAATCAAATAAATTAGCATATTCTCTTATTTCTCCACTTGACAATGGGCCAAAATGTCCCACCCAATCCTCTAGTCGCTTAATTTGGTCTTGCTGCGCTTTGTATAAATGCAAATTATGCTCCTCTAAAACGGTTCGCCAAAGCTTTGTAAATTGTTGATGTTGCGCTTGATAAGTAGTCAATAACTTTTCAATCTTAGCATCCGATAATTTTTTAAGGGAATCAATAATTTGCTTGGCTTTAGCAACTGGTAAATCAGAGCAAAGTAAATAAAAGGATAGCTTTTTAAGTTTGTTTTTCCAGCTTTTAGGCGGTTGCGTTTGTAATTTGTCAGAAAAATCAATGCCATAAAAAGAATTTGGGCGATTGTCCATAGGAATTTAATGATTTTTATTTGGTATCAAAAAGAGTTTATAAGGTTGATTAATTATTAGGTAATTCGAATACCAAATAATTAATCTTCCATCAACTTTTATAATCAATTATTTCAAAAGTAACCATAGGCGTTTCCATTATATAAAGATAGGCTATATATTTAAAGAATGTGGTAACCTGTCAAATAACTGCTAAAATTGCCTGATAGTTCCTAGTATTTGTTGTCAAACCAAGAAAGTAAATTTAAAACGGTATCATTTTATTAATATTTCCATCATTTTCCTTATTTTCCGCCTTCATTAATTCTTCAAGTTAAGAATCAAGTAAAATTATTGCAAAGCAGCTAAAATGAAATTATCAATCCTATACTTTGAAGCATAATAATCAACATTTTTCCGTTGCTTTACTCCAACTTGTACTTAACTTTAATAATCACCACACAATATGAAAAACATAAAAGGACCTGCTATATTTTTAGCACAATTCATGGGAGACGAAGCCCCTTTTAATTCGCTGGATAATATTTGTAAATGGGCATCTAGCATTGGCTATAAAGGCATCCAAGTGCCTACATGGGACGACCGTTTAATTGACCTCCAAAAAGCCGCAGAAAGTAAAACTTACTGCGACGAATTAAAAGGAAAAGTCGGTGAATACGGTTTAGAAATCACCGAATTATCTACGCATCTGCAAGGGCAATTAGTAGCTGTTAATCCTGCTTATAATGTGATGTTTGATGGTTTTGCCCCCGCAGAAGTGCACGGCAAACCTAAAGCAAGAACAGAATGGGCGGTTCAACAAGTTAAATGGGCATTACAAGCCAGTAGAAATTTAGGCATTGATGTACACGCTACTTTTTCTGGTTCCTTGATTTGGCATACCGTTTATCCTTGGCCACAACGACCTCAAGGTTTAGTCGATACTGCTTTTAAAGAGTTAGCCAAGCGTTGGAAACCTATTTTAAATGTAGCAGAGGATAATGGCGTAGATGTTTGTTATGAAATTCATCCAGGAGAAGATTTACATGATGGAGTTACTTTTGAGATGTTTTTAAAAGCGACTAAAAATCACAAACGAGTTAATATTTTATATGACCCAAGTCATTTTGTTTTACAACAATTAGACTATTTAGCTTATATCGACATTTATAAGGATTATATCCGCATGTTCCACGTAAAAGATGCAGAATTTAATCCATCTGGTCGAGTTGGTGTTTATGGTGGCTACCAAGGTTGGGCAGACCGTGCGGGTCGCTTCCGTTCTTTGGGAGATGGACAAGTAGATTTCCGTTCTATTTTTAGTAAATTAGCGCAATACGGTTATGACGGTTGGGCAGTTTTGGAATGGGAATGTTGTATCAAAGATGCAGACCAAGGAGCTAGAGAAGGTGCGCCTTTTATTACCGACCATATCATCAAAGTGACTGAAAAGGCTTTTGATGATTTTGCAGGTGGCGAGGCTGATGAAAAGTTGAATCGGAAGATTATTGGAATTGGAAGATAGTTGAAGCATCACCTAAAAAAAGGTAGGTTTTTTTAGAAAACCTGCCTTTTTTTATGTCCAAGACGTTTTTTAGCAAAATTAATTAGCAGATATGTAACAGATTTTAGCATTATTGTAACGCTTTATTGTTAGCTAATATTCAGCTGCTAAGTAATCCGACAAAATTAAGTTAACAATTTTTGCAGTTTTCACCACATAGTCACATAGTGAAAAACATATAGTAAACATAGTTTTACGAACTAAATATAACCAGCTAATACGTAAAACTATGTTCACTATGTGAAAATACTATTGTGACTATGTGATAAAAAGATGTTAGTTTATTTTTGTCATAATACTTACCTCCACTAATATTATAAACAAGGGTCTAATCCTATATTAATCCGTACCCCACCACGAACGACATTATTTTCTCCGCAATCTTTAATCGTCACATTCGGATATTTCCCTGCATTCACTTTATTCTCAAAACTTTTTGGGGTTAAGAAACCAAAACGATAACTATCGGTTGCCAATTCAATATCATAAGTCGCATTATTCCCACCTTGGTTGTCAATCAAGATATTATTATTAGCGTCATCAATTACTAAATAACCTGCATCAAAATTATCATGAGAATAGTTATCTCTGAGAATCCATTTATTTGCAGCTTCTTCTGAGCCTGTTGCCCCACTTTCTAAAAAGAAAACATCTGGCACATAATTACATAAAAGTTGACCAATGAAGTTGCCATAAGTTTCATTATGCATGGATACGCCTCCTTTATCACACATCCACATCCCAAAAAAAGCATTGGTGATTTTATTTTTGAGAATTCTTACTCTATCCCCGTTGACGACAAGAATACCATACACTTCAAATACTTCTCCTGTTAAGCCTTTGGTAGTGGTGGCTATTTCATTTTTCCAGATAATGGCATCATCTCCCTGTTCTACCGCTACACCAATTTGGTAGTTGGTCATTTTGTTTTTTGAAAGGACGGTTCTAGGGGAATCTTCAATTAAGACGGCTATACCACCAACATCTGTTTTGGTTTGAAAATCGACTCCCCAAATGGTTACCCTACGCACCCCATTAACGTGAATGGCTGCTCGTAGAATACCATCTGTTGTTTCTTCCTGAACCTTAACAGCAGAAATGATTTTTGCTCCATTTTGCCCTAGTATATAAACAGGATACTCGATTTTAACCGTTGTTTCTTCGTGATGTGTTCCTTTTAAAACAACTAAGCCAAAACGACCCGCATCATTAATCGCTTTTTGTAAAGCGTTATGGGTTTCGCCTTCTAGAATGATTTTTTTTCCAAATTGATTTCCTCGACTATTAGCAATTTCATTGTTTTCTAAAAAGGCTTCAAATTTTTCGAGATCTGCTTCTGTTTCTAATGATAAAAACTGGGATTCATTTACGGTAGCTTCGGTAGGTTTAACTGCTTCTTTTTGACAGGCTGCAATGAATATAAATAATAGGAATAATAACGAATACTTTCTCATGTTTGTAATAGTTTAAGAGGTTAATAAATTATTCTAAAACAATATTGTGATTTCCCCATAGCTATCCCCTAACTGAAAAATTGTATCCAGTTAAAAAGCTTTGAGGATTTTTAAAGTGGTGTTTCTTGTATAAAAAATAAGTGTATTAATGCAAAGATTGTAGCCTAGCAACAATTTCGGCAACTTACTTATCTAATTTCCTTTTTTAAACAACTCTGTTAAAATATTATTTTAATTTCCTAGATGTACGGCAACTTGTACATTAGCACAATACCCTACTACATCAGAGTCTGGATGTAGACCTGGACCTGTTGGAAACCCAGAAAGACAACCACCTTCAAGCGTTTGTATTTGGTCAGCTATCAGTCCTGGCTGAGCTGGTCCATGAGTACGTAATACCACATGAACTTCAGCTGTTAGTGGGTTATTAAAAACTTTTAAAAGACCAGGATAATCAAAAATATCCCCAGCGCTTATATTTGCAGATAACTTACCTTTCCCATTTTCACCTACAATGAGACCGGCAGCATAAGTAGAAGATGGTGGCCCCGGAGCATCTGCAAAGACTACAAACCACATAGTATAGGTATTATTTGGTATTAAATTTTCAGTTTTAAAGTTTACGGTAATACCGTTTGCGTTACGATACAATTCTGAAGAAGCTTCAGGAACTACAATAGGTTCTCCATTTGGGTTCTCTTCAATTGTAACAATTTCACTTCTTAAATTATCCATACCATTGATACCATCCATACCGTCAATACCATCCATACCATCTCTACCATCCATACCATCCATACCATTGATACCATCAATACCATCTTTACAGGAAAATAACAATAAAATAATTGTTGGCAGTAGGTAAAAAATTCCTAATTTTTTCATAATTAATTTTTTAAAGATTAAAATAAAATCCTAGCTCCTAGGAGCTTGTCGAAAAGTGTGTATCTGACTTCATCTCGGAGTGTTTTCGCTCCATAGAAGCCTTGTAAATTTGTCGTTATTGAGTAATAAAAAGTGTATTCCTATATTTTGATTCCTGAAGGACTTGTAATACCTGTTATTGATGCCAACAAGCCACGAAGAATTTGTGTCTCCAGATTAAATTATATTGTTATTTTAGCATTACATACCCCTAACTGAAATTTTACATCCAATTAAATAAGCCTTTATTCTTTGTAAGAAATTGCGTTTTTGTGTAATTAAATAAGCGTATTTACGCAAAGATTGCCTCCTGACAAAGTTGGCATTTTTTAGCAAGATTCATTAGCAGATATGTAGCGAATTTTAGCATTATTGTAACAATAAACAATTGGTAATCAATTATTTAAAAATATAATATAATTATTTAGGGTTATATAGAATGGGTTTAGTCCTAACATTGCTTCTCTTCTTCCTTCCTTCTTATTGAAAACTTGAAGGTGGTTTTCCATAAACTTCCTTAAACAAACGCGTAAAATAATTAGGATCTTTAAAGCCGACGACAAAAGCTATTTCTGCGATATTTAAATCTGGGTCATTTATTAATAAGTCCATTGCTTTCTCTAGGCGTAAATCTCGAATATATTTTGAGGTGCTTTTCCCACTTCTTTTTTTGATTTTTCGATGTAAATTCATTCGACTGATACCTGCATTTTCACAAATATCTTGAATGGTAAAATCATCATTCATGAAATTTTGGTCTATTAATTCAAATACATACTTCATAAGGTTTTTGTTTTTTGATGGTTTAGAAGGCATTGGTTTTATAATTAATTTAAATTGCGGATAGCTGGTAGCACCTCCGATACTGTCGGAGTCGGTCGGTTCGCCAACCTTTAGGCTGACAATCCTTAGTCACAAAGCCAGACTCCGATAATTATTGGAATACTACCAATTTTACCGAATTTAAAAGTTAAATTAAACAGCAAAGTTGAGAGAGGAAATTACCTTAAGGGTTTGAAAGTTAGCGCCAAAAATTAGTATATCTTTTGTTCCATTTGGCTAAATTATAGCTTGTTGAAATGTATTTTTTTTGCCAAACAGTTTGATAATACAATGATAGTTTATTGTCAAAATAGATGCTTGCATCATTTCTGCAATCCATAGGAGTATTTAGGAATTAGTATAAAAAGCTTGTACTATTATTGCATAATAAAGGCAAAATGAATTATAAGTAATTGATAATTAATCATTTACATTTTGCATTATTATTTTTATGGGTTCTTTGATGAATTAAGGAAAATATTGGATTATTGACTTTAGTTCTCCTATCAATCTTTTTTCAATCTTTGTGTTTCACTAGGCGTCATGCCAAACTCTTCTTTGAACGCCCGACTAAACCAAGCTGGGTCATTAAAACCAATTTCATAAGTAATCTCTGAAATGGTTTTATTGGTAGTTTGCAACAATTCTATTGCTTTTTGCAGCCGAACAGAGCGAATAAATAAGGCAGTAGATTTTCCAGAAATGGTTTTTAATTTTCTATAAATCTGTGATTCACTCAAATGTAGCTTATGCGAAAGATAAGCAGCACCCAAAGTTGAATTGTCTATATCCTCAAGAATGTATTTAATAACTTCTTGGAGAAATTTAGTATCTGGGTTTTCAGTTCGCTGTTTCAAAAAAGAACCAAAAGCATCCGTTCTTTTTTGGTCATCTTCTAGAAAAATAGCTGCTATACTTTGATTATTTGGAATAGCTTTGCTAGGTTGCTTTTCTTTAGGAAAATCTTGCTTCTTCTGGTAATTTTTGAATCTTAAAAAATAACCTAATATACTTATAATCAATACTATAAAATACAAATAATATTTTTTAAGCACAACCAAAACTTTATTGCTTATAAGTATAAGTGTTGCAACATTCGAAGAACCCTTTGCATCCGCAATAACTTTATTTGGTTGATGATTGATGAGTATTTCTTCTGCTCGAGCATATTCTTTATAAAAGTGATTATACTTTTCCCTTTCCTTTTGCAAAATTTCACGAAACCAAGTTTTATTTATTAATGGGGCATACATAGGATTATTAAGGAGTTCTATATAGGCACTAGATTGAGAAAATACTTTTTCTCCTTTAAATTTTTGCCACCAGTCCCACCATTTTAAAAAATGGATTTCTAGGGCATTTTCTTCGCCTATTAAGCTACTAATAATGACATTTTCCCCTCTATAATCCAATAAACTAGTTGGTAAATTAAGCGCAGTATTGGTGTCGCCATTTACTAATGCATATAATTTTTTATCAATGACTGATCTATTCAAATAGGCCTCATCAATTTGTTCTATTTGTTGATAAATAGTCCTTACTTTTTCTTTCTTTTTTAAAAAAGCATAATTCAAGGCTAATTGACTTAAAGCGTATAAATCGGTTGGATTAATAGCTAAAGCTTCGAGATTTGCTTCTATAGCTTGGTCATATTTGCCTGCTCGCATTAGAAAATCACCTTTTACGCTATAATTAGCTGACCGAAGCGGGTCTATTTCGATGGCTTTATTGAGTAATTTATCAGCATCTAAAAACAAACTTTTATCTTCATATAAAAAAGCCAAACCAAAAAGTCCATCAGGATTAGTAGGATTTAATTGATACCCTCGCAAAAAACTTTGATAAGCCGCATCTAAATCATTGGGTTCTACCTTTTTATTGCGCATTACCCAACCTCTTACAATATTCACATAAGACAAATTTGGATTTAATTGCCAAGCTTTTTCAATATGTTTAATTTTTAAAAAATCATAATGTCTCAATGCTAATTTATCAGAAAGGGCATCTTTATGACTATCATATAAATCAGCTAAACCCGCATAAGCTAAAGCATAATTGGAATCTAGTTCAATGGCTTTTAAAAAAAGTTTTTCGCTTAAAACAAAATCATTAATATTATAATTTCCATAATATTTATTTAAATGAATATGCTTGGCTTGTAAAAATAAATCATAAGCTATATGGTTTTCAGCAGGTCTAATTTTTAGTTTAGATAATTGTTCAGGGGCTAATTGTTTTAATAAAATAGTTGCTATTTTTTGTGCTACCTCCTCTTGAATGGCGAAAACGTCTTCAAAATCTCGAATATATTTATTCGACCATAAATGATATCCGTCAGCGACTTTAATCAACTGTGCAGTAATCCGTATTTTATCTCCTTGCTTTTGAATACTACCTTCTAAAACATAGTTAACTTTTAAGATTTTACCTATTTCTTCGATAGTTACTTCTTTATTTTTAAAAGAAAAAGAGGAGGTTCTACCAGCTACTTTTAATTCGGTTAATTGTGCTAAAGCATTCAATATTTCTTCTGAAATTCCTTCTCCAAAATAGACTTGGTCCTTCCCTTCACTCATATCTAAAAAAGGTAAAACAGCTATTGATGGCTCGACTTTACTATTATCAGTTAGGATATTTTTTGGGTTCACCAAATACAAACCTATTACCGTTGATAATAATAGGATACCTAAAAATACCCAAAGAGCATTTATTTTATAAGTCCACAGTCTGTTCAATTTCTTTATAGTTTTATGAAGCACCTAAAATATCTATCTTCAAAATTATGGAAACTACTAGTTTTTCGCTTTCGGTATTGTTGCAATCTCTTTCTATATTGTTGTATTTTTTAGAGAATTCATTTCAATTATTGTTGCACGATAAAGATATATGGCAATTCAATTAATTGAAAATGAATTATTTACGTGTTGTATTAGGACTTTCTCCATATTTTTCTTTAAAAACTTGAGAGAAGTAAACAGGAGACTTAAAACCAACTTGATAAGCGATTTCAGAAATGGATAATTCAGTAGAAGCAAGTAAAATTTTAGCTTTTTCTAAGCGAATAAAACGAATATAAATAGCGGTGGACATTCCCGTTAAAGCTTTTATTTTTCGATGGGTTTGGGAACGACTAAGATGCAAATGTCGTGCTAATTCATTCACAGAAAAATCTTCGTTGGCTACATTAGCTAAAATAATTTTTTCGACTTTTTGTATAAAATTAGTTATTGGGTTTTCGGTATCACCTAATACTTTTACACTTACTAAACCCGCTTTAATCTTCTCCTGTAATTTGTTGCTAATTTGTCTTAAATTTTCTATACGGATTAATAATTCCGCTTTTTCAAAAGGTTTAGCTAAATAAGCATCTGCACCTTTAGAAAGTCCTGTTAAGCGATCCTCCAGCGTTACTTTTGCCGTCAGTAAAATAATAGGAATATGATTGGTACGTTCATCTGTTTTTAAAATATAACAAACTTCAAAACCATCTTTTTCGGGCATCATTACGTCAGAAATAATGACATCAGGGATCTTCTCAAAAGCCATTTCTATCCCAATTTTTCCGTTTTTAGCATGAATAATTTGGTATTGATTTTCTAGACAGTGGCTTATATAGTGGGCAACATCTTCGTTGTCTTCGATGATTAAAATCAATGGTAAATCGAGCGTCGCTTTTTTATTTGCTGGCAGGCCATTTTTATAAGTATCCGTAAAAGAAGCCGTTAATTGAATGGAGGTTTCTACTTCCTTTAGATTACTCGTATTTTGAATAATAGGAATGTTGATGGTAAACTCCGTCCCTTTTCCTTCTTGGCTATTGACTACAATCGTTCCATCCATCAAGGTTACTAATTCTTTAGTGAAGGAAAGACCAATTCCTGTCCCTACGATAGGGCTGGTAGTTAAATTATTCGATTGATAATAGCGATTAAAAATATTAGGTAATGCTTCTGCTGAAATACCAATACCATTGTCTTTTATTTTTATAGAGAAATAATCCAAACCTTCTGCTTGATTTCGATTTAAATGAATAATTATTTTTCCATGCGGTTCCGTAAATTTGATGGCATTTGACAATAAATTCGACAGGATAATTGCTAACTTGTCTTCATCAAAATCCATTTCTAAATGGTCAATTTCTGAATAAACAACTAGGTTAATTTGTTTAGCTTGTGCTAAAGAATGAAAGCTTTCACTTAGGTATTTTGTAAATGGAATAACATCTCCTTTTTTAAGTTTTAATACTAAATTTCCACTTTCATTTTTAGCTAAATCTAGCATTTGGTTGACCAACTCTAGGAGATTTTTACCATTCCGACGAATCATTTCAATCGGCTTTTCAACTGTAGCCAAATCTTTATGTCCTAATTTTGATTTTAGAACATCTGTCATCCCTAAAATAACTGTTAAAGGGGTTCTAAATTCGTGGGTAAGATTGGTGTAAAATTGATTTTTGAATACCCCTAATTGAGTAACTTGCTGGTTTTCTTGCTGCGCTTTTATTTTTGCTTGTTCCGCTAAATATCGTTTGTAGCCTAGTCCTAAAGAAAAGCATAATAATTCTATCAAAATGCCTGCTTGAATTAAAAAATAGGTATAATCCTTTCCAAATAGGTATTTATCCTTAAGCCTTAAGGAAAGAAGTGGCGGTGCTAAAATGGTAAAAAACAGCAAGCTAACGGATCCAAAAATCAGATACTTAGCCAGTCGATTATTAATTTTAAATAGTTGAATTAGCAAAAGTAATACTAATATGCTCATCCCAATTCGAAAATAATAATGAATAATCCACGCATATTTAATTTCGAAAAATAAAGAAATCGAAGCCGTAAAAAGGAAATAAAAACCAAAAATTCCTAGACTGGTTTTTATTAATTTAGTCAACGATGGATATTGACCTTTTTCATTAATAAAGTAGTGAATAAATAAAGTATAACTGATATACATTAGTATTTCTAGGGGCACTTTACCTTTATTATAATTTGAAAATTGATGATGGAAAATTTTAACAGCATAATTTTCTAAATCTAAAATTATCCAATGCATTAAAAAAAGCAAACCGATATAACTCGCATACCAAAAAAAAGCTTTGTCTTTGTATTGGACAAATTGAAGAAAGGAAAATAAGGTGGCAAAAAACAGCATTCCCAAAAAGAAACCATCAAATAACAAATAAGGAAAATGGTCTAAACTTTCTGTTTTTAAAAAGTAGTAAGGAGATTGTAATCTTGGTTGGAATACTGCCGTTAAATATAATTCATCCGAGGTCCTAACAAATATTTGGTAGCTTGTTTTTGGTAAAAATTTTACAGGTAATGCAGACATACTTGATACATCCAAGCCCAATTCATTTATTCCTTTTAAACGCTAGGTTCGCCCAAAATTAGTTAATAAAATAAAATATTATCAAAATAATATTTTGATTTATGTTTAAAATGCAGAATTTTATTTATTTTAAATAAACTCTTTTCAGGTTATTATTTTAGGGTTAA
>Ga0208544_10001101_pt1 | contig 19171 bp, 19 predicted proteins | sample DEB08_DNA_9_FD_184526 | JGI IMG/M metagenome (GOLD analysis project Ga0208544, IMG submission 184526) | Aqueous microbial communities from the Delaware River and Bay under freshwater to marine salinity gradient to study organic matter... | ecosystem: Environmental > Aquatic > Marine > Coastal ... | reverse complement strand
CTCAGAGGCAAGTCAACGCAAAGTAAAAGGAACGATTCATTGGGTAAATCAAGAAACGGCTATTGCTGCTCAAGTTAATCTTTATGATCGTTTATTTAGTGACGAAAGTCCAGATCAGCACAAGGATCAAGAGTTCACAGAATTCATCAACCAAGATTCTTTAAAGCAGATTACCGCACAAGTAGAACCCTCTTTGGTTAACCTAACTCCAGGAACCAATGTTCAGTTTCAACGCTTAGGTTATTTTGTTACGGATACGGATTCAACTGCAGAGCATCTTATATTTAATAAAACTGTTGGTCTGCGTGACACTTGGGCAAAAAAAGCAAATAACTAGAAACAAAAAAGGCGCAACATTGTTGCGCCTTTTTATCTTTATAAAGTAGAAACTATTCTTTCTTCTTTTTCTCATTCTGTTCTTTCATTGCTTCACCAATTTGGTTACTTGCCGAAAAGGATGCAACCATATTGTTTAACATATCACTCCCTGCTTGGGGTGAATTAGGCAATAAAATTAAGTTCGAATTCGTGTGCTCTCCAATGGATTGAAGTGTGTCGTAATGTTGCGTAACAACAATCAAAGCCGAGGCTTCTTGAGAGTTTATTCCCACACCATTTAATACGTCAACAGACTCCTCCAGACCTCGTGCAATCTCTCTTCTCTGATCCGCGATACCTTGCCCTTGAAGGCGTTTACTTTCTGCTTCCGCTTTTGCTTTTTCAACAATCAAAATACGTGCAGCATCTCCTTCATATTGTGCAGCAACCTTTTCACGTTCTGCAGCATTAATTCGGTTCATTGCTTCTTTTACTTGTCCATCAGATCGATATCCGTAACTAATGCTTTGATGATATCATAACCATAATTGGTCATTGCTTCATTCAGCTCTCCTTTTACAGCATTTGCAATATCATTTTTCTTTTCAAAAACATCATCCAGCTTCATCTTTGGTACTTCTGCTCGAATCACATCAAAAACATAAGACGTAATTTGATCTTGTGGGTAGTCCAATTTATAGAAGGCATCGTATACACTAGCAGTTACCACCTTATATTGAACGGAAACCTTCAGTTTTACAAAAACATCATCTTTAGTTTTTGTTTCTACAATCACATCCAATTGAAGGATTTTAAGACTCATGCGTCCTGCAATTTTATCCACCAACGGGATTTTTAGGTGTAAGCCAGGTTGTCGGATTCCAACAAATTTCCCAAAACGTTCAATAATTGCAGCTGTTTGTTGTTTGACAATAAATAACCCTGATGCGAGTAGCACCAAAACTATAAATAGAATAATGTACGTAACTATGTTCATAGGTTTAAATTTTGGTTAAAGTTGTTTTCTTAGAAGTTCTAAACGTTCTAATATACTGTTTTTTCCAATAACTTTCACCACTTCCACAATATCTGGTCCTGACAAACTACCAACAGCTGCCATACGTAAGGTCTGCATTACTGCTCCCATTCCGATTGATTTTTCTTTACAATAACGAAATATAGCATCCTTAAATTCATCGAGACTGTTGTCTTGTATCAACTGATATATGTCTGTTATAAGAGGGTCTAATTCTAGTTTACTGATTTTCTGCATCCCTTTTTCATCATAAACTTTAGGACTGTTAAGGAACATATCACATAAGACTGGGATGTCGTTTAGTAGTACAATTCGCTCCTGAATGAGCGTTACTATTTTCAATATTGCTTTTGAATCGAAATGGTCATTTAATTCTGTGCTTCTTTTCAAAACTAATGATTTCGCATCTTCGATATTCAAACGCTGAACGTGTTGCTGATTTACCCACTTTGCCTTTTCGTAATCAAATCGTGCACCTCCTTTTTGAACTTCTTTTAAATCAAACGCATCCACGATTTCTTCTAAGGACATGATTTCATCTTCTGCATTTGAACTCCATCCCAATTGAGCAATATAGTTTATATGTGCAGCGGGTAAAAAGCCTTTTTCTTTATAGCCTTCAAATTCTCCATTCCAAGCAATTGGAAATACAGGATACCCGTTTTTGTCACCATCTCGTTTACTCAGCTTTCCTTTTCCCGATGGGTTTAAGATCAATGGTAAATGCACAAACTTTGGTTTATCCCAACCGTAAATTTCATACAGTAGGGTATGAATCGGAAGGGAGGGAAGCCATTCTTCACCACGGATAACGGTTGTAATTTCCATACAATGATCATCAATTACGTTTGCCAAATGATAGGTTGGTGTTCCGTCGGCCTTCACCAAAACCTTGTCTTCAAGTTCATTACTGTTTACGCGAACGGTTTTACGAATTTCATCTTCACTCACAATCTCTATATCCGGCTGTACTAATAATCGTATCGTATAGGCTTCTCCATTTGAAATCCGCGCCTTTGTTTCTTCTTCTGAAAGATTGAGTGAATTGTCAAACGTAGCTCGATTAGCATAATTATATTTAAAAGCACCAGTTTCTTTTTCTGCTTTGGTTCGCGCTTCGTTTAAACTTTCCGCTGAGTCAAAAGCATAGTAAGCACCTTTTTTTTCTAGAAGCTCTGTGATGTGAATCTTATATATATCATTTCGTTCGCTCTGACGATAGGGTCCAAATGCTCCCGGCTTTTTCACACTCTCATCTGGACTAATTCCTGCCCAAGCCAAACTTTCAAATATATATTTTTCACTAGCATCAACTTTTCGTTTTTGATCGGTATCTTCAATCCTTAACACAAAGACTCCTTTATTCTTCTTAGCATATAAATAATTGAATAGTGCAGTTCGAACTCCTCCAATATGAAGAGGTCCGGTCGGGCTAGGTGCAAAACGTACGCGTTCTAACATTTCCTTTTAATTTTTTACAAATATAGTCTCTCTCCTTCATTTTTCCATCACTTGATATTCTGTATATTTGCCGAGTAATGCAGAAGACACAATTTCATAATATTCCAGCTCCTTCTATTTCCCTTTCAGATTTGAATCTTTGGATGGAACGTTTATGTGAACATTATAAAGTTGCGATTGATCAATTCGCTGTAAACTTTATTGGAAAAGAAAAAATGCTAGAAATGAATCAAAAATATTTGAATCACGACACGCATACCGACATTTTGACCTTTGACTATGGAAATCAGCAGGTTATAAATGCGGAGCTATTTGTCTCTGAGTACATGTGTGCCCTTAATGCCGCCGAAAACGGTCAAAGGCTTGAAAGTGAATGCCTTAGACTAATATCGCACGGTTTTCTACATACAATTGGTTTTTTAGACAAAAAACCAGAAGATAAATTATTAATGACCGAACAAGAAGACCTTTGTCTTCAAATGTTCCACGTGAAACAATAAAGATGTTTACAACACCCTATGATGTTATCGTTGTTGGAGCTGGACATGCTGGCGCAGAAGCTGCAGCTGCAGCTGCCAATATGGGATCCAAAACACTTTTGGTAACTATGAACCTCCAGACCATTGGTCAAATGTCTTGCAATCCTGCAATGGGTGGAATTGCTAAAGGGCAAATCGTTCGAGAAATTGATGCGCTTGGTGGCTACAGCGGAATCGTTTCTGATGTAAGTGCGATTCAATTCAAAATGCTTAACCGTTCCAAGGGTCCAGCAATGTGGAGTCCAAGAGTACAGTCCGACCGAATGATGTTCGCTCAGGCTTGGAGGGATCGTTTGGAACAAACTCCCAATCTGGATTTTTATCAAGACATGGTTCAAGACCTTTTATTTGACGGCGACACCGTTACAGGAGTTGTCACTTCATTGGGTTTAAAAATATATTCCAAAACTGTTATCCTTACTAATGGAACTTTTCTAAACGGACTTATCCATATTGGAGATAAAAATTTCGGTGGTGGTAGAGCTGGCGAAAGCGCTTCAACTGGGTTGACTGCAACGCTTCTTGAAAAAGGCTTTGAGTCTGGAAGAATGAAAACGGGAACTCCACCACGCGTAGATGGACGTTCGCTTAATTTTGACCTTATGGAAGAACAGCCAGGAGACCCTGAGCCTGTCAAATTCAGTTATTCCCCCGAAACTAAACCATTAACCAAACAACGTAGTTGCCATATTACGTATACGAGTGATGAAGTACACGACACTTTGCGTAAAGGTTTTGATCGCTCTCCAATGTTCAATGGTGCTATAAAAAGCCTCGGACCACGTTATTGTCCTTCGATAGAAGACAAGGTTGATCGCTTTGCAGATAAAAATCGTCATCAGGTTTTTGTTGAGCCCGAAGGTTGGAATACGGTAGAATACTACATCAATGGTTTTTCTACTTCTCTTCCAGAAGATGTACAGTTTGATGCTTTGAGAAAAGTTAAAGGTTTTGAAGCTGTAAAATTCTTCAGGCCGGGATATGCAATCGAATATGACTATTTTCCACCAACCCAACTTACGCACAGTTTACAGACAAAGCTGGTAAAAGGTTTGTTTTTTGCAGGTCAAATCAATGGAACAACAGGTTATGAAGAGGCAGGTGCACAAGGTCTGATGGCTGGAATTAATGCTCATCGTTATCATAAAGGTGAATCTGATTTTCAGCTAAAGCGAAGTGAAGCTTATATCGGAGTTCTAATAGATGACCTCATTACAAAAGGAACAGAAGAGCCTTATCGTATGTTTACCTCCAGAGCAGAATATCGTACGCTGCTAAGACAAGACAATGCAGATTTGCGTTTAACTCCCCTCGGATATAAATTAGGTTTAGCTAGTGAAGATCGTTTGGCTGCGGTAAACACAAAGGTTGAGCATACTGCTTTGTTAAAAGATTTTTATTCGAAAACAAGTGTTCTTCCCGAAGAGGCTAACCCTTTTCTAGAGGCTAAGAATTCATCCCCAATGCGTCAGTCAGACAAAATGGTTAAGATTTATTCGCGTCCAGGGATTGACTTGAAGGACATGCGTAAGCTCCCAGCTGTGTCCGAGTTTATAAATCTACATAACATCAGTCAAGATGTCCAAGAACAAGTTGAGGTACAAATTAAATATTCGGGCTATATCGAAAAAGAACGTTTGAATGCTGACAAGCTTAATCGTCTTGAAGCCGTCAACATTCCAGCCTCATTTGATTACGACATTCTTGCGTCTTTATCTTATGAAGCAAAGGAGAAATTAAACAAAATTAAACCGCAAACCATATCGCAGGCTTCACGAATAAGTGGCATCAAACCAAGTGATATCTCTGTTTTGTTGGTAAAGCTAGGACGGTAATGTTTCACGTGGAACATAAATAAAGCGTGTATGAAAAAGGACCTTTGTTCAACTCAAGACTATCTGGTTTCTGGAGAAACCTTTTCTATTCGATGGGATGAGTCGAAAGGTTTTGCCGTTACCCATCCGCAGCCAGCTGAAGACAAGCTGGGATCATATTACGAATCAGATGCCTATATTTCTCACAATGAATCCCAACAAAGTGTCGTTGGATTTTTGTACCGATTTGCACGCAAATACATGTTTCGCATCAAGCATAATATGTTCAAAAGACTGCTACCAGTCGATGCAACAATTTTAGATTATGGTTGTGGAACAGGAGGTTTTTTGGAATACACATCAAGCCAATCGTATAAATCTTTTGGTGTTGAAACAAGTGCAAATGCACGAGATCAAGCAATAAGAAAAAACCTAACCGTAGCAGCGTCATGGGAAAAACTTTCTCAAGAAAAATTTAATTTAATTAGTATGTGGCATGTTTTAGAACATGTTTCAGACTTAGATCAATGTGTTCAAGAGATACGGAAGCGACTCAACACAAACGGCATTCTATTAATTGCCATTCCAAACCTAAACGCTTTCGACGCTTTACACTATGCAGAATTTTGGGCAGCCTTCGATGTGCCTCGTCACCTTTGGCACTTTTCTCAGCGTGGAATCAAACAGTTGATTGAGCCTAATGGTTTTGAACTCATAACGCAGCACCCACTCATTTTAGATGCACTCTATATTGCATACGTTTCCGAAAAACACAAAGGATCTCGATTTGCATTAATCAAAGGGATTTTTAGAGGATTACAATCCAATTGGAAAGCAAAAAAGACAGGAGAATATTCTTCCTTGGTTTACCTATTTCGCAAGACGAAATAATTACAATTCCTTCTTGTTGAGTATACGGGTCATGCGCAAGGCAAAGTCCGAAAAAAGGATTTTTCCATTCGCATTACGATCTACTGCATAACACGTTTCTTCTAATAATTCGATCAACTCTTGTGCATTTCCACTATGAACAAAGGGAGCGAACTTTTCTATTTTAAAACCAGTGAGCGATTGAAAATGAACTAGAGTCGAGGTTTGATAAGAAACTAATAGCGCTTGACGAATAAAATGAAGACTATACAAAAGAAATTCTTTTTGAAGCGTTCTCCCTAAAGACCCCATTGTATTTGCCCAACTCATCAAGTCGATTACAACACTTTTATTACCGCTTGCTTTAAACGCACCACGAAGACATTGAACAAACAAAATTTCATATTCTTTTTGCTGTTCTATGTTTTGGAAAGACTCAAGAGCTTTCCCCAAACTTCCTTCCGCATTAGCAGCATAAAATACTGCAAGATTTTCTTCACACCCTTTGCGTACCAATTCCTCTTTAATGATATCTGTATTAAGTGGTTTTAATGAAGACAGCTGGCATCGTGATTTGATAGTAGGCAATAAGTCTAATTCGTTTGCCACAACAAAGATAAAGAAGGTTTTGTTTGGCGGCTCTTCAATTAATTTTAGCAGTTTATTACCAGACTGTATGTTCAATTTGTCAACACCCCAAAGAACACAAACCTTTGCACCACCAGAAAACGATTTCAAATTCAAAGCTTTAAAAAGAATATCGATTTCATCTACACTGATGTTCCCTTGTTTGTTTTCAGATCCAATCGAAAGCATCCAATCGTTTGATCCGCCGTAAGGAGTTTGACTTACGAATGAACGAAATTGTTTTATGTAATCAGAACACTTGGGTTTGCTGCTAACAGAAACAGATGTTGCTACTGGAAAAACAAAGTGTAAATCGGGGTGTTCAAGAAAAAATGAGGCCTCTTTTCCCTTATTTATGTGAGGCGTAAGGCTTTGTTCGTCCCACAACATCTCAAGTGCAACAGCAACAGCTAGTGCAAGACCTCCACGTCCCGAACTGTCTATAAAACACTGACTATGAGGAATTTGATTTGATTTCAGGGAAGAAATTAATTTTTCTTTTAGTGGCTCTTGCCCAAGAATTTGATTGATAAACATCTTCAAAGATAATCTAATTTTAATTTCAAAAAGCTTTCTGTTCTTGCTGCTATAGTTTCGGTTTATTCCATTATTTTTGCGGTAAAATTTTTTATAATGAAGACCCTTGAAAAGCTTTCACTGAACAACGAAAAGGTTTTAATTCGTGTTGATTTTAATGTGCCTTTGAGCGAAGAAGGCAAGGTTACAGACGATACAAGAATCAGAGCTGCAAAACCCACGATCGATTACATTTTATCGAAAGGCGGCAGTTGTATATTAATGTCACATTTGGGTCGTCCAAAAGGCAAAGATCTCAAGTTTTCACTGCAACAAATTCAACAAACCATTTCCGACATTTTGGAGCTTCCAGTTAATTTTGCTCCAGACTGTGTTGGAACAGCAACCCAAGAGCTTGCAAATACACTTCAGAACGGGCAGGTTTTATTGTTAGAAAATCTTCGATTTTACGACGAAGAAACCCAAGGAGACGAAGACTTTGCTAAACAACTATCAAACCTAGGGTCGGTATATGTAAATGATGCATTCGGTACCGCACACCGTGCGCATGCTTCTACAGCAATCATTGCCTCTTTTTTCCAAAACAAGAAAGCTTTTGGAAAATTACTAGAACAAGAGGTAAAAGCTATTGATCAGGTAATGAAGACAGGTGAAAAACCCGTTTTAGCAATCTTAGGTGGCGCAAAAGTTTCTTCCAAAATAACAATCATTGCAAACATTCTTGATAAAATTGACCACCTGATTATTGGTGGTGGAATGGCTTATACCTTTATAAAAGCACAAGGCGGAAGTATCGGAGATTCCCTCTGTGAAGATGATTATCTTCAATACACAAAAGACTTATTGGAACAAGCCGCAGCCAAAAATGTTCAAATTCATTTACCAATCGATGTTGTTTGTACAGACGATTTCGATAACAACGCCAAGAGTCAAATCAAAGCCATTGGATCTATTCCAGAAAAATGGATGGGACTTGATTCGGGACCAGAAAGTATTGCAAAATTTGCTGCTGTTATTGCACAATCTAAAACCATTCTATGGAATGGACCGGTTGGTGTTTTTGAATTTGAAAACTTTGCTAATGGAACGATCGCTCTAGGAGAAGCAATTGCTCAAAGCACTTCAAAAGGAGCATTTTCACTAGTTGGAGGAGGAGATTCTGTTGCTGCTGTTAAACAATTTGGTTTCGAAAACCGAGTGAGTTATGTGTCAACTGGGGGTGGAGCTATGTTAGAAAGCCTCGAAGGAAAGGACCTTCCAGGAATTGCTGCTTTGAGAGACTAGTGTTGCTGTCGTTTTTTATTTAGGCTATTGGAATGGTTTTTGCGTATATTACAATTCAAGAAAAGGAAAATTCCTATGAAAAAATACACCCTCATTTTAGCTTTTATTGCAACGGCCTGTTCTTCTAAAAAAGACCAACGTTACGTTCCAGATTCTAATGGAAACCTAAACCAAATCACTGTTGTAATGAATAACACACAATGGGAAGGTGTTTTAGGTGATGCCGTTCGTGACGAAATTGCTACGATTTATGAAGGCCTTCCGATGGACGAACCTCGTTTTTCATTAAAGCAACTGCATCCAAAAGCTTTTGATGGTTTTGCACGAAACAGCCGCAATATTCTGTGGTTTAAAAAAGACAGCCTTGCTACTTTTGACTTGAGGCAAGATCAATTTGCTAAGCCACAAATTGTTGCTTTTTTTAAAGGCGAAGATCAAGAACTTATGGCAGAGTATGTTCGTGAAAATGCTACCCTTATTCAGGGCTTGTTTCAGGAAAACGAACGCAAAGAAAAGCTAAGAAGGATTAAAAAATCTAGGGCTAAAGAAAGTACGCTCGAAGACCGATTTAATATTAGTCTTACGTATCCATCGGCGTACAAAACCGTTAAAGACACCACTAACTTTATTTGGATTGAAAAACCAGTACAAAAAGGAACACTGAATCTGATCGTATATACACTCCCGTTAAACGAAGTGTCTTCGAATCCGTTAACTCAGATTAAGAATATGCGCGATTCTATCGGAAAACTATACGTTCCTGGGAGATTGCCAGGCAGCCATATGATAACTGAAGAAGCCTATCTTCCGTATCTATTCAAAACAGAATTGGATGGAAAAGAAGCTTATTTGACTAAAGGAATGTGGGAAGTGAAAAAAGACTTTATGGCCGGACCTTTTGTTAATTATAAGGTTAAAGACGAAAAGAATGATCAATGGATCGTTGTTGAAGGCTTTGCCTTTGCGCCATCTTTAAGCAAGCGAGATTATATGTTCGAATTGAACACCATTATATCTTCGTTTAAACAAAAGAAATAAAAGAGAATTAGTCTTTCTTCTTTTCAATTTTAGAAGCATCTTCTTCGTCTTCTTTTGTAGCATTTTTAAATTCCTTGATTCCGCTTCCTAGTCCACGCATCAATTCAGGAATTTTTCTACCTCCAAAAAGTAATAAAACGACAAGAACGATGAGGATTATTTGAGGGCCTCCAATCATTCCTAAAAAAACTACTGAACTTATCATATCATTGATTTTGAACAAATGTAAAAAGAATTATTATAGCGAATCCATATTTTGATCAGGGAAAGCAGTAATTTTTAACCTAGGGTTTCTTTATATTTGTACTAGATCATGGAAAAAGCACCAAAAAAAAGAGGGAAATTAAAGCAAAAACTACTGAACAAGTACCGTTTAGTGGTTTTGAACGAAGAAACGTATGAAGAACACCTGTACTTCCGTTTGACGCGTTTGAATGTTATGATTATTTCCATTCTCTTAATTTCGATCTTTGTAACCGGGACCGTTTTTTTAATTGCTTCCACACCGCTCAAAGAGTTTATGCCGGGCTATTCTTCCACAGCAATGCGCGCACAGGCAGCAGAAAATGCGATAAAACTAGATTCTTTAAGCCGAGCCTACGATCAATCCATTCGATACTTAAATTCCATTCAACAAGTACTTGTAGGCGACCTTAAGTTCGATGAACTTCAAGAAAATCGCATTGAGTTGGATAGTTTTTCTAAACGATCCAAAGCAATTGTTTCAACCAATGTTGATGATTCTCTTTTAAGAGCAATTGTAGATCAAGAAGACAAGTATAATTTTCAAGGAGGCTCTAAGAATAAGGTTGACTTTGTTCTGTTTCCTCCTGCCAAGGGTGACCTATCGCAAACCTATGATCCCGCAAACAAACACTATGCAGTTGATATTGTACTCAAAGAAAACGCTCCAGTAAAAGCAGTAGCCGAGGGAACTGTTATTTTTTCTGAATGGACAGCAGGTACAGGTCACGTAATCATTATTGAACATCCGTACGGATTGATTTCTGCGTACAAACACAACGCTTCATTGAGCAAGCAACAAGGGGACTTCGTGGTTGCAGGAGAAGTGATCGCTTCTGCTGGAAATACAGGAGAACTATCCACAGGATGGCATTTGCATTTTGAGCTTTGGAGTGATGGATATCCCATGAATCCTGAGAATTTTATTGACTTTTCTAAATAATATTACAAAAGAATGAAGCAATTAGCAGCAAAAATATTTGCTAGAATCATCTTTAAGAGAAATCAAAAATGGGTAAATAACCCCGTAAAAGCACAACAAGACACCTTCCAAAAACTTATTGCATCTGGGAGTAAAACCCTTTTTGGAGAAGACCATAGTTTTTCTTCCATCGCACAACCATCGGATTTTGCTAAACAGGTTCCCGTTCGAGACTATGAAGGGTTACGCTCCTATGTAGATCGAATTGTTGCTGGAGAAGAAGATATATTATGGCCCGGAAAACCAATCTATTTTTCCAAAACAAGCGGAACAACTTCTGGAGCCAAATACATTCCGATTACCGAGGAATCTATGCCAACGCACATCACCGCAGCACGTGACGCCTTACTTACGTATATACATTATACAGGAAAGGCAGATTTTTTAAAGGGCAAACAAATCTTTGTTCAAGGCAGCCCAGAGTTAGATTACAAAAACGGAATTGCTTTAGGACGTTTATCAGGAATTGTAGCACACTATGTGCCTTCTTACTTGCAAAAAAGTAGTATGCCCAGTTGGGAAACAAACTGCATCGAGGATTGGGAAGAAAAAGTGGAAGCTATTGTTGCAGAAACAATACCCGAAAACATGACGCTGATTGGAGGGATTCCTTCTTGGGTTCAGATGTATTTCGAAAAAATAAAAAGCCAAACCAATCAAGATGTTGGTGCTCTGTTCAAAAACTTCTCTCTCTTCGTTTACGGAGGAGTTAATTTTGAACCGTATAAAAGTGTTTTTAAAAACCTCATTGGACGTTCAGTTGACACCTTGGAACTGTTTCCAGCTTCTGAAGGGTTTTTTGCTTATCAAGACATTCCCAATCAAGAAGGTTTGCTCTTACTTTTGAACAATGGGATTTTCTATGAGTTTATACGGGTAGACGAAATACAACAAGAAAACCCAAAACGATATACCCTTGGTGAAGTAGAAATAGGAGTTAATTATGCCCTAATAATTTCTACTACAGCTGGTTTATGGGCTTATAATATTGGAGATACCGTTCGTTTTGTTTCTACAGCGCCTTATCGTTTGGTGGTAACTGGAAGAATCAAACATTTTATTTCTGCTTTTGGAGAACACGTTATCGGGAAAGAAGTAGAAACAGCACTAAAGAGAGCAACAGAAGGAACACCCATTCGGGTCCGGGAGTTTACCGTTGCCCCGCAAGTAAAGCCCGAAACAGGCTTGCCTTATCACGAATGGTGTATTGAATTTGATCAAGCGCCAGAAGACATGGTAGCATTTGAGACGGCTTTAGATGCAGAAATGGAAAAGCAAAATGTGTATTATCAGGATTTGATTCAAGGAAAAGTATTACGTAAACTAGTTGTAAAGCCGATCATAAAACAAGGCTTTGAAAAGTATATGAAATCGATTGGCAAATTGGGTGGACAAAACAAAGTTCCACGTTTAGCCAACGATCGTAAAATAGCAGACGCTCTGCAAAAAACTCAATAAAATGGATGCAAAAACACTCATTACAGGAGGGTTAGGGTTTATAGGATCAAATTACATTGATTATATATTAGAAGCTAAGCCATTCGAAAACCTATTGGTTTTAGACAAGAAGACCTATGCTGCAGATCCAGACGCACTAAAACGCTGGGAGGGTAACGCTCGACTAAGCTTTATCGAAGGAGATATTTGTGATGCTCAGCGTTTAAGTCAAATATTTCTAGAAAACAACATACAAGGAGTAGTTCATTTTGCTGCAGAATCTCATGTTGACAATTCGATTAGTGGTCCACAAGCTTTTGTTGAAACCAACATTATGGGAACTTTCCAGCTTTTAGAAGCCGCTCGAAAAACTTGGATGGATACAAACCAAAGTAAAAAGACAGGGTATGAAAATGCTCGTTTTCACCACATCTCAACCGATGAGGTTTATGGTGCTTTAGGACCAAAAGGAGCCTTTACTGAAAAAACAGCTTACGCGCCCAACAGTCCTTATAGCGCATCCAAAGCCGCATCAGATCATTTGGTTCGAAGTTATTTTCATACCTACGGCTTGCCCGTTGTAACAACCAATTGTTCCAATAATTTTGGACCCTACCAGCATCAAGAAAAATTGATCCCTACGATCATTAGAAAAGCAATTCAAGAAAAACCCATTCCCATTTATGGAACGGGAAAAAACATTCGGGATTGGCTTTTTGTACTCGATCATTGTATTGCCATTCAAACTGTTTTTAAAAAAGGAACTTTAGGGGAGGTTTATTGTGTGGGAGGCGATAGTGAAAAAACAAACTTGGATCTCTGTGCTGCCGTTATTCAAATCTTAGACAGCATACAACCACGATCCAACGGAGAATCTTACGCTACATTAATCACACATGTTCCCGACCGTCTAGGCCATGATTTTCGATACGCAATTGACGCAACTAAAATCAAGAATGAATTGGGTTGGAGCGCTCAGACTTCTTTTGAAGAAGCACTACAGATTACAGTAGAACACTACCTAAACAAAAGGAACAGATGAAAGGAATTATTTTAGCTGGAGGGAAAGGAACACGATTATATCCTTTGACTAAAGCGATCAGCAAGCAACTCATGCCCATCTATGACAAGCCCATGATATACTATCCCTTGGCAACTTTAATAGAAGCAGGAATTCGCGAAATATTGATTATTACCACCCCTGAAGACATGCCCTTATTTCAAAGCTTATTGGGCGATGGATCACGAATCGGTTGTTCTTTTAGTTATGTAGAACAAGCAGAACCAAACGGTTTGGCGCAAGCATTTATTCTAGGAGAAGACTTCATACAAAACGATCCTGTTGCGCTTATTTTGGGAGACAATTTATTTTATGGGACCCATTTTATAGAGCAACTAAAAAAACACGCCTCTTACGATGGCGGGATGATTTTTGCTAGTAAAGTAAGCGATCCGCATCGGTACGGAATTGTTCAATTTGATGCGAACAGAAAAGCAATCGACATTGAAGAAAAACCAACGCATCCTAAATCATCTTATGCAGTCCCGGGAATTTATTTTTATGATAATACGGTGGTCGAAAAAGCAAAGCAACTTAAACCAAGTTCAAGAGGAGAATTAGAAATTACAGACCTAAACCGGCTGTATATGGACGAAAACCGTTTGCATGTTGAGGTTCTAGACCCTGGCACTGCATGGTTGGATACAGGTACCATCGAATCATTGATGGAAGCCAGTCAGTTTGTACAAGTAATTCAATCCAGACAAGGTATACTCATCGGAGCGATAGAGGCGGCCGCTTACCAGTCGGGAGCAATCGATAAAAAGCAGTTGAGCCTTCTAGCAGACGAGCTTGAAAAAACAGTTTACGGGACGTATTTAAAATCGCTGATTTCAGAATAATATGGATGTTCAAAAAACTACAATTGCAGATTGTTGGCTTATAAAGCCAAAGGTGTTTAAGGACGACCGTGGTTATTTTTATGAAAGTTTTCAAAAAGAACGTTTTGAAGCATTAACTAAAATGGTTTTTAATCCCATTCAGGACAACGAAGCTTTTTCGACCTATGGAGTTGTCCGCGGGTTGCACTTACAAGAAGCGCCGCATGCACAAGCAAAATTAGTTCGCGCACTTCAGGGAACCATTATGGACGTTGTTGTTGATTTAAGAAAAGAAAGCTCCACTTTTGGAGCAGTAGCTACAGCTGTGCTGAGTCAGGAAAACAAAGAGCAATTATTTGTTCCTATAGGTTGTGCTCACGGCTATGCCGTGCTAAGCCCAGAAGCAGTTGTTTTTTATAAAACAGATGCTTACTATCATCCAGAAACAGAAAGCGGTATTTTGTATAACGATGCAGAGCTGAATATCGATTGGGGTATCCCAGAGGAGAAACAAATTTTAAGTGATAAAGATCACCTTTGGCCAACCTTTAAAAACTATACTCTGTGAAACGGATTTTAGTTACAGGAGCCAACGGCCAATTGGGTACAACCCTCAAACAGCAAAGTTTGGGATCAGAAGACCAATGGGTTTTCTGTGGACGAGAGGCAATAGACATTACCGATTCGTATTCGATCACTTCTTTTTTGGAAAATCAAAGCTTCGATTTCTGTATCAATTGTGCAGCCTATACCCATGTTGAAGGCGCAGAAACAGAAATTGACGCAGCTCGCGCTTTAAACGTAGAAGCTGTTAAAAACCTCGTTGCGGCTTGTAACGAAAAACAGATTACGCTGCTGCATATTTCTACAGACTATGTATTCGATGGTACCAAAAAAACGCCTTATGTCGAAACGGATCCAACAGCGCCTCTCAATCAGTATGGTAAAAGCAAGTTGCAAGGGGAGCAGTTTATCCAGCAAAATGCAGCCGCTTTTTATATCATACGAACGTCGTGGTTATACAGTAAAACTTTAGGCGCCAATTTTTATAGTACCATTCTAAATAAAGCCAAAAATGGCGATCCGTTGACAGTCGTTAACGATCAAGTCGGCACACCAACCGATGTTGCGCATCTGGCGGAATTTCTTTTCAATATGATAAAAAAAGAACCGGAATATGGTCTTTATCATTTTTCGGATGAACAGATCATGACCTGGTATGACTTGGCGGTTGCGATTGTAAAAGAACATCAACTTGAAGTCTCTGTTGCACCGAGTACAACAGCAAGTGGCGGAGCAGTTCGCCCAAGATACAGTCCTCTTTTTTCTAATAAGAAGTTTTGAAAACCTATAGTGTAATCATACCCGCGCACAACGAAGCGAACTTTTTAGAAGGGATGCTACAATCGCTATGCGAGCAAACGGTTTCTGCTTTAGAAATCATTTTGGTGAACGATAACGCTACCGATGACACAGAAACCATTATGCAGCGCTTTTCTGCAGCACACAAAAACATCAGCTATGTAAACCACGAATCTGAAGCAGCACATTTGCCTGGCGCCAAAGTGATTCATGCATTTGCTTTTGGACTCAAACACCTTAAGCAACCCTATGATGTCCTTGTTAAATTAGATGCGGATCTACTTTTACCCAAAGATTATTTTGAAACAATTTTAGCTGTTTTTGAAGACCCGAAAGTTGGAATTGCAGGGGGCTTTTGTTATGAGCAAAACAAGGCAGGGGATTGGGTATTGAACCACCCCATGGGGCAGGATCATGTTCGAGGTGCATTTAAAGCCTATTCCAAAGATTGCTTTGCAGCCATCGAAGGACTTCGTCCAGCCATGGGGTGGGACACGGTAGACGAGCTTTTGGCGCGTTATTTCGGCTTTTCTGTACAAACCCTCCCACAGCTTCGTGTAAAACACAGACGCCCCATAGGAGCAGGATATGCGCCCCAAGCAGCACAGTTTCAAGGAGCAGCTTTTTATGTGTTGCGCTACGGTTGGTTGCTTTCTGTTTTGGCGAGTCTTAAAAATGCAATTCTAAAAAAGAGCTTTCCCGCTTTTTTTCGCTTACTTAGTGGATACCGAAAGGCAAAAAGTGAACAGCAACCGTTCTTAATCAATGCCGAGCAAGGGAAATTTATTCGAGCGTATCGGTGGAATAAAATCAAGAACAAAAAGAAGGCATAACATACGATACGGATGGATCTTCCGTTTTAATACAAACACAAAAAGAGCATGAAAATAGCGGTTATAGGATCAGGATATGTAGGCTTAGTATCGGGAACCTGCTTTGCAGAAACCGGGAATCAAGTCCTTTGTGTAGATAATAATCAGGAAAAAATAACAGCCATGCAGGCTGGCAAAATCCCGATTTATGAACCGGAACTAGAAACACTTTTTCAACGCAACCGAGCGGCCAACCGCTTGCATTTTTCGTCCGACTTAGCCGAAGCTGTTGCTTTTGCGGAGCTTATTTTCCTTGCCCTTCCCACCCCAGAATTAGAAGATGGGGGCGCGGACCTAAGCTATGTGCTTCAAGTTTCTAAAGAAATTGCAGCCTTGGCTACAGAATATAAAATCATTGTCAATAAAAGCACCGTGCCGGTTGGAACAACGCGTCAGGTACAAGAGCTTTTCGATACCAGTTGTGCTGCTTCGGTAGACGTAGTTGCCAACCCCGAATTTTTGAAAGAAGGTTTTGCCGTGCAAGATTTTATGAAACCCCAACGGGTTGTGATAGGATCTTCATCGGAACATGCCATTGCACAATTACAAAAACTATACGCACCCTATATGCGAACAGGTAACCGTTATCAAATAATGGATTGTGTTTCTGCTGAGTTGACCAAATATGCTTCCAATGCTTTCTTGGCAACCAAGATTAGTTTTATGAACGAGATTGCCAATTATTGTGAATTGGTAGGCGCTAATGTCGATCATGTTCGTCAGGGTATGGGGAGTGATGATCGAATCGGGAACCGCTTCTTGTTTCCCGGAATCGGATATGGGGGTTCTTGTTTTCCAAAAGATGTAAAAGCCCTCAAAAAACTGGGAGATGATTTGGAGCAACCCTTTGCTATATTAAGTGCTGTTGATCGCGTAAATACGGAACAGAAAAAAGTGTTTACTGCCAAAATAGAAGCCCATTTTAAAGGCGCTTTACAAGGCAAGAAGTTTGCCCTCTGGGGACTTTCATTTAAACCAGGAACCGATGATGTGCGTGAAGCCCCCGCTTTTTATGTAATCGAAACTCTCTTGAAACAAGGCGCAAGTTTTACCGTTTTCGATCCCGTAGCGATTGAGAATACCCGCAAGCACTTTGGCAATCGCATCCACTATGCCAACGAACCGAACGAAGCCCTACAAAACGCTGATGCTCTTATTGTGTGTACAGAGTGGAACCTCTTCCGTAATCTCGATATTCCTTTGTTCAAAAGCAGCATGCGAGAACCCTTAATTTTCGACGGGCGTAATGTTTTTGATCTCCAAGAAATGGAAGCTGTAGGGATTTCTTATTTCTCCATTGGCCGACCCTAAAGATTTTCTATAGTTTTAGTGTTCTCTGTGTTTAGAGCGAATTTCCATTTAATTTGTATTTACTACATTAGTAATTGAAACTAAAATGGCGCAATGAAAATTATAGACCTATCAAAACCAATTCAATACAATAAGTCGGATCCCTGGTTTATGAAAGTCAAAATAAAACATAAACCTCATAGGAAAGCGAAATGGTTGATCCGTTTTTTAGGATTACCCTTTCGATTATTCCCAAAAAACTTTATTGGCTGGGCAGATGACACCATAAAGAACATGGGAGTGCATGCCACTACACATATTGATGCTCCTTGGCATTATTCGCCCACTACAAATGGACAGAAGTCCAAAACAATTGATGAAGTTCCCTTGGAGTGGTGCTTTGGACAAGGCCTCGTTATTGACATGAAGCACAAGGCAGATTTTGATCCGATTACAAGAAATGATATTCAAGGCTTTTTAAGTAAGAATAAGTTGACGATAAAACCAAAAATGATTGTACTTATTAAAACAGGGAGAGATAAGTTCAATGGCACCAAAAACTTTCATGAAATAGGCACCGGAATGAGCGCCGAAGCAACGGAGTGGTTAATTGACAAAGGCATAAAAGTAATGGGAATTGATTCTTGGGGATGGGACTTACCATTGCCGTATATGCTCAAAACAGCCAAAGAGACGGGAAATTCAGAATTGTTTTGGGAAGCACATTTGGTGGGTAGAGATAAGGAATATTGCCATATGGAACAATTGGTCAACCTCGACGAACTTCCCCATGAAGGCTTCAAAATTGCAGTTTTTCCTTTGAAAATTGTTGGGGCTTCTGCTGCACCAGCTAGAGTAGTTGCAATCTTTGAATAAAGGAGTAACTAAAAGCCATACTAAAGTTCGATCTCATACACCTGTCTAATGTCTCGAGAAGACGAGCCCAATTTAACCGTATAAAGCCCTTTTTCTAGCGCCCAATCGTTTTTAGCTTCGTCCCAATAGCGAATATCGGAAACCGCAATGTTAATTTGGAGTTCCTCTGTTGCGTTGGGTTCTAGGGCGCTACTTTTTGTAAATGCTTTCAGCTCCTGAGGAGATCGATCAATAGTCGAATTGGATTTAGAAACATAAACCTGCACAACCTCTTTTCCGATCCGTTTCCCTGTATTTTGAATTTGTAAGGAGATCTGTATGCTATCTTTTTCAAGAGTAACTGCCGCAGAATTATATTCAAAATCAGTGTACGAAAGACCATGTCCAAAAGGATAGGCAACCGCTAAGTTGGCTTTGTCGAAATGGCGATAACCAACATAAATTCCTTCTTCGTAGTTGGTATAATCTTTGTTTTTAATCTTTTCTCCTTCGGGTCGTGCCTTTTTATTACCAAGCATCATATTGTTTATAAGCCCCAGAATTGTTTGCTGCTCCCCATCTTGCGGGAAATTTTGAGTAGACGCATGATCACTTAGATTAATGGGAAAGGTCACCGGAAGTTTTCCACTTGGATTTACGTTACCACTCAGGAGATCAGCAGCAGAATTTCCGCCTTCTTGTCCCCCTTGCCAAGCCAATAAAAT
>Ga0208544_10001099_pt1 | contig 19204 bp, 21 predicted proteins | sample DEB08_DNA_9_FD_184526 | JGI IMG/M metagenome (GOLD analysis project Ga0208544, IMG submission 184526) | Aqueous microbial communities from the Delaware River and Bay under freshwater to marine salinity gradient to study organic matter... | ecosystem: Environmental > Aquatic > Marine > Coastal ... | reverse complement strand
TGGGCGATGCACAACCGATGCACAAGACATGCACAACGGATACGGCTGGTGATTTATAGCAGGGCGGCGATCAACATGGCCACAGTGGCAAGAAAACCGGCGAACCAGATGACCGAACGCCATGGGGTCAGGCCGAAATAATAGGCGGGGATGTAGACGACGCGGGCGACAAGATAGACCCAGCCGCACGCAGCGGTAAACCCGGTGCCCTTGTCGCCCAACGTAATGACGACGACCGCAATGGTGAACAGGATCAGCGCCTCGAAATGGTTGTTGAGCGCGCGGAACAGGCGGCCCGTTTTCGCGCTGACCTGTTCGATCAGCGGCTTCCCAAGGCGGTCAGGGTCGCGCGGCCCGGCGGTCTTACCAACGCCGAGTTCAAGGTTGGCGGGGACGGACATCAAGGCGAATTGCACGCATTGAAGCAGCGCCGCAAGGGCGAGGGCGGTGAGTTCGGGGGTCATGGATCAGAACAGCGGCAAAAGCATCATCACCAGACCCACCACAGAGGCAAACCATGCGGCGGATCGGACCAAAGGGACGCCGGATGCATAGACAGGGATATAAGCCACCCGCGCCCAGAACCAGATAGCAGCGCCAAACGCCGATGTGCCGTTGCCCTGTTCGGTCACGGCAAGGGTCAGGGCAAGGGCGATGAAGGCAGGAAAGGTTTCCAGATAATTGCGCAAGGACCGCTCTATACGGGCCGCCACCACGGTCTGTTCGCGGGACTCATCCTGCGGTCCAACTGCCCAGCCGAGGCCCTTGCTGAGGTCACTGAAGGTGGCCTGAACCAGCACGTGCACGATCAGAAGGATAACGCCGTAGACGAGGTATTGGAGTTCTGGGGTCATGAGATATCCTTTGGTAAACAATATGGAAGACGAAAATCAATCGCCCTTGGGGCCCGACTTGCAGAGCCGCGCCCGACCCTTCCCCCTAGGCAGGGCGCCTTGCACCCACCCAGTGTCGGGCACCGCCGTTTTTGCCCTCACAAATCCATCAACAACCGCCGTGGATCCTCCAGTGCCTCTTTTACGCGCACAAGGAACGTGACCGCGCCTTTGCCGTCGACGATACGGTGGTCGTAGGACAGCGCCAGATACATCATCGGGCGGATCACGACCTGACCGTTGATCGCCATCGGGCGGTCCTGAATCTTGTGCATGCCAAGGATGCCCGATTGCGGCGGGTTCAGGATGGGCGAGGACATCAGCGAGCCATAGACGCCACCATTGGAGATGGTGAAAGTGCCACCCTGCATCTCGGCCATCGACAGTTTGCCATCGCGGGCGCGACGGCCCTTTTCGGCGATGGCCTTTTCGATCTCGGCAAAGCTGAGGCGGTCGGCATCGCGGATCACCGGGACCACAAGGCCGGAGGGCGTGCCCGCAGCGATGCCCATATGCACGAAGTTCTTATAGACGACATCGGTGCCGTCGATCTCGGCGTTGACCTCGGGGACTTCGCGCAGCGCATGGCAGCAGGCCTTGGTGAAGAAGGACATGAAGCCAAGCTTCACACCGTGCTTCTTCTCGAACAGGTCTTTGTATTCGTTCCGCAGGGCCATCACCTCGGTCATGTCGACCTCGTTATAGGTGGTCAGCATCGCGGCGGTGTTCTGGCTGTCTTTCAGGCGTCTGGCGATGGTCTGGCGCAGACGGGTCATCTTGACCCGTTCTTCGCGCGCGGCATCGTCGGCGGGCACCGGGGCACGCGGGGCTGCGGCGGTCGCCACCGGGGCCGCAACTGCGGCGGCGGCTGCGGGCGCGGTTGCGGCCTTCATCACATCTTCCTTCATGATCCGGCCATCGCGGCCAGTGCCCTGAACCTGATCGGGGCTAAGGCCTTTTTCAGCCATCAGTTTCTTGGCGGACGGCGCATCTTCGCCGGTGTGGCCTGTCGCAGCGGACGGTGCTGCGGCGGCGGTTGGCGCCGCTTGTTCCGCCGGGGCGGAGGCTGCAACGCTGCCACCGATCACAGCCAGCGTTGCGCTGGCATCGACCGTTGTCCCTTCGGGCGCGAGGATTTCGCTCAGCACGCCGGCGGCGGGGGCGGGAACCTCGACGCTGACCTTGTCAGTCTCAAGTTCGCACAGCATTTCGTCCTGCGCGACGGTATCGCCAACCTTCTTGAACCAAGTGGAGACGGTGGCCTCGGTCACGCTTTCGCCAAGGGTGGGAACCATCACATTCACGACGTCGCCGCCGGTGCTTTTGGCGGGAGCCGCCGGGCTTGCCGCCTTGGAGGCGGCGGGCGCCGCCGATGCGGCCCCTGCGGTCAGCGTGGCCAGCAATGCATCGACACCGACGGTTTCACCTTCGGCGGCGACGATTTCGCCCAAGGTGCCAGCGGCGGGCGACGGCACTTCGACGGTGACCTTGTCGGTCTCCAACTCACACAGCATTTCATCGACCGCGACGGCGTCACCGGGTTTCTTGAACCATGTTGCGACCGTCGCCTCGGTGACGCTTTCGCCCAATGTGGGAACGCGAACTTCTACAGACATTGTATTATCCTTCAATCGTCAGCGCGTCGTTCACGAGCGCGGCTTGTTGTGCTTTGTGCTGGCTGGCAAGGCCCGTCGCAGGCGAAGCCGAAGCAGGCCGCCCAACGTAGGACGGGCGTTTCCGCTTTGCCTTGAGGCGGGTCAGAACCCATTCGATATTGGGCTCGATAAAGGTCCACCCACCTTGGTTCTTGGGCTCTTCCTGACACCAGACCATGTCGGCCTGCTTGAACCGCTCCAATTCCTTGGTGAGGCTCAATGCGGGGAATGGATAGAACTGTTCGACCCGCAGGATGTAGATGTCGTCGATCCCCCGCGCATCGCGTTCTTCGAGAAGATCGAAATAGACCTTGCCGGAACACATGACGACCCGCTTGATCTTTTCATCGGCCACCAGCGTCGTGTCGGAATTACCCTTTTGAGCATCATCCCACAGCACCCGGTGGAAGCTTGAGCCGGGCAGGAAATCGGCCGCTTCGGATACCGCAAGCTTGTGTCGCAACAAGGACTTGGGTGTCATCAAGATCAGCGGTTTGCGGAAGCTGCGGTGAATCTGACGGCGCAGGATGTGGAAGTAGTTGGCCGGTGTGGTGCAGTTCGCAACGATCCAGTTATCTTGCCCGCACTGCTGCAAGAAGCGCTCAAGCCGGGCGCTGGAATGCTCGGGGCCCTGCCCCTCATAGCCATGCGGCAGGAGGCAAACCAGACCCGACATACGCAGCCATTTCGACTCGCCCGAACTGACGAATTGGTCGAACATGATCTGCGCGCCGTTGGCAAAATCGCCGAACTGCGCCTCCCACAGGGTCAATGCGTTGGGCTCGGCCAGCGAATATCCGTATTCGAAACCCAGCACCGCATATTCCGACAGCATCGAATCGATGACCTCGTATTGCGCCTGCCCCTCGCGGACACTGTTCAGCGGGTAATACCGATCCTCGGTCTCCTGATTGACAAGAGCGGAATGGCGCTGACTGAAGGTGCCGCGGGTGCTGTCCTGACCGGACAGCCGCACCGGATATCCTTCGGTCAAAAGGCTGCCAAAAGCCATCGCCTCGCCGGTTGCCCAATCGAATCCCTTGCCGGTCGCGAACATCTCGGCCTTGGTTTCCAGCAGGCGCGCGACGGTCTTGTGCAGCGGAAAGCCTTCCGGTGCAGTGGTCAGGGCGCGCCGCAGATCATCCATCGTCTCGCGTTTGATCGAGGTCTTGCCACGCTGGTATTTCGACTGATCGCGGCGGTCCAGATGGCTCCACCGGCCATCCAGCCAATCGGCCTTGTTGGGGCGGTATTCCTTTCCGGCCTCAAACTCGGCATTCAAATGGGCCTGGAAGGCGGCCTTCATGTCCTCGATCTCGCCCTCGGGGATAAGACCGTCCTTGACCAACCGTTCGGTGTAAAGCTGAAGCGTCGTCTTCTGCTTCTTGATCTTGTTATACATGATTGGGTTGGTGAACATGGGCTCGTCGCCCTCGTTGTGGCCAAACCGACGATAGCAGAAGATATCCAGCACGACGTCCTTGCCGAACTTCTGGCGGAACTCGGTCGCAACCTTGGCGGCATGCACCACCGCTTCGGGGTCATCGCCGTTCACGTGGAAGATCGGCGCCTCGACCATCAAGGCGATATCCGTGGGATAGGGGCTGGACCGGCTGAAGTGCGGGGCCGTGGTGAACCCGATCTGGTTATTCACGATGATGTGCATCGTGCCACCTGTGCGGTGTCCGCGCAAACCCGACAGGCCGAAACCCTCGGCAACGACGCCCTGACCGGCAAACGCGGCATCGCCATGCAGCAAGATCGCCATCACCTGCTGGCGCTGACGATCGCCGTATTGGTCTTGCTTGGCGCGCACTTTGCCAAGCACCACGGGGTTGACCGCCTCAAGGTGCGAAGGATTCGCCGTAAGCGAAAGGTGCACGGTATTGCCGTCAAATTCCCGGTCCGACGATGCGCCGAGGTGGTATTTCACGTCGCCCGAACCATCCACGTCTTCCGGCTTGAAGCTTCCGCCCTGAAATTCGTTGAAGATCGCGCGATAGGGTTTGGACATCACGTTTGCCAAGACCGACAGGCGGCCCCGATGCGGCATCCCGATCACGATTTCCCGCATGCCCAGCGCGCCACCGCGCTTGATGATCTGTTCCATCGCTGGGATCAGCGCCTCGCCACCATCAAGGCCGAACCGCTTGGTCCCCATATACTTGACGTGAAGGAATTTTTCGAAGCCTTCGGCCTCGACCAGCTTGTTCAGGATCGCCTTGCGCCCTTCGCGCGTGAACTGGATTTCCTTGCCATACCCCTCGATCCGCTCTTTCAGCCACGATGCCTCGTCGGGGTTGGAGATATGCATGTATTGCAAGGCGAACGTGCCGCAATACGTGCGCTGCACGATCTCCATGATCTGCCGCATGGAGGCCATTTGCAGCCCCAGAACATTATCGATGAATATCGGGCGGTCCATGTCGGCATCGGTGAAGCCATAGGATTTCGGATCAAGCTCAGGGTGCACGGTCTGATCGCGCATCCCCAGCGGGTCCAGATCGGCCACCAGATGGCCCCGGATCCGGTAGGCGCGAATGATCATCAGCGCGCGGATGCTGTCCAGAACCGCGCGCTTCACCTGCGCATCGGTGATCTCCACGCCCTTCTCGGCGGCCTTGTCCTTGATCTTGCGTCCCGCGCCGTCGATCTCGGCGGCGGCTGCGGGCCATTCACCCGTCAGCGCATTGGTCAGGTCATCGTGCGGAACGGGCGGCCAATCGGCCCGTGCCCACGAAGGGCCCGCAGCTTCGGCCTGCGCATCGCCGGGGGCGTCGCCGAGGGCCGCGAAGAAATCGCGCCACGCTTGGTCGACCGCGTTCGGGTCCTTGGCATACTGGGCATAGAGTTGCTCCAGATATTCCGCATTATGCCCCTGCATGAAGCTCGAGGCGTGGAACTGATCGTTCGGGCTCTGGTCGGTCATGTCATCGGTCCTTAGGCTACAACAAGACCTGCGAGAGGTCTGGCTTGCGGCAAGAAGTCATTGTTGAGCGGTCTCAAGTCGTTCGTAACGGAAGCTGTCGGTCAGCGGCGTGAGCGCAGTCGGAACTCGCGACCAGACCATGTTTTCGGAATACGTGATGTCGTCGGCGATGTTGCTGACGGATCCTTGAAACAGCAGCACTTCGCGCCCCATCAGGGGCGTCACTTGCTGCCCGCCGAAGTCCTGCCAATAACCCGCGATCTCATCGGTCGGGGGGGCGGCGACCAGACAGGTCAGATGTTCAAGATCAGTGCCCGGCTGCAGGTTGACACCGACCAGAAGGATGGCGGCCCCCTGCACATACATCTGCAAAACGTCGCCCGTGACGGCATCGGCCAAAGCCGCGCCGATTTGCGGCAACAACGCCTGCATATCCGTCGCGGCCATGTCGGCGTTAAAGCCCGGGCCGATGCTACCCGCAATCAGGGCGATCTGGCTTGCGTCAGGGTTCTCTACCGGGGTCCAGCCGCTGAGCGGCAGCAGGTCGAGTTTTTCTAGTCCGGTCGTCATCGGGTCGTTGCACAGGTCGACAGCGGACGTCAGCGATTGCGCCGACGCCACCATCGGAAGGCCAATCAGGGCCACGGTTGCAATGAGCCGGAGCATCAGCCGATTGCCTTCAACACTGCCTCGCCCAGACCTGCGGGGCTTTCGGCAACCACGATGCCTGCGGCCTTCATCGCTTCGATCTTCGATTCCGCGTCGCCTTTGCCGCCCGCAACAATTGCACCGGCATGGCCCATACGGCGGCCCGGAGGTGCGGTGCGCCCTGCAATGAAGCCGGCGGTGGGCTTCCAACGTCCGCGCTTTTTCTCATCGGCAAGGAATTGTGCGGCCTCTTCTTCGGCAGAGCCGCCGATTTCGCCGATCATGATGATTGAATGTGTTTCGTCATCGGCCAGAAACCATTCCAGCACGTCGATATGTTCGGTGCCTTTGATCGGGTCGCCGCCGATACCGACGCAGGTCGATTGGCCCAGACCAACGTCCGATGTCTGTTTCACCGCTTCGTAGGTGAGCGTACCCGAGCGGGACACGACGCCGACCGAGCCGCGACGGTGGATATGGCCCGGCATGATGCCGATCTTGCAGGCGTCGGGCGTGATGACACCGGGGCAGTTCGGCCCGATCAGGGTGGACTTGGACCCTTCCAGCGCCCGCTTGACCTTCATCATGTCCAGCACCGGGATACCTTCGGTGATGCACACGATCAGTTCCATCTCGGCGTCGATCGCCTCGAGGATGCTGTCGGCGGCGAAGGGTGGCGGCACATAGATGACGGTCGCGTTCGCTTCGGTCACATGTTTCGCCTCGTGGACCGAGTTGAATACCGGCAGGTCCAGATGGGTCATTCCGCCCTTGCCCGGCGTCACACCGCCAACCATCTTGGTGCCATAGGCGATGGCCTGTTCCGAATGGAACGTGCCCTGCGAGCCGGTGAAGCCCTGACAGATCACCTTGGTGTTTTCGTTCACGAGTACGGCCATTTTGCCTGTCCCTCTGCTATGGTTTTAGTTGGCGGGCGGCGGCAGCCGCTCCACGTTGATGAATGTCTCAAGACCGCGGGCCCCGGTGCGGGTCCCCACATGCACCACGGCGCGCGTGCCGCGCGCGTTGAGCAGGCGTGCCTGAATGAAGGCGGTGCCATCCGTGGCGGCAAAGCCTTCGGGCATGTCGGTCGGCGTGCCGAAAACAGGCGGGCCTTGCATGGCCGTCAGCAGGGTTTGCACGGCGGCGGCGGTGTCATTGCCGGGCCACGAAACCGCGCACCGGCGATTGGTGCCGGGGGTGATGGCCGCGCCCGTGGCCTCAAGCGTGGTATCGTAGAAATCGACCGTGAAAGGCAGCCCCGAACCGTTCTGCGCGACCACATGCGCCGTCATGTTCCGCATGACATCCGCGTGGGTCTGGCCCGGGTTGGTACAAACGGCCGCAAACGCAGATTGCGCCAACGCCGAGGTGGAGGGCGTTTGCGCGGCCGTTGCACGTGTTGCGACAGCGATCAGGAAAAACACGAAAATCAGGACGCCGACCAGATACGGGAGCTGCCGAAGCAATAGCCCCCACCCGGTGCGGGAAAGCACGATCTTGAGTCCGGGATCGATCATTCGGATCTCATCCTTGGTGCAGACCTCGGTTTCCACTTTGCGGCGTCCCGTTCCTCAGCCCCTGACCGCCGCCACGATCTTCTCGGCGCCGTCCTTGAGGTCGTCGGCGGCGATCACGTCGAGGCCAGAGTTGCGGATGATCTCTTTGCCCTTTTCCACGTTCGTGCCTTCCAGCCGCACGACCAGCGGCACTTTCAGCCCGACTTCCTTGACGGCCTCGATCACGCCTTCGGCGATGATGTCGCAGCGCATGATGCCACCGAAGATGTTGACGAGGATGCCCTTCACCTGCGGGTCGCTGGTGATGATCTTGAAGGCTTCGGTCACCTTTTCCTTAGTCGCGCCACCGCCCACGTCCAGAAAGTTGGCAGGCTCGGACCCATAGAGCTTGATGATGTCCATTGTCGCCATCGCCAGACCGGCACCATTGACCATGCAGCCGATCTCACCATCCAGCGCGATGTAGTTCAGGTCATACTTCGATGCGGCCAGTTCCTTGGGGTCTTCCTCGGTCTCGTCGCGCAGGGCGGCAATATCGGCGTGGCGGTAGATGGCGTTGCCGTCAAAGCTGACCTTGGCATCCAGCACTTTCAGATCACCGCTGTCGGTCACGATCAGCGGATTGATCTCCAGCATCTCCATGTCCTTGTCGGTGAACGCCTGAAAAAGCTGCCCCATCAACTTGACGCATTGCTTGACCTGCGGGCCTTCAAGCCCCAGCGCAAAGGCAACGCGGCGACCGTGAAAGCCCTGATAGCCGGTGGCGGGATCCACGCTGAATGACAGGATCTTTTCGGGGGTAGCGGCGGCGACCTCTTCGATGTCCATGCCGCCCTCGGTCGAGCAGACAAAGGAAATGCGGCTGGTCTGGCGATCAACCAGAAGTGCCAGATACATTTCTGTCCGGATGCCGCTGCCATCCTCGATGTAGATCCGGTTGACCTGCTTGCCCGCTGGCCCGGTCTGGTGGGTCACAAGCGTGCGGCCTAGCATCTTCTTGGCTTCGGTCGCGGCCTCTTCCACCGATTTGGTCAGGCGCACACCGCCCTTGTCGCCGGCGTCGGCCTCCTTGAAATGACCTTTGCCGCGCCCGCCGGCGTGGATCTGTGCCTTCACGACCCAAAGCGGCCCGTCCATCTCGCTGGCGGCTGTCTTGGCGTCTTCGGCCTTCATGACCACCCGGCCATCGCTGACCGGCGCCCCGTACTGACGAAGCAATGCCTTGGCCTGATACTCATGAATGTTCATGAAACTGTCCCGTCTCTTGGTGGTGTTTCATCTCTCAAAGCACAACAAGAGGGTCCAATAAAACGGTATTCTGCCGCATACCGGAGTGTTAGCGCAAAAAAGCGACATTTGTGATCACAGTCCAAAAAAGTGTGATCACAAATTTATGCAACTGCGTCATGACTCAGTGATCATTCGCAGAAGCGCGGGTCTGAGTCGCTAGTCCGGCTGCTTTGCCGCCCGCTGCACCAACCCAAGGCACAGGTCCGTCGCCACGGCCATATCCTGAACCGAGATCCATTCCAGCGGTCCGTGGATGTTTTGCATGCCTGTGAAGATGTTCGGGCACGGCACGCCCATTTCCGTCAGACGCGACCCATCGGTTCCCCCACGGATCGGCACCGACACCGGTTCGATCCCCAGTTCGCGGGCCGCATCGCGGGCCAGATCGACCGGGGTCATGTCGTTTTCCAGCCAATAGCGCATATTGCGATATTGCGGGGTGATCGTGCAGGTGATGGTCGCGCGCGGTTCGGTCGCCTGCACCGCCGCGCAGACCTGTTCCAGCATCGCGCCCTTTGCGGCAAGCCCGTCCCGCTCGAAATCACGCAAGATGAACCGCAAGTGGGCATGTGCCGCGCTGCCGGTCAGGTTGGTGATGTGCACGAACCCGTCCCGATCATCGGTGGTTTCGGGTGTCATGGTCGCTTGGGGCATGGTTTCCACGATCCGCGCCGCCAGATGCAGCGCGTTGACCAGCCGCCCCTTGGCCAGACCGGGATGAATCGATACGCCCGCAATTTCCACGACCGCACCATCGGCCGAGAAGCTTTCGTATTCGATTTCGCCCAAAGCACCGCCGTCGAAGGTATAGGCGAAATCGGCCCCCAGATCCTTGGGCAGGCGGGGGTCAACGCCGCGCCCGATCTCTTCATCGGGGGTAAAGGCGATCCGGATCGGGCCGTGGGCGATGTCGATATTGGCCAGCAGATGCCGGGCCGCCGTCATGATGATGGCCACCCCCGCCTTGTCATCCGACCCCAACAAGGTGGTTCCCGAGGCGGTGATGATATCGTGCCCCTGCTTGTCCGCCAAATAGGGGAAATCTTCCGGCGTCAGGGCCAGATCGGGCGCGTCGGGATAGGTGATCGCGCCGCCGTTATAGCCCCGGATCACGCGGGGTTTGACCCCGGTTGCATTGAATTGAGGCGCGGTATCCACATGGGCCACCAGCCCGATCGTGGGGCCCGCCGCCGTGCCCGGAATGGTCGCCAGCACCGTACCGTAATCCGTCAGCCGCACATCTGCGGCCCCGATCTCGGTCAGTTCGGCCAGCAGCAGGCGCTGCATGTCCAACTGGATGGCGGTCGAGGGGGCGGTTGCGGACCCCTCATCGCTCTGGCTGTCGATCGCGACATACCGCACCAGACGCATTTCCAGTTCGGCATCAAACGGACGGGACATGGGGCAACTCCAGTCTGGGTGGGCTCAATCGTCTTTCTTGGCGGCAGCCTTCATACGCGCCAGCAGTTCAGCCTTTTTCGCAGCCTTTGCCGCATCGGGTTTGGGTGCGCCACGGGGCGGCACATCATGCGCCTTGTGGCTGTCTTTTGCACCTTTGGGATTACCGGATTTTCCATAGTCCATGGGCGTCTCCTTCGCATGATGACATGGTGGATGCCCGAAAGCCGCGGGCGGGGCAAGGGCCCCTTGCAGCGGGGGCCGGAACGAAGAACGCGCGCCCGTTGCCGGGCGCGCGATCGTTATCGGATGGTCGCAGCAGTGCGCGGGGTCAACCGACCAACGCGCATGCGCAGTTCAGGCAAGGCTGCCGTCGATCTGCTTGCAAGCCTCGACAAGGCCCTTCACCGCGTTGACCGAGCTATCGAACATGGCTTGTTCGTCCTTGGTCATCTTGATGTCCACGACACGCTCGATCCCGCCTTTGCCGATGATTGTGGGCACGCCCACATACATCCCCTTGAGGCCCAGCGCGCCATCAACATAAGCCGCGCAAGGCAGCAGGCGCTTTTGGTCCTTCAGGTAGGCTTCGGCCATCTCGATGGCGCTGGTGGCGGGCGCATAGAACGCGCTGCCGGTCTTGAGCAGGCCCACGATCTCGGCACCGCCATCGCGGGTGCGCTGCACGATCGCGTCCAGCTTGTCCTGCGTGGTCCAGCCCATATCGACCAGATCGGGCAGGGGAATGCCGCCCACGGTGGAATAGCGCACCAGCGGCACCATGGTGTCGCCATGGCCACCCAGCACGAACGCGGTCACGTCCTTCATGGACACGTCGAATTCTTCGGCCAGAAAATGACGGAAGCGCGCGCTGTCCAGCACACCGGCCATGCCACAGACCTTTTCATGGGGCAGGCCGCTGAACTCGCGCAGCGCCCAGACCATCGCGTCCAGCGGGTTGGTGATGCAGATCACGAAGGCATCAGGTGCGTGGTCGCGGATGCCTTCACCCACCGACTTCATCACCTTCAGGTTGATGCCCAGCAGGTCATCGCGGCTCATGCCCGGTTTGCGGGGCACACCGGCGGTCACGATGCAGACATCTGCACCTGCGATGTCGGCGTAGTCGTTGGTGCCTTTCAGCTTGGCGTCGAACTTCTCCGACGGGCCGCTTTCGGCGATATCAAGCGCTTTGCCCTGCGGCGTGCCTTCGGCAATGTCGAACAAGACGACGTCGCCCAGTTCCTTGATGGCTGCAAGATGGGCAAGCGTGCCGCCGATCTGTCCGGCACCGATCAGTGCGATCTTGGGTCTGGCCATGGGTTTGCTCTCCAAATCCCTCGTTGAATGTGGCGATGGCTTAGGCCCAAGCCCGCACATTCGCAAGTCCGGCGCGCAACACGACCGCACCGAAGGCAACGTCGTCTTGCCGCCATTGCGCCAAAAACAGTTGATTTCAAATGTAAAACCGCCGTTGCGGGCGGACCGGTGCGAAAGACACAGACCGCAAGATTATGCTGCGGCGCAGCGCATCGAGCCGAATCTGCGCCGCGAAATGCAGCTTGGCGCGGTCCGGACATGCACCGCGCCGTGACGAAACGGAACTTGCGGACGCAGCAATCCTGTGGTCCCTACGCAGCAACTACCCCGTTTCCAGAGGCCCCGCATGGATCATCGCGCGCATCCCTACCGCTCAGTGCTATATATTCCCGGTTCGAAGGAACGGGCGCTGGACAAGGCGAAAACCCTGCCCGTCGATGCCATCATCTTTGATCTGGAAGATGCGGTCACCCCCGAGGAAAAGCCCGCCGCGCGCGCCCTGCTGGCGCAAACCCTGATTGCCGGGGGATATGGCGCGCGCGCCCGGATCGTGCGGATCAACGGGTTTGACACCCCTTGGGGTGATGATGATCTGGCCGCGATTGCCGCTGCGCACCCGCAGGCGATCTTGCTGCCAAAAGTCAATGATGCCGCCGATATCGCAGGTCTGGCCGCCAAGCTGGACACCCTGCCCGGCTGCGCCGACACCACGATCTGGGCCATGATGGAAACGCCGATCGGCATCCTGAACGCAGCCCAGATCGCCGCCGCGCCGCGCATGGCGGGCTTTGTGATGGGCACCAACGATCTGGCCAAGGATCTGGGCAGCCGCAATCGCACGGCGATGATCACGTCCCTGCAACTGTGCCTGCTTGCGGCCCGCGCGCATGGGCTGGTCTGCGTCGATGGCGTTTATAACGCCTTCAAGGACGATGACGGCCTGACAGCGGAATGCGCCGAGGGCCGCGATATGGGCATGGACGGGAAAACCCTGATCCACCCTGCCCAGATTGCCATCGCCAATGCCGCCTTTGCCCCCTCGGACGCCGATGTCGATCTGGCCCGCCGTCAGATCGAAGCCTTTGACGCCGCCGTGGCCGACGGGCAGGGTGTTGCCGTCGTGGACGGAAAGATTGTTGAAAACCTGCATGTCGAAACGGCCCGGGCAACGCTTGCCAAAGCCGACGCCATCGCAAAGCTGGAGGTCGCCTGAATGGGCTTTGTCATCCTTATCCTTGGCGTGGCCCTGTGGGCCGGCGCGCATCTGTTCAAGCGACTGGCCCCCGGCCCGCGCGGCAAGCTGGGAAATGCCGGCAAGGGGCTGGTGGCGCTGGCGCTGGTGGCATCGATCGTCTTGATGGTCATCGGCTACCGCGCTGCGCCCTTCATCAACGTCTGGATGCCCCCAGCGTGGACCGTGCATATAAACAACCTGCTGATGCTGATCGCGCTGTGGCTGATGAGCCCGGCGCCAAAGCGCGGCAAATTGGTTGCGGGCATGCGCCATCCGATGCTGACGGGTTTCAAGCTTTGGGCCGTGGCGCACCTTCTGGTGAACGGTGATCTGTCGTCGATCCTTCTGTTCGGTGGCCTGTTGGCATGGTCGGTCGCGGCGGTGATCACGATCAATCGGGCCGACAGGGCATGGGTCAAGCCCCAGACCAACGGCAGTTATGTGATGGATGCGGCGTTCCTTGCCGCATCGGTCGTGCTGCTGGGCATCATCGGGTTCATCCATAACTGGCTGGGCGTCTGGCCGTTCCCATCATGAAGCTGTATCGCCTGTTGACCGAGGAAGACACCTCGGCCTTTTGCCACAAAGTTACCGATGCGCTGAACAAGGGCTGGGTGCTTTATGGCTCACCGCAATACACGTTTGACCCGGCGGCCAACGTGATGCGCTGTGCGCAGGCCGTAACCAAGGACGCGCCCGGCACCTATACGCCCGGCATCAAACTTGGGGCGCAATGATGGCGGCCAAGACGAACGCGGGCCGTTTCTTCGAAGACTACGCCATGGGTCAGGTGATCGACCACGCGGTGCCGCGCACGATTTCCGGCGGCGAACGCGCCCTTTATCACGCGCTTTACCCTGCGCGGCATGCGCTGTCTTCGTCTGACGCATTCGCCCGGTCCTGCGGCCTGCCCGCCAGCCCGGTCGACGACCTTATCGCGTTCCACGTGGTGTTTGGTAAGACCGTTCCGGATATTTCCCTGAACGCCGTGGCCAACCTTGGCTATGCGGAGGGGCGGTTTCATCTGTCCGTCTACCCCGGCGACACCTTGCGCAGTCGGTCCGAGGTGATCGGCCTGAAGCAGAATTCCAACGGAAAATCCGGCGTGGTCTACGTGCGCACCACCGGGCTTAATCAACGTGACGAAACGGTGCTGGATTACGTGCGCTGGGTGATGGTGCGCAAGGCGGATCCTGACGCCCCCGCCCCCGAAACCACGATCCCCGATCTTGGCAATGTGGTGCAGCCAGATACCTTGCCGGTGCCGCGCGGCCTTGATTTCACCAATTATGATTTCACACTTGCAGGCGAACCGCACCGCTTTGCGGATTACAGCACCGGCGAGGTTATCGACCATGTCGATGGGGTGACCATCGAAGAAGCCGAACACATGCTGGCAACGCGGCTTTGGCAAAACACGGCCAAGGTGCATTTCGACGCCACCAACCGCCCCGATGGGCAACGCCTGATCTATGGCGGCCATGTCATCAGCATGGCACGGGCCCTGTCGTTCAATGGGCTTGCCAATGCGCAGATGATCGCCGCCATCAACGCGGGCGCCCACGCCAACCCGTGTTTCGCGGGCGATACCGTGCGCGCTTGGTCAGAGGTGCTGGACAAGGCCCCGACATCCGCCCCCGGCGTCGGGGCGCTGCGCCTGCGGCTGGTTGCGATGAAAACGGGCGGCAGCGTCGGCGCGATCAGGGGTGATGACGGCAAATACCTGCCCGAGGTCCTGCTTGATCTGGATTATTGGGCCTTGGTCCCGCTTTAGGTTCGATTTCGTGATCACAGCCTGAAATCATGTGATCACAAGCGGCGATCTGCGGCGTTAAGACCCACGATTTCCCGGTTTTTCGCACCTGAACCCCGTGACAGCGCCGCAAAACCCGCTATTCATTATCCCCAACACTGACCAGACAAAGCGAAAGCCGAAAGGGTGTCCGCAATGGCCGACGTGAACCGGGGCAACCGGCCCCTCTCGCCGCATCTGCAGATTTATCGTCCGCAGCTCAATTCGATCACATCGATCCTCAACCGCATTACCGGCAACGCCTTGTTGCTGGGGGCCTTGCTGATTGTCTGGTGGCTGATCGCCGCCGCGACCGGCCCGGAATACTTTGCAATGGCCGATGGCATGCTGACCTCGGTCCTTGGCGATCTGGTCATGCTGGGATCGCTTTGGGCGCTTTGGTATCATGCGCTTGGCGGCATCCGGCACCTGATCTGGGATACCGGGCGCGGCCTTGACGCGGACACAGCCGACAAGATGGGCTGGGGAATCATCATCGGGTCGGTCGCACTGACCTTCCTGACCGTGATCGCAATTTAGGGGGCACGACGATGGCATATCTGACCGACCGCAAACGCGTCGAAGGGCTGGGTTCCGCGAAATCCGGCACCCATCACTTCTGGTCCATGACCGTGACATCCGCGGCGCTTCTGATCCTGACGCCGCTGTTCGTATTCAGCTTTGGCCCCTTGTTGGGCGAACCGCATGCTGACGTGGTCGCGGCGCTGTCGCATCCGCTCCGCGCCATCATCGCCGCGCTGATGATCGTGGTCAGCTTTCACCATTTCCGCTTGGGCGTGACGACCCTGATCGAGGATTACGTCGGCGGCCAGGCACGCAAGATAGCAATCATCGCAATGATCATCGTCAGCTATGGATTGATGGCCGCCGGCCTCATCGCTCTCGCCCAAATCGCGCTATAAGGTAGGTTACCCCGATGAAAGACATGACCAATTCCAACGCTTATGACATCACCTATCACACCTATGACGTGGTGGTTGTGGGCGCTGGCGGCTCGGGCCTGCGCGCGACGCTTGGCATGGCCGAACAGGGGCTCAAGACCGCCTGCGTGACCAAGGTGTTCCCGACGCGGTCGCATACCGTTGCGGCGCAAGGCGGCATCGCGGCCAGCCTTGGCAACATGGGGCCGGATCACTGGCACTGGCACATGTATGACACGGTCAAGGGTTCTGACTGGCTGGGCGATACCGACGCGATGGAATATCTGGCCCGCGAGGCGCCCAAGGCGGTCTACGAACTGGAACATTACGGGGTTCCGTTTTCCCGGACGGAAGATGGCAACATCTATCAGCGTCCTTTTGGCGGTCACACGACGCAGTTTGGCGAAGGCCCCCCCGTGCAGCGCACCTGCGCCGCCGCAGACCGGACCGGCCATGCCATCCTGCACACGCTTTATGGCCAGTCGCTGAAGCATAACGCGGAATTCTACATCGAATATTTCGCGACCGACCTGATCATGTCCGATGATGGCCAGTGTCAGGGCGTGGTGGCATGGAAGCTGGATGACGGCACCATGCATGTGTTCAACGCCAAGATGGTCGTGCTGGCCACCGGCGGCTATGGCCGGGCCTATTTCTCGGCCACGTCGGCCCATACCTGCACCGGTGACGGCGGCGGCATGGTCGCACGGCAGGGCCTGCCCCTGCAGGATATGGAATTCGTGCAATTCCACCCGACCGGCATCTACGGCGCGGGCTGCCTGATCACCGAAGGGGCGCGTGGCGAAGGCGGATACCTGACCAATTCCGAAGGCGAGCGGTTCATGGAACGCTACGCGCCGACCTACAAGGATCTTGCGTCTCGCGATGTGGTGTCGCGCTGCATGACGATGGAGATCCGCGAAGGCCGCGGCGTTGGTCCGAACAAGGACCATATCCACCTGCACCTGAACCACCTGCCACCAGAGACGTTGAACCTGCGCCTGCCGGGCATCAGCGAAAGCGCCCGGATCTTCGCCGGCGTCGACCTGACCAAGGAACCCATCCCGGTTCTGCCGACGGTGCATTACAACATGGGCGGCATCCCCACGAACTATTGGGGCGAAGTCTTGAACCCCACCGCCAAGAACCCCGATGCGACCGTGCCGGGCCTGATGGCCGTGGGCGAGGCTGGGTGTGCATCGGTGCACGGGGCCAACCGCCTTGGCTCCAACAGCCTGATCGACCTTGTGGTGTTCGGTCGCGCCGCCGCCATCAAGGCTGGCAAGATCGTCGACCCCGACAGCGCGAACCCCGCCCTGAACCAAGCCAGCCTCGACATGGCGATCAGCCGGTTTGACGCGATTCGGTATGCCAATGGCGGCACCCCCACCGCTGAGTTGCGGCTGGAGATGCAACAGACCATGCAGGCCGATGCTGCCGTCTTCCGCACCGACAAGACCTTGGCGGAAGGCGCGGAAAAGATGGCGAACGTGGCCAGCAAGATCAGCGATCTGCACGTGACCGATCGCAGCCTGATCTGGAACAGCGACCTGATGGAAACGCTGGAACTGACCAACCTGATGCCCAATGCACTGGCCACCATCGTCGCAGCCGAGGCGCGCAAGGAAAGCCGTGGCGCCCACGCGCACGAAGATTACCCGGATCGGGACGACGTGAACTGGCGCAAGCACAGCCTTGCCACCGTCGATGGCCACAAGACCGACCTGTCGTATCGCCCCGTCCACCTGAACCCGTTGATGGGCCACAACGAGGGTGGCATCGACATGGACAGGATCAAGCCGAAGGCGCGCGTCTATTGATCCGCATCGCCACCATAGCCTTGTGCCTTCTGTCCCTTGCCGGATGCAACATCGTGCAAGGTGTTGCAGACGGGTTGGCACAGGACCGGGCGCGCGGTGTGGTCAATGGCATCGTGGCGGAACGCTTTCCGGGCGCGCAGGTCACGCCGATCACCGATTGCGTCATCAACAGCGCCTCGGCGCAGGAATTGATTTTGATTGGGTCGGCCGCGGCGACCGGCGTGACTCAGGGCACGATCAACACGGTCACGGGCATCCTGCAACGCCCCGAAACGCTGCGCTGCGTCACGCAAACCTCGACGCTGGCGGGGCTGCTTTGATCCGCGTGGCGCTCATATCGGCCCTGCTGGCGATCATGGGTCTTACGGCCTGTGGCCCGACCAGCCCGCGGCGCGCCTACGAGGAATGCTCGGAACGCGCGCGGCTGGCTGCGGGGCCGCGCGGCACCGTCGCCGCCGGCATCAGCAACGAGGGTCCGCGCGGCGGGCTGTCGCTTGAAATCAGTTCCGACTACTTGCTCGGTCGCGACCCATACACCGTTTACGATACCTGCTTCCGCAATCTGACGGGCGCCGGCCCGACCCGCCCGCTTGTCCTGTGAACGGACGCGGCGACCCTAGACTGGAGAACGAGACCCATGGTTGAACTTGCCCTGCCGAAAAACTCCCGCATGAAGACGGGGAAAAGCTGGCCGAAACCCGACGGCGCCACCAACCTGCGCAAGTTTCAGGTCTATCGCTGGAACCCCGACGATGGTGAGAACCCGCGCGTCGATACCTATTGGGTCGATATGGACACCTGCGGCCCAATGGTTCTGGACGCCCTGATCAAGATCAAGAACGAGATTGATCCGACCCTGACCTTCCGCCGGTCCTGCCGAGAGGGGATCTGCGGATCGTGCGCCATGAATATCGACGGCATCAACACGCTGGCCTGCATCTACGGCATGGATGAAGTGAAGGGCGACGTCAAAATCTACCCCCTGCCCCACATGCCTGTGGTCAAGGATCTGATCCCCGATCTGACCCATTTCTATGCGCAGCACGCCTCCATCATGCCGTGGCTGGAAACCAAGACCCAAAAGCCGGAACATGAGTGGAAGCAATCCATCGATGACCGTGAAAAGCTGGATGGTCTCTACGAATGCGTGATGTGCGCGTGTTGTTCCACGTCCTGCCCGTCCTACTGGTGGAACGGCGATCGCTACCTTGGGCCCGCCGCCCTGCTACACGCCTACCGCTGGATCATCGACAGCCGCGATGAAGCGACAGGCGAGCGTCTGGACGAGCTGGAAGATCCCTTCAAGCTTTACCGCTGCCACACCATCATGAACTGCACCAAGACCTGCCCCAAGGGTCTGAACCCGGCCAAGGCGATCGCGTCGATCAAGAAGATGATGGTCGAACGGCAGGTTTGATCGCACACAGCGGCTTGATGTCCGTTCCGATGCGCAAGGCGATGATCGTCGTGGTGTCGGGGCGGGCGCTGTTGTCTATGCAACGGTCCGCAAAGCGGGCCGAGGCCACGGTATCGCCCTGAAGACCCTCCGATGCGCAAAACCGCGGGCTCTGGCACGGCCATGTCGACACCCCGGTCTTTCACATCGATGGCCGCCGCGCCGCCGGGTTGCCCCAAATCCATCCCGCGTGGCGCGGGCCCGCAATGCACGCTGTGCGCGCCCGCTTCATCTTGGCGAAAAACTCCGGGGGAGGCCGCAGGCCGGGGGCAGCGCCCCCGCCCCATCACGGGCTTGACGGCGCCCGC
>Ga0208544_10001096_pt1 | contig 19240 bp, 29 predicted proteins | sample DEB08_DNA_9_FD_184526 | JGI IMG/M metagenome (GOLD analysis project Ga0208544, IMG submission 184526) | Aqueous microbial communities from the Delaware River and Bay under freshwater to marine salinity gradient to study organic matter... | ecosystem: Environmental > Aquatic > Marine > Coastal ... | reverse complement strand
CAACGTTGATTTAGATAATGATAATCCCTGTGGATATTTAGTAGATATTTCTTTTGAAACTGGCGACAGCCAGTTTAACGACGGTGTTTTTTATTCTGTAAATTTAAACTACATTTAATTACATTACATGCCACACTTGACACGCATGTTACACTAACACAAACATTTAAATAAATATATATTATGGCAAATAATTATTACTCATCAAGAACGCCTTCAGCCATGCAGTCTTATGATGGAACTCTTGAAGAACTTATTTCAGGACAAGAAGTTCGTGGTTTTTCAGGAAACGCAGCTGATTTTCGTTTTAATCAAAATCGCCTAGATAATGAATGGCAAGCGGAATGGGAACGATTGACTGGTGGCAGTTCCCAAGCTCCTTCAAGGTTTCTTAAGAAGTTTTATCAAAATGGAAGCTTGGTTAAAAATCCCCTAAACAATGCGGCTTTGGAGTATAAAGGATTTATTAACTCGCAAAATAGTCAAAATAAACTAAAAGCACAACAAACTTACAACCAGGGAAGTCAACGACGGCGAATAAACCAAGGAATACAAAGTCCATTTGAAAGTCCTAGTGGTCCGTCGTCAATGCGACCTGGCCCCGCAATGCAAAACCCGTTTCAATTTTAACAATTAAATAAATATATATTATGCAAGTACCCCCCGAATTAAACGAACAATGGAGAAACCACGCAAGAAACAACATTGGGCAAAGTTATGGCAACGCTGAAATAGCTGCCTTGAACCGAAAATTTCGTGCTCAAAAAGAAAATGCTGACAGGCAAGCCGCGCTGGAACGACGAGACTTAGAGTTATATCAACGAAAATGGGAGGAACTTTCGGGTGGATATACCCAGGCTCCAGAATATATTAGCAGCTGGGGCAGTCCTGACACTGGGCTTCGCGGTAATGAAGCTGAAAATTTTTTAAAAATGCGCGCTGAAGAAATTAAAAGACACCAGAATATAATGTCAAAAAATCAGCAACAGCAACAGGCACAATCAAGCATTACAGGGTGGGCCGACCCTAATTGGCGGAACAATACAAGCCCCTCAATGCAAAACCCGTTTCAATTTTAAATAAATATATATATATTATGGCAAAAAAACAGATGACTAAAGCTGGAGCAACAGCCTCAGTAATGAGGCTAAGTAGTGAAGCGGCAAATGAAAAAAGATTGAGGCGTGAAAATCCTTTCTATGACTATGATCAAAGCGCAATTGGCATTGAAAGCAACATTAATCGAAAAAACCTTGAAAGAGAAATAGAAGATGCTAGGCGTGAAGCAGCCCGTTACCCTAGTGGTAGCAAGCAAGATCGTGCAGCAACACGTAGATGGAACGATCTAAGAGATTCAATGCGTATTTTTGACGCTCAATTGGATGAATCTAGGCAAGCGTTTATGAGCAATCCAAATAACAATCCAAAAATTGGAGCAACTGGTATTGGGCCTGGTGGAGAATATACATATAGTAATGAAACGCAGCCACAGATGCAAATGCCACCTCAGTCTGGACAAGCAAGACCACCACAACAAAGACAAGGTCAACCAAAAGGAATGCCACAAGAAATGGCTCAGAGTCCAGCAATGGCTCAAGCACGTCGACCAAACTATGGACAATTTAATCAAAATATTGTAAATAATTTAAATCAAAGAGAGGCCTGGCTAATGGATGATCTTGGGGGAAGACCTACACAAGATTTAATAAATCGAAATCCATACGTAAATGAACAATGGAACAACCCTTATAGCAGAAGCCAACGAGCCACAGAATATAGTATGGCTAATTATCAAGATCCAAACGCAATGTCATATTATTACCAGAATCTGAATTACTAAACAAAACTTATTATGCCAAGCCAAGCCGAATTAGACGCACAAAACAACGCCTCACGAGCCAGACAACAAGCTCGTCGTGGGATTGAACAACCAGCACCACAGATGCAACAGCCGTATGTAAACCCATACGGAGGACAGTACGGAACCGATTCAATTCAAGACCAAGATTATTATAATAATTATTATGATGACGAGGGAATGACTGACGAAGAATGGGCGGCTTATTTAGCTGGACTAGAAGAAGGCCAAGGGTATCAAGAAGAACCTTCTTACTATTCGGACTACGGCTCACGTATGCCAGATGGACCAATTGAGGCTCTATATCCAGAAGAAAGTTCTTGGATGGATAATTTATCATTTGGTGCAGATAAATTTCGAGGAAAAACTCCATTTCAGCAACCAGATTGGTTTCAAAAACCAATTTATAGGGTTTCAAATGATTTGAATCAATTTAGTAATGCACAGCAAGAACCAGAAGCGGAAACTCCATTCCTGCAATACCTCCAAAAAAACACCGAACAATCTCAAGGTGGTGGAGCTAATCAAATGGAGCAAGGTAGTGCTGGTTCGCCTCAAAGCAATTACTACGACTTTGTTCAACGTGGCGGTCAAATGAATGATGAGCAACTTCGTCAAGCTAATGAAATGGCAATGTCTATGGGTACAACGTTTGATCCAGAGACTGGGTACAGCCGTCAGCCATACCAAGATTACCAAGAGCAAGGACCACAAGTTCAAGCACCAATGTCAATAAGTGACACTCGTGGAATGCTACAAGCCGAGCGGGAAGCCTTAGCTAACCGTCCTGGGTACGGTTATGGTGGTGCAGTCAATGATCAATATCAGAGTGCAGATTTTGATACAATCTCACGGGGAATATTCGATACGCCAATGACTGGTATGCGACCAATCAATTCAGAAACTGGTGAACCCCTATCGCAAGGTGTTATTGATGCTGCTGCTCGTGCTGGCCTAGAACTACCAATGGGATCAGTGCCGCTACCGAAAGCACCAGTGAATTCCGTACCTATGGGACAGGATGAAACCCGTGCTCGTCTTGGTGGTCGTACCCTTAATGAGTATTTGAATGCACCTGACGGAGCTGTCTCTGGTTTGCGTACTGACCCACAGGGTCGTATGATTCCTGCTGGATTTGATAATCGTGCTGACGCTTACGGAAGTTACGAAAGGGAGGCGGCTGCCCGTGAAGCACGTCAAGCAGCTCGACCAGATTTTGGTAAATCTTATAAAAGCATAGAGGATGATCGAATTACTCGTGACATTGATAAGTACGATAATCGCAGGACATTTGCTGAAGCTCGTAGATTAGTGCCAACTGAACGTGATAAGTCTGGTAGGATTACCAATCAAGCACAGCAACGTGCAGCAATGACATTAACCGAAAAGGAAGTTCAAGACAAAAAGAGAGATGAATATAATGAAGAGTATAGGGCAAAAAACTTAGAAAGAATACAACAAACAATTGATAATGGCAATAAACCAGGTGCAAGTAAACTGGAAAAAAAGAAAAGAGATGTTGCCGAAGAAATCTTATTAGTGCAGGAAACATATGCAAACTATCAGCCTTGGATGGGTCAAGCTATTGAAGCCGACAGGATGAATATAGTACCAGCACCATCTGGATTTAAAAGTCATTTGGATTTTGCAGCATATCAAAATAACTTTAATTTAGATGAACTATATGAAACTATGAATCAAGAAAACAATGGAGGAGGTGGCGCTGCTCCAGTTAGACCACGACCACCAGCACCATCTAATTCGCAACCTAGAGCTGGAGATGTAATTGAGGGACACAGATTTAATGGCGGTGATCCATCTAAAAAAGAAAACTGGACAAAAGTTTAATATATTATGGCAAATCCTTGGGAAAATTACTCTTCTGTTGATGTTTTAACGGAACCTTTAGAACAAGAGCAGCCTTGGAACAATTATGCTTCCTCTGCTAGTCCTACAAATACCGAACAAACATTACAACCTTGGAATAATTACAACAATCAATCCGAAGACCAGCAAGACTCTCAAGGCAGATGGCCTTGGGATGAAGGCTATAACCTAGAAGAAGAAGAATACGCAGACCCATCTACTGGAGACATCGTCAAAGGTGTGGGTGCTGAAGTAGTTTCTGGTGGAGCTGGAGCAATAGCTGGTGGTTTAATTGGTGGCGCACTAGGATCTGTTGTACCTGGATTTGGTACTGCTGCGGGAGCTATAGTGGGAAGTTCCTTGGGTGGATTTGCTGGAGGTTTCCTTGGGTCATTGTGGGCGCAAGACATTGAAGGTCAAGAAGACAAGAGTTATGGTCGAGCATTGGCTGCTGGTACTGTTAGTGCTATTCCTTTTGGTGGTGCTGGAGCTAAGGCAATTACTGGAGCTACCAAGATTACTGGTAAGATGATTGCTGGCGCAGCAGGACGTGAAGCTGTTAAGGGTGGAGTTCTTGGAGGCACAGAAGCAACTATAGCAACGCAAATCGACGAAGGCCGTATGCCTACCAAAGAAGAGTATGCTGCCTATGTTGGTGGTGGTACTCTGTTTGGTGGTGCGCTTGGTGCAGCTTCTCCTAAGATTGGAAAGTCTATGAACAAGTTCTTTGGCAAAACACCAGAAGAAATTGACGCAGCTATTGGACGAGGTGAAATTCAATTCAATGATTTTGAAGATTTAATTGTTGATGCTACAGAAACTGTTCCACGTTTGCGTGCAGATTTTGCAGATGCTCGTATTGCTATGGAGTCTAAGTTAGCGGCAGATGAAATTGCTAACAAAGGAACCAGTAAGCTTGGTCAAGCATGGGCATCAATTAAACCATCAGCGTATCTTAAACCGAAAGCAAATCAAGCAGCAATTGATTACTCAAGAAATATCAAAAATTCGCAAGACCTAGCTAATAAAATTGCACGTAAAATTAAACTTGAGACAGAGAAGAATCCAAACATTGCAGCAGAAATAGATGACATAATTGATGGTGGTAACACACCAATGAGTAAAGAAGTCTATGATTCTGTAGGTGCTGAAATTCAGAAGTACCAAGACACAAGGCTTGAGTACCAAAAAGAAATGCTGGAGCTTGTTGATAGCGATGCCTATCGTTCAATGAGTGAAGAAGGCAAGGAAGAGTTTCAAAAAACCTTGCAGGATTCTATTGCTGGAAAAACATACAATCGTCAAGACTACAGGATGTTTCTTGATAAAGATTTTAAACCAGATCCAAAGCTTAAACAAGCAGCTTTAATTGAATTAACTGAAAAAATGGGAAGTCAAGAAGCGGCTATTGCTCATTTAAATAAACTTGAAAATTCTAGTGCCAGAACAAAAGCATTTGATCCTAGATCAAAGGGCAGTGGACAGGGAGTTGATTCAGTGATGAAGAGACGTAGCAATCCTGGACCTGCCGAAAGAGCTTGGTTGGGAGAGGTTAAGGACAGTCCAGAGAAAGTTATCGGAACACTTACTGGAATCAGTAAAAGCGTTTCAAGGGCTAAAGCAGATCAAACTATAGGTGAAGAGTTAATTAACTCTGGTGTAGCTTCTCGCACGCGAGGATCTGGCGACATGGTAGAACTTACCTTTCGAGGAACTGGAGAAAAAGGTAGTGGCATATATGCTATGCCAGAAGTTCAGATGGCCTTGAATCAAGTTTACTTACCAGAAGTAGATAATAAAACTAACAGCATGGTAATAAACGGATTACAAGATTTATATCGTGCTGGTGTTGCTGGATCAAAGGGAGCAAAGGTTTTGCTAAATACTATTGCTTATCCAGTGCAAGCTTACTCAAATGCTATTACTCTTGCTGGTCAAGGTATTAACCCATTTAAAGGATCTATGCGTGGTATGGAAATTGCCTTATCTGAATTTGGCTACATACAAGATATACGGAAAAGCCCAAAGGCTCGTCGAGCTGTATTGGATGACATTGATGACATGAATAAATATGGAATCAAGGGAGTCAGTATTAATGATAGTGATATACGAAATACGTTGGACAATGGTTTCTTCTCTGAAAAACTGAGCAAATTATCAGATCCACTAGGTAAAGCTTATAGTGCCGCAGATACAATGGGCAGGTATGTTGGATGGAAGTCTACCCAGAAAACATTAAAAAAGCAATTCCCTAAAGCTGGTGAGGATCTTCCAGCTTACAAAAAAGCAATGGCTGATTCAGAGATTGCAATGTCACAGGGTGATGAGATCGGTGCGCAAAGATTTATGGCTGAAGCACAGAACGTAAAGGATGATGTTATCAAAGCACAGTCTGCTAAACTAATTAATGATACTTACCAGAATTATGATAAGCTTAGTAACTTTGTAAAGACATTGTCTCGTTGGGGAGTCATGCCTCAGTTTGCATCATTTACAGCGGAGTTTGCTAGAAATCAATACCAACAAGGGAAAGTAATTAAAGAAATGTTAAGCGGAACTTATGGGGCTGCTGACAATCTTGGTCCAGCCAATGTTCGACAAATGAAACTTGACGGAGCTAAGAAACTTGCATCATTAACCGCAGTATATGGTTCAACATACGGACTTATAGAAGGAGTTAAAGCAGCAAGTGGAGTTGATTCAAGTAAAGAAGATGCTTTGCGAAACTTAGTTTATCCAGATTATGACAAGAACAAAGACCTAATGGTTTCTTTAGATGAGGATGGAAAGACTGGGTGGACTGCTAACATGAGCTATATTTCTCCGCACGCTCTTGGTCAATCAGCATTCAAGGCTGGCATGAGTGGTGAAGATGAAGATTCTCTTGTTGGTTTAGTCCTAGACGAAATGGTTGGCGAAGGAAGCTTTGTTGCTGGAGCAGTATTTAGGGCAATTGAAAACAGAGATAAATACGGACGAGAAATTAGCAATGAATTAGATGATTATAAGAACGTCAAGGATAGGATTGAATATGCTGTTGTTGATATATTTAAACCAGGAACTTATCGTGAAGTTGAAAAACTGAAGGGTTCATTGTCTGGTGATAATAATTACACGAAAACAGATCTAGCCATGAGGCAAGCTGGTTGGCGTAAGAACAAGTTTGATGTAGACAAAAGAACAATAAGTACTATTAGGAATAGTGCAAAGGCTGGCAAAGCGGCAAGCAGTGAGTTTAATTTTCTCAATAAAAAGAACAACAGCCCAGAGCAATTAAATGCTATTTGGGAAGATTCTAATAGGCTTCGTCGTGATTCATTTGATGCATTAGTAACTAATGATGAATCTATGATTGCTCTGGGTCGCAATGACGATGATCGTGTGAAGTTAATGAAAGCCGCTGGTGTTTCTGGTGAAACGATATTAGATATATTTGATCGAAAATATAGAGACCTCCCTAAAACACAGGCACTATCTACATCTGATATATTTAGTACGATTGAAGGTTCTTATGCCCAGAAGCGCAAGCAGATCATGGAAATGAGGAAGGAAGACAGGGCAATGGGCGATAAGCTATTGGCTAAATTGAGCCGAGAAAAAAGTGCAGATAGACTTAATTTAAGTGCTATAGATAATGTATTCCTTGGCCTCGATACTGCTGAACGTGCTAGTCGTATCATGAATCACCCAAATCCAAAGGGTTATCTGAATGAACTCCGCCAGAAGCGAATGGTAAGTACAGATTTAAATAACCTAGTTCGCATGAAACTACGCGCACAAGGGCAGCAATAGCCCTGCTGGGGTGTAGACCCTCGTAGAATATTCAAAGCCCTCCTAGACCCCTTCAGAGGGCAGGAATGCGTCCATAGCTGACCTTAAACGCAAGAAGCCCCTCCTGTTATTAACAAGAGGGGCTTCAACGTCACCACAACGTCTATGAACAACTATGCACAAATTTAAATACTATCAGACATATGCTTGAGGGCTTCCTTAATGTTGACCTCAATGGCAGCTTCAAAATCCTCTTCGCTTGGCATTACCGCTGAAATGCTGTCCTCGTGGTAACCAATGCCAACTAGGGCTGCTCTAAACATTTCTATGGCTTCTGATACAGTAATACCATCACTTTTGTTTTCGATGTTTACTGAGAGATAATCGTCTTCTAGGGTTAGTTTCATAATATAATTTATTGGTTGGTTAGAGAAACATTGGTTCAAAAAATGCGAGCTTGCTGCTATATACTACGCCGCAACCTACAATAGGTTTGTTAGCGTACACTTTCCCGTACGCCATTGCTTCGTTACTGTGGTCAACTCCGCAACCCACTTGCATTCCAAAGATACATTCACCTTGGTTTGCGTGGTAGACAACCCCAGCCTGTGCGTGCAGGTGTCCTTGGACGACTGACTTAAACTCGGAGATAGCATTCTTATGTGCAGCCATGTGACCGCCCTTGCCCTTGTCGCCGTGTCGGTAAATAACCCGATCAATCTCTAGGTCTGCGTAGCGAGGGTGAATCGTCCAGCCATTGACTTGCCATAAGTCCTTGAAGCTTTTCATTACATCATTGGGCAATCCAATCATGCGAGCCTTGCGTGCTGGCAGGGAGCTGTGGTTGCCAATCATGTAGTCAACCTTTGGGAAAGCCTTGTAGAGCTTCTGAACCTGCTTGTAGGCACGATTAAACTCTTCTACTGGTGATGGCATCGACGGATCTTTCTCGTGGAATGAAATGCTATTCCAATCCACGAGATCACCGATGTGTACGACACGAACGCATCCGTGCTTCTTCTGAATCTTTTTGAGAAAAGCAATGTAACCATCCAGCATTGCTGGTGCATGAGTGTCGCCAATGACTAAAACTGGTTTTGATTTTCCCATAATAATTATTCAGTTAATTCTGCTCCGTCTGCTAGTAGTCCAGCTAACTCAATGTCAGTTGTCAAGTATGATTTGTCATCTGGTGTAAGCCAATGGTAAAGCCATTCATCTTCTCCGCAGCTACCCGCCTCTGTTAATAGTTGGGCATCTCCTAATGTAAGTTTTAGTCCGAGTCCCGTGAGTTTTGTTCCGTCTTTTAAGTTATAGTTCATAGTTATTGTGGTTGGTGTTAGTGGTTATAATGCTGCTGGTTTAGTTGATGTCAAGGGTTAAGCGCATTTAGTGTATTTTTCTGGGAAGTTTAATCCTTCAATTGGCAGTCCTTGAGAAAACCAATAAGCATCTCGGGCTATGGCTGCATCAAATTCGCTGTCAAAGAAGCCAAGTCTTTTTTTATTATTGTCGATTGTGCAATAAGCCTCCCATTTTTTTCTTTTCTTATTCCAAGACACACCTCGAAACTGGGAAGAGCAACCCTTTGTTTTGCGTTTTTTGGATTGCTGGTTAAGCTGATTAGTAGTCATACGCAAATTGGTAATGTTGTTGTTCCATTTTACATTATCAATATGATCTACTTGGGGTAAAGTTGAAAAATCTGGTAAAAACGCTTGAGCGTTTATTCGATGCATCTTGAACGTCTTGCCGCCAATTACTATTTGCATATATCCCAAGTTGTTTTTGCAACCAAACGTGCGTTTATTTCTTTTGTGAAATGGCTTAGTGATTGAGCCATCCGAGTGAGCGATAATATCTACGCCATTAATTGTGAGTTGTTTTGATTTCATGGTATTAGTTGTGGTTAAGGATGTGGCGTTCTTCTAGTTGGTTATTGCGAGCAATAAGTTCTTCGCATCTCAAATTCAATGCCTCCAGTTTTTCTTCGGACATTTTTAAAACCTTCTCATTAGCTTCAAGGCAGGTCTCTAGTTGGCTGATAGCGTTTTGCAATATCTTACGCTCCGATGGCTGGAAAATTGGTTTGCGATTTGTGTAATGGAATGCTGTGACTGGTTGTTCTGTGTCTGTCATAATTGCTTTTGGGTTGTTGATTATATTAATCCTTCTGAGAGAATGTTGAATGCGCTTGCAGCCACCGCTGAGTCCTGTCCGTTGCCGATTGCCTTGAGTCGCTTTCCCCAGTTTTTGTCCAATCCAGAGGCCAACCCATCCGCAACTCGTTCCACTGAGGATTGATCTTTCCTCCGATTTGAGCCGATAGCGTCGGAGTCTTGCGTGTAAACTCTGCTGGATACGCCCCCTCTTTTGAGTTGTGGCTGGTCGGTGTAGGCAAGTATCCAAATTCGCTTGCGGTGGTGATCGGCTCCAATATCTTTGCTGCCCAGCACACACCATCTTGCATAATACCCCAGGTTCCTAATGTCGTTAAGAACTCTAGAGAGTCCCTTTGCTCTAAGATTTGGGGAGTTTTCAATAAACACAAACTTAGGCCGCATTTCTCCAGCGATCCTAGCCATCTCTGACCACAGCCCCGACTTTTCTCCGTCAAGTCCTCGCTGCGTTCCGTTGACATTATTGTTTGTCCTAGCTGAACTGAGGTCAGTGCAGGGGAATCCCCCGCAAAGAACGTCAACTGATCCGCGCCAGGGATTTCCGTCGAGGGTTGCCACGTCGTCCCAAATGGGAAAGGTTGGCAAGATTCCGTCACGCTGTCTTGCGAGCAGGACATCTCTTGGGTATGGTTCGATTTCGCAAGCTCCGATTGGATTGTGTCCAAGTAGGAGATCACCGAGAATGCCGCCACCTGCTCCTGCGAAGAGGTGGAATGTGTTGAGTTTTGTGTGTGCCATGTCATTTTATGTTGTGAGTTTTGTGTTTATCTGAAATGTTTATTTTCTTCCCACTCACGTTCCCGAGATTCATCCGCACGCCATTCAGCTTCTTCCGCTGCGTAAACGTCAGCCAATAATCTTGTGGCTACACAGATTTCTGCTTCGCATTCTGAGTGAAGTGCAAACTCTTCGGCACTTGTGTCATCGTGAAACTCGTCATTGATTTTTTTCAATGCGATTTCTAGGTCTTCCAGTTCCTCCGTTCCAAGTACATTTTTAATATCTGAAAGGATTACTTTGAGTCGTGATTTTGTATTGTTCATAATGTTATGTTGTTGTGGTTGTAGTTGATGTCAAATTAAAAATTATCAACCATTGTCTGGTGAGTTACCTGGAAGTCAATGCCAACTGTGGTAAGGATACCATTGCGGCACTTCTCCTGCTTAACAGTCTGATAGTAGACTGGTTGACCTTCCTCTTGGATCTGCCCGTTAGAGTCACGCTCTGGTCGCTCAATCCTCCAGAAGATGGTAGCATCGTTAAAGATTGCCCGTGATTCGCGAGCCTTGCCCTCCTCGTTTAGCTGTGTGCCAGAGAATGCAACGCAGCGTAGTGACTTCTGCAAACGCTGAATGCCTCCACTCATAGCCGCCACTTCCGCCTCCCGATTGCCCTTGCCAGAGCCATCCATGATTTGAATGTAGTCAACACAAAGGATATCAATCTTCCCGCACTTAGCTGCAATCTCTCGGCATCTAGTTGTCACGCCACTCATAGATTCTGGTGAGTCAAACAAGAACAGTCGGCTGTCCGTCTCTTCCTTCAGCATATTCAAGCACTTAACATATAGCTTCTGCTTGTCTCCAGAGACTGTGTTCAGCGGCTGACGAGTGTCGATCTTAGCGTAGGAACACGCCGTGTTGTGCCACCAATCTTCCTTGGAACTCTCCAGCAAGAATGCTACAACAATCCAGTCCTTGTGCTTGAACAAGTTGTGAACAATAATTTGACGCTTTAACGCTGACTTGCCACGTGAACTTGGTGCTGCAATGATAATGTTGTTATCCTTGCGGCGACGATCAATGTGTCCCAGCGTCTCCTCTAGGTGCTTCATGCCTGTGTAAACACGATACTCTTCGGGGATTCGATCCTCCTCCCCGCGAAGCTCCTTCATCTTCTGGTCAATAAATTCTACGATCTCCTCCTTGGCTGTCTTGTCATCGTCGGCTAGGGTGAGCGTAGATATCTCGTTCATCGGCTCGGATATGGCAACCTTGATATCTTCTGCGGATGCTAGTGGCATCTGTAGCTTCTCCAGCATACTGCGAGTTGCGTGAATCATCTTCCTCTGAAGGAACTTGTTGCGAACATTGCGTAAAGCCGCAACCCACGTGGACGTATAGACAATTGGCAATGCCATCATAAGTGACATTGCTGTGTCTACTTCCATTCGATCCTTTGCCATGTTCGATTGAAGAACTGGCAGAACTGAAAGCTCGCTGATGTCTTGCCCAGCATCGAAGACTTGGCGAATAGATTCAAACATGACTTGATTCTCAAGCGAGAAAAACCAATCCTTGGTTGCTCCCTCTGCAATGATCGAAGCCGCATCGTGCTGTAACATTTGACCGAGGATCGTCTGCTCGGATTGAAGGCTGTGGGGGTAATTTTCTGCTATGTCCATTGTGGTGGTGTTCCTAGTTTTGGTTGTGGTTGATGATTCTTTCTATGCCAATCGGCAGCCCTGTCAAGCTCTCCCGAAAAATTGTTTAGCAGAGTCGCGTAGCTTTTGCGAGCGTAAGTTTCTTTTTGTGGTGCTGCGTAGAATGCTTCTATCTGTTGCCACTCCCGTTCGGTTGTTGACTTAACAATCTCCTCGGCTGACTGCCAAGCGGATAGTTCAGATTTGTCTAAAGTCCTAGCCTCTGGACGATTAAATAATTTCTCGGCACGCAACTGGTGAGCCTCCTTCGTTGGAACATAAGTAGTTTTATTATCTTCTTTTCTTCTTAACTTCTTATCTTCTTTAGATGTGGTTACTTTGCGGTTAGTTTGCTGGTTAGTTGCTGGTTGATCTGTGGTTACTTTGCGGTTAGCTGAGTTTTTCTCGGTGCTGTAAGTGTCGTATTGACAGTCACTTAGTGAAGAATCTTGATGGTTACTTGCTGGTTGATCTGTGGTTGATTTGCGGTTAGTTTGCTGGTTAGTTTGCTGGTTAGCTGCTGGTTGATCTACGCTTTTATCGGGGTTGTAAGTGTCGTAATGACAGACACTTAGGATAGAAAACTTGCTGGTTACTTGCTGGTTAATTGACTGTGAGTTTACGAGCTTTTTGATGGTTGTTCTGATGGTTTGTTCAGACAGACCTAGCTGCTCAGATAGTGCCTTGCGACCCGTGACGATTGATCCGCGAGGAATATCGTAACCCTTGTAGGTTGAATCATTCCAGTTAGCCTTTAGCATTAGATGCAAGAAGACACGGACGCAATTGGTATCGTCATACCATTCCCATTCCGTCATCTTTCGATATAGTTTTATGTAAGTCCCGTTCATTTTATTGTTGTGGTTGTGGTTATTTTTACTGCGGAAAGTTAGCGTGCCACTCGGTTAATTTACCCAATTTCCCCGCCTAACTTAAACGTTCTTTCTAGTTTATGTTATGTGTGATGAGTGACACGCTGAAATTATTAAAGCATACTTTTTACCTTTTGCCAATACTTTTCTGTAGATTTCTTTTTGTAGCCGTTTGGACCACCATTGTGTATCCTTGCTATGTCCTCTAGGGTTGGCTCTCTCCCCAGCCTCTCCTCGGTTGCATAGCGAGCCATGTAAGCCATGAAGATCTGTATAGCTACGTCCCGCTGGAAAGCATCCTCATGCACCCAATCCTTCCCAGCATACTCCGCTGCATCTTGAACGTAAGCGGCGTGCATCTGCAAGCATCCGTAAGCTTTCCCGTCGTCTCCGATTTCAAAGTCGTTGCCGCCAGATTCAACCATTATTAGTGCCAGTATAAGTGTCATGTATGTCATTTGGTATGTAGGTAATCAAAGTTGAGAATCTAAGCGGTTCACTCTATATCTTTTTTTAATAGGTGGGTGTATTCTAGTGGTATGAAGATACTATTATTACTTTTACTCCTACCATTATCATTGAGTGCGTCAAGATCAGCCATCGAAGTCTTGTCTGCTAGTGGGTTGGAACATTCAGTTGCTAAGGTTAAAACTATTTATGCTAACAGCGGCGATTATATTTTTTACAAGACTGCCAGTCCCTCTAATGGTATGTTGTTATTTTCGGATGATAAAGTAGTAGAGTATGATTCGGAGAAGGGAAATAAAGTAGTAGTAGCTGTAGTAAAAAGCTACAAGTCGGTTGGAAATTTTGAGTAGTGGTATTCCAGAGCATCTTCTGCTTGGTTCATTGCTTCTTCGCAGTCCTCGATAGCTTTAAGAAGCTCCTTGTTCCCTTCTATCGTTTCGCGAGGGGATAATACCCCGCTTAAAATTAAAACCTCACACTCATATTCTAGTATTGTTAGCTCGTCGTTAATTACCTGTGCGGTCATGTCGTGATTGTTCATAGCTAATAACTTAGCCGAGCTTGTGATCTTGTAAATGTCTTTAAAATTTTTCATAATTCAAATTCTTCGTTCAGCGCATCTTCCGTTTCTTGCTCTGCGCGTGTAAGCTTTCTCTCTGCCTTAAAAATATCTTTTATGCACTTTACTGCAAAGGGTTCGCTGGTCTCTCCAAGCAATATCCTTTCCTGCTCGTATGGGGCTAGTGTCCTCCACCAATAACGATTGTATTCCTTCATAAAAAACCTCTCTGGTTGTCGTTCCAGAGAGGGCTAATGGGTTAAGGGTTAATTAAAATGGAACTTCTTCCTCCATAGCTTCGGACGTTTCCGTCGAACGCTTAGGTGTCTCTGAAGAAAAGCCTTCCCAGCCAAACTTCAATGCTCCATTGCCAATGTAATTTTTCTTGGGGCGTGGGTTCATGTCTCGCTCCTCCTTGGTTTGAGACTCGTTGACAGACACGACCTTCCAGTCCTCGTCTGCCGTCTCATCGATCCATACGTCGCAGTCAAGATACTTACCTTTCTTGCCCTCGTATAGTCGATCCTTGTTGATCTTAGTTACGTCGATTTTTAGTGTTATTAGCTTACTCATTTTTTACTCCTTTGTTATTTGGTTTCTGTTAGTTCTCCTTTACGGATATTCTTTAGCGATTCTACGTCTGGATTTTGACGTAGGTTTACTGGAATGCTGCTCCATGCCTTGCCTAGCGCGTCAACTGTCTTAGCTCCTGCCAACTTAGCTACTGCGTCTTCCTTTGTCATCTGTGGCTTTCGCTTCATAGCCCCTTCGCCGTCGTCATCTTCACTAGGCAATCCTACTGCACTTTGAAGACCATAGCGACGAGCGTAAGTAACTGCACTACCCATTCCCTGTGGATCTGATTTAACGCAGTCCAGAAGGAAGTCTCCAGAGACCCACTCCCCACTTTCGTGTAGGATTACAGTCTCTACTCCAGCCGAGCCTTCCCCAGATACTGGAAACTGCATGAATCCAAGTCCGTGGTTGGCGAATGGTTCTTTAACGCAAGAGATCACCTCTTCCAAGTTGGCGTAGTTGCTCTTGAAGAATGGATTCTTGGCGGATTTCTTAGCTCCAGACATTTCGGCTTGAGCCTTAACAAATGCTGCTGCTAGGTTTGTGATTGATTCTGATGATTTCATATTGGTATTATGTTGATGTAGAGTTACTTGTCAAGCTTATTGTTAGTGTATTGGCAGCATCCTGTGAGCTTACGCTCTAGGTTTCCCATTGCTCGCCAAGCAACCTGCTCCCATTCCCCGTCGATCATGTGACGCATGAGTGCATCTAGCTCGTCGCTAGACTTAGTTTTATCCCAATGGATAGGCTTGTCGGGGTGATGCTGCTTGCTACCCTTATAGCTCAAGTGGGACACGGCGGCAATGGCATTGGGGAAGTTTCTGATAAACCCCGAATAGATGGGATACGTTTTGCGCTCGGCTGAGTCGGTTGGCAATGCACGTCCCTTGCTTTCTTCCTCGGTAAAGGAATACTCTCCACGGATAAGCTCGTGGCAGATATCGCTCCAGAAGGTGTATCCCTCTGGGGATTCGACCCAATCAAAGGCTAATGCAATTGCGCTTCCGATGTCACTCGCGTGTTCGGTCATGCCACTTGGCTTCATGTTAGTTAGCGCAGCGTCCCTGTGTGCTGGCTTGAGTTTCTTTAGGTGTTGCTGTATCGTTGTGGTCATAGTGTTAGATGCTCTCTAGGTTGGTGAAAATGATTTCGTAAATGTCATTGAAGATATCCTGTGCCTCTTCCGTGAATCCCTCGCTGCCGTCTTCACGATCTTCCCAGGCCATGTGCTTGCCCATCCTGTCTTCGACTAAAGCTTCTGCTAATTCAGCGGCTAGTTTTTTATTATCCATATGTAATGTTGTCATGTTTATTATGTTGGTTGTAGTTTACTTGTTTTTCAATCTTTTTCTTTCATTTCTTTCTGCTTGGGTTACCACCTTGTGGCAATCCTTGCATAAAACTCGGTAGCCCTCTTTCTCGCAGAACATACGCTTCACGACCTCAGTCCAGTCATAGCCAAGGAAAAGCTCTGCTAGGTAGGGGAAGCCTTCAAGCGGCACAACTGGCTCAATGTGATCCGCTTGCATTTGATTTTGAGGAAATAGTCCATCACAGTCGGGGCATTTGTGAAGCTTGCACTCCCGACCAGTCGCTGGATTGATTCCCTTGCCAATGCAGACCTCGGCTATTGCTGCCGACCTTGGTCTCCACCTCAGAGACTTGCTGCGTAGACCAGACATTATGAAGCTACGTAGACCCGCCTCGGTCATAGTCCCTTCGCAGTATTCTTTATTTGCTTTCTTCATTGTCTAAAATTGTAAGCACGCTCCCCCTTCGGTCAATCACAACGTTCAGTTTCTTGTCGTGCTTGCCTAGGAGGGAGATTGCATCGTTGCGAGTGTTCGCGTATTTAATTGCTTGCCCGACATATCCTTCGGGCATCCGTGAATGCTTGTATCTTATCTTGTGCGCTCCCACTACTTTTTGCAATAAACTATTTTCAGCCTGTTAGACCAAGCGGTGTATGAGCCGAAAGGAACATCGGCAGCCACACACGCATCTCGACCAGTCATTCCCTTGTCTCGGTATTGATTTACCAGCTCAACGCTCGCTTGTCGCTTGACTGCGTCAAACCTTCCCTCGTGTCCAGTCTGCTTTTTCTTCTGGACTGGAAATTTAAGCATATCCCCGAAGGCATTGCTCTCAATGTCCTGTTTTATCATTTCTGCCAAAACCTCAAACTTAGTTGGAAGGATCTCCGATTTTGGAACGATCTCCGATTCTTTTGATGCTAGGTATTCTACTGCCGATGTGTATTTGCTCATGTCTAATTGCCGCTTAGCGGTCTTTGTTATGGTTAAAAGGGGTAGCCCCCTGCTTTCACCCTTAAAGCCCCTCAACGCGCTGTGAGGCGTGCTGAGAGGCTAGGGGTGACAACGGCTGGCTTTGTCTAGGGTTTAGTTGAATTTAATGCTAGGTGCTTTATTGCCAATATTGATGGTGGCTGTGCTAAACGGGGACTCCATAATGGTTTGCATAGCCTCCTCAATACTACTCACTCCCCAATATTCTTTTTTGTTATCTTGGTCAGTCACAACAAACGGAGCTAAGTTGAATATAGCGTGCGCCTGGTTTAGTTCTTCCATTGATTTCTTTAGGTTACTCATATGTTTTTGGGTTGGTTGGTTGGATACTTCTAGGAATTCTCTAGCCAAGCTGTCGATCATCTCCCAGATGCCATGTGGCTCCCACTCTTCAAGTGGTTCCCACCTGTGGTCTCGGATGAAGTCCATGATTTCTTGCTCGTCTAACTCGTCGAAGTTCGATGGCAGTTCATCAGTTAGGTAATGTCTTGACGCTCTTGTATATGCTTCTGTTTTATTCATTTTTACGTTTGGTTAATTAGCGAGCTGTTTCCATATTGGAAATAGCTCGCTTGTGGTTTAGATTCTCTCGATTAGGAATGCCATTATTGACAAACCTAGTGCTATGACAAGACCTATTTTGAAGTTTTTTGCTATTGCAACCTCTTGACTAGTAAGCACTTCCGCGCTCGGCTCTTCTAAAGGCACAAGCAATGCCTCGTAAGACTGGCTTTCAGCGTCACGCATAGTAAGCGTAGGGTTAGCCCGAATGACTGCTTTGGCTTCCTCAATAGTCAATGCGTTGTCGTTTACCCGCTCTAATCCGAACGGCGTGTTTTTATAGATGTGTAGTTTCATGTTATTAATCTTTTGACGTTAGGGTTTCATTATTAGCCTTCCTTACCCTGTCGCAAGCTTTTTTAATCCATCGCGGCTCGCTGTCTTTTTCATCAAATCGACTGATCTCATAAGCAATTGAGTCGTCAAGGGTTGCAAAGTCTTTAACGCTTAAAGTGCCAGCGTTAAAGTGGCGTTCAATGCGCTTTTCTAGTACGTACAGCTCGGATAATCCCGCCTTGCTTACTTTCTCTTTAAAGTGACTGGCTGTTTCGTTTTGTATTTGTTTTTCTGTTTTCATTTTATTAGTGGTCTGTTTATGTTGAATGCCGTTTAGTGGGACATAAATGCCCCTTAAAGGCGTTTTTATTGTTTGCTAGGGTATAGACTAGCAAAAGACTTGCAACGCGCTTTTTACGCCCGATTTATTCGCGCCCGCTTCCATTAGCGCAACAGCGTAAATTTCAGCGTGTTTTCTATTTCCTTTACTGAGTACAGAAAGCAATTGCCCGTATTTTCCGTAATGGTTTTGCGTAGTTTTAACGCTCTTCTCTATTGCCTTGACTGTTTCTAGGAAGTCATTCGCTAGATCTGTGATTAGTTCTTTTTGTTTTTCGTTTAGTTTCATTTTTCTTTTGTTTTGTGGTTTGCTTGCGCTTGAATGCGCTTTAAAGGCGTTTTAATCGATTGCAAGGGTTGCCTATGGTCTTGCACCCCGAAACCCCGTATCGGTTAAAATACGGGGCAAGTGGTTTGAGGGTTATTCCTTCTTATAAAAGATCATGTAGAGGTTTGAACGTTCCTGGCGGTTATTAACTTGCTTAAAGCCTTGCGCCTTTAGGCTTTCGACTTCTTGCGCGTTTTCTTCGCTGAATGTTAGGCCATGAAGTTTGACTTCTTTAAAGGTTTCCATATTATCGACCCCAACTTTCTTTAATCGAAACCCATACAATGGCTTGCAACTCATAACCCTTTAAATCGCTTTCTTTTGCGATTTGCGCGGTGATGGCTTCTATTCTTCTGTATTGCTTTGCTGTTACTGTTTCGACTGTTTCGGTGATGCCGTCTTTAGGTTTAACTAAACAAGCGCGAATGTGCCATTTATCAATTGTAATATGTTCGCTTGACAATAAGCCTACATTCATCGCAAAGGCGTGTGTTTTAGGCGCGCTTGACGCGATGCGCTCGCCTTCATTCAATGCTCTAAAGGCTTTCAACTTGTTGGGCGTGTATGTGCATACTTTTACCGATTCAGCTCCAAGGCCATTCTTCCAAGCGATAATAACCGCCCGCGCGTCGATCTTGTTGCGTTCCCATTTGTTATTAGGCGAGAGCATTGATACAACGCTTGCAACAATGTAGGAGGGCAAATCAAATTCCTTTGCCAGTGAATTACAAAAGGCTTGCGCTTCTTTATACCATTCAAGCCCGCTTGCGTAATTTTCGGGGCTTGCGCCTTTAATCCAAGCGCGAAGGCTTGCTTTGATTTGCGAATCAGTTGCGCTTGCTACTGATAGTTTAT
>Ga0208544_10001095_pt1 | contig 19271 bp, 26 predicted proteins | sample DEB08_DNA_9_FD_184526 | JGI IMG/M metagenome (GOLD analysis project Ga0208544, IMG submission 184526) | Aqueous microbial communities from the Delaware River and Bay under freshwater to marine salinity gradient to study organic matter... | ecosystem: Environmental > Aquatic > Marine > Coastal ... | reverse complement strand
GGTCGAACCCGGCCTTCCGGATCCGGTCCTTGTCGGAGAGCTCGACCGTCTCCCTCTGGAATGGCAGAACGCCGGAGATGAAGGAGGAGATCCGCATATGTGCGGTGGTCGGGTCCAGACTCCTGTACAGCTCGACCTCTTTCAGGCAGGCGTGGTTGATCTGGGCGGGCACGGTCTTCTCTTGCCAGCCCCAGCCATCGGGGCGCCAGGTGGTTAGGACGGTCACGTGGTTATCGATCAGCCATCCGGTCTCTGACGGGCGGATGTCGGCCTCGAAGAAGGCGCGCAGCTCATCGGAGAAGCCGCGACGCCTGAAAAAGGAGCCCCAGCGTCTGGGGTGTCGTTCCCGGGCCCGTTCAACCGCCCTCAGCGCGTCCGGGAGCGCGTAGTGGAACACGGACGTCCCCTTCCAGGATGGCATGACCCTCTCCTCAAGAGAGGGGACCCGCTCCCCTCCGATCAGGATCAGGGTCGGGATGAGCTCCGCCCCGTCCCTTACGTCGCCGTAGGAGGTCGGTTCCGGGACCCGGAACGGGTGATCCGTGAGGAGGGGGAGGTCCGCAAGTCGGCGCGCGGCATCGCGGACGAACACCACGCTGGTGTCGACCCCCATCCCGGCCCCGTCGTAATAGTCATGTCCACCGATAATCTTCATGAACCTCTTTTCGCATATCTGTCGCTCGGTGTTAAGTGCGTTCTTCCTTCCCGAGACGTGTCATGATCTCGGCGCGCTCCGCGTCGCTGATCCGGGACCAGGTGGCGATCTCCGTCCGGGTGCGCCCGCAGCCGACGCAGGTCTCATCTACGAGCTGACAGGTCCGGACACAGGGGGAGATGATGGCGGTCTTCGACATGGTCCGGTCCTTTCGGGAATCAGGTAGGAGTTGGGGTTTTCGCACGCTCGTAGGAAAGTCTCAAGAAAGAGGAGACCCGACCCATGACCCGATCCGCCCATCTCTATCACGACCTGCTCGATCTCGCCGCCGCGATCCGCGCCGACGGGAGCTCCGCCCGTTTCGTCTCGATCAGCGCGGATGCGGGCCGTCTGCATTGCGCGGTCACCACCGGGTCGGATCGGGCCCCCGACGCGGCGGCTGCCCCGTTCCGGGCCCAGCACCCCCTTTTCGGGGCGGCGCTTCAGGAGGCGGCCGCCGGTTTCGCGCGGGAGCTGGTCGACCGGCGGTTCGGCGCTCTGGCGGAGTTCGGGGGGAGGGGGCTCGTGACGATCGACGCCTCCGGCGCGGTCCGGCTCGATCTGGGGACCCGGAACGGCCAGACGGTTCATGAGCCGGTATGTCTGGACCGGCTGCGGCAGTCAGCGATATCACACCCGACGAACCGGGCCGTCTGCCTGGCCGCCGCCTTCTCTGACGACGTCCGGTTTCCGGCGTGGTCCCAGTCCGAGCAAACGCAACGGGACTGGATGCAGGCGGCCAGGGCGATCGACTCGCAATATGGCCCGGAGCAGGACGGGATAGACGTGGCGGCAAAGCGGCTCGTGCTCACATTCCGACCTGCTAATTTGAGCTCTTTCCAGATCGCCGATCTGATCCGGGAGCGCCTTTATCCCGATCTGCTTGCGGCCCTCTCCCCTGAAAGCCCGACGCAGGACCACCCTGAAGGGCTTGGAACCGCCCCCGCATGGCTCCCGCTCGACCCGCAGGAGGCGGAACGGCTCCACATCGCGCTTGAGGCGTCCCGGGACCCGCTGCTCTCCGGCGTGCTGGGCAAGCTCCGGGTCATGCTGGACAATGTGGGGTCTGACGAGGCTTTCCGGGAGGCGGCCGTCTCGAAATACGCGGGCCGGCTCACGGGCGGGGATCTGGATTTCCAGCCCGACGGGATGGTCTCCAAGAGCGATGAGGGGGCCTATGTCATGGCCTTCCTCTGGGTCACGAACGCGGAGGCGGGGCTCGAAAAGCCGGAAGATGCCCCTGACGAGGAGCCCTCGCCGTGAGCGGCCTGTCCCGGATCGCGGCGCGGGCAGAGCAGGTCCTAGCCGACGGCTGCGGTCGCCGGGCACCCGTCCATCTGCTGCTCGGAGACGACGCGTTCTGCGCCCTGATGATGAGGCACCGTATGGGGCAGGAGGTGAAGCTCCCGGATCAGGACGGGGCTCTGCCCGCGTCCGCCCGGCTCGCCTTCCTGCACGCGCTCGCCGCCGGTGAGGGGGTGGCGGAGGCGCGGGAGGGCTGTGACGGGCGCCGGACAATGCTGGCGCGTCTGGCACGCGCTCGCGAGACCTCCGACTTGTCGATTCGGGACCTGCTGGTCCGCTCCCTGGAGGAGATTTTGGACAGGGAAACCCCGAACTCCCACTGGGCGGCCCAGTATCTCCTTTACGGGTCCGAGCAGATACCGCAATCCGCCATTCCGCTCCATGAGAAGGAGACCCCGGTCGGCCGGGCGGTCGACCTGGTGCTCGGCCTCCTGCGTCGCGCGCCAGAGCGGGAACTGACGATCAGTGACCGGGATCCGGTCAGCGATGCGGTCGGGTTCATCCGGATCGGCCACCGTCCCGCCCATTTCGGCTTCCCGGAGACCGGCTCCCCGCGAACCGGGACCAACGCGGCCCTCCTGCATTACGAGATCGACCATCCGGGCGGCCCGTTCTGCCTGTTTACGGCGGCGGACGGCCCGATCGGGGAGCGGATGGACGAGATCCAGGAGGCCTGCCCCCTCTACATCAATGATCCGCACCAGCTGATGGCGCTCAACACCTACTGGCTTCGCGAGATCGGGGCCTTCTGCGTCCCCTGCGGGGACACGCAGATCACCTTCCTGGACCGGGACGGGGTGATCAGCGCGTCAGAATATCCCGACCTCTCCGCTGATGCGGAGCGTATCCTGGAGGAGCTTGGAGCGCGCGGGGTGGACGAGTCAAAGCTGGACGGTCTGACCCCGTTCCTGCGCGGGGAGGAGGGGGATCCGGACCATGACTGGGACCTGATTGATCAGGTCTCCGGGGCCCATCCGGACCTGATGGGTCATCTCGGGATGGATATCGACCGGTCACAGATCTTCGGGGTGCCACGCGCCAGGCTGGAGGCTCTGGCGCGCGATCTTTGCGGCTCCGATCTTGCCGAGGCGGCGGTCGGGGCGGCTCTCTCCGGGGCTGTCACGCTCGACCTGCCTGCCGGGCCCCTGCACCTCTACGTTCCCAACGTGGCGACCACGAGCCGGTCCGAGGCGGCGGAGCCGCTGCTGAACGCGGTCACCGGGCGTCGGGACCGGGAGCTGATGTTCCTGCTCGCAGCCCGAGCTCTCGATCTTGGGCCGGACCCGCATTCCGTGTCCACGATGCGCCGCGCCCCCGCGCCGGAGGCCGGGCCGGAGCCCGGCTGAGCCGGGATCAGTGCGCCTTCGGCTCCGCCGGTGCCGCCTGGTACATCTCCAGGATCATCCGGGCGAGCAGGACCGCCTCGTTGCGGGGCAGGGTCACCGCCTGATGATAAGTGGTCGGAGTGTCCGGGGACACCTGCTCCCCGAAGCTGACCCGCATCAGCATCTCCCCCGCGGTCAGATGGAACCGGTTCGCGAGGGTCGAGGGGACCGCGTGAGCGGCGCGGGTGTCCTCCTCCGGGGCCGGGGGGATCGGGGTCTGTTCGGTCATCTCTCATCTCCTTGGGAAGCGGGCGCGCCTGTGCCTTCAGCCCCCTGATACATGAGGGGAGGATGTTATCCAATAAGGTTTTTCGCAAATCAGGCCAGTTCGGGAGAGGGGTCCGGATCAGGGCTTCGTCCGAGACGGGACAGGACGATCCGGTTGTCGACCGCGTGCAGGTCAATCTGGCGTCGGACCGGACCCGACCTGTACTCCGTACCCGCCCCGGGCGTGAGCCCGAGCAGGGCCCGGCCCACCGGGGAGGAGATGCTGAGCTCGCCGCGTCTCGGGTCGGACCCGGCCCCACCAAGCCGGAACACCCGCTTCTCAAACAGTCCGGTCACGCTGATCTCCACGAAGGATCCGTAGGCGGCCTCCCCGCGTTCCGCCGCCGCTACGAGATGATCTCGCGTGAGGTCGGGCCGGGCGGACTTCAGGGGGCGGGACGCCTGCTCACGAGGACGTGGCGTGTGCTCAATCAGCAGATCTCCGTTCTCGGAGGAGACCCGGATCCGGGCTGTTCGTCCCAGACCGTCCATCAGCCGGAACAGCGCCTGCGCGCTACCGCCCGCCGACAGGGAGGGGACAGAGAGCTCCAGTTCCCGATCATAGGAGCAGTTCGGGTGTCCGCGGCCCGGTCTGAGCTCCAGCCCGCACAGGTCGGACAGGGCGGTGCGGTCCGGGACCTCCTGGTTGGCAGCGCGAAGCGCGATCCGCAGCGCCGAGCGCCAACCGGTCACCGTGGACCGCCGCCCGCCGAGATCCAGGAACTGCGGGGTCAACTCCTCGGGTCTGACCTCTGTCGAGGAGACATGTCGGGGCCGCTCCGTCTTCCCCAGGAGCGGGTCGAAGCGGGCCGGCTCACCGGCGGGTGCGGGGCTGATCTGGGACGCGTAAAACATGAGAGGCCTCGTATTTCGGTCTGTTGTCTGATCATCGCGCATCTCTGTGAAAAAGCGAAATCGTAGCTTATGGGGAGGGCAGATCCGGCTCCGGGTCGGGCTCGGCCTGGTTCAGGAACCTGAACCCGATCTCCGCCGCCCGCTCCGAGGCCCAGTCGGGCGGGGTGAGGGTCCAGTCCCGGGCCATCCGCTCCGCGGCATCGTCAAGAAGCTTTCCCCCCTCCAGCTCCGGGTTGACCCGGACGTCCGGGGCGAGCGCCGGGTCGAACCGGTTGAACAGGACCGCCACCGGGTTCTCCGGCAGTGTCGCCGGGTCGAACCCGTCGATCGGCTCGAGGGAGATGAGCTCGCGGGTGAGACGGGCGCGTGTCCGCAACGCTTGCGAGCGGGATCGGAAGTCGAACCCGGTCACCCGGATCCGCTCCGCCTCCTCCCCGCTCGGGCCGGATCCGCCACGCCTGGCTACCTCATCGAGGATCTGGGCCCGCAGGAGCAGGGTCCGGTGCCCGGCGACCGTGGTCCCGTCCAGGGCGGCGTCCCAGGCCCGCAGCAGCTCCAGCGGGTCCTGATCCCCATCCAGGGGCGCGATCGGGTGGGCGGAAAAGAGCAGGTCCCTGCGGACCCGTACCGCGACGGAGGTCTCCTCGATCTCGTACCCCGCCGAGCGGGCGGTCGCGTGATGGGTGCGGGAGGCCCCGGTGCCCGGCGCGAAGAAGGCGTCATAGGCGGCGGCAGCGGGCAGGCCCGCCAGGCGCTTGCCCGTCTGTGTGGCGGGGTCGAGCGCCTCCGCCCAGTCCCGAAGCAGCTGCGCGGCCTGACCCCGGTGGATCGCGTCCCCGACGGTGGCACGGGTCGGGACCAGGGTCATGACCGGGCCCGCCTCCCGGCTTATCTCCGTATCGGCATTCCAGGAGATGATCTCCGTGCCGGCGTTGTTGCCGCTGCGGATGTGGAACCGGTGCTCGGTGCTGCCAATCGTGACCGCCCCGGTGTATTCGATATTCAGCACGTTACGCTTTTCGACGTCGATGATCTCGATCTCCGGGTCGGTCGTGAACTCCCAGGCGCACTCCTCGATCCGTTGCAGGAGATCCTCCTGGAGATTGCCGGGGACCGCGGAGGCGAACTGTTCGTCGCCGGTCATCTTCCTGCTCATGGGTTCGGTCCCTCCTGCTTCTCTTCCGGTGTGTAGACGAGGAGGACATCGGGGTCCGGCAGGAGCTCCGCCGGGAAGACGTCGATCTCCCGGATCTCCGTGGGCCAGCCGGAGCCGTGCTCCCAGAACATCTCGAAGAACGGGCCGGTCCGGTACCCGTCGATGAGCGGGGCCTCGTTGCGGCATAACCGGTCCACCAGGTCCGGGGCCGGGGAGGCGCCGAAGTAGATCAGACCATCCTCATCCTCATCACCGCAGGTGAAGAGCCGATCCGCCCCCTCATGCGGGAACAGGAATATCCGTGGCCCGTCGTACCAGAACAGGGAGCGGAGCGTCCGTTCCATCCCGTCCGGGTCCTCGATCGTGAACATGCCTTCTTCCCAGTTTTCGCATCTCATGGGCATAGCTCCTCGTTATCCGGTTCGGGCGCCCAGCGCACCAGTTGATGATCGCGCCGCCCGGTGGTCCGTTCGAACCCGCGGGCGAGGTAGAAGTCCCGGGATCTGCCGTCCTGCGCGTCCGTGTAAAGCGTAAGCCCGGCCGCGTCGCAGCGTCGGGCCAGCTCCGCTATATAGGCGGACCCGGCCCCCTGACCGGGCTGATCCGCGAACAGGTCCGTCAGCACCACCGATGGGTAGGCGAGCTCCGGTGCGTAAGCGTTCCGGTAGGGGCGCAGCGCGGCGGTGAGCGGCAGGTCCGCCGCGAAAACCGCCATCCCCGCGATAAGGTCCGCCACGATCCGGCGGTGGTCCGGCTCGGGATCATCCTCCGGATCCGATTCGGGCGGGGGCATGCGCACCATCTCCAGATAGCCGTCCTCGGAGGGGCCGTGCTCCGCCTTGAAGCCGAGCCGGGTATAGAACCCCGGCAGTCCGCCGTCCTCCCGGTCCGGGCGCGCGAAGGCCTCCAGGGCGATCCCGCAGCCGACCGCGTCGATCCGGAGTGGGGTGCCACCCACGGCGTCCGGCGCGCCCCAGCGCGCTGCGATCGTCTCAAGGAGGAGGGCGGACGGGGTCATGGTTCCGGCCCCTCCTGATCAACAAGCCCGGGTTCCAGAACGGAAAGGTGTTCTGCGACGGCTGCCGCATAGGCGCGTACATTCGCGTAGAAGGTGTCAAACGCACCTGGCGGGGCCGCGATCACCTCCTGGACTTGCGGGGTCACCTCCCCGTCCGCGGTGATTCGGAGCCCCACGTCGATCGCCCCTGACGGCATCGGGTATTCCGCGAGGAGCCGATCCACCTCTCCGCGTTGCAGGTCTCGCCAGACCGGGTCCTCTTCGGTCAGCGGGGACATGAAGTCCTCCGCCTGAAGCCGCCAGGCGTTCGGGTTCAGGAGGTCCGTCGGGCTCTCCGCGCAGAACCGGTAAGGGGTCTCGGCGGCCACCCCGCCTGCGACGATCAGGAACCGGCGCACGTATTCCAGGCTCCGGTTCGGGCATACCAGGACCGGGTGGTCATAGCGGTCAGACCGGATCGCCGTCTCGTGCTGGTAGAACCGGTCCCCGCGGGCGCAGTGACGGACGTATTGTTCCGGGTCGCGCATGTTTCGCAGGCTCGCCCCGAACCCGGCCCCGGCGATCCGGTCCATCTCCGCCTGCACGGCGTGGCGGGGCAGGATCCTCGCCCCGAGCGCCTCAAGCACGGCGGGGTCCTCATAGGCCTCCGTGATCATACGGTTCCGCGCCGCCAGGGACCGGTACGGGTCGCGCCCCCAGAGCGGCTCCGGGCCCGGGCGGTAGCGCATCGCGCTGGCCGGCTCCAGCCGGTCCCCGAGCCGTTCTTTCAGCGCCGCGTAGAGGATCGCGTCCGAGAGGCGGACGTCCGGCTCCGTCTCGTTGCTCAGGAGGTAGAGGATCTCGCTCATGGGGAGGGGGTCTCCGTCTCGGTCCGCGCCTCGGCCGCGCGGATTTCTCGCAGGCTGCGCATCTGCGGCATCGGGAAGGTCCCGACCGCGAAGATCGGCACCGCGTCCTCGACCCGGGTTGCGTGCGCCATCTCATAAGGGTCATCGATGTCTTCAGCGATGAGCATCTCCGGATCAACCAGACCGCGCTGCATGGACCCGGCCGGCGCCTCCGCCGTGAAGGCGGAACCGCTCTCACTGAGGCGCCCGAGGTAGTCCTCCGCCTCCGTCTCCGAGAACCCGCCGGCTGTCAGGAGCTTCAGGAAGGAGGCGGTCTCCCCGCATAGAAGCATCCCCTCATCGACGATTTGCTCCAGCCCCTCAACCGTCCCCCGGTAGGCGACGAACCCGTCCTCACGGCGCTCGAGAGAGACCCACTCGTCCTGCCTCAGGGTCATCCAGTGCAGCCCGAGAGCCTGGCGCGACCGGAGGTTCTTCAGGGTCATCCCGAGCATGCTCTCATAGCTGCCCCGCTCAAGGAGCCCCTGCGCCTCGGCCGCGTCCCGCCAGGCGGACCAGGCCTTCTGCCCCTCCTCGTAGCTCACATCCGAGCCATGAAAGGACATCAGGCCGGTGTAGCGGGCCGCCTCCTCCTTGATCAGATCCGCGTAGGCTGGGAGGGTGGGGGGATCCCGCAGCGGGGACCCGTCCTGCTCGCAGAAGATGGGGGCCATCCCGTCGAACCGGAACCAGACGTGGCCGCTGTCGACCCAGGACCTGAGGCCCGATCCTGTCGAGGGGGTGCGGAAACCGGGTCCGGCCAGGATATCCGGGAGGTGACGCAAGAGCGCGTCGTCGATCTCGTCGTACCGGTCGGCGAAGACCTTCTCGAACAGGTCCGGGACGGGCCGGATCGCGGTGCGCACGAAGGGCAGCGCGAGGGAGCGGCAGTCCCAGTCCCGGCTCCCGCCCCGGATGGCCCGGTTCCAGGCGGCCGTGAAGGGCGTGTCATGCCCGTGATCTTCCAGAGGCCCGACGAGCCCGGCCTCACCACGTGCCTGGAAGAGGGGGGAAAGGATCCGGTTCTGGATCTCGTGATCGTAGATCTCGAGATGCGAGCTGCAGCCGCGCACCCGCTTTCCGGGGCGGTTTTCGCGCAGGATCTCGAGGAGGGCCTCCTCGATCTCGGCCGGGGTCGGGTTCGGGATCACGGGCAGGGTGCCTCCTGCGTTTCCGCGCCGGGATGACGGCGGATGAGGTGGGTCATCTCGAGGTCGAGCTCGGCGATCTTGCGCTCCGTGTGCTCCCGCAGGCTTCCGTGGATCTCGATCACCGGGGAGGGGGCACCATCCGTGAAGAAGGAAAGCGACAGGCAGAGGATCGGATTGTCTATGATCGCGCGGTCCCCCGGGATCTCTGAAAGACGGAAAAGGTCCTGGATGAGGGCCTTCGTCTGGCCGTTCGCGTCGTTGTCGACGAGGTCGAAGTCCCCGCTCATCGGGACCTCCGCCGAGAGGATTCCGGTGCTGACGGCCTGGTCGTAATCCGCCAGGGAGCCGAACAGGTGGAGGGTCGGGACCCGGACCGGGTTCGCGGAGGCCCACACGATCCAGTCCTCCGCCGCCTCCCGCAGCGGACCCCCCGTTGGGCAGTCCGGATGGAAGGCGCAGACGGCCCCCACGGGCAGGCGGGCCGCCTCGGGGACCCGGCCGAGCGTGGCGGTGACCCGCCCGCCGAGACCGAGGATGCGGATGATCCCGGATTTGACGAGCGCGTCGTGATCCGGCCCGTCATCCGGGTCCGGCCGGGTGACGGAGGCGGCCCCGCCCGCGATGGCGAGGCCCCGCGTCGTGGTGTCATCCGGGCAGAGGAGGAGCAGGCCGGGGCCGGCGTATTTACCTGCCCCCGTCTCGTCCGAGATCTGGTCCAGAAACGCTTTTCGGCTTGCGAGATCATCCGTCATGTCAGGCCTCATCTTTGTTTCCTTCATGGCTCGGGGTCCTCGAGGAATTCCCGGGCCAGCGCCTCGTACTCCCGCTCGCGCGCCTCGAAAGTCGCGATAAACGTGTCGAGGTCCGGACAGAAACCTGTGATCCGGTGCCCCTCGATGACATCCGCCCCGTGTCCGTTGGCCCGGATCTCTGCGAGGAAAATCTTCGGCGTCTCCGGGTCGCTCGCGCTCGATCCGATCTGGATGTAGGGGCCGTGCGCCTCGGTTTCCGGAAAGCAGATCTTCCCGTCCCGGAAGGCCCGGTCGATCCGGTTCAGGAGCCTTGCCGCCCCCTCGGCCGAGCGGAGCTGGTCGGCGTCGTGGTGCCAGGAGAAGACATTGTGGGGGTTCACGCCGGTCTCAACGATCCAGCGTAGGATCCTTGCGGAGGGCCGATCATTCGTACCGGACAGGGCGTCCGCGACTCGGGCGCGGGCCGCGGCGTACTGCTCGTCGTAGGTCTTGAGGATGTCCGGACTCATCTTAAAGCTCCGGCGGGTTTTCGGGGCCGGAAACGCCCACTTCAGAGGCATCTTCCGTAAGGCCATCCCCCTGCTCAGGCGTTTGTGGCCCTGTTAGAGCATTGACCCAGGACAAGGCGGACCGGGTCGCTATCGCGATCTGGTCATGGCTGTTGATCTCAAGGGCGCGTGCGATCCATCCCGTCGGTCCTTTAAGAGAAACGTTATCATCGCCTTCTTCAGCAGATCTCAGCACCGCCGCCTTGAAATTTTCGAGCTCCGCAGGCGGGAGTGAAACAAGCCCACCGGATATCTCCTTGTCCCACTCAACCCCATTCCAGGGGTTTGAGATATGTGCGAACAGAGGCGCCTTGGCGGGGGTTTCGTAGGAGGTCAGGAATGAGTCATGCTGCTCGTTGTAGCCCTGAATGATGTCTAGAAATCTCTGTATCATCGATTATTCCTTCCAATATGGTTTTTTTATGCACTGGTTCAAAACTAAGGCTCCGGGCTGTCGTCGCTGCGTAGCGCGTCAAGACCGCCGGTCACGTCGATCAGCCCGTCCGGGCCCATCTCGCGTACGACCCGGACCTTGCCGCGCCGGTCCTTCCCGATCAGGATCTCCCCCTCCTTCATCCCGAGCTGCAGGATGTCGGGGGCGTTGTCCGGGCCGGCTGTGAAGCCGTCCTGAACAACAAACTCGCGAGGACCGACCATCCAAACCAGGCCCGCTTCCGGATCGCGCGTGACCGGCGCCTCCGCGATCGGGTCCCCGCCCGCGCTGAGCGGGTCCGGGGTCCAGAGCCGGCCGTTATAGGAGATCCGGGCCACGTGCTCCGGGGTCTGGTCGAACACCTCACCGGGCAGGAATCGGGACGCGCCCAGGTCGGACGCGTCGCGTGCGTCCACATAGGCGCGTTGCGCCGCCTCAAGGGTCGGGAGCTCCTTGATGAACCGGACGGTGGCCGGGCCCAGATCGCCCCCCTCGTAGCATTCGAGCCTCAGGGTGAACCGGGTGGTCTCGTCCCAGGGGTAGTTAAGTTTTTCTTCTGCAGATCGGGTCATTCTTGCGTCCTGTCTTGGGGTTCAGAACCCCGGCTCCTCATCCGGGGCAGTGGCGGGATATGAGAAGAGCTTGTCGTAGCGTTCTCGGCACAAAAGGACCCCGTAATCCCCCTTGTGGTTCATGCCGGCATGTCGGGTCGCCCCTTCGGGGCTGTTCGCCGTCGCGCAGAGGAGTCGAAGCTCATGATGCACCGCGCCCCATCTCCCCGGGCTGACTTCCTCGACCCCCCACGCCTGATAGGGCGGGATCCGGTCGTCGAGCCCTTCGACGCCGAGGAGCCGGCGCTCAAGGTCCCGGGCGAGCCCGTCCGCCCGGACCGTAGCGAGCGCGATCGCGCGACCGAGGCCGGACATGGCGAATTCCCCATGAACATCACCGGCCACCCCCCTCGGAAGCGGCCTGGTCCCGGTCTCAGTGATGAGAAGGGACACCCGGGCCCGCCCATTCTCGGCGCGCAGGTCCAGCCGGTGCCCCGGGTATCGATCCTCGATGATCCGGAGCAGGTCGCCCGTGTCGCTGACGGCCCGCGCTGCCGGGTCCCCCTCCCGGACGCTCTCCTCCCAGGTCTCGAGGTCATAATGCGTGAGCGGGTAGTCCACCCCGCGCTCGTGCGCCCAGAACGCCTGGTCGAGATCCCAGAGCGGGATCTTCTCGTCCTCGATCATCGCGGCGAGCCGGTCCGCCGTCATCGGTGCCATGTCAGCCATCGAATTCCATCCAGTCCAGGTCCGGGGTTGCATCCTCGTGGTCCTCCGCGCCCGCCTCCGTGACGGCCAGGTCCGTCTCCGCGCCCCGGTAGAGGTCCGGGTTCGCTTCGAGATGGGCCCGGACCCCCTCGGCGATCCGGCGCGGGTCGCAGCCGTAAAGGCCGAGGCCGCCCGGCTGGAACGGGTTCCACTCGATCGGCTCGATGACCCCGTGCTCCAGATCCTCCCCGATCAGGCAGAGGTCCATGCAGAAGGTCTGGTGATCCGATGCGGCGGCGATCTCGAGCGCGCGCGCCGTCATCCGCTCCGTCAGGGTCGGGGACCAGATGAGGTCCCGGGACCCGGGGGTGGAGAGGTGCAGGTCCTCGAACCGCTGCCCCCGCGCCGGCTCCCAGACCCGGCTCATCGGGGTCAGGTGGGACCCGACCGCGGACTGCGTGAGCAGCGCCCCGTCCATGAACAGGAACCGGCGCTCAAATCGCATGTCGACCCGCTCCTGCACCAGAAGGCAGGGGGGGCGGTCGCAGAAGGAGAAGATCATCGCGTCGAGCGCGTCGGGCAGCGAGGTGCCGCGCGGCGCGCCGGTGATCAGGTGCTTGGGCGAAAGGGTGGATTTCACCACCGCGTCCCGGCCGCTCTCGTGCAGGCGGGTGACCTCCGCCTCCGCCCCCGCCAGATCAAAGAGGCCCCACTCGCGGTTGGTGGAGCGCAGGAAGGCGGGATCCTCCCAGTAGCGGATCTCATTTCCGGACAGGGTGTTCGGCCGATTTCCGGTGAGCCCCTCCATCCGTTTCGTCCTGCCCAGATGCAGGCCGTGCTCCGGGTAGGTTGCGTCCGGCGGCAGGATCTCAAGGTCCTGCCCCAGCACGTCATGCAGCGCCTTCGCGAGGGTGGCGTCCTCGAGACGCTCCTCCGGGTCGGGCGTGCTCGACAGGCGATAGAAACAGCGGGCCATCACATGATTCCCGGGCCGTCTTCGGAGATCTCGTTCTCTTCAGCCGCCTGTGCCTCAAGATGCGTGAGGAAGGCGCGCTCAAGGCCCGCCTCCCGGATAAATGCCGCGGCCAGGTGCTCCATGCTCCCGTCGTTCCAGCCCTGCTGGTCCCGCACTGCGCTGATCCGGGATGAGACCGGTTCGGACGTGCCCGCGGGGGCGACCCCCTCGAAGATGGTCCCGTCGTTCCCGACCTCCTCGAGACGGGCGCGGACCTCTCCCGGAGGGACCTCGGCGGCACCGATCACCTGCGACGCGCCGATCAGCTCCCCCTGATCCATCTCGCGGGCGAGGTCTTCAAGGCTGAGCCCCGCGACCCAGTTTTCGAGCTCCTTTGGGCTCTCCCCCTGGCCGAGGACGGTCAAGCGCAGCGTCACCTCATAGACCGGGTCCGGGCCTTCTTCATCCACTTCATCGTCAACCCCGTCGGAGAGGACCGGGGCGGCGGTGACGGCACGGTTGATCAGCTTCTCCGCCCCGACCGTCGAAGCCATGTACCAAGCGTCATATTCGTGCCGGGTCACGGAGAGGACCTGGACGAAATCGCTCGGGCCCAGATGGGGGTCCGGCGCCTCCCGGTTATCGCCCCCGTCGGTGTTCAGGGGAACCGCCCAGCCGAAGGACGGGTCCTCGATCAGGACCTCCATGTTGCGGACCGCCCCGTCCCAGGCCCCGTTCAGGACGTGGAAGGAGAACCCGTCATGGGAGACTTTGCTGACCCGGACCATGAGGCCGAGCTTCTCGGAGAAGAGGAGATGCCCGATACGGGGCGTGGTGAGCGGAGCGGTGATCATGAGAGCGTGTCCTTGTTCGTTTTTCGCATCAGAGGCTTGGCGCGTCGTCCGGGTCGGCCTCTGCGGAGGTGGCGGTGTGCGCGATATCGGGGGCCAGGGCGGACAGGGCGGCACACGCCCCCTCGATCTCATAGGCGAGCGAGAGGGTCAGCTTGTCGCCGGCGAGACCGCTGAGCGTGATGTTGCCCATGGTCGCGCTGACACGGCCCTCGGCGTCCTGAACGAACTCGGCCCCGTCCTGCAGCGTGAGGCGCAACATGTCCCTCTGCGGCCCATAATGTGCCGGCGGCTCCCCGGGGATCATCGGGTCCCCGCCCGCCTCGGAGATCTGAGCGCGTAGGTTCTTAAGCTCCGCTGCGAGCAGGAGCGGCAACGATCCCGGTCCGAGGTCACGCCAGGGCTCGCCGTGCCGTCTCACGTGACCCGGGCCCTCAGGCGTCCAGGTCAGCTCGTATTTCCCGTCCGCGGTCACGAGCTGCTCGACTGTGGTCTGTGACGTCATGGTGAGGATCTCCCTGGATATCTCGATAATCTTGTTCTTCAGGCTGCCCACCAGGTCTTCTGCCTGAGAGAGCTCGGCCCGGGCCCGCATCAGGGCCCGTTTGCGATGCGCGAGCTCCGCCCCCTCGATCTCGACCGGAATCCGGTCCCTCTCGAAGGTCAGGACGTCGAGCCGGTCATCAGACAGGAGGGTTCCGGGGAGGGTGCGCCCCTCGTGGAGCACGTCGAGGACCCAGTGCGCCTGGTCCGGACCGGCCCCCTCACGCAGACGAACCCGGATCGCACCGCCCCGGCGGAGCGCCTCCGCGCTCTCCTCGGGCAGGGACCCGACATACTCATAGTCGGTCCCGCCGAGGTCATGGTGACGACGGCACAGCGAGACGTGTCCGGTTTTTCGCGACCCTTTCAGCTCAAGCGTGCTCATCGGTCAGATCTCCATATCCGGGGTCTCGTCAAGACGCGCCTCGAACCGGTCGGAAGGGAGGAGCTCCGCCCCGATCCCGATCAGGCCGAGCGATACCAGATGCTCCGCCAGCCCGTCCAGGTCCGTCTTGTGGCGCATGAACCCGTCCTCGATGAGGGCGATCGACCCGTCCTCCTCCGAGCGGACCTCGAAGATGGTCGCCCCCGAGGGGTCACGGACGTCCGCGTAGAAATCGCCCCGTTCATCGAGGTTGACGTAGTAGCCGAGCGGTCCGGATTCGGGCGTCTTCATGGGGCAGGTCTCCTTTCCGTGAAGGATGCATGATCCGGTCGAAAACGGAAAGGGGGCTTGGAAGTATTTAGGATTTTTCGCAAAGGTAGTGCAGAGAGGCTAGATAGAAGAGAGGTTGTCTTTTCAGGAGCCGAGAATGACCGAAAACATCCCCGCAGCCGGGCCGGACTGGACCGACGATCTCCGGACCGCCGCCGTCCTCTACCGCAGGCAGGAGAAGGACCGCTACCGCGCCGACGGGTTCGAGGACCGGATGCGAGAACGGCTCGCCGCTGATGAGGACCTGAACAGGGCGGTCGGCGGGTTCTGGTGCGACATAGAGGCGGAGATCCTTGCCCGGTTCCGCTCCCGGATCCCGACAAAAAAGTCGGATCGGGACAAGGGCCCGAAGGTGTTCGAGGTCCACCACGAGATCGCGGTCGGGAAGGAGTGCTTCCTGCTGCGCCTGGACGAGACCGGGGATCCGGAGGACGCGTCAGAGTTCACGCGCCGGCGCCTCGCCCTGGCCGGGGACCCGGCCGAGTTCTACGCGGAGTTCGGAGAGCCCGAGAGCCGGGTTGACGACGCACCGGAGCCCGCCTAAGGACTGCGAAAAACGATAAGGATACAAGATGAGCAGGATCATTTTTTGCGCAACTGATGAGGGGGTTCGCCGTCAGACGGAGGTTCTGGCGCTGAGGAACGGACAGCCCCCACGACTTCTCTGTGCCGACCGGGACGTTCTGAACGCGATGCTCGACCTGGAGATCGGTCGGGACGTGGTCGCGCGCGCGAGCACGGTCGTGACCGGTTGGCGTCTGCCGGAGGGAGCGGAGATCGGGTTCGACCCGGACATGTACGCGGAGGGGCTTGGCCCCCTCAGGGCGCGGTGCGAGGCCCGGGCCTTCCGGGACGACGCGACCCCGGTCTTCGAGGTGGTCCTCGGACCGGCCGGGATCGACGCGCGGCTCAGGGGCCTCCTGGGCCGAGAGGTGCGGGACCCGTTCGGGCCGCACGCGCTTTCAGACCTGGGACCGGAGGCGGCATGAGACGGCTGATCACGCATGACGGGGCGTTCCACGCGGATGAGGTCCTGGCGACCGCGCTTTTGAGCTCCCTCTTCCCCGGGTCCGAGGTGATCCGGACCCGAGACCCGGTCCTGATCCGGGTCCCGTCCCCGGACACGATCATCTACGACGTGGGCGGGGCTTATGATCCGGATCTTAACCTGTTCGATCATCACCAGCCAGGCGCGCCGACCCGGGAGGACGGGTCCCCCTACAGCGCTTTCGGGCTCGTCTGGGCCCACTACGGGAAGGACTACCTCCTTGATATCGGGGTTGACCCGGACCTGGTGGACGGGGTGCACGCCTCCGTGGACCGGTCTCTCGTTCTCGGGATCGACCTGCTGGACAACGGGGCGCTGGACCCGTCGGGTCTCGGCCCTGCGGCCGGGCTGACCCTCCCGTCCCTAATCCATGACCTGAACCCGCCCTATGACGCGCCGGACGGGGCCGAACGGGCCTGGTTCGAGGCGGCCGTCCGGACGGCGAGTGAGGTTCTGGACGCCAGGGTTAGGTCGGCGGAGGCGTCCCTGCGCGCCCGACGCGAGGTCCTGGACGCGATCGAGGCGGCGGGCGACGATCCGGTCCTGGAGCTGGCCCGCGGCGCGCCCTTTAACGGGGCGATCCGGGAGGCGGGGGCGGACCACCTGCTCTTCGTCGTACATCCGCGAAAAACGGACTGGGTCGTCTCCTGCGTGAGCGTGAAGCCCGGCTCCTACGCGCGCCGTCACGACCTGCCGGAGGCTTGGGCGGGTCTGGAGGGGGAGGCGCTTGCGGCGGTCACCGGGGTGCTGGACGCGGTCTTCTGTCACCGGGCCCGGTTCATGGCGGTGGCCGGGAGCCGGGAGGGGGCGCTGCGTCTGGCGGAACTCGCGCTGGAGCCCAACCCGGTCCCGGAGCCGTTCTGATGCGGATATGCGCCTGGCACGGGACAAACCAGGCTTTCGATCGGTTCGATCCGGACCGGCTCGGCTTCGCCAACCCGAATGAGGCCTCCCGCGCCGCCCTCTTCCTGGCCATGCGTCCGGAGACCGCCTGGGCCTATGCCGAGAGCGCCGCACGCAAGCTGATCCCGGACCAGGCGGCGCATGATCGCCGCGTGTCGGACCTCCTTGAACGGGCGGATCGGTCGAGACGTCGCGGGGATCATGACCTCTCCGAGCGGCTCTACCTGGAGGCGGAGGAGCTTGAGACCCGCGCGCTTCAGGCGGAGCCGGCCGGCGCGCGCGCCCTCCTCTGCGAGGTCGTTCTCGAGAACCCGCTCGAGGTGGACGGGACCTCTCACGCGGTGTTCAGGGATCTGGGCGCGGTCCTGCGGACGGCAAAGAACGCCGGGCATGACGGGGTCATCATCCGGGACATCGCGGACACCCCGGCGGGGGCGTTTCACTCCGACGATCATATCGCGGTGTTCGATCCGGGTATTGTCCGGATCCTGGAGGTTCATCTCGCGCCGGAACCCGATCCGGAACCCGAACCCTTCTGATGGGTGCGAAAAAGGCCCCGCTAGGGGCCTTCTCATCAGTCTGATATCCGCCTGATCAGGGGGCCGGCGTTTCCGCCTCGGGTGGCGGGTCGAGAGGGCGTGTGCTGATGACCCGGATCGCGTACGCCTCGAACGGCGCCCACCAGCGCACCCCGTCCCGGACCGTGGTCAGCCCGTCATACCCCGCCTCCCGCCAGCTCCGCAGGTCCCGCTGGATCGTGGAGACCCGGGCCCGCTGCAGGTAGAACTGGAACTTCGGCACGGAGATCTGAGCGGGCGTGTCGACCCGGACCGCGGCAATGATCAGACGCGGCACGCCGCCGGACCGGCCGTAGCGGGCGGCCCGGTGCGCCCAGTATTCCGCATCCTCCGCGTCCTCCGAGAAGAAGAAGCCTAACTCCGTGGTCGGGTTCCTGACGCTTCGGCCGAGATGTCGCGGCTCGAATCGCTGAAAAGCGTGGCTTGTGCCGTGGAAGACGAGCGGAGGAATCCGTGGAGGGCTCATAAGTCGAACCCCGGCTGCGCAGGCGGCTCGGCGCGGGGCAGGGGGCGCCCGAGGGCGAGGTCGCGCAGCACGTGCCCGTGGCAGGCGGCCGGGGCGCACCAGCAGACCAGGTCCTTGCCCGCAAGCTCCCGTTTGGCTCGATCCACCAGCTCCGGCTGCGCACCAAGCCAGGTAACGTATTTCTCCATCACCGCGTCCCGGTCCCCGTCCCGCCCGATCGCGAACGGGTTCCCCCAAGGGGAGGGGCGGCCGATATAGACCGCATCAGACGGACTGCCGTCCCGGTGCTGGTTCAGCACCTGCGGGACCGGTGCGTCCTCAAGAAGGGTGAAGGGTTTGCCCCGCTCCAGAGCGAGGCGTGGATCGAGCACGAGATGCGGATGCCCGTCCACCTGAAGGCCCAGATCCGTCCCGCCCAGATGGGGCAGGTCATCGATCGTGACGAGCCGGCCGCGCGGGACGACGCCCGTTTCGATCATCCGGTGTCCGGCCGGGTTATCCCCCCATACCCACCCGAGCCGGAGGCCGCGGCGGAGCTGGTTGGGGCGGGTGATCACCCCTATCCGGTCTTGTGTCACGGCTGCATCCAGTCCATCGAAAATTACGCGTATAAGGGAGCCTTTAGGGCTATTTTCGGGTAAGAAATGTTCGATTTGTGCAATTATTGCCCGGATCAGATCGGGGTCGGGTACCGGTCACGCCAGGCGTCGATCCGGTTCGCAAGATCGAGCGCAGTCCTATCCCCGAGCCCGTTCAGAAGCCCGTAGAACGGCTCAGATCGCCCCTCACGCCGGAACGCGGCCTCCCGAAGAAGCCCCACGACCGCCTCTTGCAGCTCGCTCGTCTCCTCCTCCGCATAGGGGTTCGGCTCCGGGACCCGGCGGATATGCGGGATCAGGTGGACCCGCCAGAGCTCGTCGTAGAGGGCGTCCGCTTCACCCGTCTCCATAAGTTCCAGCGACCCCTCGATCCCGCCCGCACCGTCCCGAAGGGTGTCCAGTGCGGCGCAGCCTGCGGCAGCCAGTTCCGCGTCCGACAGGCGCGGGATCGTTTCGAGGTTGATCGTTTCGAAGGCGGGAGGGATGAAGAGGCGCATAGGGGACTCCGGTGCTGAGGCGTGTCTCTCCAACTTTACATCAGGCGGCCGAAATAGAAAACATAGAAGACGGATAATAGGCATTTTCGCAAGTCTGGATCATGATCGGGGAAACCTCAAGGAGCCCCGTAATGACCGTCACCCTCCCCGATGATTTCCCGCTCCTCCTTCAGGACGCCCGACAGCCGGATCGGATCCGCGCCGTGATCGACCTGTTCCGGGACGGGCTCGCCACGGGCGGGATCCGGAACGTCGACTTTCAGGAGGCGAAGTCCTGGCTCGGCCGCGCGCTCGAGCAGGCCTGGGAGCGCCAGGTCGGCGCCCCGTTCTTGCACGCCGGGAAATGGGCGGACCAGCCCGAGCCGGTCCGGGCCCTCAACCAGACCTGCAACCCGCACTCCCTGCA
>Ga0208544_10001094_pt1 | contig 19273 bp, 13 predicted proteins | sample DEB08_DNA_9_FD_184526 | JGI IMG/M metagenome (GOLD analysis project Ga0208544, IMG submission 184526) | Aqueous microbial communities from the Delaware River and Bay under freshwater to marine salinity gradient to study organic matter... | ecosystem: Environmental > Aquatic > Marine > Coastal ... | reverse complement strand
CCTCGGTGTTGGCCTCAGCTGCTGCAGCCTGCTCTTTTACATTCTTCAGCTCTTGTTTTAACGAGACGATCTGTTTCTGATGGCATTTTGATGGAACATGTTGCTGATGAGCTACTGGTGTCACTGAAGTTGCTGCTCGTGGGCGTAATTGCATTTGGTGTGTTCGTCTCATTTCATTATCGAATCGATTGAAAATCAAAAAGTTTGTGTTTTGTGCGTTGTTCAAGTGGATGGATCATATATACGAAAAGAGCCTGCCATGTCAGTATTTGTCCTGTTCAAGAGGAGTCACGTGCTGGCAATGGATAGATAGAATGAATGTAGCTAAGGGACTCAATATCAAGGCAACAGAAAGCTGTACATAATTATTACTCTTCGTGTTGAACTAATCACTATCAGAATCAGATTCAAACAAGAGGCGTGGATTTGCGTGCGGATTTTTTGCTTATATATGGGCACTGATTGTGCATTAACTGCCTAGATTTTTTTGTATACTTGTGACGTGACGCAGGAAGAGGCTCCTTAAGTGAGAGAATATATGGCATCAATGAAAGCACCATTTGCCAGTGGCTCTTTGGCTTTGGGTTGCCCTAGATTGTTTTTTTCAATCCCTTTGTTTTGTACTCCATCACTGCAGTGATCTCCATCATATTCATACAATTGGTCTTGCACTCCATCGTAATCACATGATTGGTGTTCTCCTTCATCTTCATCCAAGTTACGTCTATCATTGGGATTGTTGCAATCTATGTACTTATCCCCATCATCAGATTTTGGATTACCATGTTCTACATCTTCACCATGCTCCACAAAGCTCAAATTAAAGCCAACCCCTTCTTCATGCAAGACATACTGCTGGTAGTTTCCATATCCTTCATCAAACACACCATTGTCAATTTGTAAAGTATCTCCTACATTTGGTAGGCACTGATTTGTGGCCACACACTGAACACTGTTTCTCAATGGTACAATGAATCGTGTGTGAAGATCTTGGAGTTTGAACTGATTTGAACAGATGAGTTCTTTGTGTTTGCCCACAATGTTGGTTTTTAATTCTTCAGCTTGTTCGTCTTGTTTGTTTGCAAGGGTTGCAATATCTTTCAGGGTTGCAATGTGTTGTGCAATGAGGTCGTAGCAAGACTGGGGAGAAGCTGCATTTTCCAACTTCTCCATTAACAATCTTTGTTCATTTTGAATGGTTGTTTTGATTTCTTTGGTGGTTTCTTTTTGCATTTGCTTTAGTTCACTTTTGAGCTCGCAAGCCAAGCTTGCCTCTGCCTCCATGATCCTATTGAGGTAATCTGAATGGGCTTTATTTATCACCAACTTTGTTCTATAGAAGGATTTTTGTATGGCCATTGAAATTGGAGTCAGCTGGTTTCGGTTGCTCCCTAATTCTAATTCTGAACTTTCAGCTGTTTTTGTTGACTCATCTGAGATGGAACTTGTTGCACAGTTTTGATTCATTTCCATTGAGTACAAATTCTATAGATATTTTTCAAACTAGATATGCAACATTTCCAGCTAAGGTTAGACTAAGGTAGGTGGAGTGACTTGCAAAACACAATGCTGTGGCTGCTTAAAAAAATTATGAGCAGGTCCTACTCTCTTCTGTTACTATTTTCTTTTCCATTTCCATTGCCTTTCTCTCTGTTTCCGTTTCTGTCCTTTTTTTATTGCATCTACCACAGCTGAATGAACTGTGGAAGTTGTGTCCTCATGCCTTAACCTACAGCTACAGCTGAAGGGGTGTATTAGTATTGGTGATGATCTATCCTGGATTATCAGCTGTCATTTAGATGAACACTTCAATTGTTCCTCTGCACTTCACAGACGCGCACTTGCATTTTGTAGGATGTCTCCCGGCTGTTCCATTCCATTGGTAGTCATACGTAAGTTCTTTGTCTTTTTGGATATTTCTCTTGGCTACAATGTATAGGTACTTAGCTGTTTTTCCATCAAGACCAAATTGCTGCAATTCACAATTAGGATCACAAGAATGATTGATGTAACGGGCAGGGGAGGATGTACAATTCCTTGAGTCAACAAGCCAGCCGTCACACCACGCCACATACAACGAAGCTTGGCACTTCTGCTGACGCTTCAACTCCCACTCATCTATTATTGCACCCCTGTATTCTACGATAATCTCGTTCTTTTTGATGAGCGTGCCAGAATAGAGGCCTTTTCCTTTCTCTTCTGTTTCACGAACAATCGTCCGTTTCCAATTGTTTCTCTTCACCCGTTGGTTTTGGCATCTATCATTGGCACATTCTTGACTGCAAAACATTGCTGCAGCTGATGTCAACCTACAGTTATTGACATGTAGTTCTCGTTTATTTCCTTTGGTGCATGATCTTTTTGGCCTTCTTGATCTTCTTGATGTGGAGTGAGTTTGACATATTTGCTTGTGAGTGTGAGTGTGAGGTGAAGTATTGGTTAGGGTTAGGTGTGACTGTGCTGATTTCGAAGAAGTTGCTGGCACTTTCCCCTGGGCAATGGCAGCGTGGTCATGGTTTACAGTATCTGATTTGGAATGAGCAGCTTTTCTATTCTTAGGCTCCAACTGATCATCAACGTCAATGCACCAACGGGAATCAAAGTTGGTTGAGTCTGATGATGATCCGGTTGCACAATGATGTTCTTCCATTCTGCTACCAAACATTTGTTGTATGATTTATGAGCGTGTGCGAAAAGATCAACTTTTTATGATGAGAACTGGATGGAACTGGAAGGCTACAGAGAGCTGGTAATGGCAATATGGGATGGTTTCTGTGCCAATATATTGATAGTGTAGTAAACAACAGTTGCGTAATTTTTGAGCAGTTTTGTAATTTATGAGCACATCATTGACCATGATGTGAAAAAAGAGCAACTTTATCGGAGTAGTAAGTGCCACAAGAGAGGGAGAGGGAGAGGGAGAGGGTGGGAGAGAGTTGCCATGATGGAGTGGAGAATCTCAAACTCATCAGGAAATGTTAGGGCAATGAGAACACTCATGCAGCCAAGCAGTTTTGAAATGGCTTGGGTGCATTGAGTACCAGGTTAGGCACAGATCGGGGAGGGAGGTAGGAGGGGAAGAGGTGACTTGACAAATCAAAGTGCGACTCAACTTCAGCGCTCCGCTTCTCTCAACAAATATGATAATGACAATAATACCAGAATATTAGCAATGGTGGAAAATTACTCTATCTCTATCCTGGGTGCATCTGGGAGATAGAGCTCTTGTAGCAAATGTTCGTTATCATTTAGCATAGATAATGTCGCCCCTTGTGGGCCCACCTGACATACTTAAAAAATTCTGTTACATATATACTCTATCTCTATCCTAGGGGTGAATGGCAATGGCATGATGCACTTTAGAGAGGATATACCGCTCTAGGACCACACATCTCACTTGAGTTCAGGTTCGTTCAGGGCAATAAATGATACCATTCCTTCCAGCTCCAGCAGGACTCTGCCAGTCACAAAAACCTTTTTGAAGAGCACTTTTCGTCCAGTAAGTCCTTTTCCCACGGCTGGTATTCTTGGATGTCTTGAGGCAATTCAACTGGGCTTTGAGTTGCTTTGGAATATAGGGACAGGCCTCAATGTGCTTACTTTGGAAGCGAATGTTGGCACGGTATATGCCACTGATGGTCTCTGGAAAAATTGCTGCTAGACCAGCCCGTTTGTTGATGGGCTTATCTTTGCAGTAGCGACAGCGGAAACCAACAAATCCAGTATAACGTTGCTGACGTGATAGCTTTCTCTTACTTCTGATGAGGATTCCCCCTTCATCATCCTTAAACTTCGGTGCTACAGGGACAAATGCCTCGAGAATATCACGGCGGATGATAGCATGGGATGGGTGAGTATTCTTATCATCGTCTTTATCAGCAAGGCTTGGATAAGATACTCTTGGAATATCTTGGGTGGAGTTAGTATTTTCGTTGAGTACACTTACCCCATTTGCATTTGGTGGCATATTGATATTGAATTTGAATTTTACATTCCGAGCCCTTTTCTTCCTCGGACATTTATTGCGCATTGGTGCACATTTTGTTTCTTTTGTATCTAGTTGCAGCTGCTTCTCATCATCTTGAGCACAGATTGCAGCCTTTTCATTCTCGATGCTACGCCTCAGGCTTACTACTTTGGACCATACAGTGGACTTAGAGATGCATGTGGTCCCAATAACGAGTTTCTTTAGAAGGGTATCCTTGGTCATGGAGATGACAGCAGCGGTATCCATCCCTCTTGCCATGGCCTCCGACTTTAAAGCATCTAACTGCATCTCCTTGACAACCTTCACCTTCATGTCTGTTTGATCTTGGTCCCCTTTTCCATTTATTTGGGTGGGGATAGGCACGGGTAAACTGAATGAAACACTTCCAGGGCCGAGGTGTCTGTGTTTGTGGTTGCTGCATGTGTGCTCAAGTTCTTGTAATTGATTGAGTTTCTGTTGTAAGTGGACCTTCTCTGCACTGAGAGAGTCAACCTGCGCCTTACGGCCACCGAGGAGTTGCTTTAGATCACTAATTTCCATCATTAGTTTGGCTTTGATGTCTTCCTCAGCTGCCTTTTCCACATAGCTGGCCACACCCGTCATGTTATTTTCCGCTGGTGCTTCCATTTTTGATGCCTCATAATGAGGGGTGATTTCAGGCTGTTGATCTCTGATTTCATGAGAGATGGCATTATAAGTCATGCGTAGATTGAGGAGGGGGAGCAATGAGGTGCTTGTGCTTGGGAGCATCATGTTGTTGCTGCTACTGCTAGCCTTGGTGCTCGATTGTGGCGGCTCCCCAAGATCTGGAGTACTAGGACTACTAGGAGTTGGCCCTAACTCCAACATATGATATTTGTTTCAAGATGTGATAATCCCCGTTCGTTGATCTCTGTCTTTTTCTTTCTGTTGTTAAGTAGATGGTTTTTCATGAGTGGGTGGGGTGCCGTTGTCGTTGTATCCTTGTTGTTGTCGTAATTGCTGTTGTTATTTTATGAGTAGACTAAAGAAGAATATGGCTTGGAATGTAGTTGAAAAGCTCACAATATCTATCCCCAAGTTTCATCTTCTGCAGCAATCTCATCGTCTCAACCAGGAAAAGTTGTTGGTGTTGCAGAAATCATATCAGTCTATTAAGCAGAAAATCAGAAGGAAGCAAATATTGACACAAGCAGCAGATCTTTCCTCACCATAGTTGGTTTCATACCAAGCAGTTTACCCATGGCATGCGAAGCTAACCCGCTCTGTCTCTTTGGAGCAAAGGATTTGGTCTTGGACTTGGACTTGCATGAATTTTGTTAGGTACTCCGGACTCCGGATCAGGGGTGGCAAGACAGCCCTCTAGAGTTACGCCAAATTGGGACCCAACTTTTACCTAAAGAACACCAGCTTAATGAGCGAGGGGCACAAATTGCAATTGGCAAGTGGAAGAGAAGGTGCTCACAAATTTTGATATTGCGCTGAGATAATAAACATACCCATGCCAATGCCAATGCCACCCAAGAAGAAGCTAAAGTTATCTTTGAGAAGTAATTCCATGGCCATGGCGACTGCGCAACTGCCATCGACACCAATCTTTGCCTTTGATAACAGTGAAGACATTTTGTCCATGATTTTCGGTTTCCTCAATCTTGGTGAAATCATGCTAGCACGCTCAATCTGTAAGCGGTGGAGGCAAGCGGCAATTGTGGCCGATCCGAATACAAACTTTGAAGTTAATAGCATCAAAAGATACAATGCCATGGTAATGATGGCAGAGTGGATGCCAAATCTACAGCAACTCAATATCCGAAGCCTTGGGCGGAAACAAAAGTATATGGACGGGAGAGATCCGACCTAGAATTAGTTAGGGAGACTGCTAATTTTGCTACGCATGATATTGAAATAGTCTCCTCCTTTAGGAGATTGCGTGTCTTGGAGATTAGTTGCGCTCCTCTCAAAGGGCGGTATCCTCTTCTTTTTAATTTCTCACTTCTTGAAAAGCTCTTCATTTGTGGATGCTCAATAAAGTGGGACCTGGGAATGTTGTCAGGAACTCCATTACTCAAAGAGTTGAGAATTGAACAGCCTAATTGCATTGGTTTGACAGGAGACATCAGTGGTCTAAAAGTGCTCAGAGCAACTCTTGAAAGTGTTACAAATGAATTGTGAGGTTGTTGGTACGTTCATGGAACTTGCTGACTTTCCCTGTTTGAAGGTAGTGGACTTGGGTGGAACTGGTGTGGTAGGGGATGTGTGTGACATTTGTCACAATGATTTTGTTAATGTTGAGGAATTTGTCTTGCCTGCGACTGTGTGCGGTGGCAAGGGCTACAAATTCCATAGTGTTAACGAGGTGAATACCTTCATGAGTAAGGTTCACCGTCTCATCAGGCAATATCCAACGTTATTCTTGATCAATGAGTGGTGTCTTGATGAAGATTCCCCTGATTTTTACTGGTACAATTTGCTTCCTGTCCCCCCATTCCATTTTCATTTTGTGAAGGCTGGTTCAAGGCTGGGGTGGAGATGGCACAATGGCGGAGGCGTTCATTGCAATGTAAATTGGTTGGATCCTGAGCCCATAAACGGGACTGTCGAATATGACGTATACATGCAGGGGAAAAACACGCTTCTGGCAGCTGAAATGTACAGCAATTTCCATGAACCTCTGTCAGAAAATATATTCCTCTTGCTTCACCTTCAGGAATAACAAGGACGGGCTCTATCACGAGGGTGAGGCTCGGGTTCAGAATTTGGAGGGTCCTCTTCTTTCAACAAGCGGCCCAGAAAAAGTATGTGTAGTGTTGTGGCCTTTGTTTGTGCAAGTGTAGGTCGTAGGGTGAACACTACCACTACTGGTGTGAATGCTGTTTACCTAAGCGTATCTTTTAAGTTTAGTGAGTGATCAAAGCAGACGCACACCAAGGGAAAATCTAGGTTTTTGTAGTAAGTAAAATGTCTCTATCTAGACACAACTTTTGATGACTCCTCAATTGTCCTGCTACCCACCACATCACCCCCTTGTATTCATTGTCGCTCGGCAGGGAGGGTATGGGCTTACCAAACCTCTTCTTCAGGTCTACTTCTTCCCCTCTCAAGTTGTATGCAACAAGCATGCCATTGTTCTCCGTCTCCGTGTATATAGTATCGCCAATGTATTCGTGGACACGTATCCCTGCATTATAGCGGAGGCTTTTGCAAAGACCATTCTCGATTGCCTCGTTGTCAATTGTGCCTTGTGCTAAATGTGATCTGCTTAATCTGAGTTGCAAGAACTGAATTAGTTTCTTTCTCTCTGCATCACTTGAGATGTGGTGACTTACAAGGCGTTTGCTTGTTTTTGTGCTGGTGGAAATTGCCACATTCCTCTTGTGACATTGGTTGAAGATGAACTTTTTCCTGTAAATGACCTTGGACACCATTGTCAAGATATGCAAAAATTCCTGACAACTCAATTGTCCCATCAAGAACATCCCCCCTTTCTCTGGAGATTTAATGAATTGCTTGATGACATCAGTAGTTTTGGTTCCAGGCTTGTTGGCAATTTCAAGCAGTCTTGGTAGGTTGGAAAGTGACTTCATAATCCGATACCTACTAACTTTGCGTTGATGAGAACACATCCTTCGTCTCCCTTCGCCACCACTCACCGATCCATACACACCGACTAAGGAATCTATGTATCGAAAGATAAAATTTTCGTGTCGGGTACATGTCAGTGCAAGCCCAACACCATGACAAAAGGTCATAGCATTTGGAGTAAAGACAATAGCATAGGCAACCTCTAGCATCAGTGCCCCGTTCCAGTTGCTTTCCTTTCCAACCCTGAGAATTTCATTTATGTACGGACTGTAATAAAACCTCTTTGTCCACTGGGGGCGGATCATGTGTAGTTGTGATGGCCTGTCACTCAGCCCTAAACTTTGAATTGTTTCTGGGTTCACATGCAATAATGGATGACAGTCCTCAATCCATCTTTCATACTTCAAAGCAATTGGTTGGTACAAGGAATACCTTTCGTAGCTATCACCGACGCATTTCTTGCTGTATATAATGACAGCAGTTCTTGTTTTGATTGTTTTCCCCTTTTTGTACTCCACTTCGACAATCTTGTTAGCACACAGGACAAGATTCTGACCATGTTTACTCCTGGGGTCATTGCCAATATCAAAGTGAGCACCAAGATATTCTTCACACATGAGCATGTTGGGGCCAGTGTTACCGACAGTAACCCCTTCAAATCTGAGATAGTTCGGCGGGATTTTGTGCATCTGTGCCACTGGGTTCATGAACATGGTGACTCTTCCTCTGTCGGTGAAGGCTCTCTGGGAACCAGTTTCCCTGGAGATTAGATCAGACAGCTCCATCAAAGAGCAGCCATACTTTAACATGGACTGTGTAACTGTTTGCCCGCTTTCCTTGTCTATTTGAGGGAGCTTGTCCGTAGAGTTGGTAAATTCAGGTGTGTTTAAACCTGGGCACATAGTACTGTTGGTTTGTCTTTGTTGAGAGTATCCAGCACTCAAGTTGCGAGAGTTCCTATTATCCTTCTTACTACGCAGAACGTCCTGCTTTTTGACTAAATAGTCGGTCAGTTTAGCAAAGGGAATCTTCTCAAACAATGCCTCTGCTTCTTTTCTTGTGGCTTCTTCTTTTCCAATTGCTCTGAAATCGTTGATGACTTCGATTTCCTTTAGACCAGTAATATTCCTCCCAGGAGGGACAATGATGAGGAATCGCCGAGGACGGTCTCCACTGCCACTGCGCAAACATTGCTCTGTCAACAATTCAAAGCCATCATCTACAAGGTCTTTGATTCGCCTGTCCATGTTTGCCTTACCCCGAATAGCATAGTGAAGAGTTTTGTTGAGGGAAGGAATTTTGTACACCTGACGAGGAGCTTCCTGAACAATGATTGTGCCGTAGTGTGTATCCCATCCACTTTTTACATCATGGAAAAGGTCAAAGACCATATGCTGTTTCCCCTCTTCGTCGCCCTCCCCTCTTCTCTCATTGTCATTGTCATTTGTCTTGGCCATGGTTTCAGATGAAATAATGTGCGCCAGGGAATGATGATGCTAATGATGCTATTCCTGATTGAAATTTGTGAGCACATGCATAGATGAAGGCGATGGCTCTCAATGTCTCGATCCAGGTCCCTCAAGACCGCATCGCCGCCACCTTTTACCATACAACCATACAGCAGAGTCGGAAGAGAGGAGAAGAGAGAGTGCTAAGGAAAGCATGTACAGAGCATTTTCTCTCTGGCTCTGGACCTATACATTTAATCTCTCTTAAGTTTGATGCTTGCTATTGAGATTTTTAGCAAGGCTTTAACTTTAAAGTTTAGGGATACTTTTCCTTTTATCTCTTTTCATCTATTCCGTCAACTTCATCCTGTTCTCATTCGTTTTTCTGGCCTTCAATCTTCAAACAGATTAGATTGGGGATGAGCTTTTTAAGCTCAGACCGTGGCTTTTTCTTACATGCAGCAAAGCTCTACTTATTTGAATTTGACATGGGCTGATCCATTTTGAGAGGTTTTCCCCCAAAAGAGATATGGTTCTTGTCACTGTTGTCGTCCTTTAATTGGCTGTTGAAAGCACTTTCAATGCCATTATTGTCACCATCGCCACATTCATGAATATCATCCTCCATGATATACTGCTTGTATTTCCCAAATTTTTCGTTAAACACTCCATTGTTGAATTCAATTGTGTCTCCCACATTAGGTAAATGCTGATTTGTGGAAACGCACTGAATGCCGTTTCGCAAAGGCACAATGAACCTCCCATGTAGGTCCTGTAGTTTGTATTGGTTTGATTGAATTAGCTGTTTGTGTTTGTCCATGATATTGATTTTTGATTTTTCAGTTTCTTCAGCCTTCCTTGCCATGAGACTGGCAACAAAATCTTGGAGGTTCTCCACATGTTCTTGAATAGCACAGTAGCAGTGCTGTGGAGAAGCACACCTCTCCATCCTTTCTTTCAGTGCATTTTGCTCGTTGCCTACGAGTCTTTTGATTTCGTCCATGCTTTCTTGTTGCTTTTGATTCCAATCATTCTTGAGTTCACACGCCAGACTAGCTTTTGCCTCCATGATCCGATTGAGATAGTCCAAATGCGCCTTGTTAATTACCAACTTTGTATTATAGAAGGACTTTTGTATTGCAGCAGAGATGGGAGTGAGCTGGCTACTGGTACTATTCTTCCACTTGTTTGAGAGTGAGCGTTCGCTGCTGCTACTTTCGCTGCTGCTACATTCGCTGACGCCCTGGCTCTCATTGCTTTGATTTATTTCCATCTTATTAGTTGTCCGTCTTTGGCTTGGATGAGTTGGTGTTCAGGCAGTCGGGATACAAAAGTTTTGCCTTCTTGCAGCAACAAATATATGTTGCCGTGCTGGTAGTATCCCAAAAATATGAGGAGTGCTGCTCATTGAAAGAGTTTATGAAATAGTATATTTAATCTTGTTTACCAGCTGTTTTTTGAGTCTGTCAGTTGTTCTATCCATACCGGTACACGAGGCCCATTGATAACACTGCCTTCAATTTCATTTGCAACTTGATGAACCCACATGCGTACCTTTCTGCTCGTATCATCTTCATGGTACAACTTCTTCATTGCAGCTTTGAAACGGTCCAAACTATGTAACTCATGTGCAATATATGCATACAACATCATGTAAAGGCCAGCTTCGCAATTCTCCGGACACAATCCCTGGATGCATTCAGTATTGTACCTCCCCTCTGTGGGTGCATTGCAAAGGAAGCTTTGAAGAGTTGTCATTGCAGAATGCGTTCCTTGTAGGGGATGGTGAACAACACAGGCATCCCACTCTCCCCAACCCCTGTCACTTTTGCACGGAAATAGAATGATTAGTGCATGATGTTTGATGCCTCGCTGCATCATTTGGGGCAACAACATTCCAAATCTTGTGCACTTTATGTGTGTGGGAATGATAACTGTGTTGTGATCCGTTTCAGGCCTGAACATTGCAGGCTGCATCTCACGCTGGGAAACAAGATCCAAATTGTATTTTCTCTGAATTTTTTTAAATACTCTATCAAAATTGTCGTTGCTCAAGTATGAAAAATTGGTCTTGATTGTGCTGTCATGAATCCAGTTGCGGTAAAGAGTGCTCGGCGTGTAATAACCAGTTTGGCTTGACGAAGAAAAGAGATACATGACTTCATGATGATCTACCAAAGCTGTGTATTCCTTGAATTGTTTGTATTCAACCTGCTGCTTAAATGGGTCAAATGAATAGAAGTGAGTTAACCTCTTCCTGTCTGTCGCAATTTCCAGTACACCAAAAGATAGTTTGTAACGAAGAGAAATGATTGGACAGAGCATGTCATGACTCAGGTCGTTCAAATGCACGCTCTTCAAAAATGCCAATACTGAGGGTAGAGCCAGATTGAAAGTGCTACATTTTTCCTTTACACTTCTGCCAAATCCAGTGAAGGGTCTTGCACAAGAGTAGAGTTGCTCCATGAATGAAATTATGCCCAGAGAATCATTTCTGGACAGCGTGGACGTGTCTCTATCATTGTCATTGTCCACTTCGCCCCCTTCCTCGCAAATTTTGCTGACGTAGTTGGGATCAAGTCTTGAAAGCATTGATGACATGGCAAGATAGAATGGTTGGTTGCGTTTGACAGTTTGTTTTGGAAGAAATTTTTTTGCGTTCCTCCTAATACTTCTTCTGCCCCCAAATGGATCCAAGCTGAAGAAATGATGGTTGTAAAAATTACTTTGCTGTGATTGTTGTTCAGACTCAGACACATGGACAATTTCATTGCATTCATATTCACCAGATTTTGCCAGCGATATGATGGTTGAATTCTTTAGCTTTGGTGAGATTTCAAGGCCATTGAATGCATACTTGATTACTCTTGGCGGACTTAGGTTGCAACTTGTGTACATGATTGTACTGTTTGATTGCCAGTTATAAAAGGTGATGTCTTTTGCGTAGACAAGGCAAACTATGGGAAAGATGATGCCTGGAGGGAATGATTGACTTCTCACAATTTCACTGATCTTTCCCGTAAAGAGCAGCTGAAAGGCCTTCAAATTTTGGAGCTCTTCCATATTTTTAGCTTCCCTGAATTCCCTGTCCGTGACTCCATTGTTCCCAAGAAATAGCCCCCCAAGGTTTTGTAGCGATGACATTCTCCGATGGAGTGACTCTCGTAATTCATTCTCTGTTGTATTGAAGCATTTGGCAAGAGCACAATACAAGTTTCTGTGGGACAGTTTAACCATGAGGTTTGGCCTTTTCCCCATCAAAGCCACCTTCTCTGGACGGAAGACGTCAATGACAGTGTCATCTGCATTCCTGTAAAGTCTTGAAATCTCATGTGTTTGCTGGAGAACTGAAACCAAGTCTAGTTCTATGACCTTATTAAGAAATTGGTTTTGTTTTTTCCGTTTCTCACTATGCTGTTTGTGTTTGGGATGGACACCATGACAAGGGAATTGGAAGTGAAAACACAGTAGCCGCAGGTATTCGTTTGTGGATTTATTAGCAGCTGCTCCACACAATCCCAGACTAGCACAAAAATTCCTCAGAGCCGATGTTGATATCATCCTGTTGCCAAAAGCTATTCTTGCTGCTAGCTGCACCATGCTATCATCATTATGAGAATGCTTCAGCTTTGGTGTGAGTTTGGCTTTGTAACAATTAAATATGAAACAAAACAGCATTTTTGTAAACCCTGGACGACCAGGGTCCGAAAAGCTGCTGATTTGGAACATTCCATAGATTGCCAGGCACAAAGGATCACTTGGTATTGGGGTTGCTGCAATGTCTTCAAGTAACCTTGTTCGCTGTATGACATATTCCTGTTGGAGGAACCAATTATCATCGTCTTCCCCCTCTGTCTCTGTGGTTGTCACCATGCCATCATTCACTGCGCCTCTATTGCGCTTGCGACCACCAGTAGGAGGTATTCCCTCATTGGCAGCTTCGGGTGTTTCCTCGCCGTCACCTGACATGAACGTTGATATGAATGGAATAATTTCTGAGATAAGCAATGTTGGTAAGAGTAGTTTTGTCCGAAAGGATAATTTCTTGTAGCATCCCTTTGCACGATTTTTAGGGCTGGGGTAAGCATCAATAAATTGGATCAATGTCTCTACATCGCCTGTGTTCAGGGTCAATGTGCCCCGCAAGAATGGTTTCAGACGTCTGAGCATTTTTCTTTTCCTTGCTGTTGCTGTGTTCTCGACTGGACAAAGCTGGGTATTTGGGTTTGATCCGGCTACATTATAAGGGTCATATCGACGGTAATCATGTAGCCAGTTGTTGATGTATTTCACTCCATATTGTGGACTTAGTCCAATGGTGATCATCAATATGGAAAGGTGTGAACGAAGCCATTCAACAACTTTCAAATTAGTGTAGACTTCGTTGAACTGGCTCTGGTGTCGAAACTTGAGCATTGCCATGCATTGAGTTACAAGCTCCATGGCTTTTGTTTCTGTTGGGCGCAAAGCAGCGCAACTGATTTTAACTGCAAACCTCTGTCCTTGACAGCCACTAATGGCTAAAGCAACAAGAAGGAGAATATCATTGAAGTGCCCCTTTTTCCTCAATTCATCATTCGGATGAGGACGAATAGACACTTCAATCCTAGCGCCTATTCCGTATGTCCTAACTTTGTCAAATGCTTCCCTCCTAGCCTTGTCAATGTTTTTGACTAGAGTTTGAAGTATAGCAATGCTTCTGTTCCCTATTCCATACATTGATTTGAGGCTTAAAGGGTAGGTATGCCTTTTCTGTAACAAACTGTGGGCAATAGTCGAATACATCTTCACACTGAACAAATTTGATGAATTGACAGTTATAGTTTTGGGCCCATTTGCATTCAGGGAAGCATACAAATCTGTTGCTTCAGAGAAGACATCCGGGGGAAAGCTGTCTTCGTCATCCTGCGATGCAATGAGGACTTCCTTGCCAGTCCTCCATCTTGAATCTGCCCTTCTTAACAAAACAGTACCTTTCAATTCTCTCTGACTGAGCTTTTGGCCCTCAAAGTCTGGGATGCTGTGAATAGGAAAAACAGTTGATGACAAGCCATCAAGAAGAGGGAATCTACAATCCCGAGTTAGGGCCGTCTCTTTATGTTGATGGGGTTGCTTGCGATCAAGTGACACTTGGACAAGCTGGCCGTTGGGAATAGAACACACAAATGCAATATCACATTGAGCCAGCTCAACTGCGATACCAATTGCCTTCATTGCTTGCATTGTTTGAAACAATTTGTTGATTTGACTTTTGGGCTCTGTGGTTATTGGATAGCGTGATCCTACATCTGCTACATGTATGACATAAACCCCATCAATACAGCAAGAATTGATGATGGCATCAACCATGATGCCGTATGGAGGTTTGTTGAAAGCTGCCTGTGCATCAAAGCACACATTATTGCAATTGCTAAGAGATAAATAGTAGCCCTTCGAATTTAGCTCAGACCCCATTCTTTTCTTGCACGACTTGTGTACTCCCACCTTTATTGGTGTGTCGAGTACCAGCATTTCCTGTCCTTGTAAGCACTCAGGTAGGTGCTGACACATATTACCCCCGCACCCAAAAAGCCCGCTTGCCTTTGAGGATCCAATGGCATTCTGATGTGGCAAACTACATCCTGAGATATCAGTCCCAAAAACATGCAAGAAATCTTTCATTGCGTCATATTTTGCATTTGTCATGGTCTGTTTGGGCGTGGAAATGATTAAGCTAATTGCGTCACAATCCACTACAATATTGCCTTTGGCAACTGATAACTTTCGAGATATGGCAGTTTTGCTTTGCTCAAGAAGTGCTGCTGTTATTTCACCTGTCGATGTTTCATCAGCTCCCCTTTGAAAGTGTAGCAAACAATAAAAAGGATATATTAGGACCTCCCAGAGTAGTTCCTACATTTCACCAACAAACAGACAGTGTAACAGCAAAAGAGAAAAGTGTTATTTACCATGAATGATATGATGACCGATGAATATACTCTTCTAATGAGTCGGACAAGCTGTCGCCACTAGCATAGCAAAATTCAGAGTCAGATTCATCGAAGGACATGATTTCAATTGAAAGTAAGAATAGCCAAACAGAACTTGTATACTTCAAGGTTGCCAAATAAAAATTTATGAGGAAGATCAATGATCTTTAGAAAAGGAAAAGGGATGACATTCTTTATCTCTCTTTGCAAATCCTTCAGATCTCTGGTATCAGCCTAAAATCTTGCTCTGTGATTGAGATTGAGAGTTCTTCAGACACATATGCAATAGATGGACTTTCTTTTGTAGCTTGTGCCCATTCTGTTTGGCACGATATATCTGACTTTGTAGTTCCGTAGTAGCTTTCTAATGAGTCTTGATTTGGGACAACCACCAGCAATATTCTATTTAATGTAGGTAGTGCCATTATCACTTCCAAACAAAAGAAATATCACCATGGCGCCGTACAGCCTGTCAGCATGCCAAGTGGTGAGAGTGTTCTGTGCTGTATTGCGGGCCCTCGGGACCTCTCCCACTATGTCTCTGGGAATTGTTTTTCTTACAGGGTATCCGACTGTAAAGTTGCTCTGCAATGCTATGTCATACTCTCTTCTCTTCCACGGTCTTTTGCTAAATTTTACTAAGTGCGCTCGCCCCCGCTCCCTCTTTGTTTTGCGTGCCACGTCGCTTCTCAAAGATCTTTTGAGTTTCGAGCCTGTTCAGACTGTGCAGAGATGGAGACACCAAACAGGGATTTGCCTTGCTGTGTTTGCAAAGAGCTTTTTCCATCTCTTCATGAGAGCTATCAAGTTTAATTTTGATTCCATTTGTTTGGATGATCCTCCTAAGCTCACTAATATTCATATGCTTGAAGTCATCCTTCCTCAGACCTTGATCGTGTTGCTGGGAAAATCCCGCTCTTTCATGTTGGTGGTTCGTTTTTGTGATAAGAAGATCCTTGGCAAGATTTGATGTTGAAGGAATGTTACCGATACCGAAAGATAGCCTCACATGTGCTGATTCTGATTCCTAACCCCAACCTATAGCCCAATCATGCTACACAAAACGCTATCTAAAGTCTAAATAAAATAAAATAAAATAAAATAAAGAAGCTGAAAAAACTTTTAATTTTTAAAGTCTTTTTTCACAAAAAAGCTGTCCCCTAGCATTACACTTCTTGTAAAACTCCCTCAAAGCTTTACCATTAACATCTTTGAACTGATAAAAATAAGAGTGACTCCCCATGATGAAGACATCCCACATGAATATTTCTGGACCTTGACATTTGCGGTTGCGCCTGGACTTGGAATGATTTACCTTTTTCTTTTTGAGACACTTTCTTACCTTTTCCCTGTTGCGAAGCGTATGCAGTTCCTTCTCTGCAGTATGAACTGCAACCGAAAAGATCTTTTCTAGCTGTTTCAGCTGTTCTCTTTCTCCCTTGCCGTGTCTCATCTCATTCAAGCATTTTGCATGAATGTTGCCAAACATTTGGCACAAGACTGATTCCTGGAGTTCAGGTAATGAGAGCTGACCTCTGTTTTTCCAAGTACAACCGGCAAGTTCGCCATATGGAAGGCAATCAATCATCGGAAATTTGAATTTCCCTTTTTTGATGCACTGTTCAATGTACCCCTCTGTAGCCATCTCCCTGTCAAGAACAGGGAGCCCGCATACATCATGCTGGGACAGCCTTTGGATCAAATTACCAGAAAAGGTTCCCCATCTTCTTCTCTGGTCATTGCCAAGTGCTGGGAATGCATAGTCTACAGCCTGGTTCTTCATCTTTGCATTGGCATTGGTGTAAAATTCCACCATGTAAGCAATGCGAATGAAGAGAAACTTGTGACAGAAGAACACATACACTTCTTCATCTTCATGTTCATGGGAACTGGAAGAAATTTTAATGTTTTCTTTTTCCAACTCATAAGCTTCAACTACCTGCTGAAGCTCGGTAATTGTGTCATCACTTGCAAATGGCACAAAAGCTTCAATAACGTCTTTTAGTACTGCAAACCACTTCTCCACCTCAGTGACAGATCTTCCAAAGTCGTTGCCATAGCACTTAACAAGCTGCTTGGATGCTCCACAGAGCAATTTTGCATGAAGGTCAAAAATCTGGTTCCTACCGTGGCTTGACATACATTTCAATACATCAACAGCAAAAGAAGGGGGCTTATGATTTTTCTTGACGTACTGTGTAACTGGTATGAGTGTCTTTTCATGAAAAAAAGAAACCCTTCGTGCAAAGTCACCTGCAATGTCTTCATTCCCATTACAAATCTTATCCAATTCCCATTCTTTGAAACCACTCAACATTGTTTGTATTGCAAACACAGAGCCAAACCAAATAGTCTCAGCATCCAAGCCAAGGATTTCTGAGTCTGAGTGCGTCTTGTCATCATACATAGTTGTCATCATACAAAGTTCGAGAATCACAAAATTACTTGTTTCGTGTAATCAATTTGAAAATTATGAGAACATCACAACACTATACTAAACAGTCAGTAGGGCAAACTCAAAATTGAAATCTTACTTTGCCTTTTACTTCTCTTCTTTCATCTATTCTGTTTCTATTCCTATCATTTTTCTCATTTTTATGCTTGCTCTCTCCCAGTCCCAGTCTCATTTCTGTCTATAAGCCTATTCTTCTTCCTGGGAGATCTTCTTAGCCCCTTTATGTCATCTGTCCCATTAGTTGATGGAGCTGGCGCAGCAGCTGATGCTGTGTCAGGGGTTTGTGGCTCTTTTTTTTCTAAGCTAACGCCAAGTCGTTGCCTTTTCTTAGCAGGTACACCACCCTTGTTGTAAAATTCATTCGATTTTGTTCGTGGTTGTGCTCTCTTCCTTCCTTCTTTCATTTCAACCCCATTGTCCTTGTCTTTCTTCATTTCAATGTGCACTTTGTTAGCAAGGGCATCAAGATCTGAGGCTGATACCATTTTCTTTCCTAAGCTAAGGTCAAGCTGTTGCCTTCTCTTAGCGGGTACACCTCTTTTTCTTGTTACAGTTACAGCCTTCAATTTCTGCACATTTTTTCCATCAGTTTGTTGTACCCTAACCTGCTCTTTGAGGGTTTTTTTGCCCTTGCCTGTTTGAGCTTTGACTTTTTTAGGAAGCAAATCTTGATCGGTGGACCTTTTCTCATCCAAACCAAATTTAAGTTGTTGATGTTGCTTTTTCTTAGTCGCAGATACACCTGCCACAGCTACGGTACCAAACTTCTTCACATTCTTGCCTCCTTCATTTTGATGGGGCTTTCCTCTCTTCCCTGGTACTCTGGCTGGTACTCTGGCTTCTTTCTCCATCTTCATTTGTTTTGTCCCATGATCTTTACTAACATCAGACCTCGCCACTTTGGCTGTCTCCGTTTCCACGCCTTTCCTGGCTTTTGTAGTAGTGCTGTACTTGCCTGAGAAAGCTGGATTCAATGCTTCTATCAGACTAGCCTTCCCCTTTCTAACAAGCACCCCAGTTGCACTATCCGTGCTATCTTTGCTCTTGATGATTCTCTTCTGAATTTTGCGGTCTCTTGTTCTTGTTTCCCTTTTCCCCAATGAGTTCTTGTTACTTTTCTGTTTCTTCAAAGTACTGCCAGAGGTTACTTCATCAAGCAAAAATGGAAAATGATGCTTCCAGGTATCTTCAGTTGGAATAGAGAATGACCCCTGAAGCACCTCTGCAATGAACAAATCTGAAAATAGCGGGGGACTGCCCTCTATGAGCACCAAAAGTGCATTCTTGATGCGTTCTCTAATACCCTTGTCCCTATTAGGTTTGCTGTTCGCATCCACAGCTGCAAATGCTGGCTCAAGAAATTTGAGTAGAAATTTTCTACCACTACCAGCTTCTTTGAGAGAATTGCCATCGTCATTGGTTTTGTGGCCCTTCAAGAACTGAAACTCATATGCAAACATTGTCAAGATAGCAAGACAAGTGGCAAAACGATTCTGGTCTGGTTTGGATTTGGGTATTCCACTGGACCCAAGACTCCGAAGAGCCTCTGCAGCTGTTGCTTCTACCTGTTTCAACTCCATTCTTTTTTGCTTCACCTTCTCTACTGCTCTGTACAAAGCTTTTATCTCCTTCAGCTGGAGCATTTCTGAAAGCTGGCTCTTCAGCTTGAGAATTCGTTTTGTGTCCTGCTGCTGGTGCTGGTGCTGGTGCTGATGCTGATGCTGATGCTGATGCTGATGCTGATGCTGATGCTGATGCTGATGCTGGTGCTGGTGCTGGTGCTGGTGCTGTTGCTGTTGCTGTTGCTGTTGCTGTTGCTGTTGCTGTTGCTGTTGCTGTTGCTGCTGCTGCT
>Ga0208544_10001091_pt1 | contig 19298 bp, 16 predicted proteins | sample DEB08_DNA_9_FD_184526 | JGI IMG/M metagenome (GOLD analysis project Ga0208544, IMG submission 184526) | Aqueous microbial communities from the Delaware River and Bay under freshwater to marine salinity gradient to study organic matter... | ecosystem: Environmental > Aquatic > Marine > Coastal ... | reverse complement strand
AGTTCCTGACAATGCTTACACAGAAGATGGCAGGCGTAAGACTGCAGCAGCTATGTCACAAGTAGTATCTATTCTAAACACAGGCGGTATCATTAAAGCGTGTGGTACACGTTACCACCCATCAGATCAGTATCACATCTGGAAAGAACAGAAGATGCCTATCTATAATGATGAGGATGATATCGTAGATGAAGTCCCTATGTGGGATATTAAAGAACACGTTGTTGAGATTGATGGTGTCTTTCTTTGGCCTCGGTCTGAACGAGCCGACGGTAAGAAGTTTGGTTTTAACCGTAAGGAGCTAGGCCGCATACGCGGAATGTACACAGATACCGTGCAGTTCTTTGCTCAGTACTACAACAATCCAAACGATCCTGGCTCTGCCCGTATCAATGCTAGTCGCTTTCAGTACTACGATCAGAAGTTTGTTAAGTATAATAACGGTACCTGGTACTACATGGACAAGCCTCTCAACGTATATGCTGCAATGGACTTTGCATTCAGTCTACGCGCTAAAGCTGACTACTCAGCTATTGCTGTGATTGGTATGGACCCTGACGGTCATACTTACGTACTGGACCTTGCTAGATTCAAGACAGACAAGCTCAGCGTATACTTCGATAACATCTTAGAGCTACACTCCAAGTGGGAGTTTAGAAAGCTAAGAGCGGAGGTTACTGCTGCTCAGTCAGTCATTGTACGAGATCTAAAGGACCAAGCTACACGAGAAGGTCTACGTCTATCTATAGATGATCACCGGCCTAACCGGCACGAAGGTACTAAACAAGAGCGCATAGCCTCAGCACTAGAACATCGCTATGACAACCTAACTGTGTGGCACTATCGTGGTGGGTACATAGGAGTCTTAGAAGAAGAGCTGATACTTGCTCGACCATCACATGATGACTTAAAGGATGCATTTGCATCTGCAGTAGAAATCGCGGTACCGCCTAGACGTGCAAAGCGTAAGGATACCTCAAACGTACTTAAATTCAATTCCCGTTTTGGAGGAATTTCTTAAATGACCGGCAACGTACTAGTTTTACATGGCGACAATACACGCGACGAGCGTGCTCAGCGCATCTCAACAACATGGGATGAGTGGTTTAATCACAAAGGCCCTTGGATGGCAGAGCATAACGAACTGCGTCGATACATCACTGCTACCAGCACAGCATCTACAGCTAACGCAGCTCTTCCTTGGAAGAACAACACAACCACACCTAAGCTTACACAGATACGAGACAACCTACATTCTAACTACGTCTCCTCTTTGTTCCCTAATGATGACTGGTTACGTTGGGAAGCATACTCATCTAACTCTGCTACTCGTGAAAAGAAGCAGGTCATTGAAAGCTATATGAGCAACAAGACACGTCGTGAGGGTTTCCGTAAGGTAGTCTCTGATCTCTTGTATGATTATATCGATTACGGCAATGCCTTTGCCATGACTGACTACGTGCATCGCACCAAGAAGAATGAAGATGGAACCACTACTGTACTGTACTCTGGTCCTGTTCTGAAGCGTGTGCACCCATACGATATCGTAATGAACCCACTAGCAGCTACCTTTGATAACACTCCTGTCATCATCCGCTCCACTATGAGCATTGGTGATCTGCGGTTAGAGGCTAAGAACTCTGTCAACGCTATTGAGATGAACGCAGCTATTGACCGTGCTATCAAGCTACGCGGCAGCATTGGTGGTATGAGTAAGGGCGAAGCCAAGAAGTACGAAGGCATTCAGGTTGATGGCTTTGGCAGTTACCTTAACTACTTAGACAGCGGCTACATCGAGATGCTTACCTTTATGGGTGACATGTGGAACCAGGATACTGGTGAGCTTGAGACCGGCCGTAAGATACAGATCATTGATCGTAGTTTCGTATTCCATGATGGTTTGATCCCTGATTGGATTGGTCGTAACGTCTTCCATGTTGGCTGGCGTACACGTACAGACAGCTTGTGGGGCATGGGTCCATTAGATAACCTAGTAGGCATGCAGTATCGTATTGACCACCTTGAGAACCTTAAAGCAGATGCTATGGACTTGCACGTCTTCCCGCCTATTCAGGTAAAGGGTAACGTAGATGAGTTTACTTGGGGTCCAATGGAAGAGATCCATGTGGATGAGAATGGCTCTGTAACGCCTATGCGTCCTGACTCTAGTGCTATCCAAGTTAACTTTGAGATAGATGCTTTGATGGATAAGATGGAACTCTTTGCTGGTGCTCCTAAAGAAGCTATGGGCTTCCGTACACCAGGTGAGAAGACAGCCTTTGAAGTACAGCAGCTGGCAAGCGCAGGCTCTCGTATCTTTCAAGAGAAGATCACTACCTTTGAGACAGGTGTTTTAGAACCAGCACTTAACTCTATGCTTGAGCAGGGTCGTCGTAACCTCAACTCTATTGACACTATTCGTAGTCTCAGTAGTGATACAGGTGCCGTACTGTTCACACAAATCACTAAAGAAGACCTTGCTGGTGATGGTCTGCTTCGCCCTATTGGTGCACGTCACTTCTCAGAGCAGAGCATTATGATCCAGAACCTTACCGGCCTCCTCGGTGGCCCATTAGGTGAGAAGCTCATGCCACACTTATCTGGTAAGCAACTGGCGAGCCTAGTAGAAGACTCACTTGGTCTTGAGCGCTACGATCTGTTCCGTCCAAACGTGGGTGTAGTAGAAGCAGTAGAAACTCAGAAGCTTGCGGCCCAAGGCCAACAGCAGTTGATGAATAACGCAACAGTACCTCAAGGGTAATTAACATGCCAACTGAAAAGAAAAAGAAAGCTCCTGCTAGTAAAAAAAAAAGGTGATGAAGTAATGGCAGCGAAGGACTCGCGGCTAGAGCGAGCAGGGGTGTCTGGTTATAACAAACCAAAGCGCACTCCTAATCACCCAACAAAGTCACATGTAGTTGTGGCTAAAGAAGGAGATACTGTCAAGACAATCCGCTTCGGGGAGCAAGGTGCTAGTACTGCTGGCAAACCTAAAGCGGGTGAGTCTGATAAGATGAAGGCTAAGCGTGCATCCTTTAAGGCACGTCACGGAAAAAACATTGCCAAAGGCAAAATGTCAGCTGCTTATTGGGCTGATAAAGAGAAGTGGTGAGAAGCTCATACCACACTTATAATGAATAACGCAACACTACCTCAGGAATAACACTATGCCAACTGAAAAGAAAAAGAAAGCTCCAGTATCTGTATTCGCTGCAGCTGACGCACTTAAAGCACAGAAAGCTAAGAACCAAGCTGCCATGACTGGGGCTGGTCAGAGCTATACACACAAGGATTCTTCACAGCCATCTAAGCCAATACCCAAGGTGGGCGACGGTAGCAGTGACCTTACCTTCAAGAAAGTAGGCAACATGCTCAAGACTGCGGCTGATTACGCAGGACTTGACGGATCCTTTGGCTTCCAGAACTCCTTTGGTACCATTAAGGGTGAGATTGGGGATAAAATAAGGGCTGATGCCCAGAAGAAGAAGGCTAAGTAATGAAATTAGACTGGACGAAGGGCGACAAGACCAAGGCTGATAAGGAAGCTACCAAGCAATTGTTAGTTTCTTCTAAACAAGCTCTTGACAAACTACAGAAACTGTGTTATAATAAGCGTGCGGCATACGACAAGACTAAGTATGCTAAACCAGATTACAACGAACCGTCTTGGCCTCTTGTCCAGTCAGATGCAAATGGCTATACTAGAGCCCTAACCGAAATTATTGAATTAATAAGCTCAATCGAGGAATAACATGTCAGACCCGACACTTTTTAGTGAGCAAGCACCAGAATCAACTCCTGCAGCTGCAATGCCAGACACGGCACCCGTAGCAAGCGCCAACAATGGTTATGATACAATGCTCCAAGGCATCACAACCCCTGAAGGCAGGCAGAAATACGCTAACTTAAGCGACGCGCTTAGTTCAATCCTTCCCAAAGAGCAGCATATCTCAACACTAGAGAGTGAAAACTCCGTGTTACGAGAAGAACTGGCTACCTGGAAGGCTAGGCTACAAGCGACTGAAGCATTAGGTTTGCAAACAAGTACCCCACAAGGTAATCCTCAGACCGAGAACACCAGTGCCGGTATCGATGTAAATGCGATAATTCAGCAAGTACAAGCTGGGATATCTGCACAAGAGCAGCAAACTTTGTACACACAGCGAGTTAACAATCTGAAGACTATGCTGGTTGACAAGTTTGGAGATAAAGCTGGTACTGTCTATAATACCCGTTTAGCGGCGGCAGGCATATCAGAACAGACTTTGCTAGAAGCAGAGACACAATCTCCAGGCACTGCTTGGAAATTCTTGGGGCTTGATACTGAAACGGCACCACAATCTAATTCCATTCCTACTTCAACATTTAACAGTACCTCTGTGCAGAACAAGCAGCCTGAGCCACGCAAGCACTTCCGACCTACTGGTCAGATTAAGCCTGGTGAGCGACTAGCGGCCCAACGAGCAGAAACTATTAAACGTTTGCAGGACTCTGGAACACTATAATTTATTAATGAGGATTTACCCTAATGATTACTTCCCAATCCAACCGCACGTTTGTCGAAGCTGAGGTCCAGTCGGATTTCATTCTACGCAATTTACACGATGGCATGTTACCAGCTATGTTCTGGCGTGACGTTACCGATTTCGGTTATGGCGATACCATCCGTATCCCTAGCATCGGTGAGACTGTTATCCAAGAGCTGGAAGAGAATGCTCCTTTCGTCTATAACCCAATCCAGACTGGTGCTGTGTTCTTGCAGATCACTGACTTCTTTGGCGACGCTTACTTCATCACTGACGTTATGCGTCAAGATGGTTCTAACGTTGATGCTTTGCTCGAAGCTCGTGCAAGCGAAGGCACCCGTGCCATGCAGGAGTACGTTGAGACTCGCGCATTTGCTACCTTGAATGCTGCTCAGACTGCTACTTCTCTGAACGCAATCGATGGCTTTAAGCATCGCTTTGTTGCTTCTGGTACTAACTTCACCATTGAGTTGCAAGACTTGATTGACTTGCGTTTGTCTTTTGACAAGGCCCAGGTTCCTGGTGGTGCTCGTGTAGGTATCGTTGATCCTATCGTTGGTGCTACTCTTGAGTCTAAGTTCAACACTGTTTACAACGTTGACTCTAACCCTATGATGCAGAGCCTGATGCAAGAAGGCTTTATGCGTGAGCACCGTGCCATGATGGACGTGTTCGGTTGGTTGATCATCAGCTCTAACCGTTTGCCACAAGTTGGTGACGAGACTATCAATGCAGTAGCTGGTACCGATCTGGTAGCCAACATCTTTATGTGTGTTGCTGACGATCAGACTAAGCCTCTGATGATTGCATGGCGTCAAGATCCTTCTACTGAAGGTGAGCGTAACAAGGACCTGAAGCGTGATGAATATGTCAGCTCAGCCCGTCTGGGTTTCGGTGTGTCACGTCTCGATACACTGGGTATCATCCTAACTTCACGCACAGCTGTTGCGTAACAACGAGGTAATATAAAATGTCTTACTCTAATGGTTCTACTAGCTGGCCTGCAGGTTCTACAGCTATCGGCGCTACCTACGGCCCACGCAAGATTGGTGGTTCACATGGCGAAGTCGAAACTGGTGGCGTAATCAAGGAAGCTGTATTTGAACTCACAGCCGGTACTTGTGATATGCCTTACACCTTTGCTCTTCCTCAGTTCTATCTGATCGAAGACATCACGTTGGAAGTAGAGGTAGCCTTTGCTGCATCATCTACTGCTAACTTCACCTTGAATGGTGGTGCTGGTCTTACTACTCCTCTGGCACTCGCTGTCAAGGCAATCACCAAGCCAGCTCTTACTGGTCTGGCTAACTTGTCAGGTACTGACTCTGTTGCTACTTACCCAGTAGTGTTGACTCCTAACGCTAATGCAATCGCATCTGCAACTGGTAAAGCACGCTTGGTTATTCGTTACCGTCGAGCGTAACATCTAGGGGCTTCGGCCCCTTTTTTATCTGAGGCCTATATGAAAGAGACCGTACTAACAATCGTACAAAGCACGCTATCTGAAATGGGAAGTGATATAGTCAATTCTATTGATGATACCACCGAAGCTCAGAGAGTGGCTCTCCTTTTAAAAGATGTCTACTACGAGCTAGTATCTAGCCGTACATGGGAATCACACAAAGAATTAACAAACCTGACTGCGTCTAACGTAATCACACGACCTAACTTCCTGCTGCTTCCTGACGACCTACAAGAGTTGATTTGGTTGCGGTATAACTGCTACACATCGCCAGATCAAAAGACTAACTGGCAGACACTGACGTACCTGTATCCTGATGCGTTTATAAACTTAATCAATGCCCGAAACGTCGATGCTACTAACGTAGTAGAGATCTCGTCTGTTAATACTGACCAGAACGAAGGTGATCTATTAATCATCAATGACAAGGCTCCTCAGTACTGGACAAGTTTTGACGATCAGTGGATAGTTACCGACTCATGGGACCAAGCCACAGGCCAGTCTCTCCAAGAAAAAAACAATCAAGCATATGTTCGTAAAGAACCTACCTTTACCTTAGCAGACGGATTTGTAATAGACCTTCCTTCTGAAGCATTCAGCTTGCTAAAGGCCACTGCCAAGAGCCGTGCCTTCTTTGCCATAAAGCAACTTGGTAATCCACTACTTGCTGCTGAAGAACAACGACAGCGTAATCGCATGAGCCGTAAGAGCTGGTCAGCTCACGGTGGTATTAGAACTGCAGACTATGGCCGCAGCCGTGGACGCAGCAGAATCTCTAACGGTAGGAACAGTTAAGTATGAGCAAGGAATTAAAAGTACGATTAGAACCAGTTGGGCGGATGTACTCTATTTACTTTGAAGGCGGTGGCGAACTGCCTAAGGAGCTTGAAGGGTCGTTTACATCTCCCCGAACAGCTAATGCCTACATAGTAAGTTATCTGAATAAGCGAGAATCCAATGTCCCAAGTAAAAAAACAGCTCGAACTAAATAACTTCTCCGGTGGCTTGAATACGGAGCAGTCTCCTCTTGCCGCAGATCCTTCTACTTCTATGCAAGAGCAGAACATGGTACTTGCTTCTGACGGAAGCCGTGCACGGCGCTATGGATATGAGTACGAGACTGAGCCCGGCACCGATGCTGGATTCTGGCCTTATGCCACCTTTGCTGGTCCAGAAGACTGCGACATTCCTGCAGGATCTTTTAATAACGTTTATATAGCACATAGCGTAGGTACTGAGCCTCTTAGCACAGACTTTTCTTGGCTGAGCTTGCGAGGCGTTAGCGGTAACCACATTGAGGTTTTACAGAGTAAAGACGGGGACGTGTACGGCAGTGACTCAGATCTATCTCTTACCCAGAGTAACGCAGTTCAAACTAGATCTACTACTGGTGGAATCATTAGCGCTCAGTTCGGCTCTACACTGGTAATTCCAGCAAAGTCTGGAGTCTGTATGATTAGCGTAGATCCTGTAACCCCAAGCCAGCTAATACCTACACAAGAAAACATTCATATTAGAGATTTTTTTGGAGTAGAGGATAATACTGTTACAACAGAACGCTCTGCTACTCTCCTTGCAAATCATGCCTACAACCTGCTAAACCAAGGCTGGACTGCTGAAAGCATGTACTTGTTTTACGTTAACCTCGGCGTATGGCCTTCAAATGCAGATGTAGAGTACTTTGGAAGGTTAGCTAACGGCAGCTTTGATGCGGATCTGTTAAAATCCCGCCCATTCCCATCAGGAGCGCCAAAAGGAAAGTTCATACATCCCCTTACAGGCCCTAGATATTCCTCGGCTGCTGATAAGTCCTTTGACACCATAAACACCCTTGCCACGCTAACCCTTAATACAGATAACATACTAAACAGCAGCAGCAATCCACAAACGAATTGGTGGACCCAGACAGTAACTAGCTTTATGGGCAGGGCCTTTTATACTGGAGAAATAATAGGAACAGACTACTACACAGGTAGTACCAAAAACGGAAGTAAGTTCCCTTCTGCCAGAAACTACCTATTTTTTACAAGTGTACTTGAGCATTTAGAGTCTAAGATTACGTGGACGACTAATCAAAACGAAAGAGCCCAGGGCTCTTCGGCTAACATGTGTATTTCCAAGTTAAGCCCAACTGACGAAAACTTTGCCCCTTCTTACAATGACGGCGGCTACGTGGTTGTTGCTAATGCTGAGATACTACTAGGAGCTGTTGCAGTAGGTGACTCATTAGCTATTATAGCGACAAATGGAATTTGGGAATTGAGAGCTGCTGATGGCGTTAGCCCAAGCTCTTTTATTATCTCAAAAGTGTCTAGCGCACGTACTGCTACAATGAAGTCTGTAGTAAGTGCAGAGAACAAGGTATTTGTTCCAACCGAGGATGGCATCTTAGCCCTTTATTTTGACGCAAGTTCTCGACGAGTTGCAATGCAGAATATTAGTGACGAAAGAATAAGAACTACGTATGCCGGATACTACCGATGGTTTGGTTGGGGTACCTATGATGCTGCGCAGAAATCAGTGCGTTGGCTACTACATACTCCGCCAGCCGGGGAGTCAGGAACTGCAGTTACTGTAGAGCAAAAAGAATTAGTGCTGGACTTGCGATTAGGGTCTTACTCCTTAAATGCATTTGAAAGTTGTATCGCTAATGTGTACTCTTATAAGAAATCTGGCAATAACGAGGACGATGTGTACGAAACACCGCCGTTCTATGGATACCTTGAGTACGACGGAACTGGATACTATATAGCAAACTACATCTCTCTAAAGAATTCTTATACGCTCGGTACAATTAAAAGTCCAATTGACTTAAAAAGAGACATAGTACAGGTAAAGTTACTAGTTTTAGATAATCCTAATAACAAGATCCGCTTTATACAACCAGCGTATAAGTCTTTTACGGACCTGGGTGGCAGTAGCGTATCGGCATTTATGGTAAGTAATCCTGTAACTATGGGAGATACTATTCGTCGTAAAGACATACCATACATCTGGACACACTTCTATCGTACTGAAGATGGGTTTGAGGATGACGGTACTGGTGATTGGATTCCTACTAATCCTAGTGGATGCTTGCTATCTGCACGATGGGACTTTAGTGATAACGTAATAAGTGGCAAGTGGTCTACTCCTATGCAAGTGTATCGCCTAGCTAAAGACTACGTGCCTGAAGACATCAATGATCCGTTTACATACGGTCATAACATCATAACAACTAAGAGCAACCTTCCAGGTTCTGGTAAAGCTGTTTCCATTAAGATTGAATCTGATGGTGATAAAGACTTGCAGATACTGGGTTGGGGTGCTGAAGTAGCAATTACAGGAGCAGTATAGTATGCCTACAGATTTAGGAGATGCCTTAGACATAGGATCAAGTACAGCCTCAGGTGCAGTGGCAGGCTTCGCAATAGGAGGCCCCGTAGGCGGAATTATTGGCGGAGGGTTTGGGCTCTTAAAAGGTCTCTTTAGTAATAGTACGGAGAATAAGGCTGAGGCTCTGTCTGAGCTTCAGATACAGCGTGAGAAGATAGCTGCTGGTATTATGAGTGAAGGCAGAGGAGTTGGTATGGCTCTGAACGCACTACAGGCTGATCGTCAGCGTAAGGCATTCTCTCAGCAAGCATTCTTGCAGTCTCAGGCTATTCAAGCACAGGGCGCTATTAGCGGTCTGATGGGCAGTTCAATTGCAAGAGGGGCACAGGCTAGTCTTGGCCAACAACGTGCCTCCAGCCTACAGTTTAGCCAGCTCACGGAGCAGATGGGTAAGCAGATCAGCGATCTCCAACAGGCTGCTACTAATGCACGCTTAGGCATTCTTTCTCCAGAAGAAGAGGCTGCTAAAGCTGCTGCTGCTGCGGCTGCCTCTGATGCTGCAGCTGCTGCTAAGGCTGCTGCGGATGCTAAGGCTGCTGCGGATGCTAGTGCCAAGAAAAAGTCAGACAAGGCCAATGCACGACAAGAAGCGACTAACGCAGTAATTGCTTCACAGCAGAAAAAGCAGGCAAGTGCTAAGAAAGAGAAGCAGACAAAGGCAAACGCTAGAATCAGTTCAGCCTCGTCAGTACCACAGCAAGCACAGACAGCGTCTTCCAATAGGGTGGAAGCTGCCAGTAAGGCTGCAGCTAAGACTACCTCCAGCAACCTAAGCACTACTCGACCTGATCAATCTTACGGCAACTATACGGGTTAAATATAATGACACAGTACAAACCAGAAATGCCTAAGTACAAAAACCCTTACACCAAGGAAGGAACTCCATACGTCAATCGTTATGGTAATCCTATAGTTAGCTCTAATGGAAACGAGACTCTGGCTAAGGCACAGATCTTTGCTTCTACTAAGATGTTTTCTGGTGAGGATACAGATACAATCATTGCTCGTGCTGACAAGGGATATCCCATCAACACGTTCCGTGATTCTAGTACAGCTATTGCTTCTATGCTGCAAGAGCAGCGTGATGGCCTAACTGAGCAGTTACGTAAAGATCCTATTAATGCTGCAGTCCATATTGCTAACGCACAAACAGCTGCTGCTGATAAAACCGCAAGACTACAAGATTCAGTTCTGGGCCAGTACCATGACCTAGTATTACAAGATCCTGAGATCTCTAAGACATCTCCATTGCTGCAACAGAACGCTGCGGCGGGTCTGTACTTGCAACATCAAATGAGCATTATGGCCGATCAAGCTGGAGTTAAGGATTGGGCAGGACTGTTATTGGTTCCAGATATCTCCTACCGCACAGCCCAGTTCTTGGGTAGCTTCAGTGACGATAAGTCAGGCATTAACAACTATACCAACTCCGCTAAATTCATCCAAGACTTCAGTAAGCGTTACCAGTCCCTACCACCTGCACAGAAAGTAGATCTTATCACAGAGATGAAAGAGATGCTGCCAGGTATTACTGGTAATCCTATGAAGCAGCTTGAGATCCTTATGGCTGCAACTGGTGAGATGAGTGCTGGAGAAATTAACTTCACTCAATGGGCAGATAAGTTTGACATTGCCACACTAGGTGCTGCTGGTATTCTCAAGGTAGCTGGTGCTATTAAGAAAGTAGCTAAGTCACGTAATGCTGTTAAGGTACTGTCTGATGGCGGTAACAAAGACATTGCTGGCATTGCTGCTGATGAGATCCTAACAACTCCTGACGCTATGCGTAAGTATGGCATGGGGCCTACTGATGCTGCGTTTTCTGCTGACCCACGTCAGACTGCAGAGTTACTGTCAATCGTTAACGCTGCCCCTAAGGGCGTAGCTACTAATGTACGTAATAAGTTAGATGCTATATCTGATATGATCGCAGAAGGCCTTACTGTAGTAGACCAAGGTCTTGGTATGAGCGAAGGCGAGAAGTTTATGGCCAGAGAAGCTCGTGTGAAGTACATGAAGACCAAGTTGAATATCGACAATGTTCATGTAAGTGCTAAGAGTGAGAAAGGCTTTACACTCAGTTACAAAACACTAGATGAGGAAGGTGTGCCTTACACTACTAAAGGCACTAAGGGTGAGGGTGCTGTTAGTGATACTGCTGATGCCATCAAGACTCGGTTTGTTAAAGAAGAAGTATCTCGCTTAGAGAAGGAAGCCCTAAAGGCTCCATCTAAAGGCAAGATGAAAGCAATGGAAGCTGAAGTTCCTGTTATCGCTAATAAGATGGAAAGGGCTAACAAAGCATTATCTGATGCTGAAGCTATAGTTGTTAAAGGTAGTGGTAAGAAGTTGTCTGTTGCAAAGGCAGCTAAGACAGCTGCAGTGTCTGCCGCTAAAGCGGATATAGTAGCACTAGAGAAAGCTGGTGATGCTCTGTCTGAGAACCTTGCTGTAGCTACTAAGCAGAAAGAAGCTGAGGGACGATTGCACGCAATCCTTACTGATAACATTCCAGAAGATCTACAAGTTAAGATTACTGCGCAGACTGAGGCACTTGCTAAGGTTAATGCTGGTACAGAAACAACTACTACTGGAACTACTGCTGGTAAAGCAGGACAAGAATACAATATTGAAGTACCTTACACGATTGATGACGTTACTGGTGGCTACATAGATAAGGAAGTTGGCTTCATGTCTCAACTGTTTCGTCCTATTGTAGGCACGAGCATGTGGGCAGGCGCTGACCGTAACTTGCTTTTGTCTGGTTATGAGCAGGTTGACTTTGCGTCTCGTAAGATTGGTGGCAGACTTGCAGCTGCAATGAACATTGCTACTAAGGGATTAAACAAGAAGTCTATTGAGAAGCTGAACTACTTCCTGGAGAAGGGCGATGATGCTGGTAAGATATTCTCTTACGACGAGCTAGTTAATGCTGGTGTTGGTGGCGTACGTATGTCAACAAAGGAATACGAAGCTTACCTGGGCACACGTCAGGTTATGGACAATCTGTGGCAGATAAAGAACAATCAGATTCATCGTGATCTAGTAGTGCAGGGCGTTAAGAACATTGACGTTGAGGGCACTAACTTCATGGCTAAGCCATACGATACCGTTGAGTCGGCAGGTGCTGCTTACCGCAACATGGGTGGCGGGTCTGTTAAAATCCCACAACCACTAGCTAAGAGTAACTCTGATACAGCGATTCGTGGATTGACTGAAGGTGACTTAACTGAATACTACAACAATGGCTACAAGCTTGTTCGTGGTGGTACTACCCCTGATGAGATGTTCAAGTCAGCTACACTCGGCCATAGCCGTTGGGCACTGGTTAAAGAAGAGAAGGTTAGCAATCTGAGCCCTGTCGTTCTTAATCAGCGTACTGGTTATATCCCACGAGCTTATAAGAATGCAAACTACTTTGTCAAGGAAACTCGCTATACCAAGATAGATGGTGTCAATACTTCTGCTGGGCTACGTACCCTGCGTTACTTTGACAATATCGATGATGCTGAGATGTACAAGAAGCAGCTAGAGACCACAGCTAGGGCAAGCAACCAGCCGTTTGATCCAGCAGATATTCATGTACTAGGTGACCGAGAGCTTACCTCATCTGAGTTAGGTGGAGAAGTCATTGGTCAGTGGGGTGGGTTGTACTCAGGCTATCGTACTGAAGAAGCAGTTAAGTTTGGACTTGCTGGTGTTAAGGGTGCTCGTGTATCTCCTGTTGAGGCTATACAAGACTACATGCAACACATCTCTACTCGTTACCCTATGGCTCAGTACCGCATGGGAATGGAACAGCGTTGGTTGAATCATGTACGTGACGTACTGCCTAAGTCTGAAGCATTGCGTATACACAGCTTTCAAGATGGACTGGCAGCTGTAGAGAATAGTGCAATGGCAAACTCTGCTGCGAAGCAAAAGCTTATTCGTGCACATGAGCAGATCACCTTTATGAACCGCACACCTACCTTAGGTGACGAGCGTACTGCTGGTATGGTCAAGGGCATTAGTGAGAGAATGTCACGATCAAAGTTACCTGGCGTTAAGGCAATGTCCAAGTTCGTTGGTCACCTTAATAAGTCTGATCCAGTAGCTGCTTTCAAGACTGGTGTCTTTCACTTGTACTTAGGAACATACAGTTTCTCACAGCTCTTTGTACAGGGTATGGCACTGTCTACAGCAGTCAGCATTTCTCCCATTCACGCAGCAAAAGGCTTGACAAAAGTACCAGGATTTGCTATACTAGATCATATTATGGACCCTAGAGCAAGAAAGATTGCACTAAAGAATATGGCTAAGACAACCAAAGATCCTGACCTAGAAGAAGCTTACAATGCATGGGCAAAGTCAGGCTTGCATGAGTCTGCTCTTATCACTAACGCTGACGCTTACACAGCCCACAAGGGCCTACCTATGTCAGAAGGTGCCTTCTCTAAGTTTCTTGAAAAGGGAACCATGGCCTACACCGCTGGTGAATTAGCTAACCTACGTACATCCTTTATGACCTCTTACGAGAAGTGGAAGTCTATTAACAAAGGCGCGAAGCTAGACGAAACTGGTCTTAAGAAGATAATCGCAGACACTGAAGTGTTTCGTATGCACATGACTACTGCCAACAAGTCTGGTTTCCAGAAAGGCATTATGAGTATTCCTACTCAGTTCTTGCAGATCAACGTACGCTTTGCTGAGATGCTTATGGGAAAGGAAATAACAGCTGCTGAGAAAGGTTCGTTCCTGATGGGACAATGGGCCTTGTTTGGTACTGCTGGTATCCCATTCGCTACCTATGCCCTTAAGCCTATACTGGGTTTGTTTGGTGTTGACCCTGAGGAGATGAGTGAAACAGACCGCATCGTGGCAACTCGTGGTGCTATGGGTTGGCTGCTAAACGACTTCATGGATATAGACGCAGTATTCACTAGTCGTGTTGCAATTGGTTCAGGCATGACAGACACCTTAATGGATTGGATTACTGGTGAGAACCAGAGCGTATCTAAGTTACTGTTAGGACCGGGTGGTGGTATTGTTGATTCACTAACCTCAGCTTGGGAAGCAGCTGGTTATGCTAAGGCTGGTAAGATTAGCCATGATGACCTAAGTGAAGAAGAAGCTGGTATGGCATGGGGTGTTATTGGTGAGGCTTTGTTAAATGTACCTAGTTCTACTAGGAACCTGATGAAAGCTTACTACCTGCAGAAGTCTGGCATAATGCGAGACAAGCAAGGTAACATCATTGACATTAAGCCTAACGCTCCTATGCGAGATGTTATAGCACAAGCCATGGGCTTTGGTAGCCAGGACATTGACTCTTTCTGGAAGCTGACTGTTGATAACAAGAAGCATACTCTTGCTAAGTCGGAAGCTACTAACATCATCATGAGCGGTTACTTGAGCATGTTCAATGCTGCTGGTGAGAATGATGAGAAGAAGCGAAAGGCGTATGAGCATATGCTAAGAGCTACCTTCAGTATGTTTCCTAACCCACAAGATCACGCAGACATAATGAAATCTATTCATAATAGAATGACAAACGGCAAGCACCGTATAGACGTAGAGCTGCGGAAGCACATTGAATCTCTAGGAAGCACCTTTACTAATAGTGCTAACGAGTTTATGCCACTAACTAAAAAGTACCAAGCTCAACGATCTGAGGCAATGGAAAAACTATGACATCTAATATATTCGATCCTAAACTAGGTGACCTCGGGAATGCTGCTAGTGTAGCACCTCCCGTAGAGAATCGCGCTGTTGTGATGGAAGAGCAGCAGGAGGTATCGCAAGCACAGGATACTGCACAAGACTTTAATAACCTGACTAACTCATTGTTTCAGATAGCTCCTGTTGTTATTGACATGGCTGCTAAGAAGTACGTCCAGAAGAACCTAATAGGAACTGATGGTGCTGCTGATGTTGCTGGTGCTACTGATTCTGAGAAAGTGGCAGAGCAACAGAGAAGTGATGTAGATGGATTAGTCCGTGTACAGCAGAGCTTAGCTGTTGATGAGATAAAGACGTTTAGTGGCCTGGAAGAGGCCCGTCGTCAAGGCAGTATTACTTTTGATGAGATGCAACTACGTGCTGCAACACAGCGAGCTGAGTCTATACAGCGTGCTCCTTTGTTTGCTAGTCAGATTGATGCTGCTTACCGCTCTGTGGTGGGCACTAGTACAGGCACTTCGTCTATGGGTGAAGTTGACTTGTGGAATAGAACTCCAGAGGAAGAAGCTCTTCAGGAAGATCGTAAGATAACAGCACTGTATGCTCAGAAGTACAACGTAGATCTGGAAACAGCAGACAACATGCGAGCAGAAGATGCATGGGTAGGCCGCAAGGTAGAGAAGCAGCCTAAGAACGATGCTGAATTCCAGAACTGGGGTAACTCACAAGTGCTTAAGAGTACTGTTGCTATGCAGCGAAACATTGCACAGTCTGTGGCACCTGATGGAACCTTCTCTCTCGAAGACCAAGGTAGGCTTCGTATGGAGTTAGCTGCTTGGGAAAGTGAGTCCTTGCTTAACGTCCAATTGCAGGTAGATGCTTTACGGGCAGATGGTATCATGCCTTCTGCTGAATTGCAACGCGATATGCGAGATCAGATAAACAAGCAGAAGAATGAAATGGTAGATCTGTTGTCGGATAACGACGCAATATCTTACTGGCAGGGAGTCAACAACATATCAAGTGCTAAGGTAGCTCTTACAGCCAAGGCAATGTATCCTGCACAAGTACTTGCCAAAGAAGTTGGAGTTGACCTGGTAGATCTGTACGAGCGATTAGCAAGCAATCCTTTATTTTCTGCTTATATTAATGAGAATCCAGCAGCTCAAGAGATAATGGGACTTACTGATATGAGCGCAGAAGATATGCAGTTCTCTTCCTTTGCTAAGGCTGCACTGAAGCTTACAGGACAACCTACAGCAACACCGGCTGGCGCTCCTCCTGGTATTCCAGTAGAGCCTATTAAGATGGACGAAGCAACTGCACTTGATCTAGGCGCTATGATTAACTCTAGCCCTGACGTTGCAGAAGTACTTGTGAACATGGCAATTGATTCTGGGAATACACAGCAAGTAGCAGACACATTCTCACTAGATCCATCAGCAGTAGTTGCGTTGAAAGACACTAGCTTGTGGGATGTACAGCCATCTGAAGAAGACATGGATGCCATGTTATACGGCGCTGCTTCTGGTGTTGAGAGTTTGATCTTGTCCTCTAAGAAGCGTGGCGGTAAGTCTGAGTATTCTGTTTGGGTAGGCGAAGACGGCCTAGTTCGTATGGAAGGTGATGGCGCTACATCCAAGGCAAAAGGCATGGCACAGGACTTGTATGACACCATTCTAGCTAACCCAACCTCTTGGGCCGGCAAGTTTGATAGCCCTTCTATGTACATGCAGTCTATGTTTGAGCAACGTAAGTTTACAGTAGATAACCAAGTAAGTTCTGCTGTTAAAGCTTTAGAGGCACTACCTGCTGCAGACCTAGTACCTACCATCAAGGGTAATCTTGGCGCTTACATCACAAAGATCGAAGATGTGGAAGCTGCAGGAGAAATGCTTAATCAGCGACTGATGACATTACCACCAACCTTTGATGCTATGACAGAACGTAACGAGATTATCCAACTACAGAATAAGTTGTGGGATGATTGGAATAATGGTGACCCTATCCTTGAGCCAGTAGATAAGGAAATAGAAGAGCTGCTTCCATTCATGCGTAAAGTCTCTAGCAACACTGATGAGGAAACTATGAACTCAATGCTGTCTAAGGCAGGCATGAAGTGGGATGCTGCTACACAGTCTCTATCGAGGATTAAGTCATGAGAAAGATAGACACAGTTATCATACACTGCGCTGATACACCTGCAAAGATGGACATTGGTGCTAAGGAAATTAGGGATTGGCATGTTAATGAGCGAGGCTGGAGCGATATTGGATATCACTACGTCATTAGACGCAATGGGGAAATCGAAGTGGGCCGACAAGAGTCGGTCGTTGGTGCCCACTGCAGAGGACGTAATTCAACATCCATCGGGATATGTATGGTCGGAGACAGTACCTTTACTAGAACGCAGTTTCGTTCTCTCCGAAAACTAGTAGACGAGTTAGAGCTTCGGTACGACCTCATTGAAGTTACTGGACATTACTCTTACTCAAGTAAGACTTGCCCTAACTTTAACGTAGAGGAGTGGCTCAAATGCCAGGACGTGACACTGTAGCTAGTGTTGCTCAGGAAGTGGAGTATCTCGCAAAGCACATAGCAGAAATGAAGCTTGAGATAAAGGAACTGGAGCAATCAATTGTCAGACTAAGACTGCAGCATGAGCTGCTGTCGAACAAGTCAGATCTTACGGATGGAAGAATGGACGGCTTTATGTCACACATATCATGGGGAGTTAAGGTTTTCATAGGAGTTATTATTACAGGCTTGGCAGGGTTTATGTTGCGGGGAGGTCTTTTATGAAGAACTTAAAAGACTGGTGGCATATTGCGATAATAGCCACAGTGCTGTCCGCAGCCGTACAGTTCGGTTACTACTTAGTATCTGATCCTGTGCCTTACAAGGACGTAGTTATTACATCGGTAGAACGTACTGACGAGGGGTACGTAGTAGCTGCCAGCTTTATTAAGTCTGAATGCAAATTCAAGCGTCTTGAAGTCTTTGGCATTAATACAGGCGTACCTGTTTACTTGGAGTGGAAGGCACTTGATGGCTCGCCAGCTACTGACTATGACCGCTCTATTGGTAAGCAGTACTTGATGATTCTAGCGATTACTTCAGGTAAGGATCACCACACGCTAGAGATTAGAACACGACATGACTGCGATGGTAAACTCGTAGATAAGATATTCGCAAAAATAGACTTATAGTTTATTAAAAACCCATAACTACAACTCACAAGGTGATACAAATGGCTAAAATTGTACTAAGCGACGTAGCTAGCGGCTACAACAGGCAGCGTATTAACGAGAACTTTCAGGCGCTGGAAGACGAACTAAACAACAAAGTATTGTATCGTGACAATCCCGCTGGCCAGTCAAACACTATGGTCAACGACCTCGACATGAATTCCTACAACATACTAAATGCCGATACAATTGGGTGTGTTCAGTTACTAATAAATGGTGTTCCGTTCGGAGCGACAATCGATAGTGCAGTGATAGATGCTGTGAATGCTGCTAACCTGGCAGAGACAGCTAGGGATGAAGCCGAGGCTGCAGCAGCTGCAGCAGCTGGTAGTGAGGCTAATGCTAGTGATAGTGCTGATGCTGCCGCAATCTCTGCTGGTCTTGCTGCAACTAGTGCCCTTGAGTCCTCTGGTTTTGCTGACGCTGCAGATGCAAGTGCGAGTGCTGCCGCAATCTCTGCAGCAGCTGCAGATGCTTCTGCAATACTAGCAACTAGTGAGGCATCTAGTGCTGTGGACAGTGCTGCAGCCGCACTGGTATCTGCTAATTCAATCATTGGTGACGCAGCAGCAGCTGAGGCATCTGCCATTGCAGCAGCTGACTCTGAGGTTGCAGCCGTGGCAGCTTTAGATGAGTTTCAGGGTCTTTACTACGGTGCCTTGTCCGCTCCGCCAGTTTCACCACCAGCTGTCTGGAATACGGGCGACATATACTTTGACATTCCATCAAATCAAATGAAAGTTTACGATGGTTCTTTGTGGCAAGATGTTGCACTTTTTGCTGATGCTGAGTTTTTAACCGTCACTGGGCTAGGGATTGGGTCAGGCCTTCTGACGCTTGCACCGACTGACCCCTATGCCGATCTGGCACTATATCCTGGCGGTGGTGGCGGTGAATTGTTTCTTTATGCATCTAGTCAAGAGAGGGCCAGAATCACTGCGACGGGCAGCTTCCTTCTGGGTAAGACTGCTCCTAGCATCTTCGTAGCTGGGTGCGAAATGCACGCTTCTGGTTATCAAATTTTAA
>Ga0208544_10001081_pt1 | contig 19404 bp, 12 predicted proteins | sample DEB08_DNA_9_FD_184526 | JGI IMG/M metagenome (GOLD analysis project Ga0208544, IMG submission 184526) | Aqueous microbial communities from the Delaware River and Bay under freshwater to marine salinity gradient to study organic matter... | ecosystem: Environmental > Aquatic > Marine > Coastal ... | reverse complement strand
AGAAAAACCAATCATTGCTGAGCATGGCTTTAGCCAAGCCTACAATTTTATCACCTTCAGCACCACACTCTGGGTGGCCGCCGTAATTTTCACCAGGTACATCCCCGCTGCCGCCTGCTCCAAACCGAGCGGCTGGTTGCTGTAGCCCACCGGGGCGTCTCCGGTCTGGCGGTAGAGTATGCGGCCCGCCAGGTCGTACACTTCTACGCTAACGGGGGTACGCACGGGCGCCCAAAGCTCCAGGTTGCCAGCCTGACTGAAGGGGTTGGGCAGCACGCGGTAGCGCAATCCGCCCAGCGCCGTGCCGTCTTGCGTGCCCGTGAAGGGGGAGGGGTACAGCTGGGTGGCGGGGACTTTTATTTTGCCGCCGTTGCGCAGCCCCCATTCCAGTTTAATTTCGGATTCTCCACCAATTTCGTACAACTCCACCCGGATCGGATACCGGGTTCCGGCTTCCAGGCTGATGGGGCCGCTCACGCGGGTTTCGCCATCGCTGGGCATCCAGCTGTCGATGAGCGAGTTGCCCGCGATCTCCAGGCGCACCCCGTCGTCGCCGGTCAGGTAGAAGACGTACTCGCCGGTGAGCCAGGGCTCGATGTCGCCGAGCCAGCGGACGGCGAAATTATCGTCGCCAATACTCGGCGCAAAGGGGCTGCCCGGCCAGTAGAAGTCGAGGCCGGCATCGATGCGCCAGGCCGTGACGGGTTGGGAAAAGCTGCCGTCGTCGTTGTTGAAGTACAAACCCAGCAGCCCTGTACCCGTACCCAACTGGAGGGGTTGGTAGTTGGCCGTCAGGTTCAGGTTTTGGGCGGGCGTTTCAAAGGCGTATTCGTCGAAGTCTTCGCCGTCCGACCAGTTTTCAAAAAAGTAGCCCTGCCCGTTGCTTTCCGCAAAGGTGGGCGCCGTGATGGTTCGGATCACGCCCACCACACTCGTATCAATCGAGGGAGTGGCGATGGGCTGCCCGTCGAGTAAGAGGGGTAAGCCCGCCGGTTGGGTCTGAAAGTTCAGCACGGCTTTCCGGGGAAAAATGTCCCGGAACACGTGGTTGGTCAGTCCGGCGGCATCGGTAGCAAACAGGTGGACGCGGTACCAAACGTTGTGGGCCGTTTCGCCAATTTGCGGTATCTGGATGGTTCCGCCGGTCGTACCCGTGGTCGGGGGTAAAAAGGGGTGGGTATGTTCGTCGTGGTGGAAGTCGATGCGCCAGGTCAGGTTTTGGGGGGTCAGGGTGCCCGTTTCGGGGTCGGTGCCGGTGCCGCTGTAGGCGAGCATTTCGCCGGCGGCGTAGGTGCTGCCCGCAGCGGGTACCTCGATGCTGGCTACAGGTCGTTGGTTGGCCGTAACGCGCAGCACGGCCGGGTTGGAGGATACGGAACCATTGTTGTTGCTGACGCGGCAAGCCAGCAGGGCCCCGCTATCGGCCAGCATCACGTTGGGTAGCAGCAGGCTGTTGGCGGTAGCCCCCGACAGCTCCAGGCCATCGCGGAACCACTGGTAGGAAAAAGGCGGATCGCCAGCCGCCGTGACCTCAAAACGAGCCGTTTCGCCTTCGACTACGGTGACATCATTGGGTTGGGTAGCCACCAGCGGTGCACCTGAGGGGTTGTAGTTGATGCGCCAGAGGACACCGCCGTTGCTGCTGGTATTATCCGTCTGGGAGCCGCCGCCCTGGCCGCCCCGCGTGATGCAGTAGAGGCTGCCGTCGGGGTGGGTCAGCAGGGCGAGGGGGCGGTTGAGGCCCGTGGCAAACTGCACGGGGTTGCCGCCGTTGACCGGGTCGATGGTCCAGAGCCTCCCCCGGCAATAATCGCCAAAAAACAACTTGCCAGTATATTCAGCCGGAAACTGTGGGGTGATGGGATTGTAAAAGGCGGCTCCGGTGATGGAGCAACCCATGCCGTGGTCGTAGGCGTAGAGGGGATCCTGGTAATTAGCCGGCGGTGGGTTGCCACTCGTCCAGTTGCCTTCGGCGGTGGGCCAGCCATAGTTTTTGCCCGCTTCGACGATGTCGATTTCTTCGTACTGGTTGCTACCCACGTCTCCCACGGCCAGGCGCCCGGTGACGGGCTGTTGGGTGAAGGTGAAGGGGTTGCGGAATCCCAGGGCCCAAATGGCGCGGTAGTTGTTTGTGGTTTGGCCATAAAAGGGGTTGTCGGCAGGGATCGTCCCGTCGGGGTTGAGGCGCAGGATCTTGCCTAAAAACGATTGCAGCGATTGGGCAACCTGAAAAGCGCTGCCGTCACCGACCGTCACGTAGAGCATCCCGTCCAGGCCGAAGAGCATGGCCCCGCCATTGTGGACGGTGGCCGACAAAATGTCGAGCGTCAGGAGGGTTTCCAGGGTGCCGGGGATGGCCTGGTCGTTGGCCGCCTGCACGCGTACGATCCGGTTGCGGTTGGCCCCGGGAACGGTGTAGTACAGGTACACGTAGGGGGTGTTCGGATAGTCGGGGTGGACCGCAATACCACCCAGTCCCCGTTCATTGAAATTGTCTACCTCCAACTCGATGAAGGGCTGGGGTAATACCGCGCCGTTGCGAATAATGCGTACGGTACCACTTTTTTCGGTCAAAAAGATGTCGCCATTGGGCGCGAGGGTCATGGCTGTAGGGTCCAGATTCTGCAGCACACTGACGGCGGTAAAACCAGCCGGGAATTGTGCGAAAAGGGTGTGAAAAGCTAGGACAGCCAGGCAAAGGAGGATCGTATTGCGCATGGTGGTACGATTTAAAGGAATGATAATCAGAACTATTGGTACTGGGGGGATGCAATACACTTGGGGATGCCGGGTCAGTATCTCTCAAGAAGCATTCTACAAAAATAAGCAATTTTTTTACAAAAGGAAAGACGTAAGGTAGCTGGCTAAGGTCAGGGGGCTGGGTGGGTACATTTGTATCCTTCTAGCACTTCCTGAAAATTGGCTGGGGGTACAATATTGTATTTTACGTGCAATTTTGGTATATTTTGTACGTAAATCTAATTGTTATGGATAAAAAACTGACCCTTAGCCTTAATGAAAGCGTAATAGAAAAGGCTAAGCTATATGCACAGCACCATGAAATTAGCCTGTCCAGGTTAATAGAGTCCTATCTTAGCTCATTGATAGAAAACAAGACACAGGATATTGAAATAACCCCACTCGTGGAAAGTTTAAGTGGTGTCGTTCACATTCCTTCAGACTTTGATCTGAGAAATGATTACACGGACCACCTGTTAGAAAAATACAAATGAAGAAGATATTTATAGACACCAATTATCGTGCTTGACCTGAATGACAAAATAATTGATCTCGCTTTAAGTGATGAATCCTTCCCCGATTTTGAAGATGGCTTACAGTATTATACGGCGCTGGAGCATCAGGCGGACATACTAATCACCAGAAATCTTAAAGATTTCAAAAGTTCAAAAATACCTGCAATGACTGCTGGTCAATACCTAAAAAAACAAACCAGCCCGTAGGCCCGTAATTAATAAGCCATCAAGCTTTTACGTGCTGCAATACCCCTGGCATCTGCTGATCGCCCCAACTCTGAAGAGGACCGGCGATCAGCAAAGCCAGGCAAGCATAAAATTTAGGCCTTCAATACCACCCGGTAGCGCGCCTTGCCCGCCGTCAGATGGTCGAACGCCTGGTTGATCTCAGCCATGGGAAAGGTCTCTACGATGGGGTAAATATCGTGGCGCACACAGAATTCCAGCATTGTGCGGGTCAGTGCCGGGCTGCCCAGCGGGCTGCCGCCTACCGATTTCTCTCCCGTAATCAGGGAAAAAGCCGGAATGGCCATGGGCTCCAACACGGCACCCACGGTGTGGAACCGCCCCTTGGGTGCGAGGGTAGCGAGGTACGAATTCCAGTCTAAGGTTACATTGGTGGTATTCAGAATAAAATCGAGACTGCCCTGGATGCTGGCCAATTCCTTAGGGTCTTTGGAGTTGACTACCCGGGTGGCGCCCATCGCCAGAATCTGGTCATTTTTATCGGGGCTGGAGGTAAACGCGACGACTTCGCAACCCCACTTGTTGAGGAATTTCAAAGCCATGTGGCCCAGGCCGCTGATGCCAATCACGCCCACCTTGTCCGTCGGCTTCACGCCCGCCACAATAATGGGATTAAAGACGGTAATGCCCCCGCAGAAGAGTGGGCCGGCTTTCTCCAGGTCGATGCCCGCGGGTAGCGGCACGGCCCATGACCAGTGGCTCCTGACGTAATCGGCAAATCCGCCGTGGCGGCCGACGATGGTTCCTTCGGCGGTACCGCAGAGGTGATGACTGCCACCCATACACTGGTCGCAGTGCATGCAGGAGGCCGAGGTCCAGCCCAATCCAACCAGGTCGCCGGTTTTCAGGTGCTTCACCCCGCTCCCGGTGGCCACCACTTCCCCCACCACTTCGTGGCCGGGCACGAAGGGATACTGGGTCATGCCCCATTCGTTGTTGAGCATGCTGAGGTCGGAGTGGCACAAGCCGGGATAGTGAACTTTGATGTCCACTTCTTCGGTACCTATAAGCAGGTAATTCTTATTGGAAAGGTTTTAGTTTCCCGCCAGCTTCGGTGGCTGCGTAAGCGTTTACAATCATGGTATATTGTTTTTATGAAATAAATTTTAGGCAACTGCGCTGCCTTAATTCAGGTACTTCGCCACAATCGGCACGCGCCGGCCCATGCCAAAAGCCTTGTTGCTGACGCGCAGCACGGGTGCCGTTTGGTGGCGTTTGAACTCGTTGATATTCACGAGGCGGAGAATGCGGCTGACGAGCTTTTCGTCGAAGCCCTGGGCGACGATCTCTTTGGGCCCCTGCCGCATTTCGATGTACTGGAAGAGCACCTCGTCGAGGATGCCGTAGTCGGGCAGGCTGTCGCTGTCTTTCTGGTCGGGGCGGAGCTCCGCCGAGGGCGGCTTGCTGATGGTGTTTTCCGGGATTACTTCGCCGTCCTTGTTCATGAAGCGCGCCAACTCGAAGACTTCTGTTTTGTACAGATCGCCGATGACGCTCAGGCCACCGCACATATCGCCGTACAGGGTGCCGTAGCCCACCGCCATCTCACTCTTATTGGAGGTGTTGAGCAGGATTGGCCCGAATTTATTGCTGAAGGCCATGAGCAACATCCCGCGGATACGGGCTTGCAGGTTTTCTTCGGTAATGTTGAATTCCCGTCCCCAAAAATGCGGGCGCAACGTCGTTTTGTACGACTGGTACACTTCCTCGATGGGTACAATATCGTACTGGATACCCAGGTTTTCGGCCAGCTGGCGGGCGTCGTTCACCGAGTGGTCACTGCTGAATTGGGAAGGCATGAGCAGGCAGCGCACATTGTCGGGGCCCAGGGCTCGGGCCGCTAGTACCGCTACCACTGCCGAGTCAATGCCACCGGACAAGCCCAGGATGGTGCGCTGAAAACCGAGCTTGCCAAAATAATCGCGCAAGCCCATGAGCAGGGCGTCGTGGATGAGGGTCATCTTGTCGCGGGGCTGTTCGCCAATGATACCGTGACCCGCTTTTACGGCTGCCAGGTCGTAGGTGCGTACCGTCTCCGTGAAGTAGGGCAGTTCGTCGTAAACGCGGCCGTCGGGGCAGAACACCAGGGAGCCGCCGTCGAAAAGGATCTCGGTTTGGGCACCGACAATATTGGTGTAAAAAACAGGCAACCCGTAGCGTTCCACGTTGGTGCGCAGCACGTGTACCCGGTCGGCAGCGTGGTCGAACGAGAACGGGGAAGCGGAGACGTTGAGGATGAGTTCTGGCTGCTGAACCATGAGTTCGTCCATGGGGCAGATTTTGTACAGGGGGTTCTCGTTGCCGACATTCCAGAGGTCTTCGCAAATGGTGAGGGCAATGCGGTGCCCCTGGTATTCCACGATGTTCCATTCGGCGGCGGGCTCGAAGTAGCGGTACTCATCGAAGACATCGTAGGTGGGGAGGAGGGTTTTGTGCTGCCGGGCCAGCACTTCGCCGTCGGCCAGGAAGTAGGCCGAATTGTAGAGGTCTTTGCCTTCCGGTACGGGGTTGGTCGTGACCGACCCCAGCACAATCGCAATCCCGTGGGCATCTTGTTTTAGTTCCTCCAGCAATTTATCTGCCTGGTGAATGAAGTCCTTGAACTCCAGAAAATCGCGGGGTGGATAGCCCACCGTTACCAATTCGGGGAGGAGTACCAGATCGGCACCCTGGTCTTTGGCCTGGGCTACGGCTGCCCGGATGCGGTCGAGGTTGCCAGCGAAATTGCCGACGTGTGCGCTAATTTGTGCAATGGCTATTTTCATACCACAAGGTAAGGGATGTTCTGTTAAAAGTACAAAGAATTACGCAGTTAGCTTTAAAATAAAACTAAGTAAGGCGTTTGCCTTTTATCCGCTCTTAATTCCGGTAATCCAAGGGTGGTTTGCGGTCACCCAGCAGGGCTTCATACTTAAAGTCGGGGCCCCGGCGTGCGTCCCATTCGGTGCGGGCCTGGGTGCAGATCGCCGGGTTTTGGAACAGCTCTACGGCAGTCAGGCTGATGGTTTTGGCTGCTACCAACATGCCCTGGTGACCAATTATTTCCGCTCAGAAGCGCTCAGCCAGTCCATGCTTTCACGCCCACCAAAAGTTCGGCCAGGGCATCCTGGCGATAGTGGGCGGCGGGTGCAACGGTGGTTGGTGTTGCGGGCGCGGGTGGGTGCTGCACGAGGTGAAGCATCTGTTGCCGTTCGCGGGGCGAGAACTGGGAAAAGGTTCGGCGCAGGAGCGGAAGAACGGCTTGCACCTCGTCCATATCCAGGGCCGCGATCCAATCGTCGACCAGGCGCCAGAGGGCGGGGTGGTGCAGGAGCAGCAGGCCGCTCCCGTGGAGGAAGCCGGCGATCCAGTTGGCGACCTCCAGGGGTTCGTTGCCGCGGGAGAGGGCGTAGTCGAGTCGGCGGCTGGTGGTTTCGAGGTCCAGCCGTTCGCGGTCGAAGAGGAGGCGGGTAGCCAGCCCTTGCACGAGGGGTACGGTACTGGGCAGGGTGGATAACTTTTGCAGGGCTGGCCACCAGTGCAGGTCGAGCAGGGGCAAGTTCAGCTGGCAGAGCCCGCGGTGGGTAGCCAGCAGGTCCCGCAGGAATAATTGTGCGGCTTCCTCGTCGAGGGCGGTGGCGGCACCCGGTAAGCCGGCAGCCAGGCGGGGTGTTATTTCATCCACGAGCAGCGCGAGGGCGGTCACGTCGGTCTTGCGGGCATCGCCGTACTGGATGATCTTGATCAGGGCGGGCAGGCCGGCGAGGAGTTCCTGGACGTCGCGGGTAAGCGCCGAGCGGTCGCGGAGTTGTTGGATGACGGCCTGCACGGCGGCGGGCAGGTCGGCCCGCAGGCCCAGCAGCACTGCCTGAGCCAGGGTCAGCACGTTGGCGTCGGTCGTTGGCTGGCGGAGTTTGTTGGCGGCAGCTTCGCGCACCGTGTTGCCCCACATGGCTGCCTCAACGACGCTCAGGCTGAAGAGCGGCTGCCATTTCAGGCACCACAATTCCTTGAAAGCACCCAGGTCGTTGGCGCTGGCTTCCTGTCGGCGCCCCCAGGGGATAGCCAGGATGAGGAGTTGGTGGAGGAGTTGGCTTTTGAGCAGGTCGTTGGCTTCGCGCAGGTCGATCCCGCCCTGGGGATTGGTTTTGTTGGCCTTCAGCCACTGTTCGCCGGTAAGGCCCCAGTATTTATTCAGGCGGGTGGTTTTCAGCAGTTGGGTCAGGTCTTTTTGCAAGGGCACCACGCTGGCATTTTCGGGAACGGTACCTACTTTCTCGCCGAGCAAGAGGCGCTGGGCGATCAGGGCGAGGCGTTCCTCGCTGCCGCCACAGAGGGTGCTCAGGGCGGCGGCCCGCAGGTCGTCGAGTTTGGGGATGCGTTGTTCGCGCATGGCCGCCAGGGTGCGGGCCAGGCGGACACCTTCCTGGGCGTGGGCCGGGGAGACGTCCATGCCTTCGTCGCGCAGCAACTGGGCGGCGCGAACCATCCAGTAGATGACGGCACCGGCGCCGTGGTCGTAGAGGGCCTCGTACCAGGCGGGGGAATGTACCCCGGCGCCGTAGCCACTCTCGCGAGCCAGGCTGGGGTAGCTCCAGGGAATCCAGGCGGCGTTGACTTTGGTTTTGGGCAGGCCTTTGAGGACCTGCTGGTCGGAACTGGCCTTGAAACGGGCCACCTCCAGCAGCGCCGGGCTGTGCCAGGCCCCGCAGACGATGGCGATGCGTTGGTAGGACGAGCGCAGGGTCTTGCGCAATTGCTGGCGCATCCAGGCTTCGCGCAGGAGGGTTTCGCGGCTGTTGTCGCTTTCGGTGCGGAGGGCCTGGATCAGCTCGTTGATCGCGGCGAAGAGGGCCAGGTCGTCGGTTTCCTGCTCGAAGGTCAGCTCCCACCACTGCTCGCGGTCGTCGTAGCCCGCCAGGCGGGCGATCTCGCCGAGCGGGTCCTGCTGCAGGGTGTGGTTGGGCCGTTGGTCGGTGCGCAATTGTTGCTGGTTGCGCAGCGCCAGTTGGATACCCGCGGGCAGGTCCATGGCCTGAACGGGAACGCGGTGTCGCGCTGCCCATTGCAGGGCTTGCCATTCGGGGGAAAACCGGGCGAAGGGGTAGTAAAAAGCTTGTTGAATATTATCGGGCGCGTAGATAACCAGGGCGACGGGCGGCTCCAGCGCCAGGCGGGCCACCTGTTGAAGTTCTCCTTGCGCGTCGGCCGGAAATTCGATCAGGATACAGTCGGGTTGCCAGTTGTCCAGGGCTTGCACCAGGCGACGGGCAGAGCCGGGGCCGTGGTGGCGGATACCAAAGACTTGGCAGACTGCTTTAGACATTCAGGTAGTTGATCAGGCCGTCGTAGCGTTCCCGCAGGGTATCAAAATATTCCAACTCGTTGAAAGTGGCTTTTACGATGAAGTCGAAGCGCTCAAAAGAAGCCAGGATATTGCCGATGTTCTGCTTGTTGACTTTGATCGTCACCTCGATCCGCGGGGAATCGGGAAAGGTTTGGACGTGGGCACTGAGGATGACGGCGTTTTCGGACTCCACGATGCGGGCGATTTGGGCCAGCGAGTAGTCTTGCCGGGTCATTTCGAGGACAATGATGCCGCCGGGTTCGCGAAAGGCGCCGGATTCGGCAAAATGACGAATCAGGTGTTCGGTGGTGATCAGGCCCACGTAGCGGCGTTGGTCATCGACGACGGGAATAGCGGTCAGCTGGTGATCGGCGACCAACCGCATGACATCGTACAGGTGATCTCGGGTTTGGACAAAAGGATGGTTCAGCGTCAGGTGGTAAGACCCCACGGGTTCTTCGGCGTCGTTGTCGAGGATTTCATCTTCGGACAGCAATCCCAGGAGTTCTTCCTGGTTGACGATGGGTAGGTGCCGAAGGTAAAATTCGTTCATAATACCGAGTGCTTCCGCTCCGGTGTCGGAGGTGCGCAGCGGGATGATGGTGTCAGAGATCAAGTTTTCGGCAATCATGTTCGGGAGGTTAAGTTAACGCAACAATTTTTCTTTTTGCACCCGAAACTCCTCTTCTGTCAGTAAGCCTTTATCCTTCAGCTGAGCCAGGCTTTTCAGTTGGTCGAGCAGGTCGACATCCTGAGCGGGTGCCGTGGGGGTGTCATCCAGCAAATTTTCCTTGGGAGAAGTCAGCTGTTTCGACAGCCGGAACCCATTGGCCTCAAAGGAGACAAATTCGTTTTGGATGCGGATATAAGCGAGGTGGTCGCGGGTTTTAATGGCATTGAAATCATCAAAACCCAGGGCTACGGCCCGGTCCAGGTGATAAAAAGCCAGGTCTTTTTTTTCGGTCAGGGAATAGGCACAGGCGACATTGAAATGAGCGGCGATATTTTGGGGGTCTACCTCAAGGGCTTTGTTGAAATCCTTGATCGCTTCTTCGTAGTCGTAGTCGTTGAATTTGGCTTTGCCGCTTTTGAGGAAGGCATTGGACTGGCTGGTGCCACCGGTATTGGCTCTCGCGGGCGGATTCCGGCGTTCGGCCTGGTCTTCGTAGCGGGCATTGCGGTTGTGGCTGCGCTGCTGCGGTGGTGCCCCATCTACCAGGTGTTTATTGTACTTGGCGTCGAAGGCTGCCTGGTCCATAGAGAAGAGGGCGATGGCATCGACGAGGCCGATCAGCAGGAAGAACCACAAGCCTGAAACCAAAAAAACGGGTAGTAAAAAAATATAGGCAATCCCCAGTCCTACCTGTCCGAGGTAGAAGCGGTGCAAACCCATGTATCCAGCTACCAGGGCCAAAATGCCAGCCACTGTTTTATTCTTCATAATTTCCTAGTCAACAACATAATTACATCCTTGCACAAGATGTCACTTTTTTTGGCATTCCCCAAGTGGCGGCCCCACCTTTTCGATAGATCGGGGTGGTTCCTAGACCAGCGCGGGCGTTACTTGATTTTTTTGTGCGCTACGGTATTAACAAATAAAATATTACCAATGTTGTAACCTTCGAAAACGATGTGTCCTTCGTGCTTGACGGCCTCCTCCCGGAAGCCGAGAATGGTGAGATCGGCATCGCGCGATTTTTCGTTGATCACACGCTTGGTTTCCAATCCTCCTTTGCGGGCAATGACCTCGATGTTTTGGGTGGAGATCGGTAGTTGGCCGGCTTCGATCAGCTGGTAGAGGTGTTGTCTTTCAGCATCACAACTGTCTTCGGGGTAGAGGGCAAAAATTTTGATTTCCGCCCCGCTCCAGTCTTTGTGCCCGAGCAGGATGTAGGCCAGCAGGATCATCAGATTGGCGTTCTCAAAATCGCGGCTCGTGAGCCAGATGTGGATTTGTTTTTTCAAACCAAAACCCCGTTCCGAGGTAGCGAGGATAGCGATATCAAAATCTACGGAACGGATCAGTTTGAAATTGTCGATGATGTCATCCAAATCACTTAGATCATTCTTGGAGTACTCCAGCAGGAGGAGGTTGTTCTCGGTGCCGGCAATCCCCGGCATTTGGATAACCTGGGCAATGCTCGACGTATAGGAAGGGCTCACGAGGGTGTCGACGTAGATGTTGCTGGCGCTGGTTTCGGCCATCCTGATGAGCCGCTGCTTGATGTCCTTGGCTTCCTGGTTGGTTTGCCGGGACAAGTAGCCCTTGGTTTGGTGCACGTAGGTGCCGAAGCCATATTTTTGGGCAATCCACCGCAGGAGGTCAAAAGCCCCCAGTCGTTGGAAGGAGTCGCTGGAAAGCGCTACCGCAGAGGGACGCCAGTTGCCTTTTTCCTTATCGGCTTTCTGCAGGAAGACCTGCAGGCGCCGGCTGAACTGGAAGATGACTCCCTGGAAGATGACCGCGATGCTCCGCTTGTCGGGGTTGAACGAGGCGATCATAAAGTAGAGGCCCACGATCAGCAGCACGGAGAAGAGGGCGTAGGTGGCGTTCATAAAAAACATCAGCCCAAAACAGGCCATGGCGCCAAAAAGGGAGATGAACCACTTGGAGCGGAACCGGGGCCGGTAGCTGGGATCGGCGGCAAAGTGGTTGAGGAAAGAGATGAGGCAGAGCGATCCGTAGGTAACCATAAAGAACATGGAGATCACCTCGGCCACGCTGTCGATGGCGCCCATGGAAATGAAGACCAGCGCGATGAGCACGGTGACGACGGAAGCGTTGTAGGGTTCGTCGTTTTTGCCTTTGCCGCCACCGAGCCAACGGTTGATCGCGGGGGTGGGGAAGATATTGTCGCGGGCGATGGCCTGCAGCGTCCGCGGCGCCACCATGATGGAGCCCAGGGCCGAAGAAATAGTGGCTGCCGCCAAACCGACGGGGATCAGCCACCAGCCCTGGATGGCAATGTCGGACATCACGAGTTTGGAGGTGTCCACCAAATCGGCGGGGCTGGCCGAAACCGCCAGTTTGTAGGCAATGAAAAAGTAGATGACCATGCCGCTGAGGGTGGCTGCCAGGGTGCCCAGGGGGATGGAGCGGCCGGGATCGCGCAGATCGCCGGAAAGGCCGACGCCGGCCGTCATACCGGTGAAGGCCGGAAAGATAATGGCAAAGACGGTGAAAAAGCCGAGCGGAAAAGCCGGGCGGTCGGGAGCTGTCGGCGCGGGTTGGCTGCGAAAGACGGGGATCTCCCGGTTCGTAAGGGTGTCTTTCGTGCTCAGCGGAACAGTAGCCACGTAAGTCGTCGTGTCCACCGGGACCTCCATGTTGTAAATCGTTGCGGTAGGGTCGAGGCGGTGGGTGGTGGCGTAGTCGGTTTGCCCGGCAAAAAAGGCGATCATACTAATGGCCAGGGTAGCGACAACCACGTAGAGGGCTTTCACGCCCAGGTCGGCACCCTTGCTGAGCATAATGGCGGTGAGCAACACCAGGGCAGGAATGCTGATGGTTTGTTTTTGGCGCAAAATCCACGCTACCCAACCTGGTAAATGCAGGTTGGTGGTAAGCCAGTCGATGCCCGTGGTGAAGGCTTCGGTGAAGGCCATGATGTAGAAAGCGACGCTGATGGCCTGGGACATGTACAGCGCCAAACCGATAGTAGAACCAATGACCAGGCCAAAAGAACGGGAAATGATGTAGTATTCACCGCCGCCTTCTACCTTTTGGTTGGTGGCAATTTCGGCAATCGCCATTGCGGTGGGGATCGTGACGGCGTGCCCGACCAGAATGATGGCGAAGGTTCCCAGCAGCCCCACCTGGCCTACCGCAAAGCCAAAACGCAAAAACATGATAGCTCCAAGGATGGTGGAGATGGCTGTGAAAAACACCGGACCCGTGCCAAATTTTTGCTGCAATTTCTCGTTCATGTCGCTAATATAAGGATTCGCTTTATCTTTAGGGAAGTATTGTGTTCAGCGTTGTAAGCCAACGCCTAATGCATAAAATCCCTTACTGTGTTAACAACCAACCCACCCCTGCGGGTAGCCGTCATCGGTGCCGGATGTTCCGGCATTACGGCTGTTAAGAACCTGCTACAGGCTGGCGTAGAGCAGGTTGTCTGCTACGAACAGAACGCCGAAGTAGGTGGCAACTGGATCTATTCGGCCGAGGAGTCGCACTCCAGCGTGTGTGAAACCACCCACATTATTTCTTCGAAGACCCTTTCTTCCTACGTGGATTTCCCCATGCCAGCCGACTACCCCGACTACCCCTCGCACGAGCAGGTGCTGGCGTATTTCCAGTCGTACGCACGGCATTTTGGGCTGTACCCCTACATCCGCTTCCAAACGACGGTGGAACAAGCTACCCTGCTGCCCGACCAAAGTTGGGAGCTCCGCCTGAGCGACGGCCAAACCGAGCGGTTCGATTATCTTTTCATCGCCAATGGTCACCACAACGTTCCCCGTCACCCCGCGGGTATGCAGGAAGCCTTTACGGGGCGCTACCTGCATTCGCACAGCTACAAGACCAACCAGTCGTTCAAAGGCGAGCGGGTGCTGGTGGTCGGTTCCGGGAATTCGGGTTGCGACTGTGCCGTGGAGATCAGCCGGGTGGCCAGCCACACGAGTATCAGCGTGCGGCGGGCCCAGTACATCATTCCAAAATTCCTGCTGGGCCGCCCAACCGACACCTTCAACGAGCTGCTGCTCTTCCTGCCCCGCGGTTTCGCAGCCTGGCTGCGTGGCCTGAGTCTCCGGTTCCTCATTGGCAGCTACCGGCGGTACGGATTGCCCGAGCCGGATTTTCCCGTGACGGCGGCCCACCCGACCCTCAACTCGGAATTGCTGTACAAAATTCGCCACGGCAAAGTACAGCCGCGGACGGGCATCGACCGCATCGAAGGCAAACAGGTGTTTTTTCGGGATGGTACCAGCGCGGCGTTCGACACCATTGTGGCGGCGACGGGTTACAAAATCACCCTCCCCTTTCTGGATCGCGACTTCATCAACTACGAAGAAGCCGACCGCATTCCGCTCTACCTGCGCATGTTCCACCAGGACTACCCCAGCGTGGTCTTCATCGGGTTGTTTCAGCCGCAGGGCGCCATCTGGCCCCTCAGCGACTGGCAGGCCCGCCTGGCCGCCAATTACGTGATGGGGCGTTGGCAGCGACCCGCCAATATTCACCAGCTGGCCGAGCAGGACAGCGACTTCATTGCCCGTGAATTTACGCGCAGCAAGCGGCACAGCATTGAGGTGCATTACCACCGCTTCCTCAAGCGGTTGCGGGGGCAGGTGCCAGCGGATGCGCCCCTATGGGACGAAAAAAAAGCCGTGTCCAATGAGTAGATAGGACACAACTGAAGGTAAAGGGCTATGGCAAGCCCCCAAGGACCCATCCTGGCCCCCCCTGTTTATAGGCGCGATGGTTAGTTGGCAGGAGACACGACCCCGAGGGGGGCGCAGTCTAATCTTCTTTCACCGTAAGGAAAGCCCGGGCCAGCTCCAGGCCCCGCACCTGGGCCGCAACGTAGGTACGGAGGGTTTCGTAATCGTCCTGGGCATAGCGCAGGAAAGCTGACGCCTGGCCGTAGATGCTGGGCAGGTGAACCTTTTCGGTGAGGTAGTAGCCGTCGAGGAAGGTCTGTACGCCACCGGAAATGATGAGCTGCCGGCACTGTACCTGGTTGCCGAGCTCGGCCAGGAGGGCGTTGGTGAGCAGGACCATCTCTTCGGCGCGGTGGCCCACGTTGGCCAGCGACTCGTACACCAGGTATGCCTCGGGCGTGCTGCGCAGGAGTTCCAGCTTGGCGAAGTTGGTGCCGCCGTTGGCCGCAAAATCGATAGCGGCCAGGGGGAGTTGCAACAGTTGGCGCAAGCTTTCGCGGCCCATACCCTGACCCACCTCCTTCACGATGACGGGTAGTTGGGGCAAGGTTTCCAGCACAATTTTGATGGTGGTGAGGGGCGGCTGCCGGAAGCGGTCGCCTTCGGGCTGCAGCCATTCCTGCAGGGGGTTGACGTGGATGATGAGTCCGTCGGCCCGCAGTTTTTCGATCATGGCCGTGATGCGCCAGAGGGCCTGCTGTTCGATGAGTTGTTCGAGCTGGGCGATCCCGAGGTTGGCGAAGAGCAGTTGCTCGTCGCCGATGAGGTCGCGCACGGCAAAGTCGACGAGGCGCTCGTCGCTGTACAGCAAGGGGCGGCAGGAACCCAGGCCCATGCCCATGCCAAATTCCCGACAGGCGCGGGCCAGGTTGTGGTTGATGCGGTGGGCCTTTTCGGTACCCCCGGTCATGCTGGACACCCAGAGTGGTACGCGCATGGTTTTACCCAAAAAAGGAATAGCGGGCCAGCTACCAGTAGCCGGATGGGCTGCCAGGAGGGGCTCGTAATAAAAACGCGGATCAACCAAACCCGCAGCCACCTGGCTCTCGAAGGCCAACTGGATGTGATCCTGCTTGCGGTCGGCGCCGGTCGGGTCATCGTCGGGGAGGGTCGTGTTTTTACGGTCTTTATCCACTAAAGCGGGTGTATTTGACATGCAAAGTAATTCTCGGATAAGGAGCAAAGTTAATGAAAACCCGGTTGGTGCTTCAAGAATTCCACCAGGACAGTTTTAAAACAAGGGGCTATGCGAAAGGTTCAGGTGGCGGGGTACGGGGCTGTTAAAACCTCGCGAATACGGGCAGCACGCCTCGGTCTTAATCTACGAATAGCGGGGGGGGGGAGAAAGGTTGGCGCTTTTCTATTAATTGTTGATAGTATATTGGTGTGATGGTAAAGGGGCCACTGTGAAATTTGATTTCGCAAAGGTTGATGCTGTCGTCCTTGCGGTCAATCAGCAGGTCAATTTGGAATCCAGGTGTGCCATCCGAAGCGGGAATCCGCAGACTGGAAATTTCGGTATAAACAGCAGCTATGCCCAATGCGCGTTTGATCGCGTCAATATGTTTGTGGCATAAGGTTTCATTAAATTTACCCTGACCTTCCGGGAAAAACCGATTTCGGTGATTTGATGCCCATTTTAGCAAAATTTGTGCTAACTTATTGGTTCAATCATGTGGAAATCGCCAATGAAGATCAAATATCCACTAGCGCACCCCCATACCTTTTCCGCAGCAGAAGTTCTCCGGGCCTTGCAAACCGATTCAGTGGCAGGGATAAGCCAGTTGGAAGCAGCAAAACGCACCAAATCGTTTGGGCCCAATGTGTACCAAACGCAAAAGCAGCGGTCTGTTTTATGGATACTGCTGCTGCAATTCAAAAGCCCGATCGTCTATTTGTTGTTTTTTGCGGTAGCCGTGACCCTCTACTTTCAGGATTATATAGAAGCTATTTCCATCCTGGTGGTAATTTTGGTAAATGCCCTCATTGGTTTTTTAATGGAATTGCAGGCGCGCAGCTCCATGAATGCGCTGAAGCAAATGGATGTGATCCATTCAAGGGTGATCCGGGAAGGGGAAATCCAGGAGATACCCGCGGAAAAGATTGTTCCAGGAGATCTTATTGCCCTGGAGGCTGGTGATGTGGTTCCCGCAGATGCGCACCTGGTCGAATCCAATCAATTGCAGTGCGACGAATCTTCGCTTACCGGAGAGTCGCTTCCCGTAGAAAAAAATACAGCAAAACTTCCGCCAGACACGGCCCTGGCCGACCAGTTTAACATGGTCTTTAAGGGCACTGCGGTCACGAATGGGAACGGGAAAGCCGTCGTTACCGGCATTGCCCGGGATACCCAACTGGGCACCATCACGTCTTTAGTAGAAAGGTATGAAGAAAAAGAAACGCCGCTTGATCGGAAAATAAGCGTGCTAAGCAAAAAGCTGATCTGGGTCACCCTGGCGATGACCACCCTGTTTGCCATCACCGGATTTATACAAGGGAAAAGTTGGGTGTTGATTTTAGAAACGTCCATCGCTCTAGCGGTAGCTGCTTTCCCCGAGGGGCTGCCCATTGTGGCCACCGTGGCGTTGGCTTATGGCATGCTTTTGATGGCCAAACGCAATGCCATCGTTAAAAAGTTATCGGCGGTAGAAACCCTGGGCAGTACCAATGTGATCCTGACCGATAAAACCGGCACGCTAACCGAAAATAAAATACACGTAGGCACGGTCGCTTTTCCCGGAGAGACCGTGGAAATTACAATTAAAGACCAGCGGATTGTTTTCGAAAACGGGAATATTGAAAAAAATGAAGCAGCCTTTCACAAACTGATATTGATCGGGGTACTATGCAACAATGCGGTGTCCAGAAATGGGGGCGACCAACCGCAGTTGTTGGGCGACCCCATAGAAATTGCCCTCGTCCATTTTGCCCATGCCGCGGGTGCCAACGTGGAAGCCCTCCGGTTAAAACACGAACGCAGGGGGGAGGTGCCTTTTAGTTCTGACACCAAAATCATGGGTACGTTGCACCAAAATTCAGCCGGGTACCTGGTCGCAGGGAAAGGTGCGACAGAAGACTTGCTGGAAAAATGCAGCCAAATACAACGGGGCGCGACGATCAAAAAAATGAGCGCGCGCGAACGAAAAAACATGCTGCGGGAAGCTGAAAGAATGGCTGCGGATGGGCTGCGGGTATTGGCATTTGCCTACCGCGAAGCAGCGGAAATGGACCAGGACGATTACTTGCAGGCCTTAACCTACGTGGGCATGATTGGTTTCCTAGACCCTCCCCGATTGGAGGTTAAAGAAGCTATCCTTTCGTGCCGACAAGCAGGTATCAAGATCGTGATGATTACGGGCGATCATCCGCTAACGGCGCTCAACGTGGCCAAAAAGGTAGGATTGGTAGACGAGGACGAACAACACGCAATGACCGGCATCGATATACCTTCCATGAAATCACTTTCCGCAGCAGAGCGAAAAAAAATCCTTGCTACGGCCGTCTTTGCGCGTACGACACCCCAACAAAAATTAGAAATTGTAGCTACGTACCAAAAAGCGGGCAACATTGTAGCCATGACCGGCGATGGGGTAAACGATGCGCCGGCGCTGAAAAAAGCAGATATCGGCATTGCGATGGGAATGAGGGGTACCCAGGTCGCCAAAGAGGTGGCCAGTATCGTACTAAAGGACGATTCTTTTGTCTCCATTGCCCGGGCCGTGGCGCACGGAAGGGAGGTGTTTCGGAACATCCAGAAATTCGTGATCTACCTCGTGTCCTGTAATTTGAGTGAAATAATGATTGTGACCACGTCGGGCTTTTTTGCGCCAGCCGCTACCTTATTGCCGTTGCAAATTTTGTTTTTAAACATGGTCACCGATGTATTTCCTGCTCTGGCGCTGGGTTTAGGCAAAGGAGACCGCACCGTGATGGACCGGCCACCCCGCGACCCCAAAGACCTCATTGTGTCCAACCGGAATTGGTTGGTCATTGCTTTATATGCCGCTACCATGATCCTGGCCGTCGCAGTGGCGGTCATGTATTGCCAAGAAGTCTTGGCGGCGGAGGTCAAGATTTTAAACAACGTCGCGTTTGTTACGCTGGCATTTGCCCAGCTCTTTCACGTATTCAATATGTCATCAGCCCATTCCGATTTATTGGTGAATGAAATTACGCGGAATAAATTTATTTGGTTGGCGCTTTTAATTTGCACCCTGCTGATGCTGTTGGTTTTTGCGCTGCCCCAGCTGCGGCTGGTGTTGGGCCTGGAAGTGCTGTCTGCCGAGGTGTGGCTGGTGTCCGTTTTGGCCAGCCTGATTCCGTTGGTGTTGGTGCAGGGCTATAAGCTTATTGGGAAGTGGAAAAGAAAAGGTCAGCCGAAGACTACCCGCTAAGCGTTTGCTGGGGGAACCTATGCGTGCGTTAGCGAAATTAAAATTGTTGCGATTTTTAGAATCCGAAAGCCTGGCCTTCCACCCCCGCCCCGCCTGGTGCTCAATTTTAGGCGGCCAGCTGCGGTCCATCGCTATTTTTTACTTACATTTCGTTAGTAAAGTCCCTGGGATCGGATCAACGATCCGGGTCAAAGCGTCCATTCACCATAAAATACCAAACGATGTCAGATCAAAAAATTTTTAAAGCAAGTGCCGAAAGCGTAGCCAAGGCGAAGCAATTGCGAATTATTGCTTTTGTAGCCTGGATTTTGGCGATAGCCGGACAGGTTTTTGCCATTTTTAAATTGATCAGCAACGACATGCTGGTATGGTTGATCGTGGCCATTGTGGTCATTCTGGCCCTGGCGATCACGGGATCCATGCTGTGGAAAAAAGCCAACCGGCTGGACCCGGCATCCGAGGCGGACAAGACGAAGTTCTTCATCCAAAACCAGCTCGGCGCCATTATGGGGGTACTGGCCTTCCTGCCGTTGGTGATTGCCATCTTTATGAACAAAAACCTCGATGGTAAAACCAAGGGCATTGCTGGTACCATTGCGGTAATCGCTTTGTTGGCAGCAGGGGTCACCGGCGTCGACTTCAACCCGCCGTCGGTAGAGAAATACACGAAAGAAATTAATGAACAAACCACTACCCTGAAAAACCTCAACCAGGGCAATGACCTGATTTATTGGACGCCCTCCGGCAACAAGTACCACATCTACGAGGACTGTCAACACATCAAGGGCAGAACCGG
>Ga0208544_10001080_pt1 | contig 19431 bp, 23 predicted proteins | sample DEB08_DNA_9_FD_184526 | JGI IMG/M metagenome (GOLD analysis project Ga0208544, IMG submission 184526) | Aqueous microbial communities from the Delaware River and Bay under freshwater to marine salinity gradient to study organic matter... | ecosystem: Environmental > Aquatic > Marine > Coastal ... | reverse complement strand
TGTTTTTTAAAGCTAATTAGGTTAAAAACCTAAAGAATATTGGTTTGAAGATAAAATCTTCAAACATCGACACCTGCATAAATCGTTGACTATCAGTAATAATTTTCTTAGCCTGACGGCTATGGATACAATCTTCGAATATCGGCTTCAAAGTTGGATTGAAATTCGATGCCGATGGTCGAAGTTTGCAACTTCGACCCAGTATTTTTCATGTTTTCAACATGATTTCCTGTAAAATCATTTTTATAAGAAAACCCTAATAAAGTGTACAACTACAGCAAACTTATTTAGGAAAAAAAACATCCGTGGAAGTTATCCGTGGGAATCGAATATGATTTAATTTTCCACGGATAACTTCCACGGATGAAAACTTGTACATTCTATTTTTATATCATTACTTGGGCATTTTCAAAATCAAAAAAAGTCATTTAAATCAAGCCACAACCTCCTATTCTTATACACTTAATCCCCCTACGTATATAAACAGATATAATGTCAACATAATCATAGATATTGCAACAGACAAATGAATGGTTTTAAATAAAGACCACACTAAACATTTTGAACTGTACGCAATAACTCCTAATTATGAACCGAACACTACCCTACTTATTTTTCCTAATGATTCCTCTCTTTTTTACCTTTTCTTTATCGGCACAAAAGACGGCCGAAAATATGGAAAAATCCACTATAAAAACAGATTTTTCCGACCGCAAAGCGATTATTGAGACCATTGAAAATTTTTATATAGGTGACCATACAGGAAGTATAGCACATAAAAAACGCTCCATGCATGAAAAGGGGGCTTACAGATATGTCAATAGAGATGGCGTCTATTCAGAAAGCGTTTTTCGATTGGATTCAGATAATGCAGACCCAAATTATAAAGAGGAATTACTGAGTATTGAAATCTACGATAAATTGGCCTTGGCTAGACTTAGATTGGATCAATTTCAAACCGAAAAGCCTGAATACAAATTAATGATACTACATAAGGCTGGCGGCGAATGGAAAATTACCAGTATTAATTGGGGCTTCGGAATTACTCATTAAAACTTATCATAAACTCCCTATTGACCTAAGAAATAGCACTAGGCTTAATATATAAACCTGCCCCAAATCAAGATACTTTCACAATCAATTATTTACAAAAAAATCTTGCTATGTTCATTCAATTTACAAGAAAAACACAGGTGCTCTTTTTGTTCTTGTTCCTTTCCTCTTTTCTCCATGCACAAAAAGAACTCAAACATATTGATGCAAACTTAGATTCCATCTTTGGTCATTATAATATTGGTAAAAAGCCAGGTGTATCTATCGCCATTATCGAACATAACAAACCAACTGTTCTTCGGTCTTATGGGCATGCTAACTTAGAATACCAAATTAAAAACACACCGAATACCCTGTTTAATGCCGCAGATTTAGCCAAACAATTTACCGTATTTTCTATCCTATTATTACAAGATCAAGGAAAACTCTCCATTCACGATAACGTCAAAAAATATGTTCCGCTAGTAAACGAATGGCCCTTTGACATTACCTTAAAACATTTGATGGAGCAAACAAGCGGTCTTCGAGATGTCGTGGAACTAAAAAAATGGACAGGGTATCAAAATGGAGATGTGGTCACCAAGCAAACTATCCTTAACCTTATTGCAAAGCAAAAGCAGTTAAATTTTCCTGCTGGAAATCAATTTGAATACAACAGGACTGGTTTTGTTTTACTCACAGAAGTCATTGCGAAAGTATCTGGAATGTCCTTTTCGGAATTTGTTCATCAACATATATTCACCCCCTTAGAAATGAATAATAGTGTGTTTGTAAATGCACACACCGAACTCATTCCAAACAGGTCCTACTCTTATGCTACTACGGATAATAAATTCACCAAAATAGTCAACAATACTTCTTTTGTTGGTGGAACGAACTTATATACTTCCGCTGCTGATTTTGCAAAATGGTTGCGAAATATGTCCAATCCTAAAATAGGAAAATCTTCCTTCTACGAATATATGCAGACGCCTATAAAACCGTCAAATGGGAAAAAAAAAAATTATACCCCAGGTATCTTTAAAAATAATAATGAAGGGTATTGGACGATACACTTAGAAGGTTTTGATCATGGTTATACCGCTTATATGATGTATGTACCTGAACATGATTTCTCTTTGGTCTTTTTTTCAAATGATCTTGACTTTTCAATTAGCAATGCCTACAAAGCTATTTACGGTTGGTTTAATAAAGATTATGCCAATCCTCCCGTCTCTCTCCTTACTGGGCAACGGGTCAAATTCATCAATAAGTCAGCAACCGCATTGCAAAGTTATACTGGGGATTATTTATTTGAGGCTGATTTTAGTACTCGTAAAATAGTTTTGGAGAACGATACGCTTTTCTATGTTAGAAATGTAACCAATCGCACGCCGATGGTGCCTATAAAAGGAGCGCATACCTTCAAAATGTTATTTCCTAGCAATGATAATATCCACGTTAAATTTAAAAACCAAGGAAAAATTATGGAATTTAGAATCCTCCTCAATGCTAACGAGGCCGATGATTATGTTAAAACTGCTAGAAAATTTTCATTTAGTCAAACAAAACAACCGCATTTTTTAGGTAATTATAAAAATGATCTACTTGACCATACCATCCATTTACAAAGCACAAATGAAGTATTACAACTAACTGTAAATGGCACGTCAATGATATTGGATCAAATTGGAGAAAATGTATTTTTGCCGCTATCAAATCCGAGTGTGGGACAGGTCAAATTGCAAAGAAATGAACAACAAAACATTATTGGCGTATATCTATCTGGCTATCAAATAAATGATTTATACTACAAATTGATTAATTAAAAATGATCATCAACCAATTCGACGCGACCAAAGGCATCTCCATATTTGAAGAACAACAGCTACAAACCCAATTTCATGCACATCCTGCGACCGAAATAATTATTGCCAAAACAGGTACTTTTAGCCTAGCAACGAGAGAAAAACAGTTAGCGGATATTCAAATTGGCTTGATTCAACCCAATGTATTACATGCCTTCAATGGAGAAAATGCAGTTTGTGAAATTATTATGCTGGAGCGGGAATTTATAGATAGTGATAAATTATTAGCATCACTAAGCGAAGCAATGCATCAAGATGGAATAATCGAATTAGACAAGGCGTTGATACAAAAAATTCATAATGATTTATTAGAAAAATGGAGTGCTCCCGACTATCGAACCATATTTGATAAGCGAATTGAGCAAATAATTTTATTAATTAAACAAAGACATGCCCAAAACGATTTAGCACTTACTGATTTAGCCAAAGCGGTTAACCTCTCCCCTAGCCGATTGTCTCATTTATTCAAAGCCCAAATGGGTATTTCTATTCAAAAATTCATTATTTGGATACGGATGAAGGCCGCAACCGCTTATATGTTGAAAGAAAGTATGCATTTAACCAAGGCTGCTTATAATGCTGGTTTCTATGATACCGCTCATTTTAGCAAGCATTTTAAAGAAATATTTGGCATTAAACCTTCCCTCGTTTATAATAATAGCTGTATCGTACAAGATTCTTAAACCAAATACTACTAGTTTTGTGTTTCTTATTATCCTAAAATAAATATCATGCCCTTAACACAAGACTTATTAAACGAACTCACGCAAGAAGCAGCCGTTACTAGAAGATATTTAGCCAGCGTTCCCTTTGATAAAGCGACTTTTCAACCACACGAAAAATCAGAAATGTTAGGTCGATTAGCGATTCACGTAGCCGAAATTGTTGGCTGGTGGAAAGCATGTATCTTACACGACGAGTTAGATTTTACTAATTTTGAACCAAAGGATATTCAATCGACGGATGAATTATTGGCTTATTTTGATGCGTTATTGGCAGAAGCAAAAGCGACCTTGCAACAGGCAAAAGATGCAGATTTGGAAAATCGTACTTGGTCTATGCGTTATGAAGATATCGTTTATTTCACCTTATCTAAAAAGCAAGCACTTAGAACTTTTTGTATGAATCATTTAGTGCATCATCGCGCGCAATTAGGGGTTTATTTAAGACTTTTGGATATTCCTGTTCCTGCTGTTTACGGACCTTCGGCAGATGATGATAATGTATTGCTGGTTGAACCGTTTACTACCTAAATCTTACTACTTTGAAAAAAATAAAACTATACATCGCCATGTCGCTCAATGGGAAAATTGCCCAAACTGACGGCAGCGTCCATTGGTTAGAAGCAATCCCAAATCCTGATAAATTGGATTATGGCTATGCCACCTTTAATGAAGGGATTGATACCACGATTCAAGGATATTCAACTTATGCCCAGATACTGGGCTGGGACATTCCATTTCCTTATCCGACCACTAAAAATTATGTCCTAACTCGAAAGCAGGATTTAGAAAAGACAGCGCACGTTGAATTTGTTACCGAAAATCACCTTTCATTTATTCAACAATTGAAGGAAGGCGAAGGGAAAGATATTTGGTTGATTGGTGGTGGTCAAATTAATACTTTGCTGTTGAATGCTGGATTAATTGACGAAATTCAGGTCTTTGCGATGCCTATCGTTTTGTCAGAAGGGATTGAATTATTTGAATTATTACCAAAGGAAACTGTTCTAAGATTGATAGACTCCAAAACTTATTCAACAGGAGTTGTAGAACTGAAATACGGATTAGATTAGATAATGGCAGAGAAAGTAGGTTTATTCTTTACGCAATTTTATCAAAAATCGCTCTATCTGCCGTCGATGCCGCAATATATGCACAATCGCATGTTCTATTATTTGTTCCGCATCAAAACTTTGCCCCCAATTAGTTAGCATTTTCTTCGTATTGTCGTGTTCTTCCAATTTTAAATTTGGGTAGTCGATAAAGAGTTGTTCATTTGCTTTAAACATGGCACTAATCGCCTCTTGATACGCTTTTATAGTTGGCAGTAAAACTTTGTCTGGAAAACCAATATTCTCTCCTTTTGATTGTCGGATATAAATCGCATACCCATAACCAGAATGAACCACATGCGATAAAATCGTTTGAATAGAACGGCAATCAAGGTCGGTGGTTTTGGTATCGACGATGGTCGTTAACTCAGATAGGCTCAAGTTTTCAATCAAAGCTTGAAGTTCCAAAATAGCTTTTTCATATTCATCTAAAAGTGCGCCGATAGCACCATTATCTCGATAATTTTTCATGTGATTTATATTTTAATAGCATCCAAACAAAGCGCTAAAGCAGCATCTATATGTGCTTGAGTCAGTTCCGCATCTGTTCGCCGTAATTGTGTCAAAAAACCTTGTACTCCGCCCATTAAATAGCCAATTAAAAGTGCATTATCTATATTTTTTAGGACTTTTTCTGCTTTGCCTTCATCTAACAAAGCATTCATTTTGGCAAAAGCAGCCTCTTCTAAAACTATAGAGTCTAGAGAGAGAAAAGGAGAGGCCCGACATTGTTCTAAGAAAAAATATTCTGTCTCTTGGTGGTAGCAATTTTGAAAAAAGATGTCAAAAATAGCTCGAAAATTAGCGAGGAAAGATTGGTTTTCATCAAAGTTGACATAGATTTCTCCAGCGTGTTTTCTTTTTAGACTTTGGTATAAAGAATTGATAATTTCTTCTTTGCTTTCAAAATAGGTATAAATCGTCCCCATCCCCACTTTAGCGGCGTTACCAATTTTGGACATCGTCAAAGCTGCTAGCCCTATTTCAGAAACTAATGCCAAAGTCGCTTGGTGTATTCTATCTATCTTCTGCGGGTCTCTTGGTTTCATTCTACAAATATAAAAGAATAAACCAACCAAATCTACTCCACTCGAAAATCTACATAATAATAGGGTAATGCTTGTTTTTTGGTAGGCTGTTTTTCTAAATCTGTATCAAATAAACGATTTAAATTATTGCCCGCTAAATCTTCTAAATTGGCTCTTATTTGAATGCGGTAAGGACTGCTTTGCCAGTTATTAAAGGGCGTAAAAACCCATGTTCTTTCCTGATTTTTTAGACTTATTCCCCCTTTTACAATCTTCCCTTTTTTAGTATAAACGGTCAATGATTTTGCCGCTAATGCATGGTCAAGGGCTTCTCCAAAATTAATCACAACCCCTTCTTTTGTGTTGGCTTTGGGCGCCATAATTTTCCAATTTCTAGGTACAGGCGCTATTCTATCTGCTTTGATAACTTCCATTTTTTTACTATGTCCTTCTGCTAAAGAATACCCATTGGCATCTTTCCAATTCTTAGAAATGCGCAACGTATAATTTTTCCCTTCTTCCAAAGGTGCGCCCAATTTTTTATTTCTCAACAGCTCTCTTTTGACTCTTCCTGGATCAAACCAAACCGTTAATCGAGTACGATCTTCATTCCATAATAAAGGTTTTAAGTCTAAAAAAGGCGCTTCGATGGTATCTCCGTTTGCTGCTGTTAATTGCAAATATTCGTAGGCATTCCCATCACTCATGGGGGCAGAAAAATGGAAGTACATTTTAAGCGTATTTTCTGGTAATTGCGCTACGCTAGGATAGATATGTGTTAGCTTAGTGAGTGTATAATTTTTAGGTGGGACGGGCTTAAAGGTAAAATAAGACAGCTTCGGAAACCGTGCTTGATAGGTCAAATTTTTACTAAACGGAATGAGTGGACAAAAGTATACATTGGTACTATCTTGCGTCCAATTTCCCACTATGGGAGGTACGGGGTTATCTGGGTTTTGTGGGAATAAAAAAACTTTTAGGGCTTCTTTTGAATGAGTTCCTGTTGGTACATTTGCTAGTTGCACGCAGCCTTTATGCTTAGAAGTCTCGGCCGTTATAATGGAAAAGGTTTGGGCTATAAGTGTCGTTGATAAAAAGCAGGCAAAAACGCAAAGACGCAAAGTTTTTTTCATTATCTCAGCTAATTTTCTAATCATTTGAATGGTTAGTATCACGGGGTAATTTCCCATTACCCCGTGATTTTATGCTTAATCTAAATCTTGTTAATCTTGGATAATCTTGTCATCCTGTCTATAACCAACGATTATTCTGCGTCAACAAATCTAGATCGCCATTCCCTTTTCGCTGTAACATAATAAATTGACTATCCGATAATTTAGCCAACTGCTGCACATTTACAAATGGTAAATTGATAAAATCAACACCAGCTGTACCAGAACGTTCCGCAACTTTCTCCGTCAAAGAATCATTAAAATTAGCTACTTGGTCTACAGAAATTTTCATAACTGCTCTGGAAGAATTCGCCATCAATAAATACGACTTCCCTTCTTTTTCCATTTGAATAATATCTAAAGGCACATTCCAATTACCTAATTCTGCTACCGTTTGACCAGTTGTATGTTCGCCTGGTTTTAAATTATTCATTGGGAAAACTACCAATGGTGTACAAGTATACGCTGCTACTAAATTCGCTTCGCCTTTGATATTGACAGGCAAGAAAGCTTTAATTGGTGCATGCGTTTCGTATTTGCCATGTGCTGCATGATAAATCTCTAAAGAGGAATGCATTTGCTCCGCTTTAAAAGGAAAAGGAATACTTCGGAAAGTAGAAGCGAATTCTTCATTCGATAAACCAGAAACCATTACTTTTCCTTCAAAGTAATTTAAATCAGAAATCGCTGATACCCGCATGCTATTGCCTCTTCTATCTTTCTTCTCTGCATCAATAGCATTGGTTAAATCAATTTTAGAATGGCTCACCTCCGTTAAGGGCACATGCTGAATGGTTTCTCCATCTGTCTTTAATAAAACAGGGGTTCCATTGCTATGATGTACCGCAAAATAAATCATTTTAGAAATAGGGTTGACCGCCATATCTTGAATGGTGACTTGGTCAGCAGTAGTGCCTAATAAAGCAGCGATTTGCTCGTCTACTTTTTTCATGCTTAGCTTTTTGGGCGCTTCAGCAATCGTATTGTCTTTGGTATCAATTGCAGCGACCATTGCACTTTTAGAGTCTCCCACAAATAAAATGCCTTCTGGGCCAAAAGCAATCGAATTCATAGATTGTACTTCGGGATTGCCGACGACAAAATCAGCAGTCAATGGGAAGATTCCGTTATTAGCTGATAAGTTTATAGCTAGGCAGCAAACGAAAGCGAGGATTAGGGTGTTAATTTTTTTCATAATACTACATGATGACAGGATTTATTCGGTTTACAGAATTGCGAAATTCCAAACCTTAAATACTGTTGGTTAATTAATTGATTTAGGAGCAGTTTGTATCTATTTAAGTGGATGTTACTATTAAACTAAATTTTAAATATAAAGTTGACTAGATATGAAACCAACCAAAATTTTAATCATAATGGGTAGTTCCAATAGTCATGGTAATACCCGAAAAATAGTTGATGCCATTATTACTAAAACCAATGCAGATTTTATTGATTTAAACACCTATAAAGTTAGTTATTTTGATTATGAACATGGTAATAAAGCCGATGATTTTGTCAAAATCGCTACACAAATGGTGCAATATGAGCAAATTATCTTTGCAACGCCTATTTATTGGTATGCCATGAGTGCGCAATTAAAAACCTTTTTTGACCGTATGACAGATTTATTGACTATTCATAAACCATTAGGAAGGCAGCTACGAAAAGGTAAAAAAATGTTTTTGATTGCTTGTAGTTCTGACTCGGTGGAATATGAAGGATTTATTATGCCTTTTAAAAATACAGCGGAATATTTAGGGATGGAATATGGTGGGCATTTGCACGGTTGGGTAACAGCAGATGTTATTCCTAGTGAAGTTTTAGGGAAAATTGACTTATTTTGTGAGCAATTTATTTAACTGGTGGTAAAGCATTCATGCTTTACCGTCACCGACCTTCAGGTCGGAGTATTCGGCTTAAAATATTAGATTATCCAATAGTTAGGCCTAAAGGCCTTTGACGGGAAAGCCTGAAGGCTTTTCTACCAGTCTAGTCTATAACTTTTACTTATTCTAAAATGCAAAATGATTTAAAAATAAATTTGGCTCAGCCAACAGATTATACAACAATTGCCAACATTTATAATGAGTATATCCAAGGCGGTGGCGCAACGATGGATGAAGTGTTAAAAACAGCAACCGATATTGCGCATTGGGTCAATCATTTTAATGATAGAGAACGCCTGTTTGTGCTCAAAAAAATAGAACAGGTAATCGGTTGGGGCATCATCAAAAAGTACAGCGACCGTAGCGGTTATAGAACCACTTGTGAAACGGCTGTGTATTTGACCAATACTGAATTAGGCAAAGGCTATGGTACTTTCTTAAAAAAATACCTAATGCAGGTTTGTAAAACATTAGGCTATCGACATTTGGTAGCTAAGATTCTAGGTGGAAACGCTGCAAGTGTTGCCTATAATCAGCGATTGGGTTACACGATCGTGGGGACTCAAAAAGAAGTCGGTTTTAGAGATGGACAATGGCATGATGTAGTGATTATGCAGTATCTATTTAGATAAACTAGTTTTAATTTTTTTTAACCGATAAAAACAATTACCTTTTGGCCATGTTGTACTAGTAATTAGCTCCATTTTTCAAAAAACACATAACTTACTTTTTCTTACCACATTACTACTTTTAGCTTGTTTAGCTATTAAAAAGATTAAACAAAAAATCATTTTCTTGGTTTAGCCTTTGATATTTTAGATAAATTCCTTGAATAATATCTCTTTCATACTAAAACAGCGACTAACGTGACAAAAAAAATAGCGGTAATAGGCTCTGGTTTTGCAGGATTAAGTGCGGCATCTTGTTTGGCGCAAGCGGGCGAAGAAGTGCATTTATTTGAAAAAAACGAGCAATTAGGTGGGCGTTCTCGGCAGTTCAAAGCAGATGGATTCACTTTCGATATGGGGCCAAGTTGGTATTGGATGCCTGATGTATTCGAGCGCTATTTTAAACGCTTTGGCTATACGAGTAAAGATTTTTATGACTTAAAATTACTTGATCCTTCGTTTTCTATGATTTTTGAAGGAAATGAGGAAATGAAAGTGCCTGCTAATTTTGAGGAACTTTGCCAAATGTTTGAAAACGAGGAAAAAGGAAGTGCCGTTAAGTTGCGGAAATTCATGATTGAAGCGGCTTATAAATACGAAAAAGGAGTGAATGATTTGGTCTATAAACCTGGTCTTTCTTTATTGGAATTTGCGGATTTAGATTTGATTAAAAATACCTTTCGATTACAAGTTTTTTCTTCTTTCAGCAAACATGTGCGGCAATATTTTAAAAGTCCGAAATTGATTGCTTTGATGGAGTTTCCTGTCTTGTTCTTAGGAGCTATGCCCAAAGATACACCTGCTTTATATAGCTTGATGAATTATGCAGGCTTAAAATTAGGAACTTGGTATCCTATGGGTGGTTTCCACAAAATAGTGGAAGGAATGACTCGAATTGCAGAAGAACAAGGTGTTCATATTTATAAAAATGAACCAGTTACAAAATTAGCGGTACATCAAAAACGAGTGAGTCGAGTTATCGCAAATGGGCATAGTATGGACATAGATGCAGTCGTCGGTTCTGCCGATTATAACCATGTTGAACAGCATTTATTGGAAGAACAGTATCGGAATTATACGCCTAAATATTGGGCTAAAAAAACCTTTGCCCCCTCTTCCCTACTCTTCTATTTAGGCGTCAATAAAAAAGTACCCAAATTACAGCATCATACCTTGTTTTTTGATAATAATTTGGACTTACACGCTCAAGAAATTTATAAAAATAAAAAGTGGCCGACGAAACCTTTGTTCTATGTCTGTTGTCCTTCTAAAACAGATGATAGTGTGGCACCCGAAGGTCAGGAGAACCTCTTTTTATTAATGCCGATTGCCGCAGGCCTCAAAGACGAAGAAAGCATTCGAGAAAAATATTACCAAGTAATGATGGAAAGATTGGAGTCCTATGTAGGGGAAAATGTGCGGAATCACATCGTGTATAAAAAGAGTTATTGCGTCTCCAATTTTATTGAAGATTATAATGCCTATCAAGGAAATGCTTATGGTTTAGCCAATACCTTGATGCAAACAGCAAATTTAAAACCTAGCATCAAAAGCAAAAAGCTTAAAAATTTATACTTTGCAGGGCAGCTAACTGTTCCTGGTCCAGGTGTACCACCATCCCTTATTTCTGGACAAGTGGTAGCAAAAGAACTACTGAAAAACCTATAAAATAGCGGGGGGATTTTAGTATTACCCAAGTAACTTCCCGTTACTGGATAATTTCAAAGCACTGTAAAATCACCCAGTAACAGGAAGTTACTGGAGGAGCGTTTCGCCCTACCGCCCTAAGCGACTAACTATGAAAGAATTATTAAAAAAAGCCCTTTTTGATCAAGTCTCTTCAGATTGTAGTAAAATTACGACTCGAAAGTACAGCACTAGTTTTTCTTTAGGGATTTATGCTTTAGACCGAAAATTCCATGAACCCATTTATAATATTTATGGTTTTGTAAGATTTGCAGATGAAATAGTCGATAGTTTTGAAGGCTATCAACAAGCTTATTTATTGGATAAATTTTGGAAAGATACGCATGAAGCCATTGAGCAGAAAATTAGTTTAAATCCCATTCTCAATAGTTTCCAACAAGTCGTACAGGAATATGATATAGAAGCGGAATTATACGATACTTTTATGCGCAGTATGGAAATGGATTTGAATAGTCAAATCAATAGCCATACCCATACACAGCAATCTTATGAGGAATATATTTTGGGTTCCGCAGAAGTCGTAGGCTTAATGTGTTTACGGGTTTTCACGAAAGGAAATGATGCGGAATATCAAAAATTAAAACCTTCTGCAATGAAATTAGGAGCAGCTTTTCAAAAAGTAAATTTCTTACGAGATGTCAAAGATGATTATGAGGAATTAGGACGAACGTATTTCCCGGGGGTAGATTTAGCCCATTTTTCTCTAAGTGAAAAAATTAAAATTGAAGAAGAAATTGAAGCTGATTTTACAGCAGCATTAGAAGGCATCAAAGAATTGCCTCGCGGCGCAAGAAGGGGCGTTTATATCGCCTATATTTATTACAAAAAATTATTTGATAAAATCAAAAGTACGCCTGCGGAAAGACTAATGCACGAACGGATTCGGATACCCAATACTCGGAAATTTGGCTTGTTGTTTAATTCTCTAGTTCGGCATAAGTTTAATGCAATTTAAAATAGTGATGAATGATAAGTTATGAGTTGAAATACCGCAAAACATTGAATTTATGCTCCTAAATTCCGATTTTTACACTGAAGAACCATTTGAAAATTGAAAATTATAAATTAGGACTGTACGGAGTTTTCAAAATAGTCCGTTTCTAACCCATCCCTAACCCTTCCCTTCAAAAGGAAGGGGACTACTTTTTCGGCAAATTGGAGATTTTATTGGTTTCTAACCCAAAAATCTACTATTTGACGACTCCCTTCCCTCGGGAGATGAGGAAGTATTAGCTTCCGAACCGCAGAGCGGATGGGTGGCTGGCTGGGGATGGGGTAAAAAGAGTGATTTAAAAATTTCGTACACCCCTTATTATAAATTAAAAATTGAAAATTAATCATGACTTGGATTCCAGCAACAATAATTACCATTGCCACCGTTTTAATCATGGAGTTTGTGGCATGGGCAATGCATAAATATGTAATGCACGGTTTTTTGTGGTATTTGCACGAAGACCATCATCAGGTGAACAACGACCGTTTTTTTGAAAAGAACGATGCTTTTTTTCTGATTTTTGCCATTCCTAGTATGCTCCTATTTTGGTTTGGGTCTTATGAATTTAATGCCTTATTTTGGATAGGTTTGGGTATTTTAATTTATGGCATGTTGTACTTTTTTGTACATGATATTTTTATCCACCAACGCTTTAAATTGATGCGAAATACCGATTCTGTTTATTTTAAAGCTTTGCGGAAAGGACATAAAGTACACCACAAACATTTAGGGAAAGAAGAGGGGGAATGTTTTGGGATGTTATTAGTGCCTTTTAAGTATTTTCGGGAGGCACGGAAGGCTGCTGCTCGACAGGCTACTAGGTAGGCTGTTCAGAATGTGGAATAAAGTTCCTCTGTTTTTTGAGAAGGTGGCAAAAATCATAAATGACAATCACTCATCACTCTACTCCGTCGGTTTCCCTTGACTTCCTGCTAAGATGCCTCCATCTACCGTCAATTCAATCCCTGTTATATATTTGGATTCTTTGTTGGCTAAAAAAAGAGCACTATATGCCACATCAATTGGTTCGCCAAATTTGCCCATTGGAATCCCTGCTTCTACATCTTTTATCATTTTCTCCCGCATCTCTCCTTTGCCAAGCATAGTATCCCACATTGGCGTCATTATAGCTGCGGGATGAATGCTATTGCAACGAATTTGATAGCCTTTTTCTGCACAATAAAGCGCCACACTTTTGGTATGATTTCTTACCGCAGCTTTACTTGCGGCATAAGCAACGGCTAAAGGAATACCTACAATTCCACTTCGAGAAGAGATATTCACAATTTTGCCTCCACTAGCTTTCATCATTTTAATTGCATATTTACAGCCCAACATCACGCCCGTTGAATTGACTGCTTGCACTTCCTGCCAAGATGCCAAATCAACATTTTCGGCATCAAAAGGACCTTTGGTTTCTAAAAAGCCCGTAATGCCTGCATTATTGACTAAGACATCTAATCGTCCATATTTATCAAGAATATAATCGGTTATTTTTTGCCACTCCGCTTCATGTTTGACATCCAAATGATGGTATTCACTTTGGGGTAGCGTTTTAGATAATGCCCTACCCTGCGTATCATCAATATCAGAAATTAAGACAATGCCTCCTTCTTGGTGAAATAATTCGGCAATGGCTTGTCCGATTCCTTTGGCAGCGCCTGTAATTAGGCAGATTTTTTGGTCAAGTCTTTTCATTTATATTTTGTAATGTTACACGGATTGTTAGTCCATAACTAATAAAGAGCAGATTAATAATTCGCATTACTTAAACCAATTCTACCATCACCGTAAAAATATCCGCCGTCTGCTCAGTTTCTACCGTTTGGTGGGTCAATAATCGAATGCGTTTTTTCAAATTAGTCAAACCTTTTCCTGTACTATCTTTTACATTTTCTTTTGGTTTGCGGTCATTTTTCATATAGTTCTATTTTCGTGACCTGTCCCAATTTTGTATTTCGATGATATTTCCTTCTGGGTCTTTGGCATATATTAAAGTGATATAGCCAACTCCTTCCACCATTTTACCCGTTATTTCTCCTTGCTTGCTGCCACCATTTACTAATAGATTTTCTAAAACCTCTGCTACATCATCCACTTCAAAAGCAATATGTCCAAAGCCTTTCCTATTCGGAATCGTCACTAAATTGTCTTCCATTTCTCCATAACTATAAATCTCTAAAGTTGGCCCATTACCTCCCCAGCCTGGTAACCTTAAATGCATGCCTTTTAAGTGCGCATTGGACACACCCGTACATTTGTCTAACCAATTACCTGATTGGTCTCGAGCAGGTGGAACGGGTTGACAATCAAAAACATTTATGTAAAAATCAGCGAGTTTTTGCCAGTTTTCGCTAATAATGTTTGTATGCACATACTTCATAATTCCAAAGTTAAGTGTTAATAGACTTGTTACCCTTTGAGAAGTGCTACAGTAAAATTCGTATTTTTTCGATAGTTTGGCTTAAAAAATTAGTGCATAGCCCAGTTACGGACTCATTTTTTAGGTTAAAATAGCGGAAAAAGACGTTTTTAATGGAGTATTTATTAAAGGGTAACAAGTCTAATATAGATTTCCCCTATTTAAAAAAAGTGAACCTACTTAATTTTTCTGTAAACCGCCATTTTTTAGCTGTGAAAATAATTACCTCACAATCAAATCTAAAAATAGCCAACTATGAGTACCCTAAGTTCGCAATAAGATAGCCGATGAATTAGTGGATAGAGATGCGGAGATGAATTTCACTTTAGATTTGATTAATAAAAAGACAAATAGTCAAACATTGGTAAAAATTAATAGTTCAACAGTTATTTTATTCTCTAATTCCTGCAATTTCCTGAATAAATTCAGGACAAGCAGGTTCGCCTTTATAAAAAGCTTTATCCATTTTTTTAGTCATCGCCCACCGATGTAACCAAGTGATGCCACCACGCCCAACGTAGTCATCCTTCGACTGATAAGCTTCATCCGTTAACGCATTTGCTAAAGAGATAAATTGATAGCCTCGTTGTTGATACATATCCAATAATTCATCCAAATAGTCTCCATTTAAAGCATTGGCATGAATCAATAAAGTATGCTTAATGGGTCTATCAAAAAGCAGCTTGGATTGTTCCTCATAAAAAGCTGTTTTATCTTGCATGTAAGCAACGTAAGATTCACCAATTTTTTTCAGCTCAGCCCCGTCTTTTTTTCGCATAGCAATATGGTACGCTTTCGCAAAAATCCATTCTGAGTTATCAATAGTTACTGGCGCAATTTCATAATTACGTTTAGCTAGAAATTGTTCTAATTCAGCCTTCTTTTCAGGCGTATTGCCTGCATGTAAAAATGGGTGGCGGAAATACCGCATTTTTTGCCCATATTTTGCGTGCAACCTTTTGGTATGAAATTCCCCTTTTAGTATATCCGCTGTAAATTCCTCGAAAGTCAAGCGATTATAATCTGGATGACTGTAAGTATGATTCCCTAATTCCATACCTGCGGCTAACCAAGCTTCCAATAAATTGAGTCGAGCGGTATCCAATTTATTTTTAGGATATAGTTTATTTTCATTGACAAAACCGATGGCTGGAACACGATATTTTTTTAAGGTAGTTAATAAATTATCCGTAACTTCTTGATAATTATCTAAGCTAATGCCGGGAAGGTCGTCGATGGTAATGGCAATAGCTGGCGAAGGAGGCACTAGAGTTGCCGCAACTTTTGGAGCAGGTGTAGGACTAGAACAAGCAACGAATAAACTAAAACAAAGCAGCAAATAAAAGGGAGAAAAGGGAAGGTGCATAATTGAACAGTTGATGATTAAAACCGCTAAGTTAGAGAAATAATTAATTATGGTTATTCTAAACGATATGGAATGGTCTTTTCTGGATTGTACCAAGTTTCTTCCTCTTCTGAAATATGGCGTATAGTTCCTGAATAAGTAAGACCTGTTAATTAACCAAAATATTTATTGCTTCTATTAACATTTCTCTAGCCTCATTTTCAATAAGCTGTCCATTTATATCAAACTCCACTTCCTGCTGATATAAAGGCAAAGACACCACTACATTCGCATCCAAAGCCTGCAAAGACCACAACAAAGATTGCATCGCCTTCTCCCCTCTCGGTTCATGCGGTGTAAAAGTCATCGCCAATGTTCGTTTTTGTGCCAATTCGCCCGAAGAAGTCACCCATTCTAAAGCATTTTTTATCAAGGCAGGCATATTGTGAATGTACTCTGGAATACTAATGATTACCGCATCTGCATCTGCAATAGCTTTTCGCCAATCAACCACTTCTGTATGCCAAGGATATTTATCTAGTTCTGCTTGGAATAGGGGTAACTGATTGATTTGAACATAATATTGAAAAGTATGCTGTGGAAATAGCGTAGGTAAGGCGGATAATAATCGAGTATTCGCCGAATCAGTACGAGTAGAGCCGCTGATGGTTAATATTTTCATAGCCGCCAAAGATAGCATGATAAATTCAAAATCCGTGTCCCTTTATTAATCTGTAGCCAATATTTATAACACAGATTAATAAAGGAACACGGATATAATTAATGGATTTTTATAAACGATATCCATCTTTCACCCAAACTTATACCTTAATTCTCAAATATCGCTGTTGAAAAACAGCAAAATCTGCTACAATCAAAGCAACAACTCCAATAACAATAAACCCCGTTCTGTTAATACCAAAGGCTTGAAAAGCAATAATCAAAGCACTTCCTATGACCCATAACCAATCCTGCACAATAATAAATTTGACCATCTTTTCAGAAATTACGGTTGCCGTGGCCGTTTTATAAACCAAAGCAGCAAATCCTAATAAGATAATCCCGATGACTAACAGAAAGATAGGCTGCGAAATGCCCATCCAAGCTGCAATTTGGTCATAAAAAAATAGCATGGCTAAACCGTTGAAGATAGAAAAGGCAGCATTAATTTTTAAGGCGAGACTCAATTTCTTGTTATTCATAATTATAAATTTTTAAGCGATTAATTAATTTCATAAAGTATCAAACCAATCAGTAGCAACATAATAGCAAAAGCATCAATCTGCATTACTTTAGTCAAAGCACTATTAATTGGCCCTTCAATTCCAAAATAAAGGACTAGAAAAGAAATCATACTAACCAAGCCAGCGAAAGTAGCTAAGTCGTATTGTTTTTTGGTAACAGCACTATAAATCATCAAGCCACCAATAACTCCAAATAAAACTGCTCGATGCCTTAGTAATAATTCAAAATTTGCATCGGGAACTGTAATGCCATACGAGGTAGTAATTTTATCTGGTAAAAAAGCAATCAAAGCTGGAATAGCATTAATCATACCTGCTATCAAAAGCGTAATTCTAAAAAATATTTCCATGATAAACTATCGTTGATTATATTTCGATTAATGCCCTTTCGCATTGTTCTTTTAAGGCATGATTCATTTTATTAAACCCTTCTTCCGTTGCTTTGCCAATCATTTTAAAAACCATACCCACCAAAATACCTTTAAAATTTTCTCCATGAATAAGGTGCGTTTGTTGTGGATGAATCCCTTCCAATTGAAAATAATGCTCGCCATCAAAAAGCCCTTTTATAAAAAGATATCCTTCCCATCGGAGTTTTTTTTGTGGCTGAACTTCTAGGATTTGTGGTTTAAATATTTGTGGTTTTTGTCCTTCCAAAAATATGGTATTTTCTAATTGTTGCCCTACTTTAGCGTCGCCTGTGATATGGATAAAAGGATTCCAATTTGGATAATCTTTAAAATCCATTAGTATATCCCAAACAGTAGTTATTGGTGCGTCAATAATAACTTCGGTGCGAATATTTTTCATGATTAGAATTTGTTTAATAATAAATGCTACTGCAAAGATGTAGGTCTTTCTACCTTTCAAGATTGACGCTACATGCCGAAGAATTGACATTTGCTGCCAAAAACTATTTATTAAGGAGTTATTGCTTTATTTTTGAGTAGTCGAAAAATCTTCGATTAGAATACGGAGTTAAATCCTGTTAATCCTGCAAAATCTTGTCATCCTGTAAATATGCAATTTAGAGCCAGATTCATCGCTAACATCATCCAATTTGCCGCCCAACAAGGTGTAGATAGAAGAAAATTATTAGCCGTTACAAATAAAGAAATGGCAGAATTATGTGCAGAAGATTTAATGGTAGCCGCACCGATTTATAATGCGATTGTAGAAAAAACGGAGGAACTAAGTGGGGATGACTTGTTTGGTTTGCATTTAGGAGAATATTTGTCCTTATCCGCAGCAGGATTAATCGTGCAAATAGCGCAAAGTAGTCGCACCGTTTTAGAAGCCTTGCATTACATGGTGGAATATGCCAACTTAGGTTGTCAAGCCTTGCCTTTTCAGCTAAAGGAATTGGACAAGGAATGGGAATTGTCGGTTAGTCCTAATCTACTTTGGCAGGAACAATCTCCTACAAGTGTTCGGCATACCATGGATGGTACAATGGTTTTTACGATTCGAGAATTTCATACTTTGACTCGACAAAAACATTATCCCAACCGCATTCATTTTGCCTATGCAAGACCTAAAAGAGTGGCTGAATATGAACGAATTTTTAATTGTCCCATTCGATTTGACCAAGCTTTAACCGCTATTTATTTAGACAAAAAACAAGTCGCTGAAAAAGTAGTGACGAGTGATTATCGCTTATTGCAATTATTGACTCAATATGCGCAGGAGAAACTGGCGGCAATGGAAGGCGAATTAGGGTTTGCAACGATTGTCAAGCAGTCGATTATTAATTTGGTCAAACCACAATTTCCTACTATTGAACAAGTGGCAGCTAATTTAAATTTATCGGTGCGGACTTTACAGCGCAGATTGAAAGAAGAAGGTCTGACTTATAAAGCCGTCTTAGATGAATTAAGAAAACAATTTGCCTTAGATTATTTAAAAAATAAAGATTTGAGTGTTAAAGAAATTGCTTATTTGCTGGATTATGCGGAGCCTAGTTCTTTTATTCGGTCTTTTAAGCGGTGGATGGGGAGGTCGCCTAAAGCATTTCGGCTACAAAGCTAAGTTTCCCCAATACCTTTTTTTTAGCAGAATAGAGTCCTTTTTGGGAAATAAAAAAGGGAGATACTTTCAAAATCTATTGACACCCCACATCTTTTTAGAAGAGCAGTTCTTTGACATATAAGACATCAAAAAAAAGGATTTTATGTAGCTATTGATCTTGGTTAATTGCATAAATTTTAGTATATTATAGTAATTGAGAA
>Ga0208544_10001079_pt1 | contig 19435 bp, 13 predicted proteins | sample DEB08_DNA_9_FD_184526 | JGI IMG/M metagenome (GOLD analysis project Ga0208544, IMG submission 184526) | Aqueous microbial communities from the Delaware River and Bay under freshwater to marine salinity gradient to study organic matter... | ecosystem: Environmental > Aquatic > Marine > Coastal ... | reverse complement strand
CAATTGCTGGACCTGGCCATCCCGAGGTGCCTTTATGGTAATCCGGTCGAACCTTGAATCAACGGCAATCAATCGTTCCAGCACTTCCTTCAATCTGGCTTCGGCCTCGCCGAGATCTGTCATTGCACGGGTGCGTACATCATCCTGAAGTTGAATGATCTGTAATTCGGTTTCCGCGATTTGTCCTTCGGTTCGGGCAATCTGGGAAATCAACTGGCCATGCTGACCCTTGAGGCGTGCCGCTTCGCGTTCGAGTGACAGTACGCGGGAGCGTTGCACCAGCCCCTTCTTCAGCAGACTATGGCTATCGATCAGTTCTTCGGCAATGAAGCCTTGCTGGGCTTCTACCGCTTCGACTTGCGACGACAGGCCTGAAATTTCGCGTCTAAATTGATCAATGCGCTCTTTCAATTGCCCCATCCGTCCGCCAATGGCGGCCCGTTGGGTTTCAAACAGGCTATGTTGGCTCTTCATCAATTTTGCAAGATCCGTGTTTTCATATTCCTGGGTCATTGCATCTGGAAAAGCGATTGCCGCAAGATCATCGCGTTCAGCTTCAAGCCGAGCGATCGTTGCCATCAGCTCATTTCGATTGTTCCTGAGGATGGTCTGTTCAGCTTCGAGCTGTGTTGGATCGAGCTTCACCAGCACGTCGCCTGCTTCGACAAGGTCCCCGTCCTTTACCAGAATTGCCTCGACAACCCCACCTTCTTCATGTTGGATCCGCTTGGAATTGGTCTCAACCACCAGTTTTCCAGACGCGATGACAGCGCCTTGGATTTCGGTCAATCCAGCCCAGGCTGCGATCGTGCCCAGGACTATAAAAACGCTGAGAACGCCCAAAAGCGTAAACCGCCGCATGGATTTTCTTAAACTCAATAGCTCCATGTCTGCGCCGCCTTTTCAAGTCTGGTCGTAATCGATACCGGACGTTTCTGATCAGGGCGGATTGGAACCGGTTGCTTGATGATATCCTTGAGGATTTCATCCTTCGGTCCAAGCGCTGCCATCTGACCCTCTTTAAGCACCATGATCCGATCGAGCACAGAAAGGGCTGAAGGTCTGTGAGCTATAATGATCACGGTCGAACCGCCGTCACGCGCTGTCTTGACAGCATGAACAACGGCGGCCTCGCCTTCGGCGTCGAGATTGGAGTTTGGTTCATCGAGAACGATGACCGGTGGATTGCCATAAAGCGCTCTGGCAAGTCCGATCCTTTGTCGCTGGCCTGCAGAAAGCACGGCACCGTGTTCTCCGATTCGGGTTTGATACCCTTCTGGAAATTTAAGGACCAGTTCGTGTATGGCCGCCTTTTTGGCCGCTGCCATCACTTCTCCCTCGTCGGCATCTGCAAGAAATCGGGCGATGTTCTGGGCAATGGTGCCATCGAAGAGTTCAACAGCCTGGGGCAGATAGCCGATCGTCCGGTTGATCTGTTGTTCAGAGTATTGCGAGATTTCCGCACCATCAATGCGCACTGTTCCGATATATTTCGACCAAACGCCCAAGAGGACCTTTGCAAGCGTTGTCTTGCCTGAACCCGTCGGTCCAACAATACCCAGCGCTTCGCCCTTTTTCAGATCGAAACTAATGCCTGAAAGGATGGCTCGATTGGTGCCCGGCGCGGCTGCATTCAATCCCCTGACTTCGATTTTGCCCTCAGGGTCGGGAAGAGCGATCTGCTGAACTTCCTGAGGTAGCATAGAAAGTGTGTGAGACAGTCGTGCCCAAGCCTGCCGAAAATTCAAAAACCCCTGCCAGTGCGCGACCATTTGTTCAACGGGTGCCAAGGCTCGCGCCATGATGATCGATGCGGCAATCATCGTACCAGCTGAGATCTCCTGCTCGATAACAAGCCACGCACCCAGCCCAAGCATCGCCGACTGAAACATCAACCGCATGGTTCGAGAGATCGAGGTCAGAAGTCCCGAGCGATCGGAGGAGATCATCTGCTCTGAAAGAGCTTTCCCCTGGATCTGTTTCCACCGCAAACGCATCGCTGAAAGCATACCCATGGCAGTCGTGACTTCTGCGTTCCGCCGGCTTTCTTCACTTGATGCATGAGCGCTTGCGAGGATGGCCTGTGCTGCCTTATTCGTCTTCTGGGTCAGGAGATTGTTAATGACGGCAATGATAACCAGAATCGCGACGGCAATTGCCGAAGCCAAGCCAAGTAACGGGTGCAGCAGATAGATCACCAAAAGATAGATCGGCGTCCATGGGGCATCGAGAAAGGCAAAAGGCCCGGGACCAGAAAGGAATTGCCGGATCGAGTTCATGTCGACAAGGGGTGTGGTGCGGACTTCAGGATTGCCTTTGACAGCATGAAAGTTGACCGCATCAAAGGCTCTTTCGCCGAATTTTGCCTCTAGAATACCTGCAAAACGAACCATGATCCGCGAGCGGATGTATTCGAGAAAACCATAAAGCGCATAGAGAACAGCAACCAGCATGGCCAAGGCAAATAGAGTTTGGAGGCTGCCGCTTGTTAGCACACGGTCATAGATCTGCAACATAAAAAGCGGGCCAGTCAGCATCAGTAGATTGACGATTAGGCTGAAAAAGACAATGCTGATCGACGAGCCACCGCTGGCCTTTAGCGCAGTAGCCCAGTTCAATTCCGATCTCTGATTGCTACCCATTGTTTCACCTAACGCGCTGCATCGCTTGGACACAGCTTTTCTGTCTTGGGTCGAATGGTAACCAAAAGAGCTTAAGGAACGATAGAATAATAGGGTTAGTAAAGTGTTACTCAGAAGGGCGATGTTCGATGGCGTTGCCTATGTGTACAAGACCAGCCTTGCTGACATAAGATTTGTGATCTTTCTGATTTATTTGAGTAAACGCTAGTGCTCAACAATTGGGTTCAAACCCAATTTCATTCCGAAATTCTCAGGAATAGTTTTAGTCTGGCAGCCATCCCAATCATTTCTATAATAAGAATTGTAAAGGCTGCTCCAATCAATCCCCAAGTGTATACACAAATTGGTGCAATAATTAACTGAGTCAAAAACATCAGAATAGATATCAAGGATGCTTGCCTACTCATTTTTGCAGTTATCAATGCACTGGCTATCGGTCCCGATGACGCTGCAAAAGCTGTTGCAAATCCCATTACAGTTAAAACATTAGCATAACTAGAAAAATCATTATTTGAAAAAATAAATGCCAGAATTTCTTTACCAAGTATGGTTATAATGATCGCGAAACAAAACATCGCGGTAGCCATAATTCCAATATCTACAAACATCTGAATTCTTAGACCCTTAATGCCACTCTCATGAATTACTCTAACAGATTTAGGTGCCATAAAATTCAACATTCCAAGTACGAATGGATTAGACAGAGCAACAATGCTTAAGCATGCAGCGAATGCACCTGTAGCTGCAGGTCCCAAAAAGATGAGTGATAGCCAATGGTTTAAATAACCTCTTAATTCTGAGGCCATTCGGTCTGGTGCAAGCCAACGACCTATGCTCCAGCATGTTACCAATGTGCTCCCGATGGCTGGTATGCTTAAGACAAACCATCGCCGCTCAAAATAGAGCCAAATAATAAACAGAGAGCCATAGGAAATGGAAATGCCCAAAAGCGCTAGGAAGGCATCAAGTGTGCTGTAGATGCTAATTGAAAAAAGCGAAAAGCAAACAAATAACAAACCCAATAGGTCCCAAAGGAACACTTTTTTTACCGCTAATTTGGACATCAGAAATCGTCGTGAAAACTCGCGCATCAGATAGGCAGGAATAGCGATCACAAGAATCGAGATAATTGACGCCATTTCATCAAATCTCTCGCTTGGTAAATCTATATAAAAAACAATTAGGAAAACGAATGCTGCAATCGATGAAAACAACAGACTTAGCGACAATGCTCCGCCGGCAAACTCACGTTGATCGATGCCCTGATCAGCATGATGGACCAGATAGGGCCTTGTAATTATGGAATCCTGTAATCCCTGCAAAATGATGACAACTGAAATCGCAACTGCATAATAACCAACATTTGTTGCATCGCTATATCTTGCAAGCAAAAACAGAACAAGGAAATTCCCGCCGCTTACAATCGCCTGATCTAAAAATATCCAAATTCGATCAGCGTAACCAGATGCATTGAGAAGGTTTCTTAATGCCTTCGATAGAAAGTCTTTGGGTGGAATAAAATTTCGCAAGGCTTGCCATAGAGGTTGTTCAACTGAGATATAATTAACTGTACTGTTTTTAGAAACTGAGTTGAGTGGGAAAGCAACCCTATTGGAAACAAACAGTTAATCCACCAATAGTATCTGCAACTTCCCTTTTATTGATGCAAGCACCATTCGATCTGGAGAAGTCCCTCTCTAAGCTTCCAATCCGTTAAGGGATGTAGATATTATTTCAATAGGTAGTGAGTGGCAGCATTTCCTGACTCAGCGAAAACCCTAGAAAACTAACTTCAAACCTAATCGCAGGTTCACGACCGCAGCAAATTAACAGAACCGAAATAATTAACAGCTATTATTCTTTGAGCAATTTCAATTTTCGAAATGGTAAATGATGACATCAAGAGTACTGATTTTTGGCGATGACATGAGGATTTTTCTATCCTTGGCCCGAGCTTTTGGGAGAACTAACAAGCTAGTGCATGTTGTGCCCGGGAAATTGAGCGAACCCGCGCTGAAATCCAAATACGTTTATAAAATCCACCCAGTCACAGAATATCATGTTTCTTCGGACCAGTGGCGCGCAGATGTAAAAGAAATTTTAGAAAAGTATCAATTTGATTTGATAGTTCCCTGTGTCGAGCCTGATCTGATTGCAATGAATGAATGCCGCGATTTATTTAAAGAACAGAAACTGGCAATTCCATCTGCTGAATGTTGGAACATATTCTTTGACAAGAAATTAACACACGAAGTTTGTTCCGAGTTGGACATTCATGTTTGCGATATTTCGCAATTGTCTAATGTGGACACCGTGAGTTCTGTGAAGGAAAAGTTTGGCCTTCCATTAGTCATAAAACCTCAAAGGTCTTATTGGCGCGATCAACTCGATGTGAAAGAGAAAGTCTACATCATTGAAAATATCAATGAGCTCAAATCTTGCCTAGCGGAAGTTGACACAGATGGCAGGTTCATCATTGAAAGTTATTTCACCGGAGTTGGTGTAGGGGTTTCAGTCCTAGCTAACAAAGGCAAGATCCTTCAAGCTTTTCAACATAGGCGATTACGTGAAGGACGTGGTGGTTCTAGTTCTTATCGCATCAGTGAGAAATTGGATTCGCAGCTTCTTGCGGCATGCGAGAAATTGATGCAGAAAACTGACTACACTGGTGTTTGCATGTTTGAGTTCCGGGTAAACAGAGATACTGGGAATTGGGTGCTGCTGGAGACCAATGCTAGGTTTTGGGGCTCTATGCCTCTTCCTATTTCATTGGGGGTAGATTTCCCAAATCAATTGCTGGCTATCTACTCTAACAAAGAGACCTGTCCACAAATTGACTATGCAGTCGGGGTCAAAAGTAGGAACTACATTCTCGATTGGTATAATCTGATAAAAACGGAAATCAATTTCAAGTCTATCCTGCCCTGGATGGGACAGGTTGCTGATTACGTGGCTCATATCCCTCGTTTGGTACTCGGTATCGAAAAGAATGATTCATTTGTTGCTGATGATATGGCACCAGGAATTTGGGAACTCGTCCAACTTCCAATCGGAATAGTTAAAAAATTTATCACTTTTACCAAAGGCACTAATCAGCGGCAACCAGCAGTCCACCCAAAAATACATTAAATCTGATAGTGTTTGAGACGATTCTGCAAGTTAACTGTTAGAGGGAACTTAGCATATTCAAAGATAAACAAAAACGGGATACAAAGTGCAATGAAGCGGTATGGTGGTCTTGATTCCGCGCTTGACAAACATCTGAGGAATCTGATTTCCAAATTTTTTAGCGCTTTTGATGAGCTAAAGTGTCCCTACTGTGTACTTCACGGCTACAGTAGTTTCGTAGATATCGTTGGGAATGACATCGATATCTTGGTGCAAAAAAACCAAACCATCGATGCTATTGACGAAGCTGTCCGTCTGGGAGCCGAATTGGCGAATCTCAGCATTTTGCGGCGAAGTCGTTATTTCTACACCTTAATTACTTGTGATCAAAACACCCACCCTCTAATATTCAGCCTTGATTTCTTAAAGTCTGCTTCTTTACCCGGTTTTGATTATTGCAATGAACAGGAATTGTTAGCCAATAGGCATAAACAGGATGGAATTTGGACTCCAAATCCTGGCCAGGCCTATGCGTGTTATTTCATTCGCTGCCTGATAAAGGCCAATCTCAATCAACGAAAAAAGGATCAAATAACTGTTCTGTATCGCGAAGTGCACAAAGATGGTTTAAACAGTCTATTGAATACGGGTGTACCCCGCAAAATCGCAACAACAATGGACCGTATTGTCCAAACACAAAATTGGGATGATATGGAAATGCATTTGGCACGATTCAGTGAGCAATTGAAGCGTTGTTTTGAAGACAAACGGATCGAAAATAAATTGAGAAACACTCTTGACGACTGGATTAATCGAATGGATCGTTTGGTCCATCCAGGTGGGCTGTCCGTCGTGATGTTGGGGCAAGATGGTGCCGGAAAATCCACTACGATTGACACTCTGGAAAACTCCGATGAACTCCCCTTTGATAGAATTATTGTCTGGGGATTTGCGCCGGCAATGCACCGACTTGTAAAAAAGGGGCCAATACGCACAGATACACCACATGCTTTACCACCACGATCAACAATGGCGTCATTGGTGAAAGGTGTCTACTGGTTGTTGCATGCCTTGCTCGGTCATATTAAGTTGAGAGTTGAAAAAAGCAGAAATACTTTGGTTTTATATGATCGGCATTTCATTGATGTAGCGGTTGATCCAATCCGATATCGATATGGCGGGCCAAAGTGGATGCTCCAGCTTGTCGCAAAATTGACACCTACCCCTGATTTAATACTTCTCCTAGATGCACCGCCAGATGTGCTTCACGAAAGAAAACCAGAGCTCGAACTCCCAGAGCGGCATCGACAAAGTAAAAAGTATCTGGAATTGGTTTCTGGACTGCCAAACAGCGTGATAATAGACGCTTCAAAAAACCAGCACTTTGTGCTTCAAGCCGTTCAAAAAGCAATCCTCAGAAGATTGGGCGAATGCAAATCGTAGGGCCAAAGATTTTTGATTCATAAGACATGTACTAAGCAAAGCAATTTGAGAAACCACCGATTATCTCTTCAAGATTTTTTTTGCAAAAGCTTTGACGTTGTCGTAGAATTGTTGTGTTCGTTGGTATTGATCCAGTGATGCCTTTGATATGGATTGCGAAGTTGCAAAAACATAGTCTACTACTTCACACTTGTCTGGCCACAGAAAATCTATTACGTGAACTCCAGCTGTTGCTGAATCTAATCGCTTCGCCCAATTGCCATCAAGAAATGATTTTGCTACCTCGAGTTCAAGCAGTAAGCCTACACTGTAATTTCGGTATTCTTCATTGTAGGCACCTTTGATTGTAAACGCGGTATCACCAGCAAAGACAATTACGCCAGCGGCAATTGGCTTTCCATCTAATAACAGCAGATCGATTCTAGTCTTAGCACTACCTTCGCTAACGAATGCTTCCTTGGCAAATTGCAACGACTTCTTGTCGCAGGCCAGAGCTGTGCCTTTGGCACCTTTCCAGCCACCTTTTTCGAGTTCAAGAAAAGCTTCAACTGCCTTCTTAAGGCCCTCTCCCTTTTCATGGATTTCATAAGTTACGCTCCCGAGATCTCTAAGTCTTCGGTCATTGCGACGTAAATCTTTCCGTCGTTTTGAAGGAACTTGTTTCTCAAACAATTCTTTATACGAGATCGATTTGCCCATGGACGCTCGATTATAAGATCGTGAAACAGACCACGCCAGATTTCGATCATCTAAAGCTTGGCGAAACGCGTCGGCAGTAGCTCCACCCGAATATATGTCTTTTAAGAGCCAGTCGCCATGGCTCATCTCAGCTAAACACTCGATCATCGCGCCAGCTACGCCGACTGGATCAATTCGGTCAATCAGTGGCATCCCATTGAAAGTATAGGGAGATATCCATGCTTGGCCCATCGGTCGTATGCCACGAAGCCATCTATTGTTTTTTATAATCGGAAACAGTCCAGTCAATTGACTGCCTCGCCAAATGGTTACAAATTGAACTTCGAGACCTGCTTCGACAGAATTCAGAAGTGAGAGAACGTATTGAGGCATGTAGTAGACATTGTCCTCTATAGTGCGCTTGCACAAATCTGCCCATTGTTCGACATATTGAACAATTTCATTTTTATCGACTATTTTTGATGTTTGCGAATTGAAAACCTGTAACATTTTTCATCCTTTCAATTAGTCAAAGAGTTATCGAATTAGATGCAGACGCTTATTCCATGAAAGCGCAGCACGATAGATTCTGGGATTAGATTTTACTATCCGGCGGACACTTAGAGTTGCATACCTCATGAATTTAAGAACGCTACCTTTAAGGGTATATGCTTCCACAACACGACCAACAGTAATTTTTTGATTGCAAATTACCGATTTATAGTGGTCCGCTCCATACGAGCAATCAAAGGTTCTCATGCCTTCTGCTGCTGCCGAAAAGATGATATAATGAAGAAGTAATATTCCTGGTGAATATTGACTATACTCGTTGTCGTACACTGTTTGATATAACAACAAGTTATTTTGCTCCTGAAAGCAAAGAGTTATAGCTATTGGCTTTTGATTGACTCGAAGTGCAAACACTCGACATGTATTGGGGGCATCCGCTACCATTCGTGTCAAAAATGCTATTGCCGACTTCTCTTTAAACGGATTGCTTTTGCCCGTTTCATCCAGTGCTTTTACTTTTCTTTCCAACATGTCAGCTACAAGTGCGATGCGATCACTGGCATTGCTGGCCTCCTCAAATGATACTTCTTCGCCAATTTTTTCCAGTTTCCTCAGCTTGCGCTTATAACCATGCCAGGTTTTCGGCGAGTGAATGGCATCTCTAAGTTCCTGTTTATTAGACGAAAGCTGCAATAAGAATGCGCAATCGTCCTCAAGCATTTCATTTTCCTTGTAGAATTTGTTGAAAATGGAATGGCCGCGGATGGGCGATTGTTTTACCAATTCAAGAATGTCAGCTGGGCCAGCAACTTCGAATACCATTTCCCATAGTTTACTAACTTCGATTGGATTTAGTTCTAGATCAACGTGGGCAATTGGCATGTTGTAGTCGTTCCAATCCTCTGCAAGCCAGACCAACGACGTGCCTACAATATTTCGCTTCAATGCCATCGGAAACAATGCAGATACTTTTCCATTGCACCTCCCCACAACTATACGTGGCTCAAATCCTTCATTGCATCCAATTTCTTTATACCAAGCAGATATCCATGCATAAGTCTGGAAAACTCGAATAGTCGACTGAGCTTCAAGCTTTTCCCAGATATCACGGGCAGATGATATGTCGGTAAATAGCTGCCAACTCCATTGGCGCATACTAGAATAATCATTTGTCGGAAATGAATGATGGTCTTCAAATAGCACTCTCACAGTTCCTCGCTTTCTGGTCGTTAAGACCAATTCATCTTTCCATTATCAGCAAGAAATGTGCCATCACCTGTGCTAATTACAGTCATTAATCCAAAATTTTTATTTTAACATTCATTTAATACCGAAAAATAGTGTATTTTCAGTAAATTAGGCTTACGACCCATTAATTTTCTAGATTCCCATTTTATTTGAAGTGTGGTTCCTTCTGTTTAAGGAGGAATTGCTGTGCGTGATTTGATTTGGTTGACCGACAATCAGATGGCCCTGATTGAACCGTATTTTCCTTTGTCGCACGGCGTTGCGCGTGTTGATGATTGTAAGGTGCTCAGGGTAATTGTTTTCGTTATCCGCAATGGATTGAGTCTCTCGACGGCGCTGCGCTTGTCTGCCAGCCTATGGGTGGCGCGATGCTCCTTCCGATTATGGACCACACAAAACACTATACAATCACATTGATCGATGGAGCCGTATGGGAATATTTAATCGCATATTCAGCAACTTGGCTGCTCAGAGCGGAGTGCCCGATACCTTAATGATAAATGCAACTCACCTTAAAGCGCATCGCACAGCAGCCAGCCTGCTTAAAAAGGGGATGTTCCCAGCCTTATCGGTCGCACCAAAGGCGGGCTGAATTCCAAACTGCACGCAGTTTGCGACGGTAATGGCAAACCCGACATAATGACACTGTCTGAAGGCCAGTGGAATGATCATATTGGAGCAAAGCTGCTCTACCCTCTCTTTTCGTAAGCAAAACGTCGCATTGGCGATAAGGGCTATGTTAGTGATGAGTTTCGTGAAGCGCTCAAGGTCCAACAGACCAAAGCTTGCATTCCGCCACGCAGCAACATGAAGGTTCAGCAAAAATATTTAAAAAGGATGTATAAACAACGCTATAAGGTTGAATGTATGTTTGGAAGTCTCAAAGACTAGCAGCGCATTTCAACGCCCCATGACAGATGTGCACATACATTCTCCTCAGCCATCTTCATCGCAGCAGCCTTCATATTTTATCTCAAATAATGAGTCCTGACCCTAGTGATAACAAATACATCGAATTGGCGTGAGCCAAATTAATTCTTAACCAATCAGAATTAATATGTAACTGGCGCATTAATTGCATCAAGTTTCGTATTCGCATTGAACTGCATTTTTTTGAAGCATCTTAGAAAACAATGTTCCAATGTGACACAAATTAAACAGGTGGAGAGCTACTTTATGTATGGAAAAATTATTTCAAATCTGGATGAAAAACAGAAACTGCTATGGGGAAACCAGCCGGTTTCACTTCAGCATAATCTGATAGGCACGGATCTGTTTTCGGATAAAAACATTGCCCAACTCATCGAGAATCTTCCGCGAGAGCGCGTCGCAATCAACACCATGGCGCCAAGTGGTCACAAGGCAGATAGTTGGAGCTATGTTGATAGAGCAGGTAAATCAGGCCAAGAAATCATTGACGACGTGAAGTCAGGACAATTGTGGATCAACATAACCCAAATTGAGACACTGGACCCTCGGTTTTCCGACCTGTTGGAGCAGATATATTTAGAATTGGAAAAGGATCTTCCCGATTTCAAAACATTCAAACGCTCAATCGGTCTTCTTGTTTCGTCGCCAAAGGCTCAGGTTTTTTATCATGCAGATGTTCCAGGCCAGTCGTTATGGCAAATTCGGGGCAAGAAAAGAATACTAATCTACCCCAATAGTAAGCCCTTTCTCTTACCAAATGAAATCGAAAATGTTGTTCGCGCGGTAACTGAGGAAGAAATTACCTACGAGGACTGGTTTGATGAATATGCTGAAGTTCACGATCTTGAAGGTGGCATGATGCTTCATTGGCAGTTGAACCGACCGCATCGGGTTATGAATTTAGAAGGAATGAATGTTTCATTGACAACTGAACATTGGACACCTGAAATTCGAAGAAATTATGCAATGAACTATGGTAACGGTTTGTTGAGAAATTTTGGCTTTAAGCCGCGTTCTCGAGCAATAGAAGGACCTGCATTCTGGGCCAAGGTTGGGCTTACGGCTGCCTGGAGGACATCCGGAATGCACAAAAGAAAAGCCTTCAAACGCAGTGTCAATCTCTCACTTAAGGAGTTAAACGATCGTAACTTTGCAGCAGAGTAGATCGATTTAAGTCCCATAGGCAGCTATTGTTACCCATCATGTTATCGCAGTGCATAAGCTAAGCATTCCCTCAGGCATGGCAATCGTGGAATCCACAAACGCAGTGTTCATGGTAGTGAATTCATGAAGGTAGATATGTTATCTAGACGCCAGTTACTAGCCTCAATGGGCACCGCTACGACGCTAGGTTTTAGCTCGCAATTGTCAAATGCCAGTAATTTGTCAGGCTTATATATGAACCAATCCATATTGGACCTCGGTGAATTAGGGCTTCAGCCAGACATTGGCAGTGACGTTAGTGTGGCATTTCAAAATGCTGTAAATCTAGCTGCAAGTGATAACAAAATCCTGTGGCTTCCCGCTGGAAAATATTTAATCTCATCTATAGATATTCCGGATCAGCTGGTGTTGCGCGGCGTGCCCGGAATGACCCAGCTTTCTTACGCTGGTGGTGGCCAATTCCTTAGATCAAGTGGCGCAAAAATGCTCGATATGTCGGGATTGATATTAGATGGAAATGATCTGCCCCTAAACGAAAATACCAGAGCATTGTTGCATATCGAAGAGGTGTCAAGTTTTTCTGTTTCTGGATGTACGTTTGTGAACAGTCGAGAACGCGGCATACACATCGAACGCAGCAAAGGTACAATTGAATCATGCCATATTGAACGGGCAAATGGACGAGGTGCCATTTTCGCGCTTGATAATCAAGGGCTGTCAATTTGCAACAACACTATCAAAAATTGTGCAAACAATGGTATTTTGGTGCATCGAACATTCAAAGGCGAGGATGGCACGTTTGTTACTGGTAATCGCATCAATAACATCCGCGCTGACAATGGTGGTACTGGCGAATGGGGAAATGGTATTAATATATTTCGTGCCGGATCAGTTATTGTATCAGGCAATCATGTTTCTGATTGTGCTCTTTCTGCTATCAGATCCAATGCTGGCAATAATCTCCAAGTTTCAATCAATCAGTGCCTGAGGAGCGGTGAGACCGCAATATATTCTGAGTTTGATTTTGAAGGTGCAATAATTTCCAATAACCTCATAGACGACGCGGGAGACGGAATCTCCATGGCAAACTTCATGCAGGGTGGCAGACTGGGGATATGTAGTAACAATATTGTTAGAAATATTGCTGACAGAGTCCCTTATACTGAGATTGATGAGGTTGCTGGAACTGGAATTTCCGTTGAAGCGGATACCGTAGTAAGTTCTAATATCGTGGAGAACGCAGCTGGTACAGCAATCGCCATTGGGTGGGGGCCATTTCTTCGGGATATTGTCGCAAGTTCAAATGTTATTAGGGGGGCTCGAATTGGGATTTATGTCTCGGTGGTAGAGTCCTCAGGTGCAACAATTATTTCGAACAACCTAATTGCTAATTGTAAAGAAGGAGGGATAATTGGCCATCGCTGGCGGGATCGGGTTACTAACGATATGCTGTTATCAAATAGCGATCTTTATCCACACCTTTCAGTTCATGGCAATCGGTCAGGATAGCCGCGGTCTCGATGCAATGGCGGCGAATGTCTTTGCTGTTCTATCTATGGCTTCTTGATGCCGCTCGGTTTTCTGTCTCATTATTTACTCCTTGATGGTAATGATGAGCAAAAAACGCTCCCTTGAGCAAATGCTCTAAACTGTTCCGTGGGCGCAGATGTCAAGCAACCAATACCATCCCCACCCGCTTCGCAGCCAAGTGTTTCAGCAGGATTGAAATGAATTTAGTCAGCCCAAGTGATTCCATAAATTCCTGAAGCGCCGCAACAAATCTATACGTCAAGGATTCCAATCCACTGGTTGTAGCTATTGATCCCGCAAGCAATTCAGTTCCCAGCGCACCTCCAACGAAAATTGACCCGGCTACTACGAAGCCTATCGCTGTTCCTCTCGGCAATCGCCAGAGAAATGGCAGGTAAAACAGGCCGACTAGCAGTGTAATCGGCGCTGCAATCAATACCCAGGAGTAGTAGAAAACTCCCTCCAGCTGAAAAGCGTTCCGAAGCGGCTTGACCGATATTTCATGGAATGAAACGGCAGCATCAATCGACATTAGAAAAAATATGATTGCCAGAATGAACCAGTGTTTGACGTTGCGCTGGTCGTTTTGCATTGCAAGCTTGCCACAAATTGCCAAAAGAACCGCGGCAAAGGCAAAGGAAAGGTTTTCGTACCATGAAGGAAGGCTGCGCTCAGAGTCATAGGCAAAATGGCGCAGGTCCTTCAGAGCGGTTTCCACTCCAATGCTGTAGATCATTATTTCCCTGAATATTCCAAGAACAGCAACTACTCCAAACAGAACCCACAAAGGTCTTATGAGTTTGGAAGCATGATAAGTGGCTATTGTAGGCCCTGGGTCTTCATTTGGCTCTTGATCATTGTCCATATTGGTTTCTTGCTGAAATTTGATTCGTGCAATCAATTTGAAGACAATTTGAACGTTTGATCAATCCAAAGAAATAGGTTTTTAATTTGGGTCAGCAAACAGAACCATTCTGACTCTGTCAGCTTGGTCTAAATTTGGACTCAAAGCGCTCGTGAGCCAGATGAACACGTTCTTTTAACTTCCTTTTGCTACTCCTTGGAACAGACAGTGCGGGTGTAGCTCAGTGGCAGAGCATAGTCCTTCCAGGATTAAGGCGTAGGTTAACTCCTATCACCCGCTCCAATCTCAAAGATCATGCTCTTCTCCTAGAGATAGCTCTTGGCGAGCAGCTGGTAAGAAGGCTTTTAATTGCGATGGGAAATCATTATTCGAAAGCTTCGGCAACGGAGCCGATCACCGTTTTCTTAGATATTTTTGATACCAATTACTGGGGTAAGTTTCGATTGGAAGAAAATCGAGAACCAAATGAATGAGATTGAATCAGACTCTGCGTTTACTTAACTGAAAAAAAACCTGATAAACAGTGAACTTAAATCAATCCCAATTAACCAATCTAAAAGGCAATCCTTGCGAAATTTTGCTACACACAGAGCCTACTTAAATAATGCAGTCAGAGATACTGATCGTATATGGATTTTTCTCGATCAGGCAATTGTAAGTGGCGGCAATTTTCTGGTTCTAATTCTACTCGCCAGGAATACGAATGCAGAAAATGTGGGTTATTATGCACTTGCGATTTCGTTCGTCATGATACTGCAGGGATTACAGGATTCTATCATTACACGGCCTTATCTGGTTCACCATGCTGATCCCGGTGTAATTGCCAAAGAATTTGCAGGCGGAGCATTGCTGCTTTGCTTTCTGTTTGCGTTGAGTTCGGCAACAATTTTTTTAGCTTTTTCACTTTTTGATTTTTCAGGTCAGAATTTTCAAAAAATGGAATCAATTTTCTCAATTCTCGCGCTAACCATCCCAGCTTATCTTATGCGTGAGTTTTCAAGACGATTTCTAATGTCCAAATTAATGGCAAAAAAGGTATTTATCTGGGACTCTCTCGGTTTGTCAGTTTTAATAATAATGTTGATTGGAATGAGCAAGAGCAACGTTCTTGATGCTTATGGTGCCCTTTTAGCTATATCGATCTCCTATGGATCAATATTTATCATCTGGCTTTATTTTGAGTGGCATTATTTCAGCATAAACTTATCAGCAATTTCAAAAACTTTTTTAAGTTTTTGGGAAATGGGGAAGTGGTTAGTAGGTGACCGAATGTCTTCCGATCTTAGGGGTTATTTAAATCATTGGCTTGCGCTTATATTTCTTGGGCCCGCCGCCATTGGCGCATATGCTGCATGTATGAACATCGTTGCCTTGAGTAATCCCTTTGTGCTTGGGATGTTGAATTATATGGCGCCGAAGTCGGTAAGAGTAATTCAGGCGAATGGTATCAAAGGGCTAAAGCAACAAGTTTTCGTTGACTTTGGTATAATGACGGCAGCTTTGTTCAGTTTTGCATTATTATTGACTGTTTTCGGAAAAGAAATATTGGACCTCGTTTTTTCAAATAATGACTTTTCCACTTATGCAAATGTATTAACCATCATGGCATTTGCCTCAGCAGTTGCATCATCATCGGCGCCAATTGTGAGCGGTCTAATCACAGCCAAAAAAAGCAAACAGGCCTCTGCAATATCCATATCGATGTTGTTTTGTCAGCTATTTGTGGCGCCATTGTGCATATATCTTTGGGGTCTTGAAGGCGCAGCGTATACCATCCTAGTTGTTGAAATCATCGGACTGATAGCTTGGTCAAAACTCTTTTGGGACCTTTAGAATTAGCGCTGCAGTCTAAAGCGAGCCGTTCCCAGTCTGGCAAACACTTGACTGATCAGTTGACGTAAAGTTGCCGCCACTCGACCAGCGCAGCGTTTCTATTTTAATTGAAATTTTGTCTGCTGAAAAGATACTATTCCTTTGTTGAAATATTGAATAGACTTTGCCTGGCCCGCCAGAAAAATTTCAGCAGTAAAACCAGTATCAATCTTATTGGCTTGCTTATCCAAGGAACCAAAACCCCCAACCAGTTTTGTCTGAGCAAGAAAAGAATATGCCCTAATCAAATACACCTTTTAGACTGTACCTAAAAAACAAAATCAAAATTTTTACGTCAGGCGTCAGTAAACGCCAATTTTGTTTAATATCAGGTAAGTGAGGAGGTTCATTGCACTTTAAAAGAAATAGTAAACTACGGGGCTTTACACGTCATTCTCTCGGGAGATGGACCTAGAGCATTTACGGTTTAATTTGCCCCATACCCGGCTGCCTTGAAGAAGTTTGCACATATGATACATATGTCAAAAAGCGATTTAAGTCTCAATTCTGCCAAACGCATGAATTTGGCGCTCTTTTGATTGAATCATTTAACAGTGCAGATATTAACACAACCACTGTTTAAAATGGACTGCCCCCAGATTACCGAAAGCCGTTTGGTTTAAGTTAAACTGCTATTTCTTGTTCATTCAGCTTCTCGTAATACCGTTGCTCAGCTTCAGCGGGCGGGATGTGGTCAATGGGTTCAAGCATTCTGCGATTATTGAACCAGTCGACCCATTCAAGTATAGCGAATACAACTTCTCTAAATGCCTGATAACGCCTCACCTGGAACCCGTTAGATATGGCTCAATCAAATGGGGGGTATCTGCCATCGACACCAGGCTTCTTTCCTGATCGTGGCTTTGGAAAATTGAGCCGGTTTTCGGGGCAACGCGCCCAAGCAAGCTTAGGCTAATTCAACCTGTTGCCAAAGCATCAACCCTGACCTTAAACCAAGGTTGAGCCTTATTTGGCCCCTATCCCAAAAAATATGATTTTAACCGTCTTCAGCATAATAAGAAGATCCAACCAAATCGATATTTTTTTAATGTAATAAAAATCATATTTGAGCTTCTCATTAACGTCCGAAACACTCGTTACATGGCCTTGATGGACCTGAGCCCAGCCGGTAATGCCTGGCCTGACCGCATGTCGGTAGCGGTAAAAAATCAACTCTTTCTCGTAAAGGTTTGACAATTCCAATGCTTCAGGGCGTGGGCCGATCAACCCCATTTCTCCTCGCAAAATATTGAAAACCTGGGGAAGCTCGTCAATTCGATACTTGCGTAAAAAACTCCCAAGCCGTGTAATTCGCGGGTCTTTTTCTTTTGTCATCGCATCGTCTATCGAAGACTTGCCTGAAGCGTTATTGCTCATTGTTCTAAATTTATAGGCTGTAAACGGCCTGCCACGAAACCCCATGCGTGTCTGAGCATATAAAATCGGCCTACCATCAAAAACTAAAATTGCCAAAGCTGCGAAACCGCAAATCAGTAATATAAAGGGCAGCGCGACGAGCGCTAATCCTTGCTCAAGCCGGTTTTTCAAGCGCAAATAAATCGAATTGGGTAGAAGTGAGCCGAAACTGTTTTCGTGCAAATGGTTGATCGAAACCTGCCCCGTAATATCTTCCACGATCTGCTTATAGTGAAACACAGGTATGCCGCGTAGCGTTAAGTCTGTGATGAATGCCTCCCATTCTGGCGAGTGATCATATCTTAGATCGATAACAACGCCGTCGGAAATTCTGGAATCCGATTTGGGCTCAGTCAGTGTAAAAGTATTGACCTTAAGACCTTCTGGAAGTTCGCTCAAATCCCCCGCTTTTACGACGGCTAATCTCGCAGGATGTTTCTGGCTTATCCAGAGATGGATGGCCGAGAACCAAACCAATGTTAATCCCATAGAAGTGAAAAAAATAAATCGGCTATAGTCAAGTCTAAAGAAAAACAGAACCGTCATCACAATAAGAAAAAAGGTTAAAAAACTCCATAATACATAGCCAACGGAGTCAACGGTTGCGAAACTCGCAAAGCGGCGCCAAGTAACAAAGCCCAAAATAATAGCGATCAAGCTTGAGATTACAGAATAAATGATATTTGTCGAATCAAGAAGATCGGTATTGTTCATTGTTCGCAAGGCAACAGGGAGAGCTATTGCAACCAAGAACGCGCCGAGCAATTGAAACCTGATGCGCTTTATCAGTTGAATCTTTCGATGCAAATTGTTCGCTGTATCAGCCTTACTGGCTATCAATGTCATATGATCACAACCCCCAACAGTTTTACCTGGTCAAGGAAAAATAAATTTCTTGCCATTACAACATTTAGATGAAACCGGAAAAAAATCTACCTAAAATTTAGGCTGCGGTTCAGTAAACTCTAATTCTGGTTCATTTCAGATATGGGATCGTGACGTTAATCCCAGGATTTCATTTGCTACACATTAACCGAACATCACAATATAAGGACATAGCACTGTCCACAGGCCGTATCGGAGCCTGGTTATCGCAGAATTGATGGGTTGACGCGATCCTGACGCTTTTTGTGTGTTCACAATCCAAAACGCCATGATAGAATTGTTTCTTTTCCAAGTCGTCCATGAAGCGTGGATTTTACTAAAACTCAATGAGGGTAAAAGAACATGGTTTACCCCAGGTTGGGAACGGGCATTTCTTCGCTATTGCCTTTGCTGAACAGGATTGCCGAAAGTGTTGCAAATATTGTTGCAATCGCCATGGTTCGTAATGGATAATCGACGGTGCTGTGAACAAGAATTGCCAGAATAGAAAGACAGGCTGCTTGAGACAAAGGCGTGCGAAACATGTTACCTACCATCAGCACAAGAAATAAAAGCAATAGCAGTACTCCAAACACACCGGTTTCAAGAAACACTTCCAGAAAGTCATTATGGGTATGGTTTGTAAAATTCCTGATGACCTCATCAACAGCCTCATATTGAGGATAGACAATAGGAAACGTGCCAAACCCAGTCCCAAACAGCCAATAATCGCCGATCGCAGCCATCGTGTTTTTAAAGAAGGTTGACCTTAGATCGCCGTCCAAAGCCCCTTGGAAATCAGAAAAAAACAAAACTGCAAGAACACTGAAAAAAGCTATCACCAAAAGCAGAAGTCGGGCAAAAATTTTGGTGTCAGGCAGCAAAAACCAAATCAGCGAGAAAAGCGCCAGGCTGGCGGAAATGGCCATACCGGCCCTTGAACCCACGGCAAATAGAATTGCCACAATGAGAGTGGTTACGGCAATGAACCATAACAAGCGATTTGACTGGGACAGCAATTGCCAGGCAATGAGCGGGATCGCCACAAAAACCAAGGTTGAGAAATGATTTTCATTGGCAAAAAGCGCCGATGTAATCGCAAAAGGAAATACATCTTCCATTCTTGTTCCGCCGCTATAAGAAAGTTGAATGACACTGATGACAA